>OFMU01001354.1_pt1 | contig 14824 bp, 13 predicted proteins | sample 1541861 | NCBI WGS metagenome assembly OFMU01 (sample SAMN04209238, study PRJEB22552) | human gut metagenome | biome: gut; material: feces | host: Homo sapiens | place: USA: Oklahoma
GCCATCGTCAAGACCGAGCGTCCCTGCGCCGCTGCCTGCGGCATGGGTGCTATCCACTCTGACGAGCTGGGCCGTGCCGAGATCGATTACAGCAAGTGCGTGTCCTGCGGTCAGTGTCTGGTAAACTGCCCCTTCGGTGCCATTGCCGACAAGGGTCAGATCTATCAGCTCATTCAGGGCTTCAACCGCGGCGACCGCATCTATGCGCTGGTCGCTCCCGCCTTTATCAACCAGTTCCCCTCTCTGGCTTCCACCGGTAAGCTGAAGTCCGCCCTGAAGGCCATCGGCTTCTGCGACGTGGTGGAGGTTGCCATCGGTGCCGACCTGTGCACCGTGGACGAGGCACACGACTTCCTTGAGGAAGTGCCCGAGAAGCTGGACTTCATGGCTACCTCCTGCTGCCCGGCATGGAGCATGATGGCAAAGACCGCCTTCCCCGGCCTTGCCAAGAACATCTCCATGACCATGACCCCCATGGTGTTCACCGCCCGCATGATGAAGCAGGCCGACCCCGATGCCCGTATGTGCTTCATCGGACCCTGCGCCGCCAAGAAGCTGGAGGCCTCCCGCCGCACCGTCCGCTCCGACGTGGACTTCGTGCTGACCTTTGAAGAGCTGGCCGGTATCATTGAGGCAAAGGATCTGGATCTGGACAATCTGGAAGTGGATCCCGCCGAGATGGATCTGTGCTACGCTTCTGCTGCCGGCCGCGGCTTTGCACAGTCCGGCGGTGTTGCCAAGGCTGTTGCCGACAAGATCAAGGAATGGCGTCCCGACATGGAGGTGAAGATCGCCTCCGCACAGGGTTTGGCCGACTGCAAGAAGTTGCTGATGCTGGCCAAGGCCGGTAAGTACAACGGCTACCTGCTGGAGGGCATGGGCTGCCCCGGCGGCTGCATCGGCGGTGCCGGTACCATTGCCGACCCCGTGCGCACCGCAGCTGTGCTGAACAAGTATGTGAAGGACGCCACGTTCACCGACCCCGAGCAGAGCGCCTTTATGTCCAACATCCACATGCTGAAGGACGATCCCAACTTTGAGGTCTGAGCCGCTATAACGTAATCATCCAAAAGGACGCTGCATTGTCGCAGCGTCCTTTTTTTATCACATTTTCCACATTCTGTGTTGGATTCGAAACATTTTTGTGAAAGACTGCCAAGGCGCATTGACAAGGCTGTCCGGTCATGCTATGTTAGTATTGACAAATCAGTACCTTATGGAGCATTATATACTCTGTTTCACCATGCCGTAGCTGCGGCAGAAAGGATAAAACCATGACTACCGCCTTAAAACGTACCGGCGCTGCCCTGCTGACGCTGCTGATGTTCTGTATGCTCACACTGGGCGCTTCTGCCGCCGCAAATACCCCCGTTGGGGTCAAATTCTGGAAGGAAAACTCCGACAAGGAATCCATGGCCAACTCCGGCATTGATTCTGACCGTGAGGCTACCCTTGCCCGCCAGTCCAACGGCACCTACACCCTGATGCTGCCCGTCAAGCAGGTGACCAAGCTCAATGTGACCGGCTGTCTGACCGGCCTGACCATCGGCGATGTGACCTACACCGGCACCCTGACCGGCGAGATCGAAAAGGGCAACGGCATCCTGACCATCAAAAACCTGCCTGCCTCGGTGCTGACCGGCAGCGATGTGAATAAGGCGCTGACCGTGACCTGCAACATCCAGATGGATCTGAGCCTGCTGGGCGAGATCAATACCACCGCCCGGATGTGCATCTGGGCAAAATAAACCGCACGATAACAAAAGCGCCGTTCCACCCGGGACGGCGCTTTTGCTGTTCAGCAGTCGATGTGCTTTTCCACAAAGTCGGCGGCCATTTTATCCAGCTGCATCACCGCATTTTCCGCGCCCTTCATCACCTTGCGCACATTGCGGCGCATCTGGCGCTTGCTCTGGGTAGCCATCATGGCACCGGCAGCCCCAAGGACTGCACCGGTGGCCATGCCCACCACCATGCCTGCGGCGGAATTTTCTCGCTGTTTCATCCTGAATTTCTCCTTTCAGCCTGTCATGACAGGGCTTGCAGTGCTATTATTTCCGCAAAAGAATCTGGTATACGCTTTTTTTATGCAGCAATTTGTGGTATACTGTTCTATGATGCTTTTTATAAGCCGCTGCGCGCGGCTTTTCAGCAAGGAGGTTTTCCTATTTGCAAAAACCCGTTGAACCCAAAAAGATCCTTTGCATCCACGACTTGTCCGGCGTGGGCCGGTGCAGCCTTGCGGTGATCCTGCCTGTGCTGTCGGTCATGGGCTTCCAGCCGGTGGCGCTGCCCACGGTGGTTCTTTCTACCCACACCGGCGGCCTTGGCACCCCCGCCCGGATGGACGGCAGTGCCTACGGCATGGCCGCACTGGAGCACTATCAGGAGCTGGGGCTGCAATTTGATTGTATCTATACCGGCTATCTGGGCGGCGAGGCACAGGTAGCGCTGGCTGAAAAAGCCTTTGCCCTGTGGCCTGCCGCCTACAAGGTGGTGGACCCCGTAATGGGCGATAACGGCAAGGCCTATTCCACCGTTACCCCGGCACTGGTCGAGCGCATCCGCAGCCTGTGCCGCGCGGCAGATCTGATTTTGCCCAACTACACCGAGGCGCAGCTGCTTTTGCAGCAGCAGCCGGTCACCGATGAGCTGGACGATACCGCCGCGCAGGCACTGGCAGATGCTTTGCAGCCGCTGGCCTCCAACGCGGTGGTCACCGGATTGCCGCTGGGCAAGTACATCGGCTGTGCCGGTACCGGCGCAGACCGCTTCGTCATCAAAAAGCTGCATATCAGCCGCAGCTTCCCCGGCACGGGGGATCTGTATGGTGCCGTGCTCATCGGCTCGCTGCTGCAGGGCAACGCCCTGAGTGCCGCCGCCGACAACGCCGCCGAGTTTGTAGCGCTTTCCATCCAGAGCACTCCCGCCGCACAGGATACCCGCTTCGGCGTCTGGTTCGAGCCGCTGCTGCCGCGCCTGTGCCCTGTGTCCGTGACCGAATAAGGAGACCGACCCATGAACGAAAAACCGACTCTGAACATCGTTCTTGTGGAGCCGCGCATCCCGCAGAACACCGGCAACGTGGCCCGCACCTGTGCCTGCACGGCCTGCCGCCTGCATCTGGTGGGGCCCATGGGCTTTGCCATCGATGACAAAAAGCTCAAGCATGCCGGGCTGGACTACTGGCACTACCTCGACATCAATTACTATGATGGGCTGGAGGATTTCTTTGCCCGGAACAAAGGCCCGTTCTACTACTTTACCACCAAAGCACCCCAGCGCTACACCGACATCCAGTACCCGGACGGGGCCTACCTTGTGTTCGGGCGGGAGGATGCCGGCCTGCCTGAGGCATTGCTGGCGGCCAATCAGGAGCACTGCATCCGGATGCCCATGCGGGATACCTGCCGCAGCCTGAACCTTTCCAACAGCGTGGCTGTGGGTGTGTATGAGGTCCTGCGCCAGTGGGATTTCCCGGAGCTGCTGGATCATGGCCGCCTGCGAGAATACGAATGGAAATGAGGGACATTATGAGCAAGATCGCGATCCTGACCGATTCCTCCTGCGATATCCCGCAGGAGCTGGCCGAGAAGTACGGCATTGATATTATGAGCTTTCACATCCTGCTGGATGATGTAGACTATATCGAGCGTGAGAGCTGCACCAATGAGGAGTTCTACGAAAAGATGCGCGCCGCCAAGGGCATTCCCTCCACGGCTGCCATCACCCCCATCCAGTTCTGCGAAAAGTACTGCCAGTATGTGGACGAGGGCTACACCGATGTGATCCATGTGCCCATCAACCGCAGCGGCTCCTCCACCTACAACAACGCCGTGATGGCCCAGGGGATGCTGCGGGAGGAGCGCCCGGAACACCACCTGCGGATCCACCTGCTGGACCCGCACACCTACTCCATGCCCTTTGGCTGGTATGTCTGCGAGATGGCACGCAAGCTGCAGAATGGTGCGGAGATCAGCCACGTCATTCAGGAGTTCGAGACCCAGATGGACAAGATGGAGATCGTCCTCGGACCTTACAGCCTGAAGCAGATGAAGAAGAGCGGCCGCATCTCTGCCGCCGCCGCCGTCATGGGCGAGCTGATGGGCATCCGCCCCATCATCACCCTGATTGACGGAAAGACCAAGGTGGAGGCCAAGGTGCGCGGCGATGATAAGGTCGTGCCCGCCATGGTGGAGCTGGCCAAAAAGCGCAGCGAGGGTGTGGAGGACTTTGATTATATGATCGGCCACACCAACATTCCCCAGAAGGATGATCTGATCAAGGCCTGCCGCAAGGCGTTCGGCAAAGACCCGCTCATCACCTTCCCGCTGGGCGGCGTTGTTTCCGCCAACACCGGCCCCGATACCATTGCTCTGGTCTACGTTGGCCACGCACGCTGAGTTTTTTCTGAGAACTGCCCGCCGCGGCAGTTCTTTTTTGTTTGCAGGCCGTTGCATTTTGCGGCAATTTATGCTATACTCCCTTTTGCTGTGCTTTTGCGCAGCAACCTGAAAGAGCAACTTAGGATTTTAGGCTCCCCGGCGTGTCTCGAACCGTGCCGGGCCAAACCCATAGGGCTGGCGGTCCCTGTGCGGTCAAAATTCATCCGCCGGAGTATTGTTATGAATCAGAATTTCACTGTCCGCAAACTGGCCCGCTGCGCTGTGGTCGCAGCTCTCTATGTGGTGCTCTGCATGGCGCTGCAGCCGTTCTCCTACGGTGCGGTGCAGGTGCGTGTTGCCGAGGCCCTCTGCCTGCTGCCCGTGTTCGGTGCCGAGTACATCGTGGGCGTGGTGCTGGGCTGCTTCCTGGCAAACCTGCTGGGCTCCACCATCGTGGATGTTATCTTTGGCACCCTGGCCACCCTGCTGGCCTGTGTTGTGACTTACAAACTGCGGAACGTCCGCTTCAAGGGTCTGGCCATCGTGCCTTCCCTGCCGCCTGTGATCTTCAACGCTGTCATCATCGGCATTGAGATCGCCGTCATGTTCCCCGATCCCTCTTCCTCCGCTCCGCTGTGGCTGGCCTGCATCACCAACGGCATCTCCGTCGGCATCGGTGAGCTCATCAGCTGCACCGTGCTGGGCGTGCTGCTGGTGAAGATCGTGGAGACCAACACCTCCCTGCGCAAAGTGTTCCTGGAAGCCTGATCGAGCAGGCAGACAAGACAGATTCATAAGGCAAAGGCTTTTCCGTTGCTCGGCCTTTTTGCCCATAATATAGAAAGACCTCCTCTGGCCGTTTTCCAGAGGAGGTCTTTGTTTTTATCCGATCACTTGTGCTCCTGCAGCCAGCGCAGGGCCATATAGGCATAGGCCGCGCTGCCCTCAAAGAGGACGCTGTCATCAAACTTCACCTTGGGGTGATGCTGGCCGTAGGTGTAGCCCTCGTTGGCGTTGCCCGCCGTCAGGAACATGCTCACGGTGGGCACCTCATGGCTGACGAACGCGAAATCCTCGCTGCCGCCGCCGGGCTTGCCGCTGGTCATCGGGGTCATATCCATTGCACCCTTGCCCAGCAGCTCGCCCATATAGGTCAGGGCGTTGCCGGCAAGCTCCTTGTCCACCACCATGCAGGGGCAGTAATCACTGAAGGTGATCTCGGCGGTGCAGCGGTAAGCCGTAGCCACCCCCTGCACGATCTCGGTCATCCGCTTGTGCAGCAGCTCCGTCACCGCGCCCTCGGGGTCGGTGGTGCGGATGGTGCCCCACATCTCCGCGCTGTCCGGGATGACATTGGAGGCCGCGCCTGCCTGGAAGCGGCCGGTGGTGAACACGCCAAAGCTGTGGGCATCCAGCTCCCGGCTGTTGATCTCCTGCAGGGCAATGTGGATGTGTGCCGCCGCCGTGATGGGGTCGATGCACTTTTCCGGCATGGAACCGTGACCGCCCTTGCCGTGGACGATGATGTGATACTGCTCACAGCTTGCCATGGTGATGCCGCCGCAGGCAGGCACCAGTACCACACCGGCGGGAATGGGCATTCCGCCCAGCACATGGAACATGACTGCCGCATCCACGCTGGGGTTTTCCAGCAGGCCGTTGGCGATCATATCGGGCGAGCCCTGGAAGATCTCCTCGGCGGGCTGGAACTCCAGCTTGACGGTGCCCTCGATCTCATCCTCGTGCTCCTTGAGCAGCTGGGCAGCACCCAGCATCATTGCCGTGTGCATATCGTGGCCGCAGCCGTGCATCTTGCCCGGCACCTCGGAAGCGTAATCCACGCCGGATTCCTCCTGAATGGGCAGGGCATCCATATCGCCCCGCAGCAGGATGGTCTTGCCGGGCTTTTTGCCGCCTGCCAGCGCAATGACACCGGCCTTGCCGCAGTCCTTGGGCTCGTAGCCCATCTCGGTCAGGGCCTTTTTCACCAGTGCCTTGGTCTGGGTCAGATCAAAGCCCACCTCCGGGTGACGGTGCAGGGTGCGCCGCCACTCCACCAGCTGGGGTTCCAGCGCCTGGGCACGGCCCAGCAGTTCTTTTGCAGTCAACATTTCAGTCAGCTCCCGTTCTGTTTGATTTTCAGCCTGCATGGACAGCCTGTTCAATGGAATTTTCCACCAGACTGTTCAGACTCATATTGTGGGCCATTGCAAAAATGACCGCCTGCTTGTGCAATTCCGGGGAAATGCGGACATTGAAGCTCCCCTTATAGGCACGTTCCGGTTCTGTATGGTTTTCCTCGCACAATGCCAGATAATCATCCACTGCACCGTGGAAATCATTTACCAGCTCTGCAGCGGTGCTGCCCTCGTAAGAGATCAGAGCCCGGATCCCCATGACTTTGCCATAAAACAGGCCATCTTCCTCCGAGAACTCCACACTGCCAACATAGCCCTTGTACTCCATCGTGTTATTCACAGAAGTCCCTCCTGTTCCAGAATTTGAATCAATTGCTTGACCTGATATTCCAGCAGTTCTTTTCGGGGATGGGGTTTATGCATCAAGATCGGTGGATACTGTTCCGATACGAACACAATGCGGGAACCGCTGGTACGGCCCTTGTTGGAGCGCTCATACCCAAAATATCGCAGCAGGCTTTCGGCATCATCAAAGGTAAAAGTCTTTGGCTTGGCTTTCAGCCGCTCGATCAGCTTTTCTTTCTGCCCCATATCCTCATCCTACTTCCAGTATAGCACGTTTTTCTCTATTTGCAACTATTTTTAGTTACTAACTCAGTTTTCCCCGCCGGTACTCCCTTCGGGGTGATACTGGGCGCAGGTGCACTTTTTCCACTTGAGGCCGCTGCCGCAGGGGCAGGGGTCATTGCGGCCGATCTTGATGACCCGGACAGGCTGGCCCTTGGGGGCACCCTTGACACCGGGCGCACCGTTGCCGGGCACAAAGCCCTCGCCGGTGGGCTTGGCCACCTGCTCCCGTTTGGGGGCTGCACCGGCCTGCCGCACCTCGATGGTCAGCAGCATCTTGATGCTGGACTCCCGGATGGAATCCACCATCTGGTCGAACATGTCAAAGCCCTCGATGCGGTACTCCACCACGGGGTCCTTCTGGCCGTAGCCGCGCAGGGAAATGCCCTGACGCAGCTGGTCCATGTTGTCGATGTGATCCATCCACATCCGGTCCACGCACTTGAGCAGGCAGATGCGCTCCAGCTCACGCATGACCGGTGCGCCGTACCGCACTTCCTTGGCCTGCAGGATCTGCATTCCGCGGTCGTAGAGCAGATCGGCGATGCCCTTCTGGGAGAGGCTGTCGTAATCGGCCACAGTGTAGTGGAAGTCGGCATCGGTGGTCAGCCAGCCCTGATAGTGGCGGCGCAGGGCACCAAAGTCCCACTCGTCCTTCACATCTCCGGCCAGGAACTGCTTGCAGCTGGAATCGATGTTCTCCCGCAGCATGTTGTGCATCTCGGTGCTGATATCCTCACCGTCCAGCACCTTGCGGCGCTGGCCATAGATGATCTCGCGCTGCTGGTTCATCACGTCGTCGTACTTCAGCACGTTCTTACGGATCTCAAAGTTGCGGCCCTCCAGCTTTTTCTGGGCGCTCTCCAGCGTGCTGGTGATCATCCGGTTCTCAATGGGGGTATCCTCGTCCAGCTTGAGGGTATCCATCAGGCTGGAAACGCGGTCACCGCCGAACAGGCGCATCAGGTCATCTTCCAGGCTCAGGTAGAAGCGGGAAGCGCCGGGGTCGCCCTGACGGCCTGCACGGCCGCGCAGCTGGTTATCAATGCGGCGGCTCTCGTGCCGCTCCGTACCGATGATGAACAGACCACCGGCCTTGCGCACTTCCTCTGCCTCGGCGCTGATGGCCGGCTTGTACTGGGCATACAGCTCCTCAAATCGTTTCCGCACCGCCAGGATCTTTTCATCGTTGGTGTCGCCGTGGCCGTCGGCCTCGGTCAGCAGGAGCTCCACCGCATTCGGGTCGGCATCCTGCGGCTTTTCGGGGTCGAGCAGGTTCTCACAGAAGTGTTCCCTGCGCATCTGGGCCTTGGCCATGAACTCGGCGTTGCCGCCCAGCATGATATCAGTACCACGGCCTGCCATGTTGGTGGCAATGGTGATGGCACCCTTTTTGCCGGCCTGCGCCACGATCTCAGCCTCGCGCTCGTGGTTCTTGGCGTTCAGGACATTGAAATCGCGGGTGTATTTCTGCAGCATTTTGGCCAGCGTCTCGCTCTTTTCCACGCTGACGGTACCCACCAGAACCGGCTGGCCGTTCTTGTGGCATTCCAGCACCTGCTCGATGACAGCCTTGTACTTGCCGTTGACGGTCTTGTAGACCGCGTCCGGGTAATCCTTGCGGATGTTGGGGCGGTTGGTGGGCACAGTGACGATGTTCAGGCCGTAGATCTCGGTGAACTCGGTGGCTTCCGTCTTGGCGGTACCGGTCATACCGGACAGCTTCTTGTACATGCGGAAATAGTTCTGGAAGGTGATGGTCGCCAGCGTCTTGCTCTCGGCGGCGATCTTCACGCCCTCCTTGGCCTCAATGGCCTGATGCAGGCCCTCGTTGTAGCGGCGGCCGATCATCAGGCGGCCGGTGAACTCGTCCACAATGATGACCTCGCCGTTCTTCACGACATAGTCGATATCCTTCTGCATCACGCCGTAAGCCTTGATGGCCTGATCGATGTGGTGGGCCAGGGTCATGTTCTCCGCAGCGGCCAGGTTCTCGACCTTGAAGTATTCCTCGGCCTTCTGGATGCCCTTTGCGGTCAGGGTGCAGGTCTTGTGCTTTTCGTCCACGACATAATCGCCGTCGGTCTGCTCATCGGCCTCCACCTTATCTTCCAGCTCGACCACCACACTCTTGTGCAGGGTGCGGACGAAGCGGTCCACCTGGGTGTACAGGCTGGAGGAATCCTCGCCCTTGCCGGAGATGATCAGAGGGGTGCGGGCCTCATCGATCAGGATGGAGTCCACCTCATCGACGATGGCAAAGGCGTGGCCGCGCTGCACCATGTTGTCCTTATAGGTCACCATGTTGTCGCGCAGGTAGTCGAAGCCGTACTCATTGTTGGTGCCGTAGGTGATATCGGCGTTGTAGGCACGGCGGCGGGCATCGCCATCGATACCCTGCACGATCAGGCCGACATTCAGGCCCAGCCAGCGGTAGAGCTTGCCCATCCACTCGCTGTCGCGCTTGGCCAGGTAATCGTTGACGGTGACGATGTGCACGCCCTCGCCGGTCAGGGCGTTCAGGTAGGCGGGCAGGGTGGCCACCAGGGTCTTGCCTTCACCGGTCTGCATCTCGGCAATGGAGCCGCGGTGCAGGGCAATGCCGCCCATGATCTGCACAGGGAAGTGCTTCATGCCCAGCACACGCCAGGCAGCTTCGCGGCAGACAGCAAAGGCATCGGGCAGGATATCATCCAGCGTCTCGCCGTTTGCCAGCCGCTCTTTCAGGGCCGGGGTCTGCGCCTGCAGCTCGGCATCGGACATCGGCTGATACTTTGTTTCCAGTGCCAGCACCTTTTTGGTAATGGGATTGATCTTTTTCAGCTCCCGGTCAGAGAAGCTGCCAAAGAGTTTTTCAGCAAGGGACATTGTTACACCTCATCTATCAAAAATCGGGGCGGCAGGCCGCCCAACAGCGGAAAAACCACATACTGTTTATATGATACACCAAAGCTGAAAACCCGTCAAACCCGATGGATAGATTTTATCCGTTTTTTGGGTGAACTTTCTGTTAATTTAGAAAAAAAGACCCTCTCCGGCATTGCGCAGCAATGACGGAGAGGGTCGGTCCTATACCAATGTCGCCCCCGGGCGGGGAACGTGCTCCGTCAGCAGAGCGCGCAGCTGTTCCGGCAGGGCGTAGAAATTGCCGTTGGTATATTTCCACGCCCCCACCGCGGCGAGAGCCGCCAGCAGAGACAGCACCAGCAGCGTCATGCACACCCGGCGCAGGGGATGCCGCTTGGGCTGGGGGCTGGGCAGAACACCCTTCTTTGCAGCCCTGCGGGCAGGCAGGAAGCCTGTCCCCTCAGCCTGAGGCTTGTTTGCCGCCGTGCGCCGGATGATATCCAACAGCCAGAGGGCGGGGTTCTCTCCCGCCGGGACGGTGCGCAGAAAGCAGCCTTTCCTGCAGCTGAGCACCAGCACACAGTCATTTTCCCGCTCGGCACAGGCGGCAGAGAGATCTGCCCCCACCACGCGGCGGGCAGCCTGAGCCCGGGCCAGCGCCTGCCGGAGCGGGTCAGTGCAGTCTTTGGGCAGGCGGGCACGGGCACGCTTTTCGATCAGCGGGCCGGTCTTGGGGTTGGCATAGCTCACCGCGCCAAAATCAAAGACCTTCTCGGCCCCGGGCAGGTTCTCGAGCCGGGCTTCCAGCAGGGCACCGGCGGCAGCATCCGCACAGATGAGCAGCTTATCGTGCCGTTCCAGCGCCTCCACCACGGCGGCAGGCAGAGTGGTCTCTCCTGCCCCGTACAGGTCTGCCGAAAACGCCTGCCGCAGGGCCTGCGCGGCCTTTTTCAGCCCGGAAGGGCTCTGTGCCTGCAGGGCCACCAGCGTTTCCGCGCCCCGGCTCTTCCACTGGGCTGCGGCCCGCCACTGGGGCGGAAAGTTTTCCACCGTTTTGCCCACCGCTGTGGACTGCGCACCGAACAGCCGCAGCACACACCCGGTCTCCTGTTGCTGTGTCACCCTGCATTCCCCCTGCCTTTTAGTGGCCCAGGAACACCTCGTTCAGCTTGTCCAGCGCTTCGGCGCTGTGCTGTGCGTCCCGGGCAAGGGGCTCTGTGCCTGCGGGAACTTTTCCCTGTGCCAGCCGCAGGGCCAGCTCCAGGGCGGCCTGCGCGGCACGGGCACGCACCAATGCACGGTCGGGCCGGGAGACGGACAGCTTTTTTACATACACCGTCTCCCCCCGGGCCGCGCCCAGATACACCGTGCCCACCGGGCGAAGGGCATCTCCACCGGTCGGCCCGGCCACGCCGGTCACGCTGATGCCGATCTCAGCACCGGCGGCCTGTGCGGCCCCCAGCGCCATCTGGGCGGCCACGGGGGCCGACACCACATTGTACTTTGCAATGACATCCGGTTCCACGCCCACCAGCCTGGCCTTGGCAGCCTCCCAATAGGTCACAAAGCCGTAGCCGAACACTTCACTGGAGCCCGGCACCGAGGTGATGCGCTGTGCGATCAGCCCGCCGGTGCAGCTCTCGGCGGTGGAGAGGGTGAGCCCCTTTTCCTTTAAGGTGCGCACCAGTGTCTCCTCCAGCCCGGCCACATCCTCATCATACACCGCATCGCCCAGCAGATCATAGAACTTTTTGGCATATTCCCGGCACATTTTTTCGCCTTCCGCATCGGAAGCAGCCCGGGCGGTGATGCGGATCTCGCACTCACCGGTCTTACAGTAGATGGCGGCAGTCGGATTGGCGTTTTCCAGCAGATCACGCACCTGATATTCCAGGCTGCTCTCGCCGCCCAGCACCCGCAGGGTGACAGAGTGCAGGGTGCAGTTCTGACGCTTCATCAGCAGGGGGCGGACGCTCTCGTTCCACATGGCCTTCATCTCGCTGGGCACGCCCGGCATCAGGACAGCACAGCGGCCCTCCTGCTCAAACCATGCACCGGGGGCAGTACCGTGGTGGTTGATGATCTTATGCCCCTTTACGGGCACCATGGCCTGCTTGCGGTTGTTGGGCGTGGTCACCCGGCCGGAGCGGGCAAAATAACCGGTGATCTTCTCCCACTCGCTCTCGTCAAAGACCAGCGTATCGCCATAGCAGGCGGCAACGGTCTCCTTGGTCAGGTCGTCTGCCGTGGGGCCCAGACCGCCGGTGAACACCAGCAGGTCACAGCGGTTCTTTGCTTCGTTGACAAAGTCCGCCAGCCGCCCCTGATTGTCGCCGATGGTGCTCTCCCGCTGGACCGTAATGCCCAGCTCAGCAAGCTCCCGGCTCAGGTACTGGGCGTTGGTGTTGAGGATGTTGCCGAGCAGCAGCTCGGTGCCCACACTGATGATCTCCGCTGTCATGCCGCTCACCCCTCAAACTCGATCTCGTCCGTAATGCGGATGCGGATCCGCTCGGTGTTCTCAGCAGCTTCGGCCTCCAGCTCTGCCAGACCGGGCATGGCGGCTTCTGCCTCCAGGATCTCTGCCAGCTCGGGGCGGATCTTCGGGTGCGGCGGGGTGAAGATGGTGCAGCAGTCCTCATAGGGCAGGATGCTGGTCTCGTAGGTGCCAATGTGGCGGGAAGTCTCGATGATCTCGGTCTTGTCCATGCCGATCAGCGGGCGCAGGATGGGCAGATCCTGGGCGGCATCGGTGCACTGCAGGGCCTTGACGGTCTGGCTTGCCACCTGAGCCAGACTCTCGCCGGTGATGAGGGCCTCGCAGCCCTGTCTGGTGGCAATACGATTGGCAATGCGCATCATGCTGCGGCGCATCAGCACCGTGAACAGCACATCGGGGGCGTTGTCCCGGATATACTCCTGCGGCTTGGTGTAGGGCACCACAAACAGGTTGGAGCTGCCGGTATAGGGGGTGATCTTCTGGGCCAGAGCTTTAACTTTCAGTTTTGCGCGCTCAGAAGTATACGGAGGGGACGCAAAATGGATGTGATCCAAGGCCAGACCGCGCTTTGCCATCCGGTAAGCGGCCACCGGGCTGTCGATGCCGCCGGAGAGCATATTCAGGGCACGGCCGGAGGTACCCACGGGCAGACCGCCCTCTCCGGGTATTTTCGGGCCGTGAATATACGCGCCGTAATCGCGAATCTCCACAATGACCTTGAACTGGGGGTTCTTCACATCCACCCGCAGGTAGTTGTGCAGCCCCAGCAGGTAAGCGCCCAGCTCCCGCATCAGCTCAGGGCTGGTCATGGGGTAGGTCTTATCCGAACGGCGGGCCTCCACCTTGAAGGTCTTGATGCCGTGCAGGCTGTCGCCCAGATACTCCTCCGCAGTCCGGCAAATGGTATCAAAGTCCTTTTCGCAGACCACGGCACGGCTCAGCGCTGCCAGACCGAACACAGTGCGCACCCGGTCAAAGGCCAGATCCATGTCCACGTCTTCTTCCTCGGGCTCCATATAAAAGGTAGACTGGGTGCAGTACACCTTGAACTTGCCCACGGTCTTGAGCCGGTAGCGTAGGATCTTCATCATGGCCGACTCAAACTGGTTGCGGTTCAGGCCCTTCAGGGACATCTCACCCTGATAGCCCATAATAATTTCACGCATAGAGTTCTCCTTAATTATAGCTGGCTCACCCTCTCCGTCAGCGCTGACGCGCTGCCACCTCCCCCAAAGTGGGAGGCCTTGGCATTCCACGCAAAGTTTCCGGTTTTGTCAAGAGCTCCCCCTTTGGGGGAGCTGGACGCGGAGCGGCCTGAGAGGGTGAGGATGCTTTCCTTTTTTACTTTTTGATTCTCTGCAAATGCTTCATTCCGTCCTCGAAGGCGTTGAGGAACGCGTCCACATCCTCGGGGGTGTTGTCCGCACAGAAGGACACGCGGATGGCCGTGTCGATGGCCAGCGGGTCCCGGCCCATGGCCGCCAGCGTGTGGCTGGGCTGGCCCCGCCCGCAGGCACTGGCCGAGGAAACATAGATCTGTTCTTCGGCCAGATAAGCCAGCATCGTCTCGCTCTTGATGCAGTTCTCGCTGAAATTGAGCACCTCTGGCACCGCGTTCTCCGGGCTGTTGATGACCACTTCCGGGAACGCTTTCAGCCCCTCCCGCAGCCGGGCGTTCAGGGCACGGACCGCCGTGTCCCGGCTCTTCATGGTCTTGGCCAGCCGGGTGGCAGCGGTTGCCAGACCCATGGCGTAGGGCAGGTTCTCGGTGCCAGGGCGCATTTCCCGCTCCTGCTCGCCGCCGAGGTAAGGCGGCTGGAACGCCTGCACGACGCGGTCGCTCAGGTAGAGGGCACCGATGCCCTTGGGCGCGTGGATCTTGTGGCCGCTGACCGACAGGGTATCAATGTTGGCCAGTTTGAGGGGCACCCGCATCCAGGCCTGCACGGCGTCCACATGGACGATGGTGCGGCTGTTGCGGCGCTTGACCTCAGCGGCCAGGCGCTCCACATCGTTCCGGGTGCCGATCTCGTTGTTGACCATCATGCAGGCCACAAGGATGGTGTTTTTGTCCACATGCTCCAGCATCTCGTCGATGCTGAGGGTGCCATCCGCCTTGGGATTGACCACAGTAACGTCATAGCCCATAGCGGCCAGGCGCTCCAGCGGCTTCTGCACGCTGGGGTGCTCGAACCCGGACACCACGATGCCCTTGCCGAATTTGCGGGTGAGCGCCGCGCCCAGCAGGGCCAGATTGTTGCTCTCGCTGCCGCAGGAGGTGAAATAGAGCTCTTTGGGCTTGCAGCCAAAGGTGCGGGCCACCGGGG
>OFMU01001355.1_pt1 | contig 14824 bp, 11 predicted proteins | sample 1541861 | NCBI WGS metagenome assembly OFMU01 (sample SAMN04209238, study PRJEB22552) | human gut metagenome | biome: gut; material: feces | host: Homo sapiens | place: USA: Oklahoma
ATTGTCATGTTTTCCACTTCTTTCAATAAAAAATAAAATGACTAAAAGAAATAACGAGGTATTAAAATATGGAAAAAACAATATTATTTGACTTAGATGGCACACTAACAGCATCTGGAATAGGAATTACAAAATGCGTACAACACGCACTTGAAAAAATGGGATACCCAGAAAATGACCTAAAAAAACTAGAAATCTTCATAGGACCACCACTGATAACTCAGTTCATGGAGTACCTAAACATCTCAAAAGAAGAAGCAGAACAGGCAGTTGCATACTACAGAGAAAGATACACAACAGTTGGAATCTTTGAAAACGAGCTCTATCCAAACGTAGAAAAAATGCTAAAAACTCTAAAAGATAACAACTACACACTTGCAGTATCTTCATCAAAACCAGAAAAATTCGTAAAACAAATACTAGAACACTTCAAAATTGAACAGTATTTCGATGAAGTTGTCGGAGCTACAATGACCGAAAAAAGAACTGACAAAGCAGATGTAATTGAAGAAACACTAAAAAGACTTGGAAGGATAAATTGCTCAAATAACGATGCAAATAATACTTCAAAAGAAAAAACTATAAACACAGAAAACATAATAATGGTAGGCGACAAAAAACACGACATCCTAGGAGCCAGACAATTTGGAATACCTTGTGTAGCAGTATCTTATGGATACGGAACAATAGAAGAACTAACAAACGAAAACCCACACAAAATAGTCAACACAGTAGATGAGCTACTAGACTACTTACTAAACAACTAATAGTATAAGTATAATGAGATAATAATTATTGTTAACATAATAAAAAACAAGTAACTAATTTACTTACTTGTTTCATTTTAGCAAATATAAAAAGGGAGTGGCGTAAATTATTTTTCTGCAGGCATCCCTTTTGAATAGATTTTTTGTAAGTATATAATTAAATCTCAACAATCTGCAGAACTTCGCAGCTTATTTGCGTATGCTTGAAAAGCTACGCTTAAATAGGGCGAAGTTCGAAGCCTGGAGAGATTAATTATATACTTACTTAGAAAATCTAAAAGGAGATGCCGAAGAAAAAATTTTCGACATCTCCCATTATATATTTATTCATTTCTTAATGCTTTAACCGGATCCTCTTTTGCTGCCTTTCTCGATGGAATAATTCCACCTAAAAGTGTAAGCACAATACTTATCATTATAAGTACTATCCCTGCCCAAAGAGGAAGAGCCGCATTCATATTAGTCTTACCAGTAACGTTGTGTATCACCTGATTTATCGGCACAATCAAAATCAAGCTAACAACAATACCTATAATTCCTGCAAGTGCCCCAATGATAAACGTTTCGGCATTGAACACCTGAGATATATTTCTCTTAGAAGCACCTATCGCTCTAAGTACACCAATCTCTTTCTTACGCTCAAGCACACTTATATAAGTGATAACTCCTATCATAATTGACGAAACAACAAGCGAAATTGCTACGAACGCAACTAAAATATAACTTATAGAATTTATAATACTTGTAACAGAAGACATCAAACTTCCAACCATATCAGTATAAGAAATCACCTTGTCCTCATCTACTTTTTCCATATCTTCGTTGTAATTATCTAAAATATCCACAACCTTTTCCTTTTCTTCAAAGTCCTTAGGATATATAGAAATCATAGAAGGATCGTCCATTTCAGCATAACCTAATTTCTTGATATTATTGTCAAAAGTATCCCGCTCTTGATATATACTAGCAGTCATAACTTCCATCATTTCTTCCTCAGACATATCTACATTCATCGCATCTGCAAACACACTAGCATCAAAACTAAACGCATTTGCCATACTCTGGCTAAGTTTTCTCATTGAAGCAGTTATTTCTCTTTCAATAGTTGCTGAGATAGAACCTGTTGCAGAGCCCATATATTTCTGAAGAACTGCATATATCTGCTGCTCAAGATTATTTTCCTTTGAAATAGCATCTAAATGACTTCCTATAATATTCTTACAATCGGCTGTATTCAAATACTCAAGGAAATATCTTCCTATTTTCATAACATCTGCCACATTATTATCAGTTATAAACTTCTTATATTTTTCAATAGCAGCCTGTAAAATCTTATTCATCTGTTCCTGAGTTAGCTTGATTTCTCCGTTTGTTTTGATAGCTTCCTCAACCATCTCAGTTACCATTTTTTCAAGCTCAGAATCTTTAAAATAAGATTCTATAATTCCCTGATACTTAGTAAAGTCCATATCCTTGTTTTCCTTTAGATAAATTAAATATCCATTTCCAACGTCTTTTATTAAACTACTTATCTGTTCAGGAGTTATTTTTATATTAATCTGATTTATAATATCAGAAGGTTTTATACTAGGCATATTAATCTGGCCAAATAAGTTGTTTAAATTGCTAAAATCTGCATTAATCCGATTTGGGTTTATACTAAATGCAGAGGCGAATTTTGAAGTGTCTACATTAAATAATGACTTCATATCAAAAGCAGATTTTGAAGTATCTTCAAATCCCTTGCCAGTAAATACGTTTGTATCCTTGTTAGCTAGCTGTTTTTTAACAATCTGACTTTCAGAAGCCTGTTTGATAACATGGTCCTCAAGTTCTGGAGTGTAGTATATCGCTGGCATAAGCATTCCCATACCAGATGAACCTTTCTTAGGCTGAACAATTCCAGTTATTTTAAGAGTTTCCCCTTCTTTAACAAGCTTTTTCATATACTCATCGTTGTTTCTCTTATCTTTCCAAACATTGTAGTTTGAATCGTATTCGTAGTAATCTGTTGCATTTACTAGCTTAAACTCTTTGCCTAGAACATCTTTGTAAGAATATCCTTTTTCGCCTTCAGGAACAATTACTTCTTCTTCCTTTGCAAATTTATCAACCATTTCATCTAGTTCTTCAGGATCCCTCAGATTAAGTGCGTATAAATAATAGTCGCTAATCCCACCATTTGCAGTAAGTACTAGCACACATTCATTGTATTTTGTAGGCCATTTTCCAGCTTTTACCTCATACTGATCTCTGTAAAGGCTCTTGTTTCTAGGCATTTGATAGAATATATCCGTACTCATCATACTAGAAACCATGCTATTTGAAGATGCTTCAGAGCCAAGCCCCATAGAATTGAATGATTTATCTGGATGCACCTGTCTCACTTTTTCTGTGTTAGTGCTGTAAATCTGAGGAACAACGTCATAGGAATATTCAACCGCATTTGTATGTTTTGCTATACCAGATTTATCTGAGTCCAAGAACTTTTTAAAAGATTTTAAGTCATTTGAGCCTACAGTAGAGAACATTCCACTTACCATATTTTCAACTTTCATATCTTTTTTCTCGTCGCTGCCTTTAGACTCAGAAGAAGCCCCAGACATTCCACTCAACATAGATGTGAAATCATACCCTGCCTTTTGAATTTGAAGTGGGTATTCTGATAAGGTCTTTTCCTCAATATCTGCAATGTAGTTGTTTACACCATTTGATAGAGATAATATCAGTGCAATCCCAATTATACCAATAGATCCAGCAAATGCAGTTAAAAATGTTCTTCCCTTTTTAGTCTTTAAGTTGTTGAAACTAAGTGAAAGAGAAGTAAGGAACGACATAGAAGTTTTTCCCATATTTTCGTGAACTGCTTCATCTAAATTTCCATTATCTTCTATTATAAATGGGTTTGTATCTCCACATATTTTTCCGTCTTTTAATGTAACAATTCTTGTAGAATATTCGTAGGCAAGCTCTGGGTTGTGCGTTACCATTACAACCAATCTGTCTTTTGCAACTTCTTTAAGTAAATCCATAACTTGAACACTTGTATCTGAGTCAAGTGCCCCAGTTGGCTCATCTGCAAGAAGTATGTCAGGGTCATTTACAAGTGCTCTAGCAATTGCAACCCTCTGCATCTGACCACCAGAAAGCTGATTAGGTTTTTTATGAATATGGTCTATAAGTCCAACTTTTTCCAAAGCCCGTATAGATTTTTCACGTCTTTCAGATTTTGTTATCCCAGATATTGTAAGTGCTAATTCGACATTTGATAAAATTGTCTGATGTGGAATTAGATTGTAACTCTGGAATACAAATCCTATCGTGTGGTTTCTGTAGGAATCCCAATCTCTGTCTTTGTACTTCCTCGTCGAAATTCCGTTTATAATTAAATCTCCATCGTCGTATCTATCCAAACCACCTATAATATTTAAAAGTGTCGTTTTTCCAGATCCACTTGGTCCTAAAATAGAAACAAACTCGTTATTTCTAAGATTTAGGCTGACATCGTCGAGTGCCCTCTGAACTAAAGGCCCCGTTCTGTATTCTTTGTGTATGTTTTTAACTTGCAGCAAGATAAATCACTCTCCTTTCTGTGAATCACTGCGAATTAAAATATTGTATATTTAATCGTTTTAAAAATAATATTCATTTTAATATAACACGATTATTTATAATATTATTATATATCCTAAACTAAAAAAAATATATAAAAATATTTCTTATTTCCAAATAGTTATGAAAGACTTATGATTATAAATCTCTACATTTTTCATACTACTATATATGATATAATATAATTAAGTATAGTAAATATTAATGAAAGGAAGTGATGGTATGTCATACTTACTAAGTCCAAAAGTTGATTTTGTTTTTAAAAAAATATTTGGTAATGAGAAGCATCCTGAAATATTAATTTCTTTTCTAAATGCAGTTATAAAGCCACAGAGCTTGATAAAATCAGTTCAAATTAGAAATACAGATATAGATAAAGAGTATTTAAGTGATAAATATTCAAAATTGGATATAAAAGCTTTAACTGATAAAGGCGAATATGTTAATATAGAAATTCAAGTGAAGAATGAATACAATATGATTAAAAGAAGCTTATACTATTGGAGTAAACTCTTTGAAAGCCAGATTGTTAAAGGTGATGATTACGATAAATTAGAAAGAACAATATGTATAAATATACTAGATTTTAAATATTTGAAAAATGATAATTTCCATAATACATATAGATTAAAAGAAATAAATACAAATGAAGAATTGACTGATACTATGGAAATACATTTTATTGAAATTCCTAAATTGAAGCATTTTGATGATACAGATGAAGTTGTGGATATGTTAGAAGCTTGGGTTTCATTTATAAAAAATCCTGATAGCAAAATAGTAGATAAATTAGAAATGAGCAGGTCTGAAATAAGAGAAGCAAAGGCACAACTTATAAAAATTAGTGGAGATTCTAAAGAAAGAGAAAGATATGAGATGAGAATGGAATCTATGCTAGAAAAAACAAGCTCTCTTAACTCAGCAGAAAGAAAAGGTAGAGAAGAAGGTCTTAAAGAAGGAGCTAAAAAAGAAAAATTAGAAATAGCAAATAATTTAATTTTAAATGGGCTAGATGATGAACTAATATCAAAATCTACTGGATTATCTTTAGAAGAAATAAAAAATTTAAGAAATAATTAGAGTATAATAAAAAATATAATGGGCTGTTGTAAAAATTTACAACAGCCCATTATATTTTTATAGTTTTATATATTTTGTCGCAATCTTCTCAGCAAAGATAGAATCGTGTTCGACAAATATTATCGTCGGCTCGTATCTAAGTAGCAGCTCCTCAATCTGAATTCTAGAATATATGTCTATATAATTTAGTGGCTCATCCCAAACATATAGATGTGCTCTCTCAGACAAGCTCTTTGCTATTAGTACTTTCTTCTTCTGCCCTTCACTAAAACTAGACATATCATTTTCAAATAACTCCCTAGAAAAATCTAATTTTCTAAGCAGTGATTTAAACAGCGACTCATCTAATCCATTCTCTCTAGCAAATTCGGATAAACTTCCTTTTAAGAATGATGTATCCTGTGATACGTAAGAAATTTTAAGTCCACTTCCTATAGATAAAAATCCTTCTATACTATATTTATCTATTTTATTAGAATTTTCTATTCCAGCTTTGTAATCTATTTCTCCAATTAAGATTTTTAAAAGAGTAGATTTTCCACATCCATTTTTTCCAGATACACAAACTCTATCTCCCTTTCTTATATCGAATGTCAAATTATCAAACACATTTTTATCTGAGTTAGGGTATTTAAAAGATAGCTTATCTGCCGTTAACAGAACGTTTGTTCTATACTCGTCAAATACGAGCTTAATGTCGTCATATTTTTCTATATTGTGAAGCAGCTTGTTTTTTTCTTCAATTGCTTTAAGTTGTCTGTTTTCAATGCTTTTAGACCTTTTCATCATCTTTTCAGCCTTGTGTCCAACATATCCTCTATCTGGTTTTGAGTCCATTTCAGAGGTCATTTTCTTACCTTGCTCTGCTTTAGATGACCAAACATTTGTTCTATGTGCGGATTTTTCGAGCCTTTTTATCTCAGATTTTAGCTTTTCGTTCTGTGCTAACTCGAAATTATCCTGCATAATTTTGTTATTCCACCAAGAACTGAAGTTCCCTGCTTGAATTTCTATGTTCGTTTTGTTTATAGAAATAATATGATCACAGCAATTATCCAAAAGTTCTCTATCGTGTGACACCAAAATAAAGCCTTTTTTAGATTTTAAATACTCAGAAATAATCTTTCTAGCATCTATATCAAGATGATTTGTCGGCTCATCCAATAATAGGAACTTATTTTCAGAGATAAACATTGCTGCTAATAGAACTTTTGTTCGCTCACCGTTCGATAAACTTTCAAAAGATCTGTACAGAACATCGTCATCTATCCTAAGCATAGAAAATTCTCTGTAAATATCCCAAATTTCATCTGTTTTGCATACTTTTTCTACTATTTCTATCGTATCTTTTGAAATATCTTCTACTTGATATGGAAAATATCCAAACTCCATATCACACGAAATACTTCCTTTATACTCTAATTTGTTTAATAAGATATTCAAAAATGCATTTCAATATAGTTGTCTTTCCTATACCATTTCTTCCAACAAATCCCAATTTCCAATCAGAATCTATTGTAAAACTTACATCCTCAAATATATTTTGATAACTTCCTGGATATGAGAAAGTTAAATTATTTACTTTTATCATTGTCATAAAATTGCCTCCTTTGTTTTGGTGAGGCAATATTGGATTTATATAAATTTTTTAATAAAGTTATTTACTATTTCATTAAAATAACTATAGTTATCATAGTTAGAATTATGTCCTGCATTTGGAATTATTTCAATAGGATAGTTTTTACTTTTATTCCATAATTCATTATATTTTTTTACATATCCTACCTTATCATAATCACCACAAATTAAAAGAACAGGACATTTTAATTCAACATTTTCGTGATTAGCGAATGAATTGTATACTTTATCTGATGCAACAAGCATATTTTTCTTACCAAGTTTTACCAGAGCATTGTACATATTTTTTCTGCCGTTATCAGTAACAGATGATTGCTTTGAAGATATTTTACAATAATAGTTATAAGGATAAAAACTTGCAAAAGAGCTAAAATGCTTAACCCAAAATAGATCTAAGCTTTTATAATTATCCTTTCCAAGTGGAGATGTATCAACACCTATAAAACAAGCAGCTTTTGAGTCTATATTAGCTAGTTGTTGTGCAAAATATCCTCCAGCAGATTGACCTACTACTGCATATCTTGAAATATCTTCATTTTCAATTAATTTTGCTAAATCACTAGCTACATTATCTATTGAAAAATCATTATATCCAATTGATTTCCCATGAAGTGGTAAATCTATAGTTATTACTTTATAATCTTTAGAAAAAAATTCAACTTGCATATCAAAAAGGGTATGGTCAACTGTAAGACCATGTAAAAATACAATTGCATTAGAAGAATTATTTTCGTTAATCCAATAATATATATTGCCTCTATCTGTTTTTATACTTTTTTCAATCATCTTACATCTTGAACCTCCTTGTTATACAAATAAATTTTTATAAAAAATAAAGGTGCTCCAAACTCGAAGCACCTTTATTATATATTAAATATCTCTAAATAGCAAATTTATGTACTAAAATATCTCAAATTTCGCCTAAATTAAGCCATTTTCTAAACAATAATGATAAATTCCGTCATCTGCTGAAGTACCACAAATCTCGTCTGCAACTTCTTTAACATGGTCAAGCGCATTTCCCATAGCAACACCTGTTCCAACAGTTTGAAGCATTTCAATGTCATTTCCACCATCTCCAAATGCCATAGACTCAGATCTATCAATACCGTAGTATTCTAAAATAGCTTCTATTCCTTTTCCTTTTCCACCATTTGCAGGAATTATATCTACAGCTCTATCCCACCATGCAGTTATTCTAGCATTTTCTACATCTTTTAAAATATCGTCGTACTCGTCCTTTCTTCCACCCATCATCATCTGATAGATTTCGCCTTTTAAAACCTCATCAAAATCATCACTAACTGGAGTCTCTTGCTTAGCAAAACCAAAATAATCAGATAAATCCTTGTCAGTTCCATTTGCAACAACTCTATCTTTACAAGCAATAGAAACAGGTCTATTAATTCTTGTTGCATTTTCAATCATTTTCTCAACGTCTGCCTTAGGAATTGGTGTACTAAGAATAACATCGTTGCTATTAAAGCAATATGAACCGTTAAAAGTTAAAAACGCATCAAAATCAACTCCATCAAACTTAGGCACACTACCAGGAGCTCTCCCAGTAGCAATACAAATCTTCACTCCATTTTCCTTTAACCTAAGAAGTGTCTCCACAGTCTTATCTGAAATAGCCTTTTTCGTCATATCTATCAAAGTACTATCTATGTCGAAAAATATAATCTTTACCTTATTCATAAAAAATCCCTCAAAACTTTCTCTTATTTTAAAAAATACTTTATTATTTAATATAATTTACAACACTAATTGATAATAACACAAAAAAATAAACATGTCTACTTAGAGAAATCACCCCAGTTAAAAGTTAAATAATAAAAAAAGCTATTGCAAAACACTATTTATCAAGAGAAATCAATTCGGTTTACAGTGAAATAATAAAAAGAAGAGGATGTTAGCCAAAACAACGACAATTCTGCAAGCGCCCCACAACACTGAAATGTGTTACCTAAACAAGTGGGGCGCTGAAGCCTGGAGTACTTTTGGCTAACTCCTCTTCTTTATTATTATAATCTGTATCCTTTTTTGTATACCTCACTCATTGGTGTTTTTTCGTAATCCACCTTGCTTCCGTCAAATATATCAAACTCATGAACTTTGCTCTTTGCAGAAACAACAGTCCACTTTCCATTTTTCTTTTTAAGATTTAAATCTATATCAGAAATTCCTCCACCTCTAGCAGAAGGCTGAGTAACTAGAACTTTTTTACCAGTTTTTTCGTTCTTAAACTCATGCTGCTGAATAGTTATATGTGTATGTCCAGCAACTATTGCATCAATTCCTTCAACAGTTCTCGCAATTTCCTTAACTCTATTTCCTGGATGTCTAGGCTTTTTAGGCTCCTCCCCAGAATGAACTGTAAGTATCACAACATCTGGATTTTCATTTTCTTTTATATACTTTGTCCATTTATTTGCTTCTTTCACTAAATCATCTAATCTATACTGATTGTTGTACTGCTCCAAAGAAGCTAAACTATAATCACCTGTGTAAGTTGGTCTTTCTTTTCCTTCTTCCCATTTATACGGCTCAGCAACTTCAGGAAGTGTAAGTCCAAGAACAGCTGCTTTTATAGTATTTGGCCCTTCTTTTATTTCCTTAACTATGTATGGTTTTACAACATTTTTATTTGTTTTATTATTGTACAGATTTGCTGAAAGTACTGAAATATTCGCCTTATTAAGCTCATTTACTAGATAATCAAATTCTTCTTGGCTATTTTCTACAAATTCGTGATTACCTAAAGTAACTGAATCAAACTTCATTCTTTCTAAATCTCTTATTAAAGGAGCTTGACCTTCACGAGGTTCTCCAATCTTTTCAACTATCATATCTGGAGCACCATCTCCATCTATATCGCTGTCTGTTTCATTGAATCCATCCCCATCTAGATCTTTTCCGTAAAATCTTACTCGTCCATTTTCATCAAATGTAGGTCTAGTTCCATCAAACCACTCCTGCATTTCGTAAGTATCTGAACCCCAGAAATCTCCTGAGTCGACAACTAAATCAGCTCCACCATTTTTTCTTTTATCCTCTACATATTTTATCATTGCCCTTGAAGTAGCACCATGTATGTCTGTAGTTGCAAGGACATTTATCGATGCCTCATGTGTCTTTTTGTAGAATACAGAACCACCAGCACCAGCTAGAAGAGCTGCAACCAATCCTATTGCTACGTATTTTTTGTTCATTATATACCTCTTTCTAATCTTATTCTATAATTTAAATCCACTTTCTCTATTATATATTAAATTTGTTTATAATAGAAGTGATTCAAACCTTTCTTTATTTATTCTTTAGACTTATTTTATCAGTTTTTAAGAATAAATTGTCGATTGTTGTATGAACGGTACTTTTTTGTGTATATAATGCAAAAAACTCATATCATTTTGAGTATAATACCAAAATTTTGGTATTCGTATTTCAAAACAATATGAGTTTTATTATTACAAATATATTAATTATGTAAATTTTATATTCATTTCTTTAATAAACTGTTTTAGCTTTTCATCTTCAAAATCATCTATTTCTATCAAAGATTTTAATAAAGATGGCAACAACCAAAACATATATAATGGTAAATTCAGTACACCTGAATTATAATCAAAACCTCTTAAAGATGATTTTATTCTTAACTCAGGACTATATTTTTTATTATAATAATCTAAACTTTTAGTTTTTACAACGGTTCCAGCTTTTACTTCTATAGGTATAATTTTATTATACTGTTTAATAATAAAGTCTACTTCATAGTTTTTTTCCGTCCAATAGAATGTAGTTCCTAATTCTCTCAACTCTTGCATAATAAATTGTTCAGTTAAAGCACCATTATATTCATTAAACAACTTATCAGAAGATAATATCAATCTAGAATCTATATCACTAAGATACGATAATAATCCTATATCCAAACAATAAAGCTTAAATATATCCATCTCAGCATATGCAGATAAAGGAAGTTTTGCAGTTTGAACGGCATTTACTTTTGTAAGCAATGCAGCATCAACTAACCATTGAATCGCTAATTCATAATCTTTTGCTCTAGATCCCTTTTTTACAAGTCCAAATACAAACTTACTGCTATTTTCCTTTGATAATTGTTCAGGAATACTATTCCAAACTTGCCTTATTTTTAAACAAGTTGCATAATCTGAGTATTTTGAGAAATCATTTAAATAACTTTGTACAATTTTATTGTGTTCTTCTTTAACTTTAGAGAAATCCTTTGTATCTATCCACACTTGAACCGGTTTTGGCATCCCTCCTACGTAAAAATATATTCTCAATAGATATTTTAAGTCATCTATATTGGGAATATTGTTCAATTCATCTATTGATAACCCTTCTAAATAATCTATATATCTCTCAAATTTATTAGCTATTATAAACTCTTTAAAAGACATTGGATGTAAATCTAAAAATTCGACTTTACCAACAGGGAATGATGTTCCCGGTTTTAAATGAATTCCCAATAAAGAACCAGCACAGCATATATGATATTCTGGAGCTTTTTCATTAAAGTATTTTAAAGATGTTAAAGCTCGTGGAACTGATTGAATTTCATCAAATATAATCAAAGTTTTTCCAGGAATAATAGGTTTTGATGAATAAATAGATAAATAGTCAATTATTTTTTTAGGGTCTAATGTTTCATCAAAAATATCATACAAATCTTGAGAATCCTCAAAGTTTATATATACATAGTTTTCAAAGTTTTCTTCACCAAATTTTTGCATAACATAAGTTTTTCCAACCTGTCTAGCTCCTTGTATGATTAAAGGAGATCTATCATTATCTGGTTTATTTTTCCATATATTTAATTTTTTCATAATCTCTCTATACAAATCAATCACCTCCATACCTTTATTATATCATATAGAAATAAGGTATTTATTTGTTTTTCTTTAATATTTCTATATCTTGTTTCAATTCTTTGATTTCTGTTTCAGATTTTTCAAGCATTATACGCATACTTCTATTCAAAGAGAATATATTGCTCTTCAATAAGTTAATTGCATTTGTGTATTCTGGATAATAATCATTGCCGTAATCTGCAATAGGTATAATAAATCTATCTGTTTCATCAATATACTTAACTAATTTTTCATAAGGAAATGAGTACAATGTCGAGCTATTGTGAAGTCTATCGCTCAATTTTATCAAAAGAGTCTTGCCATTATTCTTAATTCCGTCAAAATATACTTGTAAATCTTTCTCAGATAATCCAAATTCTTTGGTAAGGATTGTGATTATTTCTAAAACTTCAGGAGATAATCCGTACTCTCTAACAAATTCTTCTCCATTATTTTTTAGTTTATCCTGACAATCTTCCAAAACATCGTGAAGAAGTGCAGCTGCTAAAAGAGTATCGTCCTCCATTCCACAAGCAATTAAAGTATTGCACACTTTTAAAGGGTGAATTATGTACAGATCTCCACCCCTTCTGTACTGACCTTCGTGCAATCTCTTCGCCAAAGATAATGCTACTATAGTTTGCTGAAAATGTTTGGCAACCGCATATCCTTTTATAAGCTTATTAGTTAACATAATAATATTATGTTACTTATTTTAGAGAAATAATAAAAAGTGCCTAAAAATCGACCTTTTAAAATCGTTTTTAAGGCGCTTGAAATTTCTTCTTCTTGTGTTTGGTTGTCGAAAACTCAAATCATCTTAAAACCTAAGATAACGCCTTATATTAGGAATAAGCAATTTTTTAGTTCACAAGATTGATATTTTTATTATTTAAGTAAGAATTCTCTACTTGCTTTGTCTATTTCCTGCTGACTAACTCTTATATACTTCTGAGTAGTTGCAATACTTGTGTGATTAAGCAGCTCTTTTATAAGCTCTATATTTCCGTTGCTCTTTTCATACTGAAGTGTAGCGTACAATTTTCTAAAACTGTGAGTACTGATATTCTCAAGTCCAAGATAATTTGTAATAATCTTTAACTGCTGCTGAACATTTCTTATACCAATATCAAGCAAATTATCATTTAACCTAAGTCCATTCTCTATAGCGTAATCCTTTACAATATCAACAATCTCAGGATTAATCTCTCTGTACTGAAGCTTACCAGTTTTCTTTTCTGTAATCTCTAGCCTACTTCCCTTGAAATTCTTTATCTTCAATCTCTTTATATCAGAAATTCTAAGCCCTAAATTTGTCTCTAAAAAAAGTGCCATCTTTACCTTTGGATTTGGTCTAAAAGTCCTCTTCCTATTCTCATGATCCCTATACTGAAAACCACTATCTAACAAATCCATAATCTGACTATATTCATAAATCTCTAAAGGTCTCATCTTGTCCTCCTCATCCGAAAGATTAACATAACATTATTATGTTAACTATATAAACTACATCAATAAACACACTTTTTATATCATAACCTTTTATAAATTTACACACTTCTATAGATATCAAATTTATAAAAGGTTATGCTAAAAAGTTGCTTTTTGGTATAGTTATATAGTAACATAAAATGCGCTTTTTATCAAAATAAACTGCGTGTTATTTTTGCACTCAAAATTCTTCCTTTTTGAAACCCAGTATTTCCAATGGTTACAATATAAACTGCGCATTTTATAGATTATACGCAGTTTTTATACTTTCCCAAATTTCGATTTTAAGAACATAAAAATAATTAAAGGATAGTTTATATTAACGCATAAAAATAACCTCTTAGAATCGAATCTAAGAGGTCGAAATTTTTCTGCTAAATCTTATATTTTTACAGCAATTAATTATTAAATTGTGAGTTATATAAATTAGCGTAGAATCCATTTTCTTTCATAAGTTCGTTATGGTTTCCACATTCTATTATATTTCCGTCTTTTAACACAAGAATTTTATCTGCATTTTTAATTGTTGATAATCTATGTGCAATTATGAAGCTTGTTCTTCCTTCCATTAGGTAGTCCATAGCATCCTGTATATTTTTTTCAGTTTTTGTATCTATTGAGCTAGTAGCTTCGTCAAGTATAAGAACTTTCGGATCTTTTAATATTGCTCTAGCTATTGTTAGAAGCTGTTTTTCACCTTGAGATATATTATCAGCTTCTTCATCTATTACAGTATCGTATCCTTTTGGAAGTGTAGAGATGAATTCATCTGCATTTGCATATTTACAAGCTTGTTCAATTTCTTCATCGGTTGCATCAGGTTTTGAAAATCTTATGTTTTCTCTTATACTACCTGTGAATAACCAAGTATCCTGAAGAACCATTCCTATGTTATCTCTTAAAGTACGTCTATTGATATCTGTTGAATTAACTCCATCTATTATAATACTTCCGCTGTTTGGATCATAGAATCTCATAAGTAGGTTGACTATTGTAGTCTTACCAGAACCTGTAGGTCCAACGATTGCAACAGTTTCACCTTTTTTAGCTTCTAAAGATACTCCATGAAGGACTTCTTTTTTACCATATCCAAATCTTATATCTTTGAATTCAACATTTCCGTCAAACACCATTTCTTTTACTTCAACGTCTGTTTCTTCTTCATATTCTATGAACTCGTGAATTCTGTCCATTGCAGATAATGCCGACTGAATCTGAGATGATAACTGAGATACCTGTGTTAGTGGCTCATTTACCTGCCAGATAAATCTAACAAATGCCTGAAGCTGACCAACAGTTATCACACCACCTATTGCGTATATTGTTCCTATTACAGAAACAACACCTATAGCAAGATAAGTA
>OFMU01001370.1_pt1 | contig 14751 bp, 16 predicted proteins | sample 1541861 | NCBI WGS metagenome assembly OFMU01 (sample SAMN04209238, study PRJEB22552) | human gut metagenome | biome: gut; material: feces | host: Homo sapiens | place: USA: Oklahoma
GGCCGGTGTACTGATAGCTGTGCGTATGATCCGGGATCTCGTCCACGGTCAGCGTTACCTCGGATTCACCGCCGGTCTTTCCCGCGGCGAAGGTGTCGCCCGCAGCAAGTAAAAAGCGATCCTTGATCCGCGTCCACGTCCCGCCGAAAAGTGTCTTCGGATCCGTCGCCGCCGCCGAGATGTAAATCGCGCCCACGGGGTAGATCAGCTCCCAGATGGCCTTCCCGCCGACCGTCACGCCCTTCTGAAATTCCGCAGGCCATGCCACCTCCAGAGCTTCCTTCTCGCTGTATTTGCCGAAGGCCGCGCCCTTGCCGCCGGGCCGGAGGTGAAACGCCACGTCCGACGTTGGGATCACGGCCGAAAAACTCGCGGTGTTTCCGAGCTTGTCCGTGATCTCGATCTTTGCCTCATAGCTGGCCGTCGTCAGGATATCCACATCTCCTGTCACCAGCCCCGCCGCGCCGCTCGTCATGGCGGTGCCCGCGCTCCACGATCCACCGACCGCCCGCCAATAGCCCTTGATCGTACAGACGTTTTCCCCGCCGCACGAGGAGAACTTTGCCGTGGCCACGCCCGCAATGTGCAGCCCCGTGTCCGCCGGGAGCATCGCATCATCCGACCGGTAGAGCTTCGCCCCCGTGAGTGCCGGCGCGGCGTAGCCGTAAAGGCTCACTGTCAGCGTCTCTTCCGCGTATAGCCCGCGCGAATCCGTCACGCGGCATACGATGCTTGCGCTCGTCCCACTCAATACGCCCGTCTTATAGGGGGACGCATCCGCACTCACGCCGCCGCAGGTGATCTTGTACGACCGGATGCTCGCCCCGTACTGCGGCGTGATCTTCGCTGCGGAGAATGTCACCTGCGCCCGCGAAAAACCGCTGATAAAACCAGAAAGCGCCGATGCCTTGCCGCCGCTGTTGTCCGCCGAAGCCGCCGCCCAACCGGAGGACACCACCGGCTTTGCATCCGCCGGGACGGTGAGCGTAAAGCTCACGCTCTGCTCCTCTCCGATCTGCTGTGTGAGATTGCCGTCGCTCCATGTCTTGATGTAGACCGTGCATGTCCCGCTCGCCGCATTCGGAATCCGGTTGGCGAGCGACTTCTTCGGCACGAGCGAATACCAGTTCCACGCCGTTTCCGCGTCAAAGTCCGCAATGTCGCCCGCCTGCCCCGCGAAGGTGTAGCGCGCCGTGTGGCAGAAGGCCGTATTTTTACGGTTGGTGTAGATGATGATCTCCTCGCCCATGGCAATGGAGGATTTGTTCGTTGTCGGTACGGATGCCCGCGCGATCTGGTCGAGCGTCACCGTCTGCGAGATGTCCGTCGAGCTGAGCGTCGTGCCGCTGATATACCCCGCCGCCGAGATGGTCACGCTGCGGCTGCCGTCCGCGTCGTGATACACGCGCACTGTCGCGCTCATCGCAAGCGTCCCCGACTGCCACGACACCTCGATGTGACGGCTCCCCGCCGTCCACTGGCCGTCGATCGTGATGCCGCCCGACCATGTGCCGCTCGTGGTGTATCCGCTGTTGCTGCGGCTGTAGTAGAGCGTCGCCGTCACGTCCGAGTAGTTTCCGTCCTGCGACTGCACCGCCGACCACCTGATCGTAGGAAAGATATACTGGTTGCCGGTCGTGCCGGTAAATGCGCCTGATAGTGCCATCTCTTACCCTCCGATCCACTTGAATGCCACACCGTCCGAAAAGCTCACGTCCCACTTGCCCGCCGCTGTGATGCGGTCAAGCTCCACGTGCCCCACATGCAGCGCACCGTTTGAAAAATACGCGATCTCCGTGCCCTCGACGTAAAACGAGAGCTTTTTGCTCGTCCATACCGACATGTTGTGGCTCGTGTCGATCACGTCGTATGTCTTCCCGTCCACGCTCTGCGTGCCGGTCGTCTGGATATCCTGCCCGATCGCGATGCCGATGACCGGCACCGTATCCTCGTATCCAACGATGCCCTGCCGGATGTAGCCCTTTGTCTCCGTCCGATAGCTGATCAGCCCCTGCAGGTCGCCCGCCTGCTCGTCAAGCCGCCCCTCCAGCTCGCTCACATACCGGATGCTCTGCGTCACGTTCTCCGCCGTCGCGGTAAACTTCGCGTCCACCTGCTCCTGATATGCCCCGAATTCGCTCTTTGCCACATAGCTGCTCCGAAGCTCCGTCTCCACGCGCTGCGTCTCGCTGCGGACGCTCTCCGCCGTCTTGATAATCAGGTCTTTCAGCACCGACGAGGTTTTCCCCATGTCCTCGCGCACCTGCTGCGCCGCCTCCGACGCGGCCCCGCTGCCGAGCGTGGCCTTCGCCCCCTCGGTCAGACTGTCCGCCTCGATGGCGTTGAGCGCCCCGTTCAGCTGCTCGGCCAGCTGGTAGAGATATGAGCGCATCTGCGCGAGCTGTGCCTGTCCGCCGCCGCGCAGCATCGGCGGCGTGTTGAGCTCTACCATCACATATCACTCCCCAGTTCCAGAATCCGTGCGATCGAGAACAGCCGCATCTCGCCCTTGCCGCTGAGCTTCAGCTGCACGTGGTCGCACCTCCGGGGGATTACCGGCATTGCGAAGCTGCGCGTCGTGCCCTTCTTCCAGAGCAGCCGCCCCGCGTAGTGCCACTGCCCGGAGGAATCGTACTGCAGATAGAGATTCGCTTCCCCTCGCATCTGCAGCCGCAGGTCGAACCGGCTCAGATACTTGTAGTCTGGGTACTCATAGCCCATGATCCCCGAGACCACGCTCCATTCCACGTCACCCTCGCGTGTCCCTTGCGTACCGTTCACCGCGACGAGCCTGTTCGTCGCCGCGTCGATATAGAACAGATCGTCGTCCGCCGCCGCGAACATGAGCGCCTGTGCGTTGTCCTCCTTGTGCCAGAGCCCCCGCGCCGCGTCATAGACCAGCAGTTCGTATGCTCCGGAACTGTTTTTCATCGAGATGTAGTATTTCCGCCCGTACCCGCCGGCGACCGCCTCGCTGTACCGCTCGTCGCCCAGCTCCGCGCTCACCGCCACCGGCACCGACCCGTCATAGGCGCAGATCTCCGTCCGCCCCTTGTAGTAGAGCACCTCGTTCACCACGCACAAACTTCGCCAGCTGCCCTTCTGCACGCCGCGGCACGGCGTGTCCGTCACCCGGTGCGCCCCCGCGCCGGAGACGCTGATCCGGTGCAGCACAGTTTCCTTGAAGAACGTCGGGTAGCCCTGATAGTTCACCGCGCCCGTCCACGCGCCGTCCGATCCGACCTGTGCCGCCCACGAATCCGTGGAAAGCCCCGCGTAGCACGTCCAGTTCTTGAAGTCTCCCAGCTTGCACCCATAGACCTCATTCACGGCTTTTCCATCCTTTACGCCGTAGCGGCATCCCCAGAGCCGGTTCTGCGCCTGGCAGATGTAGTCCATCTCCGGTGCCTCGCGCTTGACGGTCAGCCCGCCCGTCTGCGCCGCGTTCCGGCTCACCAGCCCCACGACCACGATCCAGTTGTCATCCTTTTTCTGGATCACCTTACTCGCGTTCAGCGCGGCGTATTCGGCCTTCACCGTTTCGCTGTCTCCCGTGTAGGCGATCCCCGCCAGCGTCACGCCGTCGCCCTCCGAAAAGCTCTTCCCGATGTCCGTGCAGCTGATCTTCGTGTAGACCGTCGGGACGGAGATCCACATCGAACTCGTCCCGTCCCACCGCTTCAGAACCTTTCCGTCTACCCAGAGCGTCCCGCCCGCCGGGTCGGTCGGCTCCGTCTGCGCCACGTTCTCATAGATCGATCCCTCCGCGTCGCACATCGCCAGCTGCACCTGCGCGCTCTCCCCGGCCGCGAACGCCGCGTCGATGCTCCCGCAGTCCGTCGTGTCCGCCGTGTTGATGTACTTCCGATCCGGCCAGATCACGAGATACGCGCCCATGCTCACCAGCTGCTTCACGCCCTCGCTCAACCCCAGCTCCACGGCCTTCCCGCCGATCACGATCTTTGATCCCGATACCCAGATCAGCGTGTCCTTGGCCGTCAGCCCCGCCGGGCTTGCGATCTCCTCGCCGATCCCGCGCGGCGCGCGGCTCGCCAGCATCGGGTAGCAGTCGCCCGTCATGTTCTGCATCTCGCGCCACTGCCCGTCCCCGATGCGCAGCCGCCGGTCATAGCCACCGAACTCGCTCGTCACGAGCCGCGACTGTTTGTTCTCCTTCAGCGTCGGCAGATACATTCCTCACCCCTCCTCAAATCTTCATCGGCCCGCAGCCGATCGGCATGTGCGTCCGGTTGTAATACCCTGCGTATGTCAGATACGCCTGGTTATACAGCTGGCTCGTCTGGTTGTACTTCCCGATCTCCCCGTTTTCCCGGTCGATCATCGCCTGCAGCCAGTAGTTGTATAGATCCCCCGCCCACGGCTCCGGCACCAGCAGCTCCCGCTCGACGCCCGCGCTGCCGTCCGGCTGCGCGATGTCCTCGCCGCCCTCGTGCGTCCGGATGATCTCCCGCCAGATCTGCCCGTCGAGCTGCAGCAGCCACCCGAGCTTCTGCGGCTCTGTATACTGGTTCGGCTTGAACGTGTCCACCCGATCCAGCATCTCGCTTGCTTTCATGCGTTTCCCTCCTCATAGCGCGAAAGGGGAGAAACGTCGCCGTCTCTCCCCTTCCTCTGTGGTTTGTTATTCGCCCGTCAGCGGCTCACCGTTTGCGAGCTTCTCCTCGTTGCGTGTGCGGATCTCCTCCGCCTCCCACGCGCGGTGAATCTCCGCCGCCACCTCATGCGGCACGCGCGACTTCTGGCCGCGCGGCAGCAGGTAGTTCTTCCCGTTCACCGAGACGAACAGGTTCGGGTCGTCGTTCTTCGGCCCGCGCGGGATAAAGATATCCTCGCGCCCGTCGTCCGCGGGCGCTGTAACCTCTGCGGCCGCTGTAACCTCTGCGGCCTCTGTAACCTCTGCGGCCTTTTTCTTCTTCTCTTCTGCCATGTGTTCCTCCTGTTTCTCGCCCCGCCGGGGGCGTCTGTCAGTTCGCGCTGTCCGTCGCCGAGTAGCTGGACACGCTCATCACGCGCAGCACGCGCTCCGGATACAGGATCGTCGCGCCGTTCGTCTCGAACTTATAGCCCACCGTGCTGAACTGCTCGAGCGGGCCGCCGACCTGTCCCTTGTCCTTGATGATCATCTCCGCGCCGCCGCCCGCCGGGTCGATGATGCCGAAGGCGTCCTTGCCGAAGAAATACGTCGCGTAGGTCACGCCCTCGGCCTTGTTCTTGTAGTTCGTGCCGCCCAGCACCGGCGCCATGAAGTTCTCGATAAAGCGCACGCCGTGCAGCTCGCCGATCTCGCCGTTGTAGATCTCCTCGGGCGAGGCGTACTTGTGCGCCTCGATCCACGCGTCGCTCTTGCGCAGGTCATAGGCAACGGACGGATGGATCACGGCCACGTACTTGCCGTTGATGGTCGGCACTCGGTCCTTCTTCATCTTCGTCACGGCCTTGGCGACCATGTCCGGCGTCAGCAGCGCCCAGCCGTTGTCGGCGCTCGCGGTCTGGCCGCCCGCCGCCATCGTCGCGCAGCTCGTCGGCGTGGAGACGACCGTGCCGTCGTCCTTGACGTTGTCGCAATAGAGCACGTTCGTGCCCGTCAGCAGCGCGTCACGGATCAGAATCTCCTGCGTCTCCGCCATCGACGCGCCCATCTCCTCCGTCGCGCCCAGAATCACCGGATCATACGCATGCAGCTCCAGCTGGTCGGAAATCGCGGCGTAGGTGCCGTACTGGCTGATGGATGCCGTCTTGGCGCTCTGGCCGAACTTCTGGCCCGTCGGGATCACGCCCTCGGTCAGCTTCGCCGCCCGCGCGAACGTGTTCCACTTGCGCCATTCGACGGTCTTGCCGTGGTTTGCGGGCAGTGGCTGCTTCTTCGCGAACTGCGAGTAGATCATCGTGATGCGCGCGTTTTCCAGCAGCTCCGTGTCGTAGAACGTCTTGAGCGTGGAAGCCAGCGTGTTCACGCCGGAAAATGCCGTCATAGGCGTTGACGTAGTTGCCCGTCGTGTTCACCAGCGTGCCGGCGTCCGCGAACAGCTGCAGATTCATCGTTTCAAAAGTTTTCATATGCTTCTCCTCTCCGGGAGAAGTCCCCTCACTGCGGATAGATCTTCTCCCCTCTGGCAGCGGCGCGCAGGATCTCGTCCTTGAGCGCCTGCCGCTGCGCTCTTGTCATGTGTGCGTAGTCGATGCTCCCCGTCGAGGGAGCCTGAGAGGATACCCCGTTTTCCACCGGCCGGTTCGAGCCCGCCCGGACGGAGGCCGAGATCTTCTGTGCCGCCTCCTGCGCGGCCTGCTTGCGCGCCGCTTCCTGCAGCTCCTGCCGGTGCAGCGCGAAATACACGTCCGCCACGCGCAGCCCCGAGCCCGGCGCCGTCATGCGCAGAAACGTCGGATTCTGCAGCTCCTTCTGCAGGTTGAAGTCCGGCACCGTCTTCTTCAGCTCCGCCTCCTGCTCGGCGAGACTGCGGAAGTGCTCCCGCATGGCTTTCTCCTGCTCGCTGCGCTGCGCTTCCGCTTCACGCTGCTGCTCGAATCGCTCCATCTGGTCGATCCGCCGTGCAACGTCCGGCTCCACGCCCATCTCCGCGGCCTTGTCCTCGTAAAAGCTGTTGTCCTCCAGAATCGCCTTGGCGAGCGCCTTGCTGTCCGCCGCGTCTTTCAGGCCGTACCGCTGCGCGAGAATCTGCATCGCCGGATCCAGTGCGTGCAGGCGCTCCTCTGCGCCCCGGCTGTCCTTGAGCCGCTGCCGGACGGTCTCCTGCATCTGCCGGTTGTATTCCGGGTCTGCCATGATCTCGTCCCAGGTCATCCTCTTCTGTGCTGCCGGCTTTTCTTTCTCCGGCTGCTCTGCGGCGGCGTCCCGCTGCGGCTCCTGCTTCGGCGCCGCCGGTGCGGCCCTGTGCGGTGTGCGCTTCGCCCGCTTGGCAATCAGCTCGGCCGGGACGCCCAGCTGCTCCAAAGTCTGCTCCCCGGCGTCGGGAGCGGTTTCTCCGCCCGTCTGGCCGCCCTCGCCCTCGGCGAACAGCTGCAGCCAATGCTTCTCCATCATGTCTTTCCCTCCATGATTGTCTGTCCGTTTGGTGGACGAGCCCATATGGTGCATGCCGCGGGTGCTGCCCCCGCGTTTGGGCTGCCGCATGCGTATGCCCGGCGCGTGCGCGCCGGGCCCCAGAAAGGAAAAGGAGGAATGGATGCCGCCGGGGCCCCCCGCTCCCGGCAACCCCAGCATAACCCATCCGCTCCCCGTTTTTCTCCCCGCTGTCTAAATTATTTTCACGCGCACCGCATCCGGCTCCTGCCGTGCCAGCAACCGGAACCCCGCGCAGATGTCCGCGAAGCTCCGTTCGAGCCGCCGCGCACACGCCGCGTTTGCCGCTCTGGCCGAGATCTGCGCCAGCCCGCTGTCGTAGACCGTCACCACGTCCCGCGCCTCGCCGCGCTCCTCCGCCTGCACGAGCATGTACCCCGCCGTATAGGCCAGCATCGACGCCGCCGCGCATACGATGTCCTCGCCGGGCCTTCCGCGGTATGCGTGCCCCTCCACCCGCAGCGTCAGCGCCCGCGGGCTATACGAAACCCGGATCATGCGCCGCCCTCCGGCTGCGAAGCCGCCCGCGCCTGACTGCGCGCCTTCTGCACGTGGCCGCTCTCTTCGTCGCCGCCCGGCATCTCCACCGGCTGTCCCTGCGCCAGCTGGCCGCCCATGCCCGCCGCGATGCTCTGCAGCTGTGCCAGCGCCCCGGCGTCCTGCGCCTTCTGCGCGAGCGTCGCCGCGTATTGCAGCAGCATCTGCATCTGGTCGTAGAGCGTCCCCATCCGCCGGATCTTCGCCACGACGTCCTCCTTGCCCCGAAACTCCATCATGTCCAGGCACATGAGCGTCTGGTCTGCCTGCTGGGGGTTAAAAAAGCCCAGCTGGTAAAACTGCAGCGCCAGTTCGTTCTGCGCCATCGTCGTGTAGGCCGTCTGCTTCTGCGCCTGCACCGAGATGTCGAACTCCGGCACCCGGTAGCCCATGTCCACCCCGGAGATCTCGCCCTGTGCCTGCGGCTGCAGCCCCGCGTTGTCGTAGCTCACGAACTGCTCCTGCCCGTTCTCGCCCGTGATGCGGAACTGCCGCGGCGCGTCGTAGAACTGCCGGATCAGCTCGATACACAGCCCCACGATCTCCCGGTATGCGCGGTATCCGCTCTTCGTGCTGTCGCGCGAGCCCTTGCCGCTCGCCTCCTGCAGCGCCGCGATCGCGCTCGCCGCCGTCACGCCCGCCGAGGTCGAGCCGGATGCCGTCTCCGTGTTGCCGCTCGTCTCGCGCAGCTCCTGCACCGTCTCCTGCAGCATGGCCACGTAGTTCGCCGGCAGCGGCGTGTAGTCGAGCACCCGCATCGAATCCTCCCCGAGGTTCCCCGTCGTGTGGACGACCGGCTTGTTCACGTCCAACAGCTCCGCCTCGTTGATCGCGCCGTCCTGCCGCACGAAGTAGCGCGGCGTCGCGCCCGAGATCGTGTTTTTCACCAGCGCTGTGCGCATCAGGTCGATTTCCGTCTGCGGATTTTTGCAGAGGTCGACATATCCGTAACCCGCCGGCGAGCCCTCCACCGGGAACAGCGGATCCAGCACGAACGGATATTTCCCGTGGTCGTAAAGCCCCGTCTCCGCCATCGGCCGCCCCGCCGGGACCTCCAGCGTCACCGGCTGGCCATCCGGCCCCGGCTGCACCGCCGTGCGCGTCGGCGCGTCCGTCTCGTTTTCCGTCGCGTAGAGCACCACGTCCCCCACGTACTTGCAGTAATGCAGGATCTTCCCCACGTGGTAGTAGACCTCAATGACCGTCACCTTCCCGTCCGTCGGGACGTTGTCGTCGTATAGGAACTTCTTCGCCGTGAAGATGTCGCCCTTGAGCTTCCCCTTGCACTGCGGATACGCCTCCTCCACGCTATCCCGGTCGGCCAGCTCCGTCTGGAATACGTACCGCGACTGCTGGATGTCGCTCTTGCCCGGCTCCCAGAATAGGTTCAGCAGGTTCGCCCGCGTCACCGTGATGTCGCCGAGCCCGCCGAGCTTGTTTCCGTCCCAGACGACCTTGTAGCAGCCCGTCCCGATCTTTAGCTTCTGCCACATCGCCTCCGACCACGTCTTTTCAAACTGGTTCTGCTCCAGAATCACCGGCAGAATCGCCGACAACGTCTGTGCCTCCTGCCGGTCGCCCGGCTCGCGCGGCAGCACCACCGGCTCCGGATAGGCTTCCATCGCGTCCGCGTGCTTGTTCGTCACCACGTTGTGCAGCCATCCCGACCGCGACCTGAATCCGTCGCGCGCGATGCCGTCCTGTCTGTCCTCCTCGCCGGAGTTGCGCAGCTTCCACCAGCTCTCCGCGCTGATGGCCCGCGCGTCCACGCTGGCCTTGCCCGCGCGGTACTGCTCGAGGATCTTTGTCCACTCCAGCAGCTGCTCCCGGCCGATCTTCCCGGCCTGTACCTCGTCCATGTGTGCTCCTCACTTTCGTTCATATTGGTTCAGCGGATCCGCCCACGGCGTCTTCTTCTCCTCGCGCAGAATCGGCGCCACCGGCCGCGACATGCACATGTATCGCCACTCATCGGCCGCGTGGTCCTCCAGCTCCGTGTCCACGTCCTCCGGCTTCGTTTTTGCGTACATCAGCAGTGGGATCGTCCGGATGAAGTCCTTGCACGTGTCGAAGATGTAGCACCGCGCATATCCCTGCGCGTCAAACTGCAGCCGGTAGTGGCACTGCATCCATCCCGCAATCCGGGCGTTGTCCCCCGGCTCGAAGTAGATGCCGTACCGCCCCGCCGTCTCCTGTACGCTCTCGCCGCGTGATGTGTCCCAGCAGGCCGGGTCGGCCACGCCGCCCTCGATCTTCCGCCCCGCGAGCAGCGGGTCCGTCCGCTCAATCTCCACCGCCCGCCGGAACTGCTCGTCCGGCGTCTGGCGCACGCCCTCGTTCGGCTCGCCCGTGCACCCGTAAAGCTCTTTGATCCGGTAGATGACCCCGTCGTAGTCCACGGCCCACCACGCCAGCGAGAACGGCCTGTTGTATCCGAAGTCGTAGCTGCGGTAGATCTTCCACCCGCGCGGGATGCGGAACGGCGCGATCACGTGCGTGAAGCGGTGCTGCTGCGCCGCCTCCTCCGCCGTGACCCCCGCCAGCTGGCAGAGCGCCGGATCCGGATCCAGCCGGAACTCCTCAAAGAATTGCCCCGCGAATACGTCCCAGCGCCCCTCCAGCCACATCTCGCGCAGATGCGGCGGCAGCGCCTCCAGTTGCCGGATGTATTCCGGCTGCGTCTGCATCAGCGCCGTGTTGTCGCGCACGAGCGCCTGAATGAACGCATAATCCGCCGGGTTCTCCCCACTCTCGAACCGCCGGTCGATGAACAGCCGCTTGATGTATCCGTGTCCCTGCCCGCCGGGGTTGCAGGTGAAATATACCCGCTTCGGAAAGTCGTTCACGCCGCGCACGCAAGCCACGATCGTTTTCATCTGGTATTCCGACAGCTGCGTCGCCTCGTCCAGAAAAATCACGTCGTACTCCACGCCCTGCAGGCGGTCGAGATCCTGGTCCCGGTCGCAGTAGGTGAAGTTGATCGTCGACCCGTTGATAAACCGCAGCACCTTGTCCTTGTCGTTGTACTTCGCGATGCCCAGCAGTTCTTTTCGCAGCGTGTTGATGTGGTTGTTGATCAGCTCCGGATAGCTCCGGCGCACGATCAGAAGCCGGATTCCCGGATACCGCAGCGCCATGAGCTTCGCCTTCGTCCGCACGGCCCAGCTCTTCCCGCCGCCGCGCGCCCCGCCGTATGCGATGTACTTGTGCTTGTCCAGCAGAAAAAGCGCTTGCTTCTCGTTTGGCCCGTCAATGACCAGCTTCATTCGCCGTACTCCTTCGCCTTCTCTGGCATCTCGATCGTGATCGGCTCGCGGCTGCGTCCGGCCTGCGCCGCCATCGTCCACTTGTCGATCAGCGTGCCGATCGCCGTCGTGATGTCGCGCAGGTTCGCGTTCGCCATCCGCTCAGGGCTCGACAGAACCTCCAGTCCTGTGCCGATGATGCTGCACACGGTGTCCTTCTGCCCGTCCATGTAGCTCAATATATCGCGCGCGCACGCGCCTTTTTTGTCCTGCGCAGCCCGCGCACTCTCCGGATCCGCCAGCACCAGCCGCCGCACCGTGTTCGGGCTCACGCCGTTTTTCCGTGCCGCCGCCCGGTAGCTGCCCTCCACCGCGTAGTCCGCGATGATCTTCTTTTTTCGCTTTTCGCTCAGCTTGACCTGTGCCATGCGCTCACCGCCCCTCTTTGTCCATTGTAACCGCCGGGCGGCGGCAATTTCTCCCCGCTGGCGTATGCCGGAAGGCCGCGCAGGTCTCCCCGCGCGGCTATGTCTCCTCGCTGTGCGCCGTCAGCGCCCGGCAGACCACGCATTTCCCGTAGTCGTACCCGGCGCAGCAGCGCTCGAACCATTGTTCTTTTTTCTTTCGCCCCCGGAATTGCATCCGGATCGTCTGCCCCGGCTCTGTCCCCGCGCAGACGATCAGCTTCTCCGTGCTCCACTCGTACCACGGGCAGACCGCCCGCGCGCTATCGTTCGTCTGCATCGTGCTTTTCCTCCGGCGCCAGATAGCGGATGTAGTGGCAGCCCGTCTCCGCATCGTATGCGCTGCTCTCCAACAGATAGGCCCGCGCGGGCTGTCGCAGTGCCCGGCCCGTATGTACCACGCGCTCGGTGATTTCCGGCTGCTTCATGTTCCGGCTGCAGCTGTACTTCTTCGCGTCCGGCACGTCGCGGCGCGCCTGGCGCAGCATGTAGACCGCCACCGGCGTATAGTCGCCCTGCCCGCGCAGCGGCTCCGCGTAAAGACTGCCCATCGCCCAGATGGAGCCGAGCGTCTCGCTCCCGACCATCCACTGGCCGTCCTCCCACCGGATTCCATTGCCGCTGAGCACCATGTGTACGTGCAGGCGCACGGGCTTTCCCGTCTCGCCGTCCATCGCGGAGGGGCAGGCCACCCACCGAAGCTCTGCGCCTTCCCGGCGCACCTTCCGCTTGAGCCGCTTTACGAAGTTTCCCAGCAGCCGCGTGAGCTGCGCGTAGTCCCCGCCGATTTGCGCCAGTGTCCCGTCGTCAAATGTCGCCGTGACGAACAGATCCTTCGCCCCGAAGTTGCAGTTGATCGTGCGCGCCAGCGTGCGCACAGCCCGCCTTGCGTTCTGGTCGCGCTTGGCGGCGCTCGTGTTGTTCTTCACCCGGCCTGCTCTGGACCTCGCCTGTGCCGGCACCCAGAACTTGCTCTTCTCGATTACCCTCCCGGACTTGTAGGTGCGGATCATCCATTTCCCTCCCATCTTCGTTTTCTGCCTCCTGTCCGTATACTTAGGTCTTTAAGGACCCGACCAAAATACGCGCGCACGCGTATTATATAGGGTGTCTCTCCTCTTCCGGTGATGCTCCAAAGATGGCCCGGCCTTCCCGCCGGACCATCTTTGCAAAATCACGTGGCCTTTTCTGCTTTCTTCATCGGCCATCCGTTTGCCGGATACCCGTTGCGCTGCCGCCATTTTTTGATCGTCTCGCGGCTCATGCCCTGCCGTGCCGCGATCTGCCCGTCTGTCCACCCGAGGTCGTAGAGCGCCCGCCGCTCGTCTGCGATCTGCGCTTTGCTCCGCCAAGGTGTCCAGTTTTCCTGTCGCTTCGGTTTCGGTTCTGCGGGCGGCTTCTTCGTCTTCTGCGGCAGGATCGGTGCCCGCTTCTTCGCGGCCCTCCCGCGCTGATAGACGATGCAGTGCCGCCCCGCCCGCGTCCCCGGCTCCGCGTCCGGGAACGCCGCGAGCTTCGACTGCCCCGTCACGTCCGCGTAGCCGCAGCCCCACGGCCCGTACCGGTTCGCCGCCCGGTAGATGCATGTCCCGCACTTCTGCCCGTCCGGCCCCTTCTCAAGCCGGGAATCCCATCCGCTCATACGTCCCTCCCGGAAAGCTCCTCGATCATCGCCGCCGCGTCCAGCGCCATCCGGTCGACGTCGCACGTTGCCCATTTCTCCCCGAAAAACGCGGCTTCTTCCCCGCTCAGATCCTCCACCACATAGTACGGGCATGTCTCGCAGTGTGTCTCATGCACGTCCTCCGCCGCCGAGCACCGCAGCGCCGCCGCCAGCACCTCCGGCGTTACCTGATGTTCCATCTCAAATCCCCTCTCTGAGCCACAGCCCGTCCGGCATGTCCCACAGTCTCATGAGCTTCTTCCCGACGTACTGCGCGTAGGTTATCTCGATGCACGCGCCCTTGCTGTGCGCCCAGTCGCGCAGCAGTGCGATCGCGTCGCAGCTGTCGAGCATCGCCGTGCAGATCCGCATGTAGTCCCCCGGCTCCAGCCCCTCCGGCAGCACCGCCGGGTTCACCGCGACGTGGCCCTCTGCCCGCACGGCCTCCTCGGCGCGCCGGAACTTCTCCCGGTACTCCGGATCCCCTGTAATCGCTCCCGCAATGTAAATTTTCATTCGTTCCCTCCTACGAGATAGCACCAGTCCTGCGGTGCCCGATCGAGCTTCCGCAGCTCAAAGCCCATGCCGTTTCTCAGTGTCCGTATGCCCGTCAGATCCTCCAGCTCCAGCGGCACATCGTAGATTTCCAGATCCGATATGTGCCAGAAAAAGCCGGCCTTCTCTCCGAGATAACCGTGAATTTCTTCCGCCGTCAGGCACGCGTCCCACGAAAGAAACCACGGTATTGCGCTGTCTGCGGGAAAGCAGAATATCTCGTCGCACGTAAATTCTCCGATCACCTTGCCGTTTCTGCCCATATCCTGCCGCCCCTTGGTGCAGTAGATATGGCACTGGAACGGCGTCTTGATCTTTGGCCGGGTCTTGCGTACCTCAATTGTCTTTTCGCCGCTGATGATTTTCTCGCACCATTTCGGACGGATGCTGATTAACACAGCATTCATCGTTGTCACCATTCCCTCCAGTTGAATTTTGGAATTTTGATCCGCCATTCGACGACTACCTCGTTAGCTTCCGCGCCCTCTCGGAAGCTGAACACGCTTCGATCTTCTTCCATGATCTGGCGAACAGTTTCAACCGCTTGCTCTGCCAGAAATTTCTCCGCGTCCTCGATCATGCTTTCGTCGTAGCTGCCTCTTATCACGACGGCACCGCCGTACTCAATCCACTTGATATTCTCTGTCCCGGGAATCGGATTGCTCATCCCCACACCGTCCTTTCCCGCTCCAGCAGCGCCCGCACGGCCGCGCGGAGCTTGTCCGCTTTCTCCGGATCCGTCACCTGCGCGTGCGTCTCCTGCATCCGCGTGAAGTCGTCCTGCACCGCCCGGAACCATGCCTTGAATGTCGCGACCTCCGGGTCGGCCGCCGCCAGCTGGCGCTCCGCCTGCTCGGCGCGCCGGGCGCTCTCCTGTGCGGCTTTTTCCGCCTCGGCCACCCGCCGGGCGGTCTCCTGCTGCGCCGTCTCTGCCGCGCGCTGTGTCTCCTCTGCGCGCAGCTTCTCCAGTACCTCCGCCGGGATCACCGGGTTTTCCCGCAGCGCCTTCAGCTCGGCCTTTGCCTGCTTCGCGGCGGCCTTCGCGTCCTTCTCCGCGGCCTGTGCATTTTTCAGCCGCTCCGCCGCCTCGAGCGCGTCCCGCCGGGCGTCCTCCGCGCCCTTTGCCAGCTCCTCGGCCGCGGCGCGCGCCTTGTCCGCCGCGGCGGCCTTTTCCCGCGCGTCCTG
>OFMU01001374.1_pt1 | contig 14703 bp, 6 predicted proteins | sample 1541861 | NCBI WGS metagenome assembly OFMU01 (sample SAMN04209238, study PRJEB22552) | human gut metagenome | biome: gut; material: feces | host: Homo sapiens | place: USA: Oklahoma
TCTCCCATTTCAGCTTTCCGCCGTCCACCATGGCCTTGCGCTGGGCGGCGGTGCCGCTGCCTACGGACGGGCCTCGGATACCGAGGGCCGCGTGGTCCTGGCCACCAACGCCGACTACTACAATATGCAGACCGGCGCACCCACCGGCTACCTCATTATGGAGGGCAACCTGGTGAAAACCGGCGCCGAGCCCTTCTTCGCCATTCTGAAGGACGGCTCCGCCGTCATTCGCCCCGCCGGCAGCGACACCTCCGACGTGGTGGAGGCCGTTTCCGGCCCCTATATGCTGGTGGAAAACGGCCAGATCGTCCCCGGCCTGGACCAGGGCGACCGCATGCCCCGCAACAGCGTGGGCATCCGTGCCGACGGCTCCGTGGTGTTCTTCGAGGCCGACGGCCGCCAGGAGCCCATGTCCATCGGCATGAGCATGTATGAGGTGGCCAGCTTCCTGAAGGATGCCGGCTGCGTCACCGCCATCTATCTGGACGGCGGCGGCTCCGCCACCGTGGCCGCCCGCTATGAGGGCACCGACGAGCTGCTGGTGCGCAACAGCCCCAGCGACGGCCTGGAGCGCACCGTGTCCGACGCCCTGCTGGTGGTGTCCACCGCCCGCTTTGACGGCGACTTCGACCACGCCTCCGTCAGCCCCCAGAACGAGCTTTATACCCCCGGCAGCCAGGTGGCCTTCACGGCCCTGGGCGCTGACTCCGCAGGCGGCGCGGCCGACCTGCCGGAAAGCGGCCTGACCTGGGTGCTGGACACCCCCGCCGCCGGGCGGATCGACGCCTCCACCGGCGTGTTCACCGCCGCCAAGGGCTATGTGGGCGAGGTCCGGGTCCGCCTGACCTATCAGGGGCAGGACGTTGGCTCCGCCTCCGTCACCATCGCCGAGCCCGACCAGGTGTATTTCTCCGGCAAGAGCCTGTCCCTGGACTATGAAAAGACCAGCGACCTGGGCCTCACCGTCAAGAGCAGCCTGCGGGATATCCACTATCACGACGGCGACTTCACCTGGAGCATCCGCTCCCTGACCGAGGGCGTCTCCGCCGACGGCATCGGCACCATCGTGGACAACCGGCTCCACACGGCGGCCAAGGCCAACCAGACCCGCAAGGCGGAGATCACCGTCACCTACACCAAGGCCAACGGCCAGAAGCTCACCGACACCGTCACCGTGGAAATCGGCAAAATGCCCACCATCCTCCTGGATTTCGAGGATGAAAGCTCCAAGTCCGGCGTGAACGTGGGTGCCAACGCCGTGTGGGGCAACCTGAATAGCTTTTCCGGTCACAGCGCCCATAATCTGCCCGGCGTCAGCGACGCGGGCTTCGGCGTGGCCGGTCAGGTCAGCAAGGATCCCAACGGTCTGGACATCCCTTACGGGCCCATTACCGATTTCGGCCTGGCATGCCCCGACTTTATCAGCAGCAACGCGGAATGGGACTGCAACTCCGCCGGCGCACCCTACAGCTGGGACTGCGCCCAGGACCCCGCCACCCTGTTCCGCTCCATGGGCTATGAATACTATGTGGGTGCCATCGCCACCGCCCAGGAGGGCGCGTGGGATATGTACGCCCGCCGGGTAGGCTCCGATGAAGGCCCCGTGCGCTTCGGTCAGAAGTCCCTGGAGTATCATTACGACTATACCAAGATCTCCGGTACCAACAACACCAACGAGTATCTCCGCTACAGCGGCGAGGACGTGGTCATCGAGGGCAAGCCCACCGCCCTGGGTATGTGGGTCTACGCCCCCGAGGGCACGCCCAACTACTGGCTCAGCACCAGCGTGTCCTACTGGAACGGGGAAAAGTACGTCTCCACCAGCCTGCTGCACCTGAAGACCACCACTGTCAACGCCGCCGGCCAGACCGTGGAGACCACCACCCAGTATACCGGCATCAACTGGACCGGCTGGAAGTATGTGGAGGCCGACCTCAGCAGCGTGTATGACAAGGCCCAGGATGTGGAGAATCACCCCCTGAAGATCACCGCCGGTCAGGTGCTGCTGTGGACCATCATCATTGAGGGCGGCACCGGCGACGTGGACGGCAACAAGATCACCTGCGGCTCCCGGGCCGCCGGCAGCCTGTATGTGGACAACATCCGCGCGGTATACGGTACCACCGCCGACGACCTGGAGAACCCCGTCATCACCTCCGTCCGGGGCGGCAGCTCCTCCATCACCGGCTATTCCGACCTGACGGAGCTGGCCGAGGACGGTTCCACCGTCCTGACGGACAATGAGCTGCAATTCTTTACCGGGTATTATGATCCCCAGGGTGAGAACCGCACCGGCGTGTCCGCCGAGAACACCGTCATCACCATCGACGGCCAGGATATCCGGAACTTCGCCAACACCGACCAGGCCGTTACCGGCACCGTGACACTGCCCAATGGCCGCCACAGCATTAAGGTGGAGATCATGGACGGCTTCGGCAACCGGGCCAGCGTCACCCGCTCCTTCACCGTGAAGGGCACCGCCAATATCCCCACCGTGACCCTGGACACCCCGTCCTATGCCCTGGTGGGCGAGAACTACGTGGTGTCCGTCACCTCCCCCAACGCCGGTAAGATTGACTCCGTCAACGCCCAGATCGTGTACGGCAGCGTGGACCTGTTTGACACCGACGAAAACGGCGGCAAGGGTGCCTTCAACACCTGCGCCTCCCTGGCCTACGGCTCCGGCTTCCAGGGCTCCAGCTCTGCCGCCCGCCGCACCACCACCGAAAAGACCGTCACCGTGAATATGACCCGCACCGGCTCTGCCGGGAAGGACCTGTTCACCTTCACCATGCCCATGCCCGCCGGGGCCACGGCGCTGGACAGCCTGCCCATCTCCGTCACCGTGACCTACACCTGTGACGGCGTCACCTACACCACCTCCACCGGCAGCCTGCGTCTGCCCATGCAGGGCTACTACACCGTCACCTCCGACATCATGGTGGAGGGCGCGGCAGCGGCCCGGCTGTATGCGAAGGACATCAACGGCAAGGCCGCCTCCGGCGTGGACCTGTATGTGGGCGACACCCGCATCGGAACCACCAACGCCTCCGGCCAGGTCAGCACCGACTACTTCAACAAGCTCTCCGCCGGCTCCCGTACCGGCGCCACCGCCCGGAAGGACAATCACCGCTCCTTTGAGACGGTCATCGTCACCCGCCGGGCCGGCGGCAGCACCGATGGTATGCCCAGCTTCGTGCAGCTCAACGCCACCCCCAATGCCCAGAGCTGCCAGAACATCACCTGGGTCACCAATCCCCTGACGGCCCAGGCCAAGGCCACCGTGCAGTACTGCCAGCAGAGCAGCTTCAAGGGCAGCTTCCCCTCCAGTGCCCAGGGTCAGGTGACCCTCCGGGAGTTCACCACCTCCGGCGACGCGGCCTATGTCAGCTCCGTGTCCCTGACCGGCCTGAAGCCCGGCACCACCTACGTCTATCGGGTGGGCGACGGCAGCAAGTGGTCTGAAAACATGACCTTCACCACCAGCCAGCCCAGCGCGGACACCACCCGCTTCTTCGTCATCGGCGATACCCAGCTCTCCGGCAATGCCGAAAGCGATCAGGAGGAGATCCGGCTGATGAACGCCATTGCCGCCAATATCAACGGCCAGTCCATGAACTTCGGCATCCAGACCGGCGACTTTGTGGACAACGGCGGCAACCTGGGCCAGTGGAGCGAGATCCTGGACGTGTTCTCCCGGAACTACGCCGACATCCCCGTGGTGCAGGTCATGGGCAACCATGAGTACTACGGCGACCTGTCCGGCGGCAACGCCGCCAGCCTGTGGACCCTGCCCGACCGGCTGTACTACTCCGTGGAGTACGGCGATGTGTATGTGGCGGTCATCAACTTTGCCGCCAACCTGGAGGATGCCTGCCAGTGGCTGATCCAGGACGCCGCCAAGTCCGACTGCACCTGGAAGGTGCTGGCGGTCCACCAGCCCGCGTACTACACCAATCCCAACGGCAGCAGCGAGGCCTTCAACCGCTATATCCCCGCCGCCGCTGAGGCCGCCGGCATCAACGTGGTGTTCTCCGGCCATGACCACAGCTATGCCCGCACCATGGTCCTCAAGAACGGCCAGCCCGTGTCCGAGGCCGCTCAGAATGGCCGCCTGCCCGCCACCTACGGCAAGGGCGTGCTGTACTACATCTGCGGCGACCTGGGCGAAAAGTCCCGCAGCACCGAGTACAAGGCCGTCAACAACCCCGACTTCCACTTTGCCCAGGTGTCCCAGGAGTATGACTCCCTGTACCTGGCCGTGGAGGCCACCGCCGACGCCATGACCGTCCGCACCTACTCCGTCAGCGCCGAGGGCGCCCAGTCCCTGATGGATACCTACACCATGCGGGTGCCCGCCTCCGTGTGCCGCGACAAGGGCCACGACTTCTCCGGCGACACCGTGTACGTCCGTGACGGCAAGCTGGTCTGCTCCTTCTGCGGCCAGACCGTGGAGCTGAAGGACTCCGGCTACACCGGCTGGGCCCGGGACGAGGCCACCGGCCTGCGGATGTACAGCTATAACAACGCCTGGCACACCGGCTGGTTCATCATCGACCCCGAGGTGTATTGCTTCGACAGCAACGGCATCGCCTACGATGGCCGGGTCACCCTGTACGGCAAGCAGTTCGTCTTTGACGACGGCGTGGTGGTCAGCGGCCCCACGGGCTTCGTCAAGCGGGACGATGGCAAAACCCTATACTTCGAGAATGGCCGCATCGCCTCCGGCTGGAAGGACATCGGCGACGCCACCTATTACTTCGAGACCTCCGACCTGGGCGATGACTTCGGCGTCATGTACACCGGCCGCCGCCTGATCGGCAAGACCTGGTACGAATTCGGCAGCGATGGCCGCCTGTATCAGCTGCTGCGGGGCCGCATGTCCGCCGATGAGAAAGAGATCGTGGTCACCATCACGCCTCCCGCCGGTCAGGGCAGGAACTACAGCAACATCATGGCCGCCGCCTGGAGCCAGCAGGACGGCCAGGACGACCTGGTCTGGTACAATGCCACCGCCAACGGCGACGGCACCTACACCATCCGGGTCCCCATGTGCAAATACAACGTGGTGGGCCGGTATCTGGTCCATGTGTATAACCACGGCATCCACGGCCAGCTGCTGGACGGTCTGACCTTCCAGAACACCCACGTGGTGGGCCACACCGACACCGTGGCCAGCGATTCCAGCACCTGCGTCAGCGCCGGTCAGGTGAAGTACGTCTGCCGCTACTGCGGCGCGTCCCACACCTCCAGCACCCCCGCCAAGCGCCACACCGTCTCCGCCGTGGTGGACAGCGAATGCCGCACCATGACGGTGACCATGGACGCCGGCAACGGCCACGCCCACTCCAACGTCCGCTTCGCCGTGTGGAGCAGCGTAAACGGCCAGGATGACCTGACCTGGTACACCGCCAAGAAGAATTCCTCCGGCCAATGGACCTGCACCGTGCCTCTGGTGAACCACAACAGCACCGGCACCTACTTCATTCACGCCTACTCCTCCGACTCCGGCCAGAACCGGCTCATCGGCAACACCACCGCCCAGGTGGCGAAGCTCCCGGCTCCCGACACCGTCACGGCCCAGGTGTCCGACAACTGCCGCACCATGTCCATCCGGCTGGATACCGCCCACAGCTACAGCGGCGTCCGCTTCGCCGTGTGGAGCAGCGCCGGCGGCCAGGACGACCTGGTTTGGTACACCGCCAAGAACGGCGGCAGCGGCAGCTGGACCTATGACGTGGATCTGGCCCGCCACAACACCACCGGCACCTACTTCATCCATGTGTATGCCGGGAACAAGCTGGTGGCCCACACCACTGCCCAGGTCAAGAGCCTGCCCGCTCCCGCCCCCGGCGTCAAGCCCGGCCTGACGGCCACCGTCTCCGCCGATAACGCCGCCATGGAGCTGGCCCTGACCACCACCGCCAAGTATGGCAAGGTCCGCTTCGCCGTGTGGAGCAATGCCAACGGTCAGGACGACCTGGTCTGGTACGACGGCCGCCTCACCGGCAGCACCTGGTCCGCCGGTGTGAAGCTGTTGAACCACAAGACCCTGGGCGGCTACTTCATCCACGTCTATGCCGACGGCAAGCTGGTGGCCCACACCACCGCCAATGTCTACGGTATGCCGCCTCAGCAGAGCGCCCAGGCCATCGTCACCGACGACTTCGCCTGGATGAAGCTGCGGCTCTACAGCGCCACCGGCTACAGCAGCATCCGCTTCGCCGTGTGGAGCAGCGCCGGCGGCCAGGATGATCTGGTCTGGTACAAGGGCGAGAACATCGGCGGCGCCTGGGTGGCTGCGGCTGACCTGACCCGCCACAACACCACCGGCACCTACTTCATCCACATCTATTCCGGGAACAAGCTGGTGGCCCACACCACCGTCACCGTGAAGTCCCTGCCCAACCGGTAAGGACGGTTCCCCCCTTAACCCCATAGGCAAAACCAGCCCCCGCAGGCAAATGCCTGCGGGGGCTGAGCTTTATCTCACATTTTATTTTCCTGCCAGCTTCTTCACCAGCTGGCCGTCCGGAACGGCCAGCATGGTCTGATAGGTGGTGTACACCACCATGCCCGGCCTGGCCCCGGCGGGCTTTTTCACATACCGCACCGGGGTGTAATCCACCGGCACCTTCCCAGCCTCCCGGCCCTGGGAATAGTACGCCGCCAGGCACGCCGCCTCATACAGGCTGGTCTCGTCCGGCTCCTGGCCCCCGGTGCACAGAATCACATGGGAGCCGTGGATCTTCTGGGTGTGGAGCCAGATATCCCTCCGGTCGGCCTCCTTGGCGGTGAGCCGGTCGTTCTGCCGGTTGCTGCGTCCCACCAGGATCCGCAGCCCGGCGGAGGACACAAACTGCCTGGGTTTGGAGGCCCGCTGGAACCCCGGCTGCTTTTTGCCCCGGTTTTTCAGATAGCCGCCGCTCTCCAGCTCGGCGCGGATGTCGTTGAAATCCTGCTCCGCCTCCGCCTGCGACAGCTCCTGCACCACGCTTTCCAGATAGGTCAGCTCCTCCCGGCCCTTTTCCAGCTGCTCCGTCAGAATTTTCTCGGCGGTCTTGGCCTTGGCGTACTGCTTGAAATACCGGGCGGCGTTTTCCTGGGGCCCCAGCCGCACATCCAGTGGGATGTCCATTGGCGGGCAACCGTCCTCATAGTAATTTTCTGCCGTCAGGCGGTTCATGCCTCGCTCCATGCGGTAGAGGTTGGCGGTGATCAGCTCGCCGCAGATGCGCAGCCGCTCCCGGTCCCGGGTGGCGGCCAGCTCCTTCTCCTGGGCCGCCAGCTTCCGGCGCACCCGGTCCCGGGCGGCGGTAGCGGACTTCATCAGGTCCTGGCCCTTCTGCCGGACCCGGTCCGCCTGATCCCGGCCCTCATAAAATTCGTCCAGCAGCCGGCCGAAGGAGTCGAAGGTCTCCTGCTCCATGGCCGGACCGTATTGGGTGATGGGACAATAGGTAAAATCCGCCGGCCGGCCGGCCCGGCGCAGCAGGGTGGGCACGAAGCCGCCGCCGACGATTCTGTCCCGCCATGTCCCAAGGCTGTCCCACAATTTTTCGCCCTTGTCCCGGGACAAATGGGCGTCTGTCTCACCGTATGCGGCGCAGACCAGCTCCCGGGCCATCAGCGGCGGCAGGGCCGTGAAGGTGTCCAGCAGCCACCCGTCCAGGGGCGTATCCTCCGGCAGGGCGGACAGCAGTTCCAGAAATTCCTCCCGGCCGATCTCCAGCGGCGAGCGCTTTTCCTGCCGGGGCGGCAGATGATAGAACAGGCCCGGCAGCACCTGCCGCTGCTGGGACATCTCGAAGTCCACCCGCCGCAGGCAGTCGGTGATCCGGCCCTGGTGGTCCACCAGGATGAGATTGGCGTGCCGGGGCATGGCCTCCAGGATCAGCCGCCACTGACGCTGCTCCCCCAGCTCGTCGGCGGCCTGGATGGTCAGGGTCACCACCCGCTCCAGGGGCTCCTGGACAACGGACAAAATGCGCCCTCCCGCCAGGTGCTTGCGCAGCAGCATACAGAACATAGGCGGCTGGGAAGGATTGTCCCGCAGCAGAGCCGTCAGGTGCAGGCGGGGCTGGGTGGCTCCGGCGCACAGCAGCAGCCGCCGCCCGCCCCGCAGCAGCAGCACCACCTGGTCCCGGGCGGGCTGCTGGATTTTTTCAATGCGGGTGTTTTCCGCCTGGGCGGCGGTCTCCCGGACCACGGCGCTCAGGCAAATGGCGTCCAGCGGCATGTTACTCCTCCTCCATCATCCGGCAGAACAGCTCGTTGACCCGGTCCCGCCGCCCCTGGAGATACAGATAGCCCAGCAGAGCCTCCAGGGCCGTGGCCTGCTGATACTGGGCCCGGCTGGCATGGGCCGGGATGGAATGGACGTTGGCGTTGCGGCCCCGGCGGAACACGTCCTGCTCCTCCTGGGTCAGCAGGGGGAGAATTTTCTCCGCCAGCTCCGCCTGCCGGGGGGCGCACACCAGGGCCACCGCGGCCCGGTGCAGGCCCTTTCCCGTGGCCTTGCCCCCAGCGCACAGCCAGGTGCGCACCAGCAGCTCATACACCGCGTCGCCTATATGGGCCAGGCCGATGGAGCTGATGCTGCGGATCTGCTCCGGCGGCAGCTGCACGGCAAAATAATCAGTCATGGTATTTGCTCCTTAATGGTTTCGTTACGCAATATCAGCCCTTGGCGGCCAGCCAGTTGCGGCCGGTGTGGGCCTCCGCCAGCAGGGGGACGGACAGCTCCGCCACGCCCTGCATCTCCTGCTGCAAAAGGGCCTCCACCCGGGGGGCCTCCTCCTCCGGACACTCCACGATCAGCTCATCGTGGACCTGCATGATCAGCCGGGCGGCCAGGCCCTCCCGGGCCAGGCGGCTGTGGACCCGGACCATGGCCAGCTTGATGATGTCCGCCGCCGTACCCTGGATGGGCATATTCAGGGCCACCCGCTCGCCGAAGGACCGCATATTGAAGTTGGAGCTTTTCAGCTCCGGCAAAGCCCGGCGGCGGTGCCACAGGGTCTCCACATAGCCCTGCTCCCGGGCCTTGTCCACCACGTCCGTCATATACTGCTTCACCCCGGTATAGGTGGCAAAATACCGGTCCATATACTCCTTGGCCTCCTGCACCGTGACGCCAATATCCTGGGACAGGGAGAAGACGGAAATGCCATAGACAATGCCGAAGTTCACGGCCTTGGCCCGGGAGCGCATCTGGTGGGTCACCTGGTCCTGGGGCACATGGAACACCCGGGCGGCGGTGACGGTGTGGAAGTCCTCCCCGGACAGGAAGGCCTGCTGCATGGCGGTGTCGCCGGAGATGTGGGCCAGCAGCCGCAGCTCGATCTGGGAATAGTCGGCGTCCACCAGCACATGGCCCGGGGCCGCCACGAACATCTCCCGCATTTTGCTGCCCAGCTCCGTGCGGGTGGGGATATTCTGAAGATTCGGCTCCGTGGAGGACAGGCGGCCGGTGGCCGTTACCGTCATCTGGAAGCTGGTGCGGATGCGGCCATCCGGGTCGATGACCTTCAGCAGGCCGTCGGCATAGGTGCTTTTCAGCTTGGCATACTGCCGGTAGGTCAGCACGTCCGCCACCAGGGGGTGGTCCTTCAGCTTCTCCAGCACGTCGGCGTTGGTGGACCAGCCGGTTTTGGTCTTTTTCCCGTGGGGCAGGCCCAGGTCCTCAAACAGGACCTTTCCCAGCTGCTTGGGGGAATTGATGTTGAACTGCTGCCCGGCGGCGGCGTAAATCCGCTGCTCCAGCCGGTCGATGGTGTCGGACAGGTCCGCGCCAAACCGGGCCAGGGCCCCGCCGTCCACCAAAAAGCCGCTGCGCTCCATATCCGCCAGCACCCGGCACAGAGGAAGCTCCACATCGAAGTACAGCTTTTCCATGCCCTGTTCCCGGAGCCGGGGCAGCAGCACACCATACAGGGCCTCTATCGCTGCACCATAGCTGTGCAGCGACGCCCAGGCGGCAGCCTGGTCCCCCAGAGGAGAGAAGGCGTCCGGCTCCAGGTGGACGGGCTTTGGCAGCTCCTGGTTGAAATAGGCCACAAACAGCCGGGGCAGGTCGTATTTCCCGGCGGTGGCGTCCAGCAAATAGGCCGCCAGGGCGGTGTCGAACACGAAGCCCTCCGCCGGAAGGCCCGCGTCCAGCAGGGTGCGCATCAGATCCTTGACGTTGTGGGACACCTTGGGGATATCGGCGGCAAACAGCGCCGCCAGCAGGGCCTGCCAGTCTCCCTGATAGTCCCCGGACCACAGCTCCGCCGCCCAGGAGGCATTCTCCCCGGCGTCCCACTGGACGGACAGGGCGGACAGGTCCGGCACCGCGTATACGGTGACAGACTCCGCCTGCCGCCACTGGGCCAGCAGGTCCCGGGCCTGGTCCTCCGTCCGGACGGGGACCACCGCGGCGGTAACCTCCGGCTTCTCCGCCGTCTCCTGGTGGGGGCGCAGGTGGTATTTGTCGATGAGCTTCTGAAATTCCAGCCGCAGGAACAGGTCGTACAGCTCCGGGCGGAAGGGCCGGCGGAGATTTTCCGCCGGGTCAAAGTCCAGGGGGGCGTCGGTGACGATGGTGGCCAGCCAATAGCTGTGGCGGGCGGACTCCTCCCCCTCCGTCAGCTTGCGGATGGCGGCGGGCTTGGCGTGCAGGTCCGGCAGCAGGCGATAGATCTCGTCAATGGCGCCGTATTCCTGCACCAGGGCCATGGCGGTCTTTTCCCCTACCCCCGGCACGCCGGGAATGTTGTCCGAAGTGTCGCCCATCAGGGCCTTCAGGTCGATCATGTGGATGGGGTCGAAGCCGTACTGCTCCCGGAAGGTCTCCGGGGTCATATCCTTGGTGGTGGTCTGGCCCATACGGGTGGACACCAGCTTCACCTTGGTGCGGTCGGTGATCAGCTGCAGGCTGTCCTTGTCGCCGGTGACGATGACGCAATCCCACCCCGCCGCCTGGCATTTGCGGCTGATGGTGCCGATGAGGTCGTCGGCCTCGTACCCCGCCAGTTCATAGCAGGGCACGGACATGGCCGAAAGCACCTGCTTCATCACCGGCAGCTGCATGGCCAGCTCCGGGGGCATGGGCTTGCGCTGGGCCTTGTATTCCGCGTCCGCCCGGTGGCGGAAGGTGGGCTCCCGGCGGTCGAAGGTGACGCACAGGGCCTCCGGGTTTTCCTCGTCCAGCAGGCGCTGGAGGGTGGTGATGAAGCCGTATACCGCGTGGGTATACAGCCCATCCCGGGTGGACAGGGGGCGGATGCCGTAATAGGCGCGGTTCAATATACTGTTGCCGTCCAGGACCATGAGCTTCATGGAAGGGACCTCCTAATTCGTTTGATCCGTTTCATTATACCTCTTTTTATTCTTTTGTACAAGGAGCAGAAAGAGACGCACGCGGCTTGTCAAAAAAGAATTTTTTGATAAGCTGGAAATCCGTGAGGCGGCATGATAAAATAAAAGAAAAATTTTGGGAAATTTTTTTCGGGGGACGCAATAAAACCGCCTTGCCGTGCATTATCCAGATGACAGGAGACAAAAGAGATGCTGCACAGGATTGACAACACAACTTCATCCCTCCCTGCGGAGGAGGTCCAGGAGCTTCGGCGGCTGCTTTCGGGAGTGGCCGCAGGAAGCCAAGATGATCTGGCCGAACTATATCGCCGCACCCGAACGGCGGTGTACGGTCTGGCCCTGTCCTATCTCCGCAATGCCCACGACGCCCAGGACCTGACCCAGGATGTGTTCGTTCACATCTGGGACACGGCGGGACAGTACCGGCCCACAGGCTCGCCTGTTGGGTGGATCCTGGCGGTGTGCCGGAATCTGTGCCTGATGCACCTGCGGCGGGAGAGCCGTCAGGTGACCATGGAGGACCGGGAGTGGCACGCCATCCCCGACAACTGCCCGGGGCTGGACAGCCAGGAGCGGCTGCTTCTGCAGGACGCCCTGGCGGTGCTGGGAGAGGAGGAGCGGCGGATCGTCCTGCTGCACACGGCGGGCCTGAGGCACCGGGAAATCGGTCAGGCGCTGGGCCTGCCCCTGTCAACCGTCCTGTCAAAATATCACAGAGCATTGAAAAAGATGCGAGCTTACATGGAAGGAGATGACGCCCGATGACCAACGATCAGATGGAACGCAGGCTTTCCGCCGCGCTGGACAAGACCGCGCCGGACGACGTGGACGGCGTGCTCTCCCGCTGTACAGAGCGGAAAGGAACGGTAGTCCCTATGAAAAAGAAGAATAACCGAATGAAGAAATGGATGCAGGCGGTGGCGGCCTGCCTGGCGGTGCTGCTGCTGGGCGGCGGCGGTCTGCTGGTGCAGCAGGCCCACGCCGTGACCTCGGTGGTGTCCCTGGACGTGAATCCCAGCATCGAGCTGCGGGTGAACAGCCGGGAAAAGGTGGTATCCTGCCAGGCCCTGAACCAGGAGGCCCAGGCCGTGCTGGAGGATATGGACGGAGGCCGGGACCTGAAGGGCGTCAAGGCGGACGTGGCGGTGAACGCCATCGTGGGCAGCCTGGTGCGGTGCGGATATCTGGACAGTCTGTCCTCCGCCATCCTCATCTCCGTGGAGGATAAGGATCAGGCCCGGGCCCAGCGGCTGCAGCAGGAGCTGACCAGTGTTGCGGGCGGCGCTCTGGCGGCCGGTGATTCCCGGGCCGCCGTGCTGAGCCAGACGGTGCAGCAGGACAAGGAGCTGGAAAAGCAGGCCAAGGCCAACAACATCTCCACCGGCAAGGCGGCCCTGATCCGCCAGGCCATGGCCCTGAACGGCAGCCTGACCTTCGAGGGGCTGGCCCAGCTGTCTGTGGAGGAGCTGCGGGACCTGATCGAGGCCGGTGCGCCGGGGATGCCCATCGGCATGCAGGCGGCTCTGGAGGCGGCGGCCCAGTATGCGGGCCTGACCACGGCGGACATCACCGACGCGGACGTGGACCCGGAGCTGGACGAGACACCCGCCCACTATGAGGTGGAGTTCCAGGTGCCCGGCAAGGGCGAGCTGGAGTATAAGGTGGAGGCGTATACCGGCCAGGTGCTCAGCGGCCCGGCCAATGTGCAGCCCTCCACTCCCGTGAACCCCTCCGGTGACATTGGCATGGAGGCCGCCAAGAGCGCCGCTTTGAAGCACGCGGGCCTGTCCACCGCCGTCTTTACCAAGGCGGAGCGGGACTATGACGACGGACGGCTGGAGTATGAGCTGGAGTTCCACACCGACAGCGCCGCTTATGAGGTCACCGTGGACGCCGCCACCGGCCGCGTGCTGGACTATGAGAAGGAGAACCTTCGCGGCGGCAGTACCTCCGACATTGGCACCCAGGCCGCCAAAAGTGCCGCCTTGCGGCACGCGGGCCTGTCCGAGAGCCAGGTCCGGGAGCTGCAGGTGGAATGGGACAGTGAGCATGGCCGCGCCGTGTACGAGGTGGAGTTCAAGTCCGGCGGCATGGAGTATGACTACGTCATCGACGCCGCCACCGGAGCCGTGCTGGACCACGAGACGGAGCGGGACGACTGAGCGCAGTAAAAAAACGGGGGCCGCGGCCCCCGTTTTTTCCGTCTGGACAATGCCTCCCGGATGTATAGGGCGGAAGGTTTGACTTTTCATCCAATTTTGGTATAATATGTGCAGTAAGTTCTATTCAATCGAAAGGGAGAAAGGATATGGAACGGAAATTTGTACTGAGCTGCTGCTCCACGGTGGACCTGCCCTATGCGTACATGGCCCAGCGGGACATCCCGGTGCTGTTTTACCACTATGTGGTGGGTGACCAGGAGTATGTGGACGATATGGGCCGGGATCCGGCGGCTCTGCCCCGGTTTTACGGCTTCCTGAAGGCGGGCCAGCTTCCCCAGACGTCCCAGATCAACGTGGCCGATTATCTGGATTTCTTTGAGGAGCAGCTGCAAAAGGGCGACCTGCTGCACATTGCCTTCACCTCCGGCCAGTCCGGCTCGGTGCACAACGCCCAGGCCGCCGGAAAGCTGCTGCAGGAAAAGTATCCCGACAAGAAGATCGTGGTCATCGACTCCCTGTGCTCCTCCTCCGGCTACGGTCTGCTGGTGGATACGGCGGCGGATATGCGGGACGCCGGAGCCACCCTGGAGGAGACGGCCCAGTGGGTGCTGCGGAACCGCAACAAGGTGCACCACCAGTTCTTCTCCTCCGATATGACCCAGTTCCGGCGCACGGGCCGGGTGTCCGGTGCGGCGGCCATGGTGGCCACCATCATGAACATCTGCCCCATTATGCGGCTGGACGACAAGGGGGCCATCAAGGCCTACGGCAAGGTCCGGGGCAAGAAGAAGGCCGTGGAGGCCACGGTAAACGCCATGGAGGAGCACGCCCAGGGCGGCCGGGACTATGACCAGCGCTGCTTCGTGTGCCACTCCCAGTGCCCGGAGGACGCGCAGATGCTCATCGACGCTCTGGAGGAGCGGTTCCCCAGGCTCCGGGGCAAGATCCGCCTGTGCGACATCGGCACCATCATCGGGTCCCACAGCGGCCCCGGCACCGTGGCGGTGTTCTTCATGGGCGACGAGCGCCCGGCGATGGACTGATACATCATGCTCCCGATGCAGGCATCCGTGAAACGGGTGCCTGCATCTCAGCTTGTCAAAAAGGCCTCGCAGAGTTTGCCGTCCGCAGGCGGCAAATAAAATGGAATCATTTTTTGCCGGGGCGTGTACCTGGCAAA
>OFMU01001383.1_pt1 | contig 14636 bp, 13 predicted proteins | sample 1541861 | NCBI WGS metagenome assembly OFMU01 (sample SAMN04209238, study PRJEB22552) | human gut metagenome | biome: gut; material: feces | host: Homo sapiens | place: USA: Oklahoma
CATCGTTGTTTATGAATTTAGCAAAAAATCCACCTGCAAATGTAGGGAGCATTACAAATAGACCTACAGATAATATGACCGCTATAACCATAGAAACCATTATTAAAACGTCATTTGCTTTATCTCCAAACATTTTTTTAATAAATCTATCTATAGCATCTTCTTCCTCTTCCCCAGTTTCTTCCATATATATATCTGAAGAATAGTTAAGGCTCTTCATACCATCTATCATAGTTTCAAATAGTATAAACATCCCTCTTAAAAATGGTATTTTATCTATATGTTTATTTTTAACCCAACTATTTATTCTTTCTGTTTTTACTTTTATTTCTCCGTCTGGTGTTCTTACTGCTACAGCCTTTTTCTTTTCCCCCTGCATCATAACACCTTCGATTACTGCCTGTCCTCCAACTGCTTTATAAGACATGAAATCCCCCCTTTTATACTAGTCTTAATGTATTATAACATAAGTTATTTTATTTTTTATTATTTTTGTTTTTTAATTGTTGTATAAATAAAAAAAACAAAAAATAAAGGCAGATGTTTATATATCTTCAAATCTAATTGAAAACATATAAACACCTGCCTTCTGATAGCTAATATGTCTATTATTCTTATTCCATGTTGAATCTTTTTTTGAATTTGTCGATTCTTCCACCTTTTTCTATGTTTTTCTGTTTTCCAGTGTAGAATGGGTGGCATTCTGAACATATTTCAACTCTTATTTCGTCCTTAGTTGATCCAGCTATGAAAGTGTTTCCACATGCACATCTAACTTCAACTGGTTTGTAGTTTGGCTGTATATCTTTTTTCATTTGTTTCACCTCTTTCTTTATTTTTAATAAGTATGTAAACTTGTCTTTTACAATATCAACTTCCTTATTATATCACAATTAGAAACGTGTTTCAAGAAGATTTTATAATGACTTTAACATACTTATGAATTCCTTATTTGTTTTTGTCTTTTTCAATAGTTCTAGCACTTTATCTGTAACTTCTAATACAGACTCATTGCTCATTTGTCTTCTCAGCGTCCATAGAGCAGATTTTTCTTCTTCTGTAAGAAGTAGGTCTTCTCTTCTAGTACCTGATTTATATATATCAACTGCAGGGAATATTCTCTTTTCTGCTAGTTTTCTATCTAGATGAAGCTCCATATTTCCAGTTCCTTTAAACTCTTCAAATATTACATCATCCATTCTAGATCCAGTTTCAACAAGTGCAGTTCCTAGTATAGTAAGAGAACCACCCTGTCTTATATTTCTAGCTGCACCAAAGAACTTCTTAGGTCCATGAAGCGCACCTGGATCTAAACCACCAGAAAGTGTTCTTCCCGTTGGAGATATCGTTAAATTATATGCTCTTGCTAATCTAGTTATACTGTCTAATAGTATTACAACATCTTTACCATGCTCAACAAGCCTTTCAGCTCTATTAAGCACCATCTCTGCTACTTTGACATGATGGCTAGCAACCTGGTCAAATGTAGAGTAAATAACGTCACCTTCTATAGACTCTCTCATATCTGTTACCTCTTCAGGTCTTTCATCTATTAAAAGTACTATAAGTTCAACGTCTGGATGATTTTTAGTTATACTATTTGCTATGCTTTTTAAAAGGACAGTTTTACCAGCCTTAGGAGGAGCAACTATTAATCCCCTCTGACCTTTTCCTATAGGAGATATAAGATCTATTAATCTAGTAGCTATATTGTTCTGCGTAGTTTCAAGAGTAAGTTTTTCTTCAGGATAAATCGGTGTAAGTAGCTCAAAGTTTGTTCTTCTCTTTGATGTTTCTGGATTTTCATCATTTACTGTTTTTACATATATAAGAGCTCTAAATCTTTCTCCACTCTTAGGCTTTCTAGTTATACCCATTACTTTATCTCCAGTTTTTAGATTAAATCTTTTTATCTGTGATGGAGATACATATACATCATTTTCTGTAGATAAATAATTAGTTCCTCTTAAAAATCCAAATCCATCTGGAAGTATTTCTAAAACGCCTTCAGCATCTTCTTTTTCATCTTCCGGAGTTTTATAATCTTCTTTTGGCTTTTGCTCACTATTTTTATTTTCTCTATTATTCTGTTTTGAATTATTTTCTTCTCTATCTTTTTCAAGTATCTTTTCAATTAATTCTATTTTCTTATATTTTGTAACTGATTTTATACCCATTTCCTTTGCAGTTTCTCTAAGTTCACTAAGAGTTTTTGATTCTAGCTGCATATTTATACTCAAACTTAAAACCTCCTATCTAATAGCTTAAATTTATAATCCAGCTATTAATGACAATAGCACAGTTATACTTGTAAGTACCATTACTCCAGCTGCACCTATTGCTATTACCTTTGTCATCATCTTTTGTTTTTTTGCCAATATTATCACCTTCTATTTCTAGAATATATAAATATATATTTTAAACTATATGGCTATTTATTAGGATTTGCTTTTACGCTTTTTTTATTAGCTTCTTCATCGTGTTTTTTGCAAACATCTTTTAGATAATCAAGGAATCCATCCTTTAATTCATCTCTTTTTAATGCGAAGTCTACAGTTGCTTCAAGGAATCCTAATTTATCACCAACATCGTATCTTCTACCTTCAAAATCATATGCGTACATAGCTTCTTTTTTAGATAATTCTTTTAACGCATCTGTAAGCTGTATTTCATCACCTTTTCCTGGTGGTAAATCAGAAAGTATATCGAATATTTCTGGAGTTATTATATATCTTCCAAGTATAGCTATATTAGATGGAGCTTTGTCAGAATCTGGTTTTTCAACAAGATCTTTTACTTTGTAAACTCTATCTTCTATAAATTTGGCATCTATTATACCGTATTTATTAGTATCTTCTTTAGCTACCTTCTGTACTCCTAGTATAGTAGTTCTATATTCGTCATATGCGTCCATAAGCTGTTTTAAGCATGGAACTTTGTTATCTACTATATCATCACCTAGCATTACAGCAAAAGGTTCATCTCCTATAAAGTGTCTAGCACAGTATATAGCGTCCCCTAATCCTCTAGGCTCTTTCTGTCTTATATAGTGTATGTTTATCATATTAGATATATTCTGAACTATCTCAAGAAGCTCCGTCTTTCCTTTGTTTTCAAGTTCTAATTCAAGTTCAACAGATTTGTCGAAGTGGTCTTCTATTGATTTTTTATTTCTTCCTGTTATTATAAGTATTTCTTCTATTCCAGAAGCTACAGCTTCTTCAATTATATACTGTAGAGTTGGTTTATCGACTATAGGTAACATTTCCTTAGGCTGAGCTTTTGTTGCAGGAAGGAATCTTGTACCAAGACCTGCAGCTGGTATAACAGCTTTTCTTACTTTTCTCTGCATTTTTTTATCCTCCATTGGTAAATAATTTCTATTTCAATATTAAATATATTACAAGGTATCATTTTATATTTTAACACCAATGTACTTATTTTACCATCTTATTCTCTACTTTTGTTAAAAATTCATACTATCAACAAAACTATTTATTACTCAAAAAATATTTTAATAAATAAATTATATAAGTAAATAATATACACTATAAGATATATATTTTTAGATTTATTTTATTATTGATATATATTATTTATAATAATGTATAATATATCTTATCCACAAAACAATCAACATATCCACATATTCTTTTTACTAATATTCCTTTATTTTTTAGGCTTTAATTATTCTATTTACCCAAAATTTCATTTTTAAAACATGTATTATCAACATTTTTTTCATCTTTATCAACAAGTTATCAAGATGTTTATACACATTTTGTTGATAACTTTCAACTTATCCACTACTTATTAACAGATATTAGCTTATTAAGTATAGCATTTATAATATATTAGAATATGCCATCCCCTCTAGATTATCATACTCACTAACAACAACCTCATCTTTTGAAAGATTTTCCATTATACAAATTAAAATTTCTGTTCCAGCAGTTATTATATCTGCTCTCTTTGGCTGTAGCCCGTTTATATGTTTTCTTTCTTCATCTGAGCATTCTACAAATCTGTCTAACATGCTGTATACTTCTTTTTTAGTTATCCTACTTCCATGAACTTTCTCCATAGAATACACTTCAAGATTTTGATTTACGGCAGAAAGAGATGTTATTGTTCCTCCAATTCCACACACGCAACCTATTTCTTTTTCTTTTAGATAAGATATAATATCCTTTATCTGGTCATTTATAAATTCTCTCATATTAGAAAATGCTACATCTGTATATCCTTCAGATAGGAATTTTTCTGTAAGTCTAAGAGCGCCTATGTTTATACTTACATTTCTTTTTATCCCTTCTCTATTGCCAAAGATAAACTCTGTAGAGCCTCCACCGATATCTATAACCAATATATCTCCATCTGTGTCTATACCACTTATAACACCTGAAAATCCTAATCTAGCTTCTACCTCTCCGTCTACAACATTTACTTCTATTCCAGCTTCATCCTTAGCTCTTTTGATAAACTCACTTCTATTCTTACTATCTCTAAGAGCAGAAGTACCCATGCAGTAAATATTCTCACATCCATACTCTACACATATATCATGATATTCTTTTAATGCATTTATATTTCTTTCCATAGCCTCTTCAGTTATAAATCCATTCTCATCTACACCCTGACCTATCCTAGTAGTATTTACATACTTTTTTCTATCATTTAGCTTTCCATCTACTAAATCAGCTGTAAGAAGCCTCATAGAATTTGTTCCTATATCTATAGCACCTATTTTCAATCTCTTACACCTCACAAATTAGTCAATCTGTTCATAAAGTTCTTTTGCATCATTTTTTAGAACATGTTCTCTTATTTCATTTATTTTAAACTTCATAACTTTTTCGCCAAATGTTATTTCTAACTCATCTCCTATATTCACTTCACTAGATGATTTAGCTACTTTTCCATTTATTTTAACTATTCCTTTGTCACAAGCTTCCTTTGCAACAGTTCTTCTTTTTATTATTCTTGAAACTTTAAGAAATTTATCTAATCTCATACTATCAATCCTTTCAAATTATCTTTTATCTATAATTAAATCTATTATTTTTCCGTATACGCAAAAAGTGCAGCAGAAGCTGCACTTTCTATTATAATTGCGTATTATTATGCATTAACTTTGTCTTTTAATCCTTTTCCAGCTTTGAATACTGGAGCTTTAGAAGCTGGTATACTTATAACTTCTTCTGGGTTTCTTGGGTTTCTTCCCTGTCTTGCGGCTCTATCTCTAGTTTCGAAAGTTCCGAATCCTACTAACTGTACTTTTTCCCCTGAAACTAATGCTTCTTCAACAGATTCCATAAAAGCATTTAATGCTGCTTCTGCTTCCTTTTTAGTTAACTCACTTTTTTCTGCCATTTTTGATACTAATTCAGCTTTATTCACAGTATCTACCTCCTAAGTTTATTTATATATTTATCGTTCTCCTAGTTCTTAAAAGATTTATCTAGGATTCAGATTTTTTATACTACCTCAAATCAAAGGCTATTCTATAATAATAACGTAGCTACCTTGTAATTGCAATAGATAGACGCTTTATTAATGTATTTTTTTATAATTATTTATTAGTCGATTATTATGAATATCTATTATTTTAATTTTTTTGATTATATTTCTAATTCTTTAGCCTGATCCCAAAACTTATCCATCTCTTCAAGAGACATTTCATCAAAAGTTTTTCCAGATTCGATTACCTTTTCTTCTACAAATCCAAATCTATTCACAAACTTATCTATTGTTCCATTAAGTGCCTCTGTAGTGTCTACATCAAGGAATCTTGCAAGATTAACTATAGAGAATAATAAATCTCCCAATTCTTCCTTTATGTATTGTATCTTCAATGTATGGTATTCGTCAAGCAATTCAAGATTTTCTTCTTTAATTTTTTCTAAAACATCTAATTTATTTCCTAATTCATCAGTTATGTCGACTTTTTTTGTCATTTTAGCAAATTTTTCAGGATATTTTTCTGCAACAAATACTGCAAAATCTGATTCGTACGCTTCTCTAACTTCTTCGTATTCTTCCTCAACTTTAGAGAAGACGTCGTATATATCATCCCAATCAAATCCAACTAAAGCTGCTTTATGTTGTACTTTTTCCGCTTTCATTAAAGCTGGAAGATATACTGGAATTCTTTTTATTCCTTCTGTAATTGTACTTTCACCTTTTTCTTTTTTCTTTATTTCTTCCCAAGTTTTTTCAAACTCATCTCTATTTATATTTGCATCTCCAAATATATGTGGATGTCTTGTTATAAGCTTTGTACAAATTCCATTAGCAACTTCACCTAGGTCAAACATTCCCTCTTCCTTACCAATCTGGCAGTGGAATATAACCTGAAGAAGTACATCACCTAATTCCTCTATCATTTCATCTATATCGTCATTTTCAATAGCGTTGTAAAGCTCATAAGCTTCTTCAATGACAGAATTTTTAAGAGATTCATGAGTCTGTTTCTTATCCCAGTCACATCCATCTGGAGCTCTTAATTTATCCATTATAAGCTCTAAATCGTGAACTGTATTGTATTTCTTATTTTCCACTCTAGGGACATAAAGGCTCGTTAAGTAGTCAAATTCATTTTCAGCCCAGTCTAACTCACAAAGTCTAACCTTCTTGATGAATTCTTCTCCTTTTATACCCGCTCCTCTTACAATATAAACCTCTTGTTCATCGTCGTATCTATTCATAAGGTATAGCTTAACCTCTGAAGCTATAAACTCATCATATACCTGTGTAACAATTAGATTTATATCTGTATCTATATAAGATGTCTGCATTTCAAATGCATCTACTAATCTAAATCCATTGGAAGGGTCAAATGCTAAGGCTTCAAACATAGCGTCTACAAAACTCATTGAAGCCACGACATTTACATCTATATTGTTTTCTTTAGCTAATTTTTCTATCATGTCTACTGTTTTTTCAGCAACTCTAGGATGCCCTGGAACAGCATAAACAACATCTTCACTCTTACCTTCTTCAACTATAAACTCAGATATTTTTCTGTACACATCGTCAAAATCGTCGTTTTCATCGTAAAAATGGTCTAGTGATTCAAATTTAGTTAATTTTTCAAGATCTTTTACTACAGGATGTTTCTCTGTTCTTAAAAATACTTTTTTAGAGTTTTTAAGAGCTTCTATAGCGCCATAACTTATTAGAGATAAATCTCCAGGTCCTAATCCAACTATATTTATCATAATCTATCACCCTTTATAATTTATAATCGTTTTATTTTACAAGTCTAACTTTTTTAAGTACTTTATATATTTTATCACCCTTAGGCATAGTTTTTATTTCTTCTACTGTTATAGCACCTATTCCTAAAAGAACAACAACGTATACTACAGCACCAACTATTATTGAAAGTAGTGTAGCTATTGTATTTCCTAGCATAGGAGATGTTACAAAGTATGCTAATTTAACAGCTGCAAACATTGATATAACTGTTATTAAAGGTTTTATTATAAATTCTCTCTTAGAGAATTTTACACCCATCGCTTTTTTAACGAAAGCTATGTTTATTATAGCTGCAACTGTATACGCAGTTACTGTACCCATTGCAGATCCAAGTACGTTTATTGATGGTATTGCAGTTAATGTATAACTTATAGTTATTTTAAATGTCATACCAACTATTAAAGCTATAACTGGAACTATAGCTTTACCCATTCCCTGAAGTATTCCTGTTAATGTCTGTATTAATCCAAGGAATATTACACAAGGAGTAAGTGTAAATAATATTGTACCAACTGTTGAAGGCTCTGCAGGGAATAGTAATTTCATTATTGGACCAGCAAGTGAAGCCATACCAAATGCACATGGTAATACTATTATTAAAGTGACTTTTACTGCACTTAATGTATCTTTTCTAGCTTTTTCTTTATTTCCTAATGCATAAGCCTGAGATATAGATGGAACTAAACTCATACTCATAGCAGTAGTTATAACTGCTGGAAGGTTGATTATAGACATAGCCATACCTGTAAGCTGTCCAAACATAGAGTTTGCTTCTTTTAGGCTATATCCTGCCACTATAAGTCTTCTTATAACTATACCGTTGTCTACCATATTTACAAGCGGCATAACTGATGCTCCTATAGTTATTGGTATTGCAACAGCTAATAGGTTTTTAAATATTCTACTAAAGCTTTCTTCTTCAAATCTTTTACTTTTTTCTAATCTTTCTCTTCTTTCTTTAGCACCTCTTGCAAATGCTGCAAGTAAGTAAATTATTGATGCTAAAGCCCCTATAGCTGCCCCAGATATCGCACCTGCTGCCCCCATAGTAGGTCCAGCTGATTTCATAAGCATATAAGCTAATCCTAAACCTAGAACAACTCTAAATATCTGTTCAACTATCTGAGATATGGCAATCTTAGTCATATCTTTCTGTCCCTGGAAATATCCTCTATACGCAGACATAAGAGGTACTATTATTAGCGCTGGAGCTATAGCTCTCATTGAATTTAATGCATCTGGATTTTTTATAAATTTAGTAACTATCCATTCCGCACCGAAGAAGAATATACAGAACGAAATTATACCAGTTATGAAAAGTACCTTACTAGATACCTTAAATACTTTGTTCGCTCCTCTTTCATCTCCTATCGCTAACTTTTCAGAAACTAGTTTCGCAACCGCAGTTGGAAATCCAGCTGTAGCTAGCGTTAAAAATAATGTATATACTGGATAGGCAGACTGATAATAACCCATCCCTGTCGATCCTATCATATTTCCTAGAGGTATTCTGAAGAATGCACCGATTATCTTAACGGCAACACCAGCTATCCCTAGAATAAGTGCTCCTTTCAAGAAAGAGTCTTTAGTTTTATCTTTACTCATAATTTTCCTCCATCTTTATTTTATATAACAGATTTTACTATACCATATTTCAAGTTAAATATTCAAGTTTACGCATTAATTTCTTTGAATTTCTAACGTTCTCAGAGTTTTCTAAAACATTTTTTATTTGATTTTTTACAAAAAAATAAACTGTTTTCTCAATTTTTTATCAAGAAAACAGTTTATATTATGTTTTTAAAAATTATTCTTCTTAAATTATATTATTTTTCTACAAATTCTGCAGATTCTATTACTTTATCGAATTTTTCTATTTTAGCTTTTTTCTGAAGTTCTGCTATTTTTTCACCGTATTTATTTTTTAGTATTTCTTCTTTTATACCTTCTTTAGCTTCATCAAAGCTAGTAGTTTCTTTTATTCTATCTGTTACTTTTATTATATGGTATCCAAAGTCTGTTTTTACAAGATTTGATACTTGTCCTGGTTCCATACCAAATGCGGCATCTTCAAATTCCTTAACCATCATACCTTTACCAAATGCTCCTAAAGCTCCACCATTTGCGGCACTTCCTGGGTCCTGAGAGTATTTTTTAGCAAGTTCTGCAAAATCTCCACCAGCTTTTACTTCTTTTAAAACTTTTTCAGCTTTTTCTTTAGCTTTTTTCTGTTCTGCTTCTGGAAGAGGTTTATTCTGGTCGTCTGTAGTTTTTATAAGTATATGTGATGCCTCAACTTCATCTTTTTTGTATTCGTCGATATGTTCATCATAGTATTTTTTCATTTCAGAATCAGAAACTTTTTCTTCACTGTAGAATTTTTCCTGAGATTTCTGTATTAAAAGACTTAACTTAGCCTGTTCTTTTAGAAAATCATCACTTATCCCTAAATCTTCAGCTGATTTTTTTATTTGTTCATCTGAATTTACATAAGTTTTTAAATCATTGTAAGAAGACTGTATTTCCTTATCAGTTACTTTTATTCCTTCTTTTTCTGCATTTTGAGCTAATAATTCAGTATTTATCATTTGGTCTAATACTAAAGTTTTGTATTTATCCTTATATGTCTGCCCACTCTGGTCTTTCTGTTCCCAACCTTCAGCTCCACCTATAGTAGATTCTACTGACGCCTTGTTCATTTTTAACATAAACTCATACTGTCCTAAAGTTATTTTTGTCCCATTTACATCTGCAACAGCTTCGTTTAAATCTTTCTGCTTACAAGCAACTAAAGATAAACTCATCAGTCCCGCAAGCACAATTGTCATTAATTTTTTCAAATTGACACCCCTTTTCTAATTTAATTTAAGTTAATTATCATACATCTATCTCTATATTATCATGTAGAGATTTTTATTGCTACTTATCTTTATTTTCTTCGTTTTTCTCTTTTTTCTCTTCGTCTTCTTTTTCAAATTTTTCCACATATTCTTCTAACAATATCTGTATCTCTTCAACAACCTTATATCCAACCTTAGATTTTGCTCTATATCTCATATATGGATTTAAAAATACTTCATTTTTAATTTGATATACTTTTTCGATTTTTAGCTTTTTACAAAGAGATTTTATATACGCTATAGACAATAATGTCTGAGTAGGTCTTGGTATATCAGAGAATCTATCCTCTAATTCCTCTTGAACTTCGTACATATCTTCTTTACTATCGATTGAAGCAATTTTTTTGTACATTTCAATTTTTGCCATCTCATCCTCTATATATCTATCTGGTATATATGCATCCACTGGTAAGTCTATTTCTACATCTAATTCTATTACTTCAGGTTCTCCTTTAATTTTTCTAATAGCTTCATTTAACATCTTAACGTATAAATCGTAACCTATTACAGCCATGTGTCCATGTTGCTGAGCACCTAACACATCACCAGCACCTCTTATCTCAAGGTCACGCATAGCTATCTTAAATCCAGACCCAAACTCAGTAAATTCCTTTATAGCTTTTAATCTCTTCTCTGCTATTTCACTAAGGCTCTTATTTCTCTCGTACATCAAGAACGCATATCCCTGTCTAGTACTTCTACCCACACGTCCTCTAAGCTGATAAAGTTGAGCAAGCCCCATCTTATCAGCATCGTAAATTATCATTGTATTGGCATTTGCAATATCCATACCTGTTTCTATTATAGTAGTACATACAAGAACGTCATATTCTTTTTGCATAAATGCTATTATAATATCTTCAAGCGTCTTTGAACTCATTCTACCATGAGCAACAGCAACTCTTGCATCTGGAACTAGCTTTCTAACCTTGTCTGCAATCCCTTCAATTCCCTCTACTCTATTGTAGACGAAGAATACCTGACCACCTCTTGATATTTCTTTTTCAATTTCATCCTGAATAATACTATCTCTAGCTTCTGTAACATAAGTTATTACCGGATGTCTTTCTTGTGGTGGCTCTTCTATTACAGTCATATCCCTTATTCCAGATAATGACATGTGAAGAGTTCTAGGAATTGGTGTTGCAGATAGTGTAAGAACATCTACAGTATTTTTTACTTTCTTTAAAGTTTCCTTGTGCTTAACCCCAAATCTCTGCTCCTCGTCTATTACAACAAGTCCAAGCTTTGGGAGCTCTATATCTTTAGAAATTATTCTGTGCGTACCTATAAGTACATCTACCATTCCTTTTTTAGCATCTTCTATGATTTTTTTCTGTTGCTTAGGAGTCTTAAATCTACTAAGAACCTCTACTCTTATCGGATAATCTGCAAATCTTTCACTAAATGTATTGTAATGCTGCTGTGCAAGTATAGTCGTAGGAACAAGTATAGCAACCTGTTTTCCATCCATACAAGCCTTAAATGCAGCCCTTATAGCGACTTCTGTTTTTCCGTATCCAACATCTCCGCATATTAATCTATCCATAACCCTTGAAGATTCCATATCTTTTTTAGTATCTTTTATAGCTTTAAGCTGGTCATCTGTCTCTTGATATGGGAATTTATCCTCAAATTCTTTCTGCCATACTGTGTCTTTAGAGAATTTATATCCCTTGATTTTTTCCCTTTTGGCATACAGGTTGATAAGTTCCTGAGTCATATCCTCGATTTCTTTTCTGACCTTAGCCTTAGCCTTTGTCCACTCTTGTGTCCCAAGTCTACTAAGTTTGACCTTCTCAGCCTCAGCTCCGATATATTTCTGAACCTTGTCCATTTGGTCAATAGGCACATATAAATTATCTCCATCTCTATAGACTATCTTCATATAGTCTTTCTTAATTCCATCAACAGTTATCTGATCTATACCTGTATATCTACCTATACCGCTATTTTCGTGAACTACGTAATCTCCAGGATTTAAGTCTAAGAATGAATCTATTTTCTGTGCATTTGTATTTTTCTTTTTCTTCTTTTTCGATTTTAATCCACTTCTCTGAACACCGATCATTTCTTTATCAGTTATAATAGTGAACTTAATATCTCTATACTGGAACCCTTCGCTAATTGCAGCTTCCATTATTATAGCCTGAGATGATTTTATCTCTGTATCTCTCTTTTTAGCTATCGAAGTTTCAACATCGTATTCAAATAAAGCTTCTTTTAATTTCTTTGCCCTTTCTGAGCTGTTCACCGCAAGAATAATCTTGTGCCCAGAGTATTTTAATCTCTGAAGCTCGTCTGCAAGAATATCTATCTTTCCATTAAATGATGGCACCTCTCTACTGTCGAAGTTCAATATTTCCTTTACATTAAATCCTTTAACAGCCTTTGGTAATAGAGAGTTTATCACTATATTTCTATCGCCTATACAGTACTCTAAATCTATATAATTGTAGACTAAATTTCCCTGAGATTTTAGTGCAGTTCCTCTTTCCAAGTTCATCTTGTAGCTGTCTTTAAATTCTTCAGCAAAATTTTCGCATCTTTCTTTCATCCTAGATATATCATTGATAAATACTATCGCCTTTTTATCTAGATATTCAAAAATACTCTTCTCTACATCTGGATAGAAGTAGTCTATATAGTTTTCTATTCCATCAAAGTACTCTTTTCTCGCAATTTTATCTATAACAGCCTCTACATCGTCACTGCACACTTTTCCTCTATCTTTTTTCATCCTAGAAACTGTTTCTTCAACATTTTCAGGATAGATAAATTCCCTAGAAGGAGTAATTATAAACGATTTCAGTTTATCTATAGATTTCTGAGAAAATACGTCAAATGTTCTTATTGAGTCGATTTCATCATCAAAGAACTCAATTCTTATAGGGTTTTCATATTCAAGTGAGAATATATCTACAATCCCACCTCTTACGCTGAACTGTCCAAACCCCTCTACCTTTGATACTCTCTCATATCCTAATGAAACCAACTTTGAAGATAACTCTTCTATATCTACTATATCTCCTACCTTGTATTTAAAAGTATTATCTAATAATACATCTTTAGGTAGGTATTTTCTAAGTACCGCATCTGCAGTTGTAACTAGTATTAACTTTTCTTTTTTTGCCAATTTAAGCAGCGTCTTTATTCTTTTCGCTTCTTGCTTTCTATCTTTGGCATCTAAGTAATAAAATCTTATCTCATCTGAAGTTAAAAGCTCTACCTTATCCTTAACGTAGAATTTTAAATCTTCGTAAATCTTTCTCGCTTCATATTCAGTTGAACCTACAAAAACAATAGGCCTTGAAAGATCCTTGAATAGAGATGAAGATATATGAGCTTTTTGAGCCTGATTTAGACCATTTACAAGCAGACATCTTCCCTCTACATCAAGTTTTTCTTTAAGTTTTATATATTCCTTTGAATTCTGAAGCGGATTAAAAAATATATCTCCCATTTTTTTCGCTCCTTTAATTCTCTACATTATATATTAAATTATTTTCCTTAACTCTAACTTATTTAAGTATATATTTATAAAAAAATTACTACTCAACTTTAAAATTGATATTTAACTTTAAATAAATTTATTATCCATTGTATTTATTCATAGCCATGTCGATTCCTTCTCTTATCATAGAATCTATAGCTTTTGCAGTTTTTTCAAACCCTTCATTCATAGCTTCGTCCTGTTCTTTTGGCACTCTTGAAAGAACGAAATCAGCTAAATCTCTTCCTTTATCTGGCTTTCCAACACCTACTCTAAATCTTGGGAAATCTTTAGTTCCAAGACACTGAGTTATAGATCTCATACCGTTGTGTGTACCAGGGCTTCCTTTTTTTCTTATTCTAAGTTTTCCTACATCTAAATCTATATCATCGTATATCACTATCAGTTTTTCTAAATCAGGTTTATAGAACTGATAAAGGCTAACTACAGACTCACCACTTAAATTCATATAAGTTGTGGGTTTTACAAGAACAACCTTTTCTGTCCCAACTCTACCTTCTCCTATTAAAGCTTTATGTTTTATCTTTGTAACACTTATTCCGTATTCATCTGCTAATCTGTCTATTACTTCAAATCCTGCATTATGTCTAGTCTTTGCGTATTTCTGACCAGGATTTCCAAGTCCTACTATTATATACATTTACTCATCTCCTTTTTTAATCAATTTTTATATTATCCTAAATTATTTTCTCAATTATATCGAGGTAGCACTTTACTATATCAAATCCGAGAATATTCAATATAGCTGCGATAATTATATACGGAGCAAAAGCAATTTTTTTATCCCTATTTCCACAGATAAATCTTATAATCAAAAATATTGCAGAAACAAGAAAAGAGCCCGGTATCAACGATAACGAACTTTTAAATCCAATAGTCATAGCACAAAGAGCATACACACCTATATCTGGTTCTAAAAATATATACAAATGTACTCATTTTAGATATTTCGCTCTTATTCT
>OFMU01001397.1_pt1 | contig 14532 bp, 10 predicted proteins | sample 1541861 | NCBI WGS metagenome assembly OFMU01 (sample SAMN04209238, study PRJEB22552) | human gut metagenome | biome: gut; material: feces | host: Homo sapiens | place: USA: Oklahoma
AGAGGACATTCATTTCCCCTTTTCGGGCGGGCGGCAGCTTGCAGCCGGACGCCGGATTCCGCGGGATCAGATTCTCTGATACAGCCTGTTCCAGCGCCCGCCGGCACAGGCTGTGGATGTTGCGGAGCTGGGAGTCCGCCAGCCCCGTTTCACCGTCCGATTGGTCCGCACGCCCCTCTGTTTTCAGCCAGACGAAGAACTGCTGCATATCCTTCGCGGTCAGCCTGTTCAGCGGGATATGACCCAGCCCCGGTCTGATGTACAGCCGGAGGTAGCCTTCGTAAATCCGCCGTGTGCCGGGACGGGCGGCGGGTCTGCTGTGCGTCTCATACCAGTGCTCCATCCAGTCCCCGAAGGGCATATCTGCCCTGGTCCTCGGCGGTGCAGGCGGCGCAAGGGCGTCCTTCAGCGTTTTCAGCTTCTCCACACACTCAGATTTTGTTTTAGCCAGCACATTTTTCGTTTTCGGCAGACCCTTGTCATCGTAGCCGATGACCACGCGTCCTTCCCATCGGCCGTCCTTTCTCAGGCGGACAGTTCCTTCTCCGTTTTTTCATTTTCTTGCCACGGCTTCAGCTCCTCTCCGAAAATATCGGTCAAAAATTCATCTACGATCTCTGCCGCCCTCTTTTGCATATCGCCGGTGGTGTGGGTGTAGGTGTCCAGCGTGAAGGTCGCCCGGGTATGACCCAGGATGCCTGAGAGCGTTTTCACATCCACGCCGGAGGTCAGGGCATAGTATTATATGATAAAGCGATAAATCGGTCAAGTGAAAATTCGGGACCGTGTAGAATTTCATCAGTTTAAACAGTTTTTCACTGCTTTTTTCTGCTGTTTTGCGAATTGCAGTCCCCACAAAAAGATGCTATCCTTTAAGTACAAAAAGAAAGGGTGAGACCAATGTACAGTGAGGATACCCCCGAGCCATGGCGGCACGGGGAAGACGGCTGCAAGGGATCTGAGAAAAACACTCCAATGTTCCCCGCATCATGAGAACCGCGCAACGGTGCATTGCATAGCAGAGAGCACCCCAGCACAGGAAAGATCTTGTATGCCGTGACTCCGCAGAAAGAGAGGTAGTCAATGATGTTAGATATTAAGAACCATGGATGACCCTTGGCCGTGAAACGCAGGAGATCGGCCAAGGGTCATCGTTGTTTTTGATAAGCGTTATGTGCAGCGGCTTTCGAGCCGCCGTTTTTTTTACCCTGCGAAAAAAGCTGAACGCGGCGCAGATCCGCGAATTTCTGAAAATCTACGCCCAATAAGCGATAAGCTGGATGCGCTTTGCGTTGTCAATTGGCGCGCCCCTGCTCAGTCATTCCCCTTGCCGGTGGAGCGGAGCATCACATCGTGATAGCCGCCCTCGACGATGCTGGTGGCGGAGACGAGCGTGAGCTTCGCGTTCTTCTGAAGATCGGGGATCGTGGTCACGCCGCAGTTGCACATGGTGGATTTGACCTTATAAAGGCTACGCGCGACATTATCCTGCAAAGAGCCTGCGTAGGTGACATAGGAATCCACGCCCTCCTCAAAGGCAAGACCCGTCTTGCCGCCGATGTCGTAGCGCTGCCAGTTGCGCGCGCGGTTCGAGCCCTCGCCCCAGTATTCCTTGACATACACGCCGTTGACAAGGAGCTTATTCGTGGGCGATTCGTCAAAGCGGGCGAAGTAGCGGCCGAGCATCAGAAAGTCCGCGCCCATGGCGAGGGCGAGCGTCATGTGATAGTCGTGGACGATGCCGCCGTCGGAGCAGATGGGAACATAGACGCCCGTTTCGCGGAAATATTCGTCGCGCGCGGCGGAGACCTCGATGAGAGAGGTCGCCTGACCGCGGCCGATGCCCTTGGTCTCGCGCGTGATGCAGATGGAACCGCCGCCGATGCCGACCTTGACAAAGTCTGCGCCGCACTCGGCGAGGAAGCGGAAGCCGTCGCGGTCGACCACATTGCCCGCACCGATCTTCACGGTATTGCCGTAGTTCTCACGCACGAAGTCAATGACCTTCTTCTGCCAGACAGAGTAGCCCTCGGACGAGTCAATGCAGAGAATATCCGCGCCCGCCTCAACGAGCGCGGGGATGCGCTCGTGGTAGTCGCGGGAGTTGATGCCCGCGCCGACCAGATAGCGCTTCTGCGCGTCCTGGAGGGCGAGGGGGTGCTCCTTGTGCTCGGCGTAGTCCTTGCGGAAAACGAAGTAGCGCAGGCAGCCGTTCTCATCCACAATGGGCAGGGCGTTGAGCTTGTGCTCCCAAATGATGTCGTTGGCCTTCTTGAGCGTGGTGGAGGAGGGAGCAGTGATGAGCTTTTCGCGCGGCGTCATAAAATCGCGCACCTTGAGGTCTGTGCTCATGCGGCTGACGCGGTAGTCACGGCTCGTGACGATGCCGAGGAGTTTCCCGTTGGGCATGGCGTCCTCAGTGATGGCGACGGTGGAGAAGCCGTTTTTCTCCTTGAGCGCGAGCACATCGGCCAGCGTGTGCTCAGGCGTGAGATTCGAGGCGCTGACGACGAAGCCCGCCTTGCTGCTCTTCACGCGGCGCACCATCTCCGCCTCGCTTTCGATGGACTGCGAGCCGAAGATGAACGAAAGCCCGCCCTCCTTGGCAAGCGCGACGGCGAGCGTATCGTTCGACACCGACTGCATGATCGCCGAGACCATCGGGATATTCAGGCTGATGGGGCAGTCCTCCTGCCCCTTGCGGTATTTGACCAGCGGCGTTTTGAGCGAAACGCGGTCGGGCACGCACTCCTCCGAGGTGTAGCCCGGTACGAGCAGGTACTCGCTGAAGGTATGAGACGGATCGGGATAGTAATAGGCCATGACTTGCCCTCCTATTTTTTGAAGTAACGCACCGCCGAGGCGAACAGGTGCATATCGTAAGTCCCCGGCACGTTTCGGTAAAGCGCGGGGCCGATGCGCTCGCTGTGCCCCATTTTGCCAAACACCCGCCCGTCGGGGGAGGTGATGCCCTCGATGGCGCAGACGGAGCCGTTGGGATTAAAAGCAGTATCCATTGTAGCATATCCGTCAAGGCCTGCATACTGCGTGGCAATCTGGCCGTTTGCGGCAAGCTGTTCGATCAGCTCCTGCGAGGCGAGAAAACGCCCCTCGCCGTGCGAAATGGGAACGGTGTAAATATCTCCCACCTCTGTTCCCGCAAGCCACGGAGATCGCGTCGAGCACACGCGCGTGCGCACGAGCTTGGACTGGTGGCGGCCGATGACATTGTAGGTGAGTGTCGGGAAGGACTCGTCGGTATCCATGATCCTTCCGTAGGGCACGAGGCCAAGCTTGATGAGCGCCTGGAAGCCGTTGCAGATGCCGAGCATCAAGCCGTCGCGCTGCTCGAGCAGCGCCGTCACCTGCTCGCGGACGGCGGCGTTGCGGAAAAACGCGGTGATGAGCTTGGCGCTGCCGTCCGGCTCGTCGCCGCCGGAGAAGCCGCCGGGAATGACGATCATCTGTGCGGTCCTGACGGCAGATGCAAAGCGCTCGACGCTGTCTGCGACATCGGCGCTCGTGAGGTTGCGGACGATGAATTGCTCGGCGTCCGCGCCTGCCTCCGAAAGCGCGCGCTGCGTGTCGTACTCGCAGTTCGTGCCGGGGAAAACGGGGATGAGCGCCTTCGGACGCACCTGCTTGACGGCGGGGGCGACGCGCGTCTTCGTTTCATGGGAAAAGCTCTCGACCGTGCCGCTGTCCCGCGTCTTTGTCGGGTAGACGGCTTCGAGCACGGCGTCGTTCAGCGCGGCAAGCTCTTCGATGGAGGCACTGTCCGCGCCGAGGGCAATGGCCTTTTCCGCTGTGGTGACGCCGATGCGCACGGCGTCGGAGACTTCATCGCTCAGCTCGGCGACAATCGCGCCTGGCATGGGGGCGAACCAGTCAAGCACCGTATTTTCCGCGGCGAAGCCGATCTCGTTGCCGAAGGACATCTTCATCACCGCCTCGGCAAGGCCGTTTTCGACCGCCCACGCACTCACGACCTTGCCCGCGCGCGCAAGCGCGGTGAAACGCTCCCACGCGGCGGTCTGCTGCTCGGGCGTTTTGCCTGCGAAGAGGTAGACGCCGTGGCCCACCGCCTTCAGGTCGGTCGTCAGCAGCTCGCCTTCGAGCAGCGGCGCGATGGCGAAGGAGATAAGCGTCGGCGGCACATCGCGGTCAAGAAAGCTGCCGGACATGGAGTCCTTGCCGCCGATGGCGGCGGCGCTCAGCTCCAACTGCGCGTCCAGCCCGCCGAGCAGCGCCGCGAAGGGCTTGCCCCAACGCGCGGGCTCATTGCGGAGCTTTTCAAAAAATTCTTGCAGGGAAAGATATGCCTTATGATAGTCTGCGCCTGCGGCGACGAGCTTGGCGACCGAGGTATAGACCGCGTCGTGCGCACCGCGATAGGGGTCGGCGCTCAGCGCGTCGGGGTCGCAGCCCCAGGCCATCACGCTGCCCTGCGCGGTCTTCTCGCCGGGGAGGACGGGCAGGAGCGCCGCCATCGCCTGCGCGGGGCTGCGCTGCGTCCTGCCGCCAAAGGGCATGAGGAGCGTCCCCGCGCCGACGGTGGAGTCGAAGCGCTCGACAAGGCCGCGGCGGGACGCGCTCTTGAGGCTGCCCGCCATGCCGCGCAGCGTTTGAGCTGCGGCGGGAGCGGCACATTCCCTCGCGGGGACGGCGACGGAGGCGTGCTTCGTCGCGCCGTTGGTGTCGAGGAAGGCGCGGGAGAGGTCGGCGATCGTCTGTCCGCGCCAGCGCATGACCATGCGGGGGCTTTCGGTCACGACCGCCACGCGGTAGGCCTCTAAGTTTTCCGCCGCGGCGGCGGCGATGAATTTCGCCTCGTTCTCCGGTGCGACGACAACCGCCATGCGCTCCTGCGATTCGGAGATCGCAAGTTCCGTGCCGTCGAGGCCCTCGTACTTCTTGCGCACGGCGTCGAGGTCGATGATGAGTCCGTCCGCCAGCTCGCCGACCGCGACGGACACGCCGCCCGCGCCGAAGTCGTTGCAGCGCTTGATGAGGCGCGTGACCGCGCCGTCGCGGAACAGACGCTGGATCTTGCGCTCCTCGGGCGCATTGCCCTTTTGCACCTCGCTCGCCATCGTGGAAAGCGATTTCATATCGTGGCTCTTGGAGGAGCCGGTCGCGCCGCCGATGCCGTCGCGCCCCGTGCGCCCGCCGAGCAGAATGACCACATCGCCCGGCGCGGGACGCTCGCGCACAACGTTGTCCGCGGGCGCGGCGGCGACGACTGCGCCGCACTCAAGGCGCTTGGCGACATAGCCCTCGTGGTACAGCTCCGCGATATGGCCGGTAGCAAGGCCAATCTGGTTGCCGTAGGAGGAATAGCCCGCCGCGGCGGTCTGCGCGAGCTTGCGCTGCGGAAGCTTGCCTGAAAGCGTTTCGGCAAGCTTCTTTCTCGGGTCACCGCCGCCCGTCACACGCATTGCCTGATGGACATAGGCACGGCCGGAGAGCGGGTCGCGGATGCAGCCGCCGATGCAGGTGGCCGCGCCGCCGAAGGGCTCGATCTCGGTGGGATGGTTATGCGTTTCATTCTTGAACATCAAAAGCCAGTCCTGCTCTTTGCCGTTCACCATGGCGGGCACATGGATGGAGCAGGCGTTGATCTCCTCGCTCTCGTCGAGCTCGGGGAGCAGCCCACGGGCTTTGAGCGTCTTTGTGCCGATGGTCGCAATATCCATGAGCGTCTGCGGGCGCTTGGCAGCCCTCTCCGCGCCGTAGACCTCCTCGCGCGCAGCAAGATAGCGCGCGTAGGCGCCCTTGACGGCGTCATCGTCGATGCGGATCTCGTCAAGGTGTGTGGAGAAGGTCGTGTGGCGGCAGTGGTCGGACCAGTAGGTGTCGACCACGCGCAGCTCGGTCACGGTGGGGTCGCGGCGCTCGGTCTCGCGGAAATAGTCTTGCAGCGCCTTGAGGTCGGCAATATCCATGGCAAGCCCCATGGAGGAGAGCAGCGCGGAGAGCGCGGCCTCGTCCATGGCGGTGAAGCCCTCGACGGACGCAACGCACTTCGGCTCGGCAAGCTCCTCGGCGAGCGTTTCGGGCTTTGCAAGGCTCGCCTCGCGGCTTTCGACGGGGTTGATGACATAACGCTTGACCGCCTCGACATCGGCATCCGTCAGCATCCCATAGAGCGCGTAGACCTTCGCCGTGCGGATGCGCGGGCGCTCGCCTTGGCTCAGAAGCTGGATGCACTGCGACGCGCTGTCCGCGCGCTGGTCGAACTGACCGGGCAGGGGCTCGACGGCAAAGACCGCGCAGGCGTCCTGCGTGTCCGCCGCGTCGGACACAAGGTCCAGCGGCGGCTCGGAGAACACGCTCCTGCAGGCATTTTCAAAGAGAGGGGCCTCGATCCCCTCTACATCATAGCGGTTCCAGATACGCGCGGCGCGCAGGCCCTGCACGCCGAGAAAATCGCGGCAGTCCGTCAGCAGCGCCTCGCACTCGGGCGCGAGACCTTGCCGCTTTTCCACGTAGGTCCGAAATACCATTTTATCCTCTCTCCTCCCGCGCCGCGAGCGCGGCGCTGCCGATGTCGCCGCGGCAGTATTTGTTGGCAAAATCTACGCCCTCCGCCAGATGGTACGCGTCCTCGACGGCGGCCCTCAGTGTGGGGGCGACGGCGGTGACGCCGAGCACGCGTCCGCCCGCGGTCAGGAGCGTATCGCTGTCCTTTTTCGCGCCCGCGACATAGCAGTGCGCGGCGGTCTCTTCGCTCATTGTGATGGGGAAGCCGCTCTCATACTTTTGAGGGTAGCCCTCGGACGCGAGCACGACACAGCAGGCAGAATCAGTCGAAAATTCCACGCTCACATCCGCGAGCGTACCGTTCGTCGTCGCCTGCATGACGGTGAGCAGGTCGCTTTTGAGCAGCGGCAGCACCGCCTGCGTTTCGGGGTCGCCGAAGCGGCAGTTGTACTCCACGACCTTCGGGCCGCTCTTGGTGAGCATCAGCCCGAAATAGAGGCAGCCGCGGAAGGGGCGGCCCTCGGCGCGCATCGCGCGGATCGTCGGCAGGAAAATATTCTCCATGCACTCCGCCGCAATTTCCTTTGTATAGTACGCGTTCGGCGCGACCGCGCCCATGCCGCCGGTATTGGGGCCTTTGTCACCGTCGAGCGCGCGCTTGTGGTCCATGGAGGAGACCATCGGCACAAGCGTTTCGCCGTCGGTGAAGCTCAGCACCGAGACTTCGGGACCCTCCATATATTCCTCGATGACGACGCGCGCGCCGCTCTGGCCGAAGGTCTTATCCTCGATCATCGCGCGCACGGCAGCCTTCGCCTCCTCAACTGTCTGCGCGACGACGACGCCCTTGCCGAGCGCGAGGCCGTCCGCCTTGACGACGATGGGCGCACCCTCGGCGTCGATGTAGGCACAGGCGGAGGGCGCGTCGGTAAAGACGCGGTATTTTGCGGTGGGAATGTTGTATTTTTGCATCAAGTCCTTTGCAAACGCCTTGCTCGCCTCAATGACGGCGGCCTTTTTGTCAGGGCCGAAGCAGGGGATGCCCGCCTCGATCATCGCGTCGACCGCGCCGAGGGCGAGGGGGTCGTCGGGCGCGACGACGGCATAATCAATGCCGTGCGCCTTGGCAAATTCGACCTGCGCGGGGATGTCCTTCGCGCCGATCTCACTGACGCAGACCGCGTCGGCGGCGATGCCGCCGTTGCCGGGCAGACAGTAAATTTTCTCGACCGCGGGGTTTTCCTTCAGCTTTTTAATGATGGCGTGTTCGCGGCCGCCGCCGCCGATGACCATGAGCTTCATGGAGAAATTCCTCCTTGCTTAATGATGGAACAGGCGCATACCCGTGAACGCCATAGTGATGCCGTATCTGTTTGCCGTCTCGATGACATTGTCGTCGCGGATCGAGCCGCCCGGCTCGACGATGTAGGAAGCGCCGCTCTTGCGCGCGCGCTCGACATTGTCGCCGAAGGGGAAAAAGGCGTCCGAGCCGACGGTCACGCCGCGCTGCTGCGCGAGCCAAGCGCGCTTTTCCTCGCCCGTGAGCGCCTCGGGGCGCTCCTGAAAGACGCGCTGCCACGCGCCGTCGGCAAGCACATCGTCGCACTCGTCGGAGAGGTAGACATCGATAGCGTTGTCGCGGTCGGGACGGCGGATGTCGTCCACGAACGAGAGGGCGAGCACCTTCGGATGGCGGCGGAGATACCAGTTGTCCGCCTTCTGTCCCGCAAGTCGGGTGCAGTGGATGCGGCTTTGCTGGCCCGCGCCCACGCCGATGGCTTGACCGTCTTTCACATAGCAGACGGAGTTGGACTGGGTGTATTTGAGCGTGATGAGGGCAAGGAGCATATCGCGCTTTGCGCCCTCGGGCAGGTCTTTATTTTCGGTGACGATGTTCGTGAGCAGGCTCTCATCGATTTTGCAGTCGTTGTGCCCCTGCTCAAAGGTGATGCCGAAAACATCCTTCTGCTCCAGCGGCGCGGGAGTGTAGGCGGGGTCGATCTGCACGATGTTGTATTTGCCGCCCTTTTTCGTCTTTAAGATGGCAAGCGCCTCGTCGCTGTAAGCAGGGGCGATGATGCCGTCGGAAACCTCGTTTTTCAGATACTCGGCGGTGGCGGCGTCGCACTCGTCGGAGAGTGCCGCCCAGTCGCCGTAGGAGCAGAGGCGATCCGCGCCGCGGGCGCGGATGTAGGCACAGGCGATGGGGGAGAGCGCCGTGCCGGGCGCGACGAAATAGACCCTTTTGTCCACCTCATCGAGCGGCAGGCCGAGCGCCGCGCCCGCGGGGGAGACATGCTTGAAGCTCGCCGCGGCGGGAAGGCCCGTCGCCTCTTTCAATTCGCGCACGAGCTGCCACGAGTTGAAGGCGTCGAGCAGGTTGATGTAGCCGGGCTTGCCGTTGAGAACCGTAAAGGGAAGGGCTGCGCCGTTTTTCATGAAAACGCGCGCGGGCTTCTGGTTGGGGTTGCAGCCGTATTTGAGTTCCAGCTCGTTCATGTCGTCCTCCTCAGTCGCCTGAATTTTTGTTGAACAGCTTCACTTCGCCGTTCACGTTCGCATAAAGGGACACCTTATTGTCCGCGTTGAGCGCCGCCCAGACTTCTTCGGGCGAGGGGACGCTCGCCTCCATCGGCTCGCCCGTAAAGGTGGGCAGGGGGTTTCCGTCCCCCTGATAGGTACTGATGAAATAGCCCTTGCCCTCGTCGCAGCCTTCGTAGCAGAAGAACTCGCGCAGACAGCGCCCATCCTTACGCTTGAGGATGGACAGCTCGAAGGAGCCGTCCTCGTGCATGATGGCGGAGATGCGCGGCGTCCAGTTCGGCTCGTCCGGCTCGTATTCGCGTGTCATGAGGCCGCGGCGAAAGTCGCCGTGCTCGCAGATGGTGTCGGTCTGGTCGCCGTTCGTCACGACGAGGTCGCGCCCCATCGTGCGCACGGGATGATAGATGATGAGGCTGGGGTCAGAGAGCTTGGCGGGGTCGTGCGCCTCGGTGCGGATGCCGTCCTCGGTCTTGACAAAGACGCGGTTGCGGCTGTTCTCGCTGCGCCCCATGATGAAATAATACACACAGCGGCGTCCGACAAGGATGCCGCGGCCGGGATAAGAGGTCTCCTTTAAAAACTCCAGAAAATCAGTCATTTTTCTGCTCCTTCTCTCTTACGATCTCTGCGCAGACGCGCTCTGCCGCAAGCGGCAGCAACTGCCATTCCGCCTGCTCCATCACACGCCGCTGTATTGTTTCGGGCGTGTCGCTCGGCGCGATCTCCACCGCCTTTTGCAGCAGGATCTCGCCGCCGTCGGGAATTTCGTTGACAAAGTGTACCGTCGCGCCCGTGACCTTCACGCCGCGCGCGAGCGCGGCCTCGTGTACCCTCAAGCCATACATCCCCTTGCCGCAGAAGGCGGGGATCAGGGACGGATGGACATTCAGGATGCGCCGCGGCCACTGCTTTGTAAATTCTGCGCTGAGGATGAACGTAAAGCCTGCGAGGAGAATGAGGTCGATCTCCTGCTCGCGCAGCAGTGCGGAAAGCTCGTTTTCAAACGGCTTCTGCCCGCAGGCGGGCGAGAGCACGCGTGCCGCAACACCCGCGTTTTCCGCCCGCGTGAGCGCATAGGCCCCCGCGCGGGAAGAAACGACCAGCACGATCTCGCCGTGCGGCATTTTTCCGTCGCGCTGCGCGTCGAGCAGCGCCTGCAAATTCGTGCCGCCGCCGGAGACCAGCACGGCGATGCGGGCGGGTGTCAGCATAGCGCCACCTTTTCCTCGCCCGATACGATCTCACCGATGACGCCCGCTTCCTGACCGAGAGAATGCAGCGCGGCGAGCGCCTTATCGGCGCTGTCTCTTGCAGCGACGAGCACCATGCCCGTGCCCATGTTGAAGGTGTTGAACATATCGCGCTCCGAGATGCCGCCCATGCGCGCGAGCAGGGGGAAGATGGGCGGGATGTGCAGCGCTTTCTTTTCGATCTTCGCGCACAGGCCGTCGGGAATGCAGCGCGGTATGTTCTCATAAAAGCCGCCGCCAGTGATGTGGCTGATGCCGCGGACATCGGCGGCCTCAACGGCCGCTAACACAGGACGGACATAGATCTTCGTCGGGCGCAGCAGCTCCTCGCCGAGCTCGCAGCCCAGCTCGCCGTAATACTGCCCGAGGTCGGCGTTCTCCACATCGAACACCTTGCGCACGAGCGAGTAGCCGTTGGAGTGCAGTCCGCTGGAGGGCAGCGCGATGACCACATCCCCCGGCTGCATTTTGTTCTTGTCCAGAATTTTGTCACGGTCCACGACGCCCACGGCAAAGCCCGCAAGGTCATAGTCGTCCGGCTTCATCGTGCCGGGGTGTTCAGCGGTCTCGCCGCCGATGAGCGCGCAGCCCGCGCGCACACAGCCCTCGGATACGCCCGAGACCAGCGACACGACCTTTTCCGGGATGTTCTTGCCGATGGCGATGTAGTCGAGGAAGAACAGCGGCTTCGCCCCGCAGCAGATAATGTCGTTGACGCACATCGCCACGCAGTCGATGCCGACGGTGCTGTGACGATCCATGAGCTGCGCGATGCGCTGTTTGGTGCCCACGCCGTCCGTGCCGGAGACCAGCACAGGCTTTTCAAGCCCGTGCAGGTCCAGCGAGAAAAGCCCGCCGAAGCCGCCGAGATCGGAGATCACATCGGCTGTGAGCGTGCGCTGTACATAGCGGTTCATCATTTTTACGCCCTGATAGCCCGCCTCGATGTCAACGCCGGCGGCCGCGTATGCTTCCGAGTGAGAGATGCCCATAATGTCATTCCTTTCCGGTCCAGCAGTAGGTGCAGACCTTGTCCCTGTCAAGACCGATCGCCTCCAGCAGCCCGTCAAGGGACTGATAGGAGAGTGAATCAAAGCCGAACTGTGCGCAGATCTCGTGCAGCAGGCATTTTCCGCGCTCGGTGCGGCTGTCGGCGTATTCCTCCAGATGCTTTTGGCCCTCGTTGCCCTCCAGTTCCTGCACCATGCGGCGCGCGAGCAGGTCCATGGCGCTGTTGCCGCGCGAAAAGTTCAGGTAGCGGCAGGGGTACATGATGGGCGGGCAGGCCGAGCGCATATGGACCTCCGCCGCGCCGGTGCTGTATAAAAAATCCACGGTCTCGCGCAGCTGCGTGCCGCGCACGATGGAGTCATCCACAAACAGCAGCTTCTTTCCCTCGATCAGCTCCGGCACGGGGATCTGCTTCATGCGCGCCACTCTGCTGCGCACCTGCTGATCCTCCGGCATGAAGGAGCGCGGCCAGGTCGGGGTGTATTTCACAAAGGGACGCGCAAGGGGCTTGCCGCTGTGGTTGGCATAGCCCATGGCGTGCGGCACGCCGGAATCTGGCACGCCGGCGACGAAATCCACCTCGGGCACGCCGCCGCGCTCCGCCTCATCCCGCGCCATGATCGCGCCGTTGCGGTAGCGCATCAGCTCCACATTCACACCCTCGTAGTTAGAGTTCGGGTAGCCGTAATAGGTCCACAAAAAGGCGCAGATCTTCATCTGCTTCCCTGCGGGAGAGAGTGTTTGGAAGCCCTTGGCGTTCAGCCGGATGATCTCCCGCGGCCCCAGCTCATAGGCGTCCTGATAGTCGAGCTTATGATAGGCGAAGGACTCGAACGATACGCAGTAGCCGTCCTCGCGCTGTCCGATCAGCACAGGGAGGCGTCCCATGCTGTCACGCGCGGCGATCAGCTCTCCTTCCTCGGTCAAAATCAGGATCGTCATGGAGCCGTCGATGACCTCCTGCGCGTGGAGGATGCCGGAGACAAGGTCGTTTTCCTGATTGATGAGCGCGGCGGTCAGCTCGGTGACATTCACGCGGCCGCTGCTCAGCGTCAGAAATTGCTGGCCCTTGTCGGAGAGATAAGTCTTCACCAGCTCGTCAGTGTTGTTGATGATGCCGACCGTCACGATGGCGTACAGGCCCAGATGGGAGCGCACGAGCAGCGGCTGAGGGTCGCTGTCGCTGATGCAGCCGAGCCCCGCGTGGCCGCGGAAGTCCGCGAGGTCCCGCTCAAACTTCGTCCGAAAGGGCGTATTTTCAATGTTGTGTATTTGGCGCTGGAAGCCCTCCTTCTTGTCAAAGAGCACCATTCCGCCGCGGCGCGTGCCGAGGTGAGAATGATAGTCCGTGCCGAAGAAGACATCCAGCGCGACATCGCGGTCCGAGACCGCGCCGAAAAAGCCCCCCATTACGCAAAGAACAGCTCGGAGAGCGTCATGGGGTCGATGTACTTTCCGTCCCGATAGACGCGCATATTGCCGGAGGAGATCTCGTCGATCAGCATCACGCTGCCATCCGGCGCGTAGCCGTACTCAAACTTGATGTCATAGAGGACAAGGCCCTTTTCGCGCAGGTCGTCCGCGACGACCTCGGTGATCTTCTGCGTCATGGCCTTGATGTCGTCATACTGCTGCTCGGTCATCACGCCCAGCGCCACAAGGCCGTCCTTCGTCACCAGCGGATCGCCCAGCGCGTCATTTTTGAAGGTCGTCTCCACATAGGCGGGCAGGTCGGCGCCCTCTTCAATGTACTCACCGTAGCGGCGGCGGAAGCTCCCCACCGCCTTGAGGCGGCAGATGACCTCCAGCCCGTGGCCGAAGACTTTCGCGGGCAGGACCTCCATCGTGGTCTCCTTCAGATCCGCGGAGACATAGTGCGTGCGGATGCCGGCGGCGTTGATCTTTTCAAAAAAGTGCTTGGTCATGCGCAGGTTGACATTGCCCACGCCCTCGATGGTCAGGCCCACGCTGTTCTCGCCGGGGTCAAACACGCCGTCCTTGCCCGTGCAGTCATCCTTGAACCTGAGCAGGTAGTTGCCGTTGTCCAGTGCGAATACATTCTTGGTCTTTCCGGTATATACGAGTTTCATTGCTTTCAGCTCTCCTTTTATTTCTTGAAGTGTATTCCTTATTTACTGATAAAGCGCCCGAACCTCTTCGTCCGCGCGCAGCACGGCGTCCCGTTCCCGCGTCCGCGCCTCGTCCAGCTTTTGGGCGAGCTCCGCGTCGGAGACCGCCATGATCTGCACCGCCAGCAGCGCGGCGTTCTTCCCGCCGTCCACTGCCACCGTCGCCACAGGGATGCCGCTCGGCATCTGCACGGTGGAGAGCAGTGCGTCCATGCCGTCAAGCTTCGTCCCGCTGCACGGCACGCCGATCACCGGCAGCGTGGTGTTTGCCGCCATCGCGCCGGCAAGATGCGCCGCCATGCCGGCGAACGCGAGGATAACAGAAAATCCGCCCTCCCGAGCCGACGCGGCAAATTCCCTTGCCTCATTCGGACAGCGGTGAGCGGATAATACGCGCACTTCCATCTGGACACCGTAGTCTCGCAATACGCCTACGGCCTTCTCCGCGACGGGCAGATCACTCTTGCTGCCCATAACGATCGCAACCTTTCTCATTTGCGTTCCCTCCCTCAAACATAAAAATAGGTGCTCCGCTGCCCTTTGCAGTTGGAGTGCCCGGACGGTCGGCCTCTGAAACGCGCCGCCTCAGAGCGATGCTCCCTGTTCCCCCGTGGTAGCCCACATTCCGTCAGTTACAAGGGGCTCAACTTGAATTCAGTGTACCATACGCCCGGCTTTTCGTCCATTCCGCAAAAAGGAGAAAGAAGATAGAAAATCTTAGCTATATTTGTATCGTTATGACAATTCATAAGATACGCTTATATCGCGTCTTGAGAAAACTTATCGTCGAAAAACCATTTTTTTGTCTTGACAAGACGATCCTCGCGTGGTATTCTATCAAAAACTTGAGGAAAGAGAGGCGATCGTCGTGACCGTGGTTTTGAAGGGTGCGCAGGTGTTCCACCGAGGTGCTTTCAGCGGCGGTGATGTTTCCGTTTCCTTTGGGGATCGTGTTTTTTGCAAGGATATTGTTTTTCCTTCGTCCCTGAATGTTTCTTCCTTTACCATATTACCCGGTTTCGTTGATGTGCATGTGCATCTTCGGGAGCCGGGTTTTTCTTATAAGGAGACCATCCGCACCGGCTCTTTAGCGGCGGCCCACGGCGGCTATACCG
>OFMU01001421.1_pt1 | contig 14399 bp, 15 predicted proteins | sample 1541861 | NCBI WGS metagenome assembly OFMU01 (sample SAMN04209238, study PRJEB22552) | human gut metagenome | biome: gut; material: feces | host: Homo sapiens | place: USA: Oklahoma
AGCATGAGATAAAGCTGCTTTTTGAAGATGAGCGGCTTGCCGTCAATGGTAATGACGCTTGCTTCGGGGTCCGCCTTCCGAGAGGAGGAGGTTACAGCCTCCCCATCTACCGCAACCCGCTTATGCTTCACCAGATATTTCACATCACTGCGGGAATAAAGCCCCTGTGATGCTATGATTTTATCAATTCTTTCCATGCCGTTTCTCCTTTATTTCGCTTTTATTCCGCTAAAAACGCCTACAGGGCAGGAAACGCCTTTTCCGCCTGTGTATAGCCATGCCGATAGAAATTACTCAGCTTCTGATAATCCTTCTCCAGACGCTTGACCTCGGGCTGTTCAGGGCGGATGACAAAGACCCTGCCTGCCGCTTCCATCTCGTGAATGAAATCAAGCGTAGCATTATATCGTTCGGGGCGATTACGCATTGCCGCCGCAAAGGCAGGATATTTCTTTTCATTGCGCTTCGCCAGAAATTTTGTTCCCTTGGAGAGCTGCATCCGAAATTCCCTTCTTCTGGTTTCCACAATGACCACCTTATCACAGCCCCTTGCGAAGGCACGGCGGACAGAAATGGAATCCGCAACACCGCCGTCCGCATAGGGAATCCCATTGATGACAACGGCCGGCGTTGCACCGGGCAGGGCGGAGGATGCCATGCCGACATTCATCAGATAGCGGCGGTCTGTGCCGTGATCCGTCAGATATTCCGCCTGACCCGTCAGGCAGTTTGTGGCGGTATATTCCCGTTCTATAGGGTTTGCGAAATACGCATCAAAATCAAAGAGATTATATTCTGTGGGCACCCTCCAGTAGATATTTTCCATATCGAACAGATGCCCTGTCCGGATGATATTTTTCAAGCCAAAATAGGCATACCGCTTATCCTTTGTGATAGTGGTATCACGGGAGCGTCCATGCTGTCCCGAAATAAAATTCATGGCATTGCCTGCGCCGGCGGAGGTGCCGATGACATACCGGAACGCCTTTCCCAAATCCTGTTCCATAAAATAATCCAAAACGCCGGAGGTAAATACACCGCGGTTTGCGCCTCCCTCCAGAACCAAGCCGATTTTCATAAGACCCTCTGCTCCTTTTTTCTATGTGAAATCAAATTTTTGTTTACGAAAAAGCCGTCGGGAAAAGCTCCCAACGGCTTCATTATACCATTTTCTATCGGTATTTTATACCGGTTTTGCATTGTTTTGTGCAGCTCTTTCCCTTGCCAGCTCCTCAGCATGCTGCTTTGCGTTTTTCGCAATCCGCTTTGCTGTTTTTCTGGCATTGGATTTTCTCTTTCTTTCATTCATCCACATATACAGAACGGGGATGAAAATCAGCGTAACCACTGTGGACAGCGTCAGACCGAAGATAACCGCAATGGCAAGCGCCTGCATCATTTCGGAGCCTTCGCTTGTTGCCAGCGCCATAGGCACCATGCCCAGAACGGTTGTCAGCGTTGTCATGAGGATGGGGCGCAGACGGCGCGGCCCTGCACTGGTCAGCGCGTCATAGCAGTTCATGCCGCGATCCATCAGCTGATTCGTATAGTCTACCAGAACGATACCGTTATTTACTACCATACCAATCAGCATGACAAAGCCCATCATGGCAGGCATGGTGATGGTATTGCCTGTAATCAAGAGACCGATAATCGCACCCGTAATCGCCAGAGGCATGGAGAACATCACGATGAAGGGATAGCGCAGGGATTCAAACTGGGATGCCATAATCATGTATACCAGCAGAACCGCTACCACCATTGCAATTTCCAGACTGCGGAAGGTATCATTCATTTTTTCCATCATGCCGCTGAATTGATAGGTGCAGCCATCGGGCAGCTCGATATCCGCCATGGCCTTCTCTACCAGCTTCTGTGCCTCACTGGTGCTCATGTTATCGGCATTCGCGCTGATGGTAATATAGTTCTTCTGATTTTCACGCATGATGGTGGTTGCACTTTCGTCCATCGTTATGGTAGCGACATCGCTCAGAGGAACCTGTGTGCCGTAAGCAGAGGTTACGGTCAGATTATTCAAATCCGTCAGATAATTTACGCTGTTCGTATCATAGCGGATAACAACGTCGATTTCTGTGCCGTCCAGCTTATACTGGGTTGCAGTAGAGCCGGAGATGGCTGTACTCAGCGCGCCGGCAACAGATGCGGTCGTGATGCCGTACTGAGATGCCTTTGCGCGGTCAATCGTTACCTTTGCTTCGGGAACGGTATCCCCTGTAGAGCCTTCCACATCGGAAAGACCATCCACCTGAGAAAGCTTATCAATCAGCTCATCCTCCACATCAACCAGCGTTGCGGCATCGTAGCCATATACATTCATCGTCACATCGGCAGATGCCAGAGAGCCCATTGCGGAATCGGAGGAGGATACGGTAATATCCGCACCGGGGATATCCGCCAGCAGCTTTTCGATATCGTCACAGACCTCCTCTGTAGAACGCTTTCTGTCCTTCGCATCCACAAGGTTCATGGTGATGGAGGCGGAGTTTGTGCCGGAGCTGAGCATACCGGAGCCAACATTGGCATAAACCACATCCGCTTCAGGGATATCCTGCAGGCGATACAGCACCTCAAGGGTGGTTTCCTCTGTGGTATCCAAATCCGTACCGTTCGGCAGGTCTACGGAAATGGTGGCAACGCCTTCATCCATGCTCGCCATGAAGTCCATCCCTGCAAGGGGAATACTGCAAAGGCTGAGAATGAATACCAGAAGCACCGTCAGAACCGTTTTCTTTCTATGGCGCAATGCCCATTTCAGCAGCTTTTCATATTTTCTGGAAAGGGTATCAATCGCGCCCTCCCAACGATCCAGGAAGGAAAGGAACTTAAGATTCTTCCAGACGAAGGTTTTTGTTTCTCTCTTTAACAGGAGCGCACATGCCATAGGCACGAAGGTCAGCGCAACCACAACGGATGCAATCAGCGCATACATAATGGTAAAGGAAAGGTTTTTCATCATGGCACCGGTTGTGCCGCCGATGAGTGCCATAGGCAGGAATACGGCTACGGTTGTCAGCGTCGAGGCGATAATTGCCATGGAAACCTCTTTCGCACCGATTTCCGCCGATTCTGCGGCAGTGTAGCCTCTTTCGTAATACTGATAGATACTATCCAGAACAACGACGGAGTTATCTACCAGCATACCGATACCAATCGCGACACCGCCCATGGAAATCATGTTCATATTGATATCTGTCACATGCATCAGGGCGAAGGTTGCCATGATGGACGTAGGGATGGAAACGGCAATGATGCCTGCCGTTACTGCGTTTTTCAGGAACAGCAGCAGAACGAAGAACGCAATGACTGCCGCCAGCAGCGCTGTCTCTGTGATATTGGATAGGGACATTTCGATATAATCGGAGGTATCGGACAGCATATCAATTTCCAGTTCGGGATAATCCCGCTGTAATTTTGCAATTTCGTCCTTCAGGGACTGGCTGACCTTAACCAGATTTGCCGTGGACTGCTTATCTACAGAAAGCAGAATCCCCTTTTCGCCGTTGATATAGGTGAAGGAATCTCTATCCGCTTCGACCTGCTCAACCCTTGCAACGTCACTCAGATGGATGACTGCGCCGGTAGAGGTGGGAATCGGCAAATTATTGATTTCCTGCACGGAAGTAAATTCACCGATGGTACGCACGGCAACGGTTGTGTTGCCCTGTGTCAAGTCACCGGAGGGCAGGTTCATGTTTTCTGCCGCCAGCAGACCGGAAAGCGTAGAGGTTGTCAGCCCGTAGCCCGCCAGTTTGACAGGGTCAACGGTAATACGCACCTCATTGGTGATACCGCCGGAAAGGCTGACAGAGGCAACGCCCTCAATACGCTCCAAACGATTGACTACATTATCCTCCAGAAGGTCATTTAAGGACTCCAGATCCATATTTTCCGCCTTTACACCGATGGTGATTGGCATGGCATTGATATCCATTTTAATCACCATAGGGTCGCCTGCGGCATCGGGCAGGGTGGACTTCATTTGGTCGATTTTATCTCGCATATCCACCGCAGCCATGTCGATGTCCGTACCGTCCACAAACTGCAGCAGCACCATGGACGAATTGGTTGAGGAATAGGAGGTAACTGTATCCACATTTGCGATGGAGCCAAGGCTTTCCTCCATTGGCTTGGAAATAAGCTCCTCGATTTCCTCAGGGGATGCGCCCACATAGGTTGTCATAACAACGGCAATGGGCAAATCCATATCGGGCATCAATGCCTGATCCAGATTAAAATAAGAAACGATACCCGCGATAAATACCATCAGCGTTACCATGATGGTCGTTACGGGCTTTCTGATACAAAGCTTGGAGAACATTTATTTTATTCCCCCTTTTCTGTTGTTTTTGTTTTTTCTTTTGTTTTAGCAGCGGTATTGGCAATAGTAACCTCCTCGCCATCAGAAAGGTAGGTCTGCCCTTTGGTTACAACATTATCGCCCTTTTTCAGCCCGCTTTTGATTTCGATGGTATCCTCTGCTTCGATACCCAGTTCAACTGCTGTCTTTTTCGCCTTGCCGTTATTGATGAGATAAACATAGGTTTCGTTATCCTTTTCAATGACTGCATTTCTGGGCAGAAGGATGGTATCATCGGAGGCTGCCATGGTGAAGGAAACCTCTGCCATCATGCCGGATTTGATTTTGCCGTCCTTATTATCCAGCTCCACCTTTACGGTATACATGCCCGTCTGCTCTGCGGCAGGGGCAATCGTTGCAACCGTGCCTGTCAGCGGTGTTTCGGATGCTGCTGTCATAAGAACGGATACTTTATCGCCAACCTGAATGGTATTGAGCACCTGTTCGGAAACGCTGACCTCAACCTTGATGGTAGACAAATCCATAACCGTATATGCAGGGGCTGCCTGAGAAGCAAAGCTGCCCTTCTCTACCCCTCTGGTCGCAATGACACCCGTCATGGGAGAGGTAACGGTGCAGTCGCTGATATTCTTTTTCAGGTTATCCATCTGCACCTGAATGGAGGCAAGCTGTGCATCTGCCGCCTCATAGGCATATTTCACTTGGTCGTATTCATTCTTAGAGATAATTTCTTCATCATATAAAAGCTTATTGCTGTCGTATGTATTCTTTGCGTTATCCCGCCCCAGCTTTGCCGCATGATAGCTTGCCTGCAAGGAACGCATATTGTTCTGCAAATCGGTGCTGTCCACAGTAAACAAAACCGCACCCTGACCGACCTTGTCGCCCACATCATAATGATAATTCAGCACCTTGCCCGGCACCGTCGGCACAACGGAAACCTCCTTTGCGGGAGCCGCCTTGCCGGTATAGGTAAATTCACTGGCAATGTCGCCCTTGCCCACCGTTGAGATTTCAACGGAACGCAGTGTTTTTTCCTCCGCAGCCTCTTCCTTGCCGCAGGCGGTGCCCAACGCCATGCACAGCACCATTGCAATCAACATATGCTTTTTCATTCTTTCCATCCTCCTGTATTGAATAATTCCAATAGTTCTTTTACTTTTGTATAAATTTGAAGGCGCCGCTGCCCATCCATGCGGTCAAACACAACCGCCGCCGTCTCTGCCAAAAGGTCTATCATTTCCAAAACAGCCGCTTCGCCCTTCTCCGTCAAGGAAATATAAATCTTTCTGCCGTCATCGCCGTCCCTTGCCGCTTTTTTCTGCACAAAGCCGCCTGCCTCCAGCTTGGAAAGCATTAAGGAAAGGCTGCCCTTGCTCACATGCAGCCGTGCGGATAAGGCAGATACCGTATCCAATTCCGGATTGCCGTATAAAAAGCCGAGAATCTGCGCTTGGTGCTGTGTCAGCCCCAATTCCTCTATTCTCTTGGCAACCTTATCCTCTGTGGCATACGCCTTATTCCAGTTAGACATTTCCGTAGCCAAACGCATCATGCTTGTCACGATAGCCTTACCTGTAACAGCCTCCATTTTTTTGCTCCTCTCCCCGAAACATTAAGCCGAAATAAAATTTCGACTTGTTAAAAAGGAAGAACCTTCCTTTTCTTAACACAATATGAATTGATTTTAATATAAAACTAATTATAAGTCAATTACTTTTAAAGTAAAACTAATTTTTCTCTGGTAAATCGGAAAATAGTATGCTAATATGGGTTACAATTATAAATGGAACTAGAAGAAAGTACCAAGAAGGGGCAAGCCAAAAGGGAAATTTTTCTCATTTTTCGGCAAAATCCCTACGAAACCCTTACCAACCCTTATTTTATTATAACCTACACTTATCGGAGGCTTGATTTTTATGAAATTTCGTGTGCTCAGCGACAGCTCCTGCGACATCACAAAGGAGCAGGAGGAACAATACCACATCGGCATCATTCCATATTATGTTTCCATGGATGGCGTGCATTATAAAAAAGACCGTGTAGAAATCACCGCGGAGGAATTTTACAGGGAAATGGCGGAAAATCCCGGCGTTTATCCAAAAACCTCCACCCCCACGCAGGTGGATCTCTATAATTTCTTTCTGCCCTATGCAAAGGCAGGCGAGCAGGTGCTTTATTTCAACCTGACTGCAAAATTCAGCAGCTCCTATCAGAGCATTACGCTGATTGCTGAGGAGCTGATGGAGGAATACCCTGCCTGCAAAATCATCGTAGTTGACAGCTATTCCGCGACGGTGCAGGAGGGGCTTCTGGTGACAGAGGCGGCAAGAATGGCGGAGGACGGACTGACACTGGAGGAAGCGGCAAAGCGCATCGAAACGCTGAAAATGACCTCCCGTATTTTCTTTACCACCGCAGACCTTTCCTATCTGCAAAAGGGCGGACGCGTGGGCAAGGCAATGATTCAGGTGGCAAGCATGCTGAAAATCAAGCCCATGATTCAGCTGTACGAAGGGGAGTTGCAGGCGGCAGGCATTGTGCGCAGCAGAAAAAAATCCCTGCAGCGCTTTATTGACGATACCAAGCGATTTTTCAAGGATAAGAATATCAACGATTACCGCATCTGCACAGGCTACGGCTATGACAAAGAGGAATTTGATGCCCTTTATGCGGAAGTGGTTGAGGAAATGCGGCAGCTTGGCTTTCAGGGCGAGGTGGAACAGTATCACATCGGCTGCACGATTGGCGTGCATACGGGGCCTACACCCATCGGTATTGCGGTCATCAAAAAATATGACGCATAAAGATACGCCGAAAACAGGATTTTGACTTGTTGAACGTCTGAAGGATATGCTATACTTTTTATCAGACAATGAAACAGACAAGAAAGGGATGGACATAACATGAAAAAAAGAGGCTTTGTACTGCTTGCAATTCTGACACTGCTGCTGACCGGCTGCGGCAATGATGATACAACGGTTTTTGATAAGGTGAATACCATTGACGGCGTAACGCTGACCCTGAAGGAGGATACGCTGAAGGCATCCAAGGCTACCTTTGTTCTGAAAAACGATTCCGACAGGGATGTGGAATTTGATCCTACGGAATATCATCTGGAAACGAAGAAGGGTGATGTTTGGAAGGAAAACATCGGCACAAGGGTGTCCCAATGGAAACGGGACGAAACGGAAACCCTGCCCGCAGGCGAATCTCTGGAAACAACAGTGGAATGGAAGGGGCTTTGCGGCACAATCGGCAAAGGTGAGCATCGGATTATTCTGATTGTAGATGAGCAGCCGATTGCATGTGAATTTGAAAAGAATTAAAAATTAAGTTGAAAAAAAGCTCCTATCCATTCGGATAGGAGCTTTCGTTATGTAGCTGATTTCGACTTAAGCGTTAGCGCGGTTAGCCTTCAATCGCAATCTGGCTTCTCTGTTCGATTGCTTCGGGAACCTTCTTGGACAGGCTGATTACCAGAACACCGTCCTCATATTTTGCCTTGACATCATCGGGTTTCAAAGTATCGCCTACATAGAAGGTACGGCTGACTGTGCCGGAATACCGTTCCTGACGCAGGTATTTACCCTTGCCTGTCTGTTTATCGGCATGCTTTTCTGCGGAAACGGTCAGATACCCATTTTCCAGATGTACCTGAATTTCGTCTTTCTTGAAGCCGGGCAGGTCAATGTCTGCCTCAATCGCATCTTCTGTTTCTCTTACATCGGTACGCAGCAGATGTTTTGCGTGCTTGCCATACAGGAAATTGCCTTTCCCGAAGTACTCTCTCATCAGTGGAGAATCTGCCCAATCTTCATCAAATAAGTTGTCACCCAAATAATTATGCATCATCATAAGTCATATCTCCTTTCAAAAGATACTTAAAAATTGATTTGCACAATCGGTTCAAATCCGATGTGTTGATTGAGAACAAGGGAAGATATCTTTTTGATTTTTCTCTCTCTCTTTTGTTCGAGTACAATATAACACCGAATATTAGCACTGTCAATAGGTGAGTGCTAATATTAACAAAAACTTAACATAATTATTTTTATAAAGAAATAGTGAGAATTCTCCATTTAAAAAGCCTTTTATTTCCTACAGTTTTATTCCATATTCCTCCCGCATTGATTTACATAATATTATATTTGCCCCTATGAATTTTTCAGAAAATTTTCAAAAAAACGAAAAACAACGGAACTTTTTTCATTTTCTCTCGTCCAATAAAAACCAATATTCGATATTTGAAAGGAGTGTGTGTATTATGAAGAAATGGGCAAGAGGATTGGTCGTATGTGCGGCGACGGCAGTATTATCCATCGGGGCGGCGTGCATGGCGTATGCGGCTGAAGGCGAAATCAACGTAAACGGTACAGGTGTGGTGCAGGCAGACCCCGATACAGCGGATATCTCCCTTGAAATCAGCACAGACGGCAAAGCAGCGCAGGCGGCACAGAAGGAAAACAACCGCATTACCGCGGCAGTGACAAAAGCCATGACCGACCTGAATGTGAAAAAGGATGATATCGTAACGGCGTATACCTCCGTATACCCCACCTATCGCTACAATGACGAAACAGGCAAGCGCACCATCACAGGCTACCATGCAGAAACCCATTTACAGGTGAAAACAAAGGACATCAATAACACAGGCAAATATATTGACGCAGCATTGCAGGCAGGCGCTACCGGCACAGACGGCGTTTCCTTCTCCATCACAGACCAGAGCAAATATTACGGGCAGGCATTGCAGGCGGCTGTGAAAAATGCAGAAAAATCCGCAACCGCAATCGCGCAGGCATACGGCAAGCCTTTGGGGGCAGTGAAAAATGTCAGCGAGATTTCCAGAAATTACTACTATATGCATACCGATTCCAATGCAAAGAGCAGCATGATGGCAACAGAGACTGCTGTGGCAGACGGCGATTCCGGCACAACCATCAGCTACGGCAAAATTGAAATTACCGCGAATATCTCCGTTACTTATGGGTTTTAATGGATTTCGGACAGATTGAAATTGAATTTTGGACAACAGAAAGCCCTCTCGGTTCTCACCGAGAGAGCTTTTTTATGTGCCGATGCTGATTTCCGCTCCATCGGCACCCTTCCCCTTTTCCGTCCACAAAGCTGCCCATAAAAACAAAAGGCTGCCAAAATTACACCCGAACAGGAACCTCTTTGTTCTGAAAGGAAACCACTTCTATTTCTTACTTTCCACGATCCTCCGGGCTTCTTTTCTATAAAGCTCCATTTTCTCTTGCATTTTGGGCGAAGCACTTTGTATAATGCTAGTATACATCGTACACCGATGTACGATACAAGTCCTTTTCTGCATTTTTGGGGGTACCTTTTATGAAAAAAGAGAAAAATTTATTTTCGATTGGCGAAATTGCAAAAGCACTCGGTGTGACACGCCGCATCATTCTCAACTATGAGCAGCGCGGACTGATTCAGCCGGATATAAAGGAAGGCACTACCGGCAACCGCTACTATACCATCGACAGCTTCACGAAGCTGCGCAGCATCCGCAGCTTTCAGAATCTGGGGCTTTCTCTGGATGAAATCCGCGCATATTTCAACGATTCCTCCGATATTCTGCCGCTGATTCGCCGTCTGGAAAAGCTGCGCGATGAGCTGAATCTGAACATCGAGAAGCTGTATGAACGGGTGCAGACAGGCGAGGCACAGATTAAGACCATCCGGCTGGAGCGGCAGCGCATCTACCGCCGCAGCTATCACAGCGAAACGATTGCAGAGCGGACGGTGGCACTGCGGAATACCGCCTTAGAAGCCATGCATGCCTACGGGACAGATACCACGCGGCGGATGTACTTCACAGAATACGCCATCGCCGCAAAAGCAGAGGTTTCCTTCTGCGTGGCGATTCCGCCCGAAAGCGAGGGGGAATTTGTCGAATGGACAGAGTCCATGCCTGCGCTCTGTATTTATCACCACGGGGCGTATGAGGAGATGTACGACGTGGCGCAAAAGCTTTTGGAATATGCCAAAGAAAACGGCTTAGAGCCACGCGGCATGGTGCGGAACACCTATTTGGAGGGGCCGCCGCAGCATAAGGACCCACACAAGTTTATCACACAGGTGGCACTGCCATTAGGCTAAGTCGAAATCAGGATTTCGACTTGTTTGAACAGAAGAATAAACTGATGCGTTCCGGCGGTAAACCTTGAAACGCACAGTTTTCCTCGAGTGGGCAACCTTCGGTTTCCCAAACCCTTCCGCGGTATAAAAATGATTTTACAGTCTGTATTTCTTTAATTTTTTCAGGATTTCCACATCCGCAGGGCAGAAGGGGTAATCATCAATCTCCTTTGTGGTAATCCAGCGGATATCGTGATGCTCCAGCTTCTGCGGCTCGCCCTCTGCGATTTTCGCATGAAAAAGCGTCAGATGGACGGTCAAATCGGGATATTTATGCACAACCTCCATGAAAACCGCGCCGACTGCGACCGTAATGCCAAGCTCCTCCCGACATTCGCGGATAAGTGCCGCTTCCTTTGTCTCTCCCTGCTCCACCTTGCCGCCGACAAATTCCCACAAAAGCCCTCTTGCTTTATTTGCAGGACGCTGACAGGCAAGAAATTTGTTTCCGTTCCAAATGAGTGCCGCTACCACTTCTGTCATGCCGTTCTCTCCTTCCGTTTTTCCTTTCATTATAAAAGCCGTAAGGGGGAATTGCAAGGCTCGCCTTTCGTTCTGTTTTCCGTCTCTTTCTCATAGAATAGCAAGAGGAAAGGAGGCAGCTATCGTGCAAAAAAAGAACAAAGGAGCCTTAAATCTGGCAGGTCTGGTGCTTTTTCTGCTGGCACTGCCCTTCTTCTTCGGCATGGGGGGCGGCGCATTTGCCATGGCGGAGGTTCTGCCGGGACAAGCTACGGCTTCCTTCCTCCCTTATACAGAGAAGGCAGAAGCAGACTCTGCAAGGGTTTTCGGCTCAAAGGATGTAGAATTTTCCCGAACACCTGCTGTCACTAAGGGCGGACGCACGCTTTCTGTTTCCGCAGAGGAGATGGCAAGACTCAGGGATTTTTCCTACCTCAGAAGCAGCTATTACATCATTGACAGCCGTACCGCCCTGCTTCCCTCGGACATTGACGCAGAAGAAGCATTGGCGCTTGATTTTAGCATAAAAAAGACCACGAAGGAGCCAAAAATATTGATTTTCCACACCCATGCCCATGAAGGCTTTGCCGACAGCGACATGAGTAAGGGGCTTTCCGAGGGCATTTGGGGCGCAGGAGAGGAGCTAAAGCGGATTCTGGAGGAGGAATATGGCATCGGGGTACTGCATGATGACGGGCAATATGACGTGGTCAACGGCAAGGGGCAAATCACAGGGGCATACGAGCGGATGGAGCCGCCGATTCGCAAACTTCTGGCGGAGCATCCCTCCATTGAGGTCTGCATCGACCTGCATCGGGACGGCGTGGGAGACAGCACACGGCTTGTGACGAACATAAACGGCAGACCCTGCGCACAGGTGATGTTTTTCAATGGGCTTTGCCGCCTGAATAAAAACGGCACAACGCAGGCAATCAGCGGCTTGGAAAACCCGTATTTAAAGGAAAATCTTGCCTTCAGCCTACAGATGAAAACAACGGCGGATGCGCTTTACCCCGGCTTCAGCCGCAAAATTTATCTCAACGCGTATCGGTTCAGCCTGCACATGCTGCCGCGCTCCACGCTGATTGAGGTCGGCGCGCAGACAAATACGAAGGCGGAAATATGGAATTCTATGGAACCGTTGGCGAAAACGCTTGCAAGCGTGCTGACGGAGCAATAGGCGAAGGCGGATTTCAGCTTGAAAAACAGTTTTTGCTAAAATAAAACGAACCGATTCTGCCATATTAAAATTATGACAAAAAGATTTCTGATATTCGGCTGCTTAGGCTGGTGCATCGAAATCCTCTGGACGGGATTCCATTCCCTGCTTCTGGGGGATGGCGCGCTGACAGCGAAAACATATTTATGGATGTTTCCCATTTACGGTGCGGCGGCGTTTGCTTCGCCCCTGTTTCTGGCGGTACGGAAAAGCTGTCCGCTTTGGCAGAGGCTTGGGCTATACAGCGTGACCATCTTTCTGGTGGAATTTGCCGCAGGAGGGCTGATTCGTCTGGCAACAGGCGTTTGCCCTTGGGATTATGGGAACAATCCCCTTTCCGTTCTGGGGTTAATCCGTCTGGATTACGCGCCGCTTTGGGCAGCCTTGGGGTGTTTTTTCGAGGAGGTCAGCTTGCTTCTGGCAAAGAAAGGAGAATTGGCGTAGGGCATTGCAGTTCCGTTTGATTTCTGCTAGAATAATGCAGGTTACAGAGCAAAAAACAAGGAGAAATTGATATGGATACATTGAAGCAAAGCATCATCCTCTTCGATCTGGACGGCACATTGACCGATTCTGAGGAAGGCATCATCCGTTCCACGCAGTATATGCAGGAAAAAATGGGACAGCGCATCTGGTCTGCTGAGGAGCTGCATTTTATCGTAGGGCCGCCGCTGATACAGTCCTTTACGAAGGAATTCGGCATGGCGCAGGAAATGGCGGAAAAAGCCGTTGCCATCTTCCGCGAACGCTATGCGACGATTGGGCTGTTTGAAAACAGCGTGTTCCCCGGCGTGGTAGAGCTGTTGCAGGCACTGCGAAAAAAGGGAAAACGCCTTGCTGTTGCAACCTCGAAAAAAGAGGACTTGGCAGTGCGGATTCTGGAGCATTTTGAAATTGCGGACTATTTTGAGGTCATCGGCGGCGACAGGAGAGAGGTCGGCAGGGACAATAAGGCGAAGGTCATTGATTATGTACTGGAGACCATGCAGGCGAAAAAGGATGATGTCATCATGATTGGGGACAGGAAATTTGACATTGAGGGCGCGCATGCCATTGGGATTCCCTGCATTGCTGTGGAGTACGGCTATGGGGACAGGGATGAGTTTGAGGCGCATGGCGCGGATTATATTGCAAAAACCACAGAGGATGTGGGAAAGCTGTTTTAAGAGAATTTACAAAAAAGGAGCTGAAAAGCTCCTTTTTTGATGGGCGCAGGGGAATCACCTCTCGTGGGCAAGAAAAAGCAGCGGCGCAAGCACCGATTGGGCGCAGTCGCGCAAAGACTGGCAGTGCTTCGCACTGGTTGAGCGCATTTGCGCTACAATTTTTCTTGATGAAGATAAGTTGTTCGCCAGTTTAGAACTCTTTCGGCGAAACAGAGGATTTCTTCCTTACTTTTTATGCTAAAAAGTAACAAAAACCCGGGACCCCTCCTCAATGGGTCCCGGACCCCCACAGGAGGTCCAAGGGGAACAAGGTTCCCCTTGGATATCCCCTCCCCACTAGCTCCTTCGGGCAGTATAAAGTGCCTTTCCGGCATGGCTTCACCGTTTCTTATCGTCTGTTCGTCCCAACAGATAATCAATAGAAACGTCATATAAATCCGCCAACGCCCACAATACATGGGGCGGAATCATACGTTCGCCTGTTTCATAATAGGCATAGGTTCTCTGTGGTACATTGATTTTCTCGCCAACCTGCGCCTGTGTCATATCGTTATCTTCTCGTAAATCACGGATTCTTTTATAAATCATTTTCATCACCGTTTTTACTATAGATTGAACGATTTGTTCTATTGATATTTTGAACAATTTGTTCTAAAATATTATAAAATGGATTTTGAGAGGTGATGGGATGTCCGATTTTGCGGCAAATTTGAAGCAATTCCGAAAAAGAAAAAATTATTCTCAGGCTACATTGGCAAGGAAATTAAATTACGGACATACGACGATTGCGAACTATGAAAGCGGTCGAAATGAGCCTTCGATTGATGATTTGATAAAAATAGCAATTATTTTGGATATTTCTTTAGATGAATTGGTTGGAAAAAATCCATCGAAAAAAGAAGAATGTTTTTTACAAGAATTTCAGAAATTAAGCGAAAAAAATCAGAATCGTATATTGGATTTGATAAAAGCACTTCAACTTTAGAAGAAAGGTTGCAGGCGCACCTGCGCCGCCTTTCTCCCTGCCGTTTTCGGCACTGTGGGAAAGGGT
>OFMU01001429.1_pt1 | contig 14341 bp, 17 predicted proteins | sample 1541861 | NCBI WGS metagenome assembly OFMU01 (sample SAMN04209238, study PRJEB22552) | human gut metagenome | biome: gut; material: feces | host: Homo sapiens | place: USA: Oklahoma
GTTTTCGTTAAGCCAGATGAGCAGAGCTAAGTTTACTTAAGCTCTGCCATGGCGAGAAAACGTGCCATGAAATGGAACTTTTGTGTTACCATCGCTATTCTCAATGCCAACAATCAAGTCACCAATAACCGCCACGCCAGGGCGATAACCAGAGAACTTCTTGTATGTAGGCTTTGCATCATACTTCTCACCCTCTTTCAGTTGGTCAGATGCAAACATACAATTGAGCAGTAAAGTATTGAGAGTGTCAGCCGTGTTGAAATCGTAGTTCTTACCCGTATCTGATGTGTATGAGATGTTTTCTTGCGTCAGTTCCTTTATCGCTCTGAGGATAGTATCAGAACTACAAGTATGAAGTGTCGGATGAAGCGAGAGATGGTTCATCAAATGAGTAGTGACATCCTCAATACATGAGCCACCACAGAAGTAGATACTCATGAGAGAACGGATGATTTCGCTGTACTGATAACCTAACGATCTACACCTTAGACCGAGGGTTGAGTCGATTACAGATGACAATGTGGAGTCAAATTGCTCATCAGGTAGGGCGGAAGGATTTCGAGGAATTTGGACGACGCATAGGGTTGGGCAATAAATTGATAAAGCGTGAGCTTGATGAGTTTGTCAAAGAGAAACCATTGGTGCAAGTATTGATAGACCGTTCCTTTTTATCGGAAGAACTGAAAAAGTAATATAGGATGTCTATGGGGTACAGGTGTAAGATGCTTTCTTTCTGATGAAGGGCGGATAAAGCATTCTTCAGGAAAGTACTTCTCCTTTTCCCATACCGGTCATACCGTTAAAACTGATTGATAATTATGACGCGTATGTTGGCCGGTATGCCTATCTTTGTGGCAATGAAAACAGAGAAAGGATTGATTTTGTAAGTATTATCATGGCAAAAGAACTGATTCGTGTCCCTAGGGTGCTTGGGGAAAGCTATAATTCCGTGCTGATTGAACGGTTGTATGAGGCAGGTGGAAATGTCATGCTCGATCTGATCATATACCTGGGCAGCTATCACCTCAAAGACTTGTTCGGGACTTCCTGGTTCTCCGTAGAAGACTTCTGCCGTAAGATGGGGTATGACCGTACCAACTTGCAGCGCAAGCTGGATAGCCGGCAGCTCGCGGCCATGTTCGGAAAGAATATGCAGCCGGAATATGTATGTACCGACACGGCAGGACAGAGAATCAGCCATCCTATCGAGACGGTTTTTGAGGCGGCTCTCTATAAACTGGGATTGGAGAACCTCTGCTATCCGACCATTGGCGAGGATGGCCGTACATCCTATAATTTCGTGCAGATCTTGAAACGTTTCGACATAATGACCGATTTCAAGACGAAGAAGTCAACGAAAAGGCTGTACTCGGCAGTGGTAAGCCCGGAGATAAAGAATTTCATGTTCTCGCTCTATAACCTCTTGGAACTTCAGGATTACCGTAGCCTGCCCAGCCGTTACCGCTATTTCTATCTGGAACTTTCCAAGATGGTTTACCTGATCAAGTATAAGACCACCAAGAATGAGGCTCCTTTTTATGTGCTGACAGTCGATCAGCTGGCTAAAAAGCTCGGCATAGAGATTGCCGAACCCAAAGACCGGAAAAAGAAGGTCGCCTCGATACTGAAAAAGATGAATACTTACCTGAAATATACCAATTTCAATTTCTCTTTTGTGAAAGGCGATCATGAGAGATGGGCATATACCGTGTTGTTCTCGTTTCCTAGGCATACGCTGCACTATTTTGATGAAGGACAATATGCTGTCGTGGTGAAGAAATTCTATAAGAACCTGCTTGGGCTGTATGTCGAGATTGCCTACCCGGACACGGATATGGCTGTCAGGAGGAAGAAGATCAAAGAGGTGGAGGAAGATGCCGGACTGTATAAAGAGTTCCTTTTATGGGCAAACTCCCCGGAAAGCGTAGAAAAGAAGAAACAGATATATATCAGTGATTTCGTGGCTGTATTCGGCAGGTTTCCGGAAGGATGGGCACAGGAAGAGTTGGAGAGTGCCAATGGAACGGAAGTTGCTCCTGCTCCTGAAGAGTTCATATCTCCGGAGACGGACGGGGCGGTGAACATGGACGATCCAGCTGTGTAGAACCGTCCACGTTTCACGGTTTTTTATAGAATTAGTTGTGTAGAAGTGTCCCTATTGGGGTGATTAGATGTGTGGAGTCATCCGCTTTGCCTGTTTTAGTTGTGTAGAAGTGTCCCGTTTGTTGCTTCTAGTTGTGTAGAACCGTCCACTCCTTTTGCTTTAGTTGTGTAAAAGCGTCCGGTTTCACTTGTCAGCTGTGTAAAACCGTCCACCCGTTAATGAAGGGAATAGGTAATCCCTGTTTTTTTTATATGTCGGTATATCAGTGAAATAAAAGAGAGAAATTTTTAAATAAAAGGTATCGGCTGTGTAAAACCATCCACCAAAATACATAATAAAGACCTAAACTCCTAACCCCTTTAAATATCCCCAAAGCGATAACATAGAAATGACTGGGAAAATAAATTTTCCCTTCACATGCCCTATACGTACTTTCGGAAAAAGATTTTTCGGAAGTATGTGTTGATTTTCACGCTTTTTTATATGATTGGAAGGCGGTTCTGTTCATCTTCTGTATCCGAATTAGTTTTTCAGGGCGTTCCCTTCTGACCGGGCTATTCGTTGCAAGTCCTCGTTACCCTCCAGGCTTTTCCCTGCTATCCCTAACGCTCTACGCTCCGGCTATGCCGGAAGAGAGGTATGATGATTTTTTCCTGAACTGATAGGAACATTGCGAAGGTAGGCGTGGCCGGAACGCCCGATATTGAAAAGCCAAATCTCCATCCTCCCATTCCGGGAGGTAGTATTTACCAGTTCAATCCCGTTCTGATCCGTCTTTCCCGCTTTCTCTTCAATGCACTGTTCCCAATCAGTTGAGGAAAAATTTATGGTTGGGGCGACAAGCGATGTTTGCGAGTATTAATCTTTTAATTTTTGGCAGTATGAAAACGAAGAGAACCGTATTTGAAGTGAATGACGTTTATCGGGTGATGGAAAACAGCGAGTTGATTTATACCTTGACGAACAGTGAGAAACTGAAACGTGAAGAATATAAGTATGAACAGATGGAAATAGAAGGATTGTGCTTGTCTGATGTACTGGAAACACTAACACCCAGCCGTAAAAAAGTCGCTTATGCGGCGATTGAGCTATATAAACGGCTGAAAGAAGGGCAAGTTGAAAGTCCTGCGCTTTTATCCAGCAATAATGTTTATAAAATGATGCATCCTGTTTTGTGCGATATAGCTACTGAAGAGATGTGGGTGCTGTTGCTGAACAGTTCGTCCAAACTCATCCGTAAAGTCCGTATCTCATGCGGCGGGATAAATACCGCCCCTGTGGATATACGGGTTATCATGAAGCAGGCATTGTATTATAACGCCGTATCTTTTATCATGGTACATAACCACCCATCAGGAGCACGCAAGCCCAGCAGTGCGGATGACCGCTTGACGGAAGCAGTTAAAAAAGCCGCTGAAACATTAGACATCCGTTTGGTTGACCATGTGATTGTGGCAGGCAATAACTATTATAGCTATGCGGACGAGGGAAGATTGCAAAATAGGTAAGGTGGACGGGAGAAATCCCGTCTGCCCGGGATTTCGGCTTCGGGGTTCTTTTTTGGCAGTCACCCCAAAAAAGAACCAAAAAAATGCTTCCCGGACTATCGGATGCGACATCGTAAAATACGCAAAGACGTGGCTTTTCAGAATAAATACATATCTTCGCGCCAAAGGTGATCGGAATGAATGTATTTTCTACTTTTGATACAGGCGTTATGGTGGCTCTCTTACTGGGCATTGAGTTTCTTAGAAGTGATATCCGAACGATTCTCTATTGTAAAAGGAATGATCCCAGGATTCTTAAGAGTTGCTTATATACGCTGCTTATATTATTGACCAGCCTTTATTCTATTGTGGCCGGAGCCATGCTTCATCCGGAACCCGTACCTGTTTATGAGTTGATACCCGGTTTTCAATATGGGGTTTATGGCTTTTCTTTTTCGTTTATATTGCTCGCTGTTGCATGTCTTTATCGTAAAACATTACCTTTTGTCCTTTTGGGCTACGCTATGATATATGTGATCGGTGTATTGATACCACTACTTAGGTATGTAGTGTCTATGATGGATTATTTCACTCGCACAAGGGTATAGCAGGTTAATTTCTTGATTGTATCGGATTGCCCTTTCTGTGGGCTGCCTCCCCCGGCTTCTTTCCTCCGATCCGAGTCCGGCTTTTTGCTCGGCAAAGGTTTCGGGATTCCGCAAATGGCAAGTTACGGCCATGCGCCTTTACTGTATGGAAAATAACGATGAAGAAGTGTCTTCCCGACATTTTCCATAAGTGAAACTTGGCTTATTGCTTGCAATCCAGACCTTGATATGCCGAAAAAAGGCTCAGAACTCAGATGGGGAATGACATCAAAAAAAAGGTCGGCTGACCAAAGACCTTCCCGATACAAAAAATGAAAAGGTCTTGAATCTAGCTGAAGAATAAATCAGATGTTCAACTTAAATAATGCTAATATGGAAAATTTGATTACACAAATCAACAAAGAGAGATTGGTTAATAGCGACACAGCTCTTATGATGAAGGAATTATACTATTACGTGCCTTGTGAGTATTGGTATGACAAACAGGATAGGCTACGCACCGATATTGAGGGAAGGAATACCCCGATGTATATGTGCGAGTGCCCGACACTGGCAGCATGTATCCAATGGATGATACAGACTCGTGAATATACGTTTCAAACAGAACAAAACGTGGCGGTCTGGCATGTGGTTGTGAGGGCTGGAGATTATGTGTTGTATGACTCCGAAAGTAATGCGGACGCTTTTTGTTGTTTGGAAGAAGCATTGGAAAAAGCGGTACAGGAGTGCATGGAGTTATTGTATTAAAATTAAAAAAAATCAGTCCCCGTGAAGGGGACTTTCCTATAATCTTGCTGAGAGGTGGAATTGCAGACGATCTTTGAGAATCATCTTTGAAGGATGGGCAGAGGTTTATTCGTTATTTGTTATTTTTGTTCTCGGATTTCAGCGCAATTCCATTCCTTCTTAATAGGCGATATACTGTTCCGCTACTGCCTATGTTTAATATTTTCTGTATCTCCCTTACCGGCGTTCCGGATTCATAGAGTTGGATGCAGCTTTTCTGCTTGGCGATGTTGTTTTTGTTGATAAGTGTCTTTCTGCCGAATTTGACACCTTTTTCCTTGGCGATTCTTCTGCCTTCTTGGGTTCTCTCATAGATAAGGTCTCTTTCAAACTGAGCGAAAGCACCGAGAATGTTGTTCATCAGTTGGCCGATTGCGCCTTCCGTACTGATGTTGTCTTGCAGTGAGGTGAATTGGATGCCCCTATTCTTGAAATCTTCCAATAGCGTAAGGATATTCTTCAGCGAACGGCCAAGCCGGTCCAGCTTATATACGACAAGTGTGTCGCCTTCCCGGAGAAAGCTCAGGCAGGCATCCAGTTCCGGGCGGTTTTGTTGACGTCCGGTCATTTTCTCAGAGAAGATTTTCTCGCATCCGGCAGCCTTCAACGCTTCCAGTTGCATATCCAGATGTTGTTCCTTGGTGGAAACACGGGCATATCCTATTTTCATCCTGTTTTCGTATTTAAATGTGTAATGAAGGTTTTAATTCTTCACTTTTTCAAATATGAAGACATTAATTCTTCATATTCCTCACGGCTGTATTGGTTGAACCCCTTTTGCTTCATTGCCAAAAGAAGCCTTTCCAGTTCTCCGATAGTCACTACCTGTTTGCCGATAACGGTAAATTGTTCCCATTCTCCCTTTTCGTTGAGCAGGTATTCCCGGTGTGCAAAACAGTAAAGAGAACCATCGATGTCATTCCGTTTCTGCCATTGACGCAGGTGCTTCAAACTGGTGAAATCACGGGTGACAGTACGTGGAATGGGAACCAATACGTCAATTTCCATCTTGAATTTTATATTCTCTTCCGCTTCTCGCATGGGTGATTAGCTTATTTCATAATACATCAATTATCGTATGGGCAGGAAGTTCCAGTTTGGAGAAAGCAAACATTTTCTTGCCCAAATCCTTTAGCGATGCCCCAATATGATATACTTCCGTATTATCAATGATTAAGAAGCGGTCATGACTACTTTTGTAGGTTCTAGCTTCAATGGGAGGATATTGGTCATTGTGTTTGTTTAAATCAAGTTGGAGCTGTGCGTTTATTTTGTGTATAAATAGTAGCTGATACTCCACTGTTTCGTTTGCTCAACATGAGTAACACGGATTCATCTACATAGTTGTCGATAAGCACAAGTGAGCATTTGGCAGACTTTATTAAATCTGTAGCAAACTTATACGCATCGAATATCTGACCGTCAAAGAATATACCTTCCACCGGAGGCAATGAGGTGCGTACAAAGAAGTCTATCTTTGCATCATGTTCAGCAATGGTTTTCTCTATTTGGAAGAATCTATTGTTCATTCTATATTCCATGTCATTGAGCCGTTGGTTTATAGAATAACCTTTCAATAAATATTCTTTTAAAATTTTATTTGCCCATTGCCTGAATTGCGTACCTCTTACGCTTTTAACTCTGTATCCAACTGAAATTATTACGTCTAGACTAAAGAACTTGACAGGCTTATCGGAATTAGCAATGTGCAAAAAATGCACATTGCTTTTCTCTTCCAATTCCTTTTCCTTAAAAACATTATTTATATGTTTGGTAATAACGGTTCTGTCACGTTGAAAAAGTTCTGCTATCTGCGCTTGTGTGAGCCAAACGGTTTCATCTTCTAAACGTACTTCCAACCTTACAGCTTCATCCGGTTGGTATAGTATGATTTCTCCTTGCTTCTCCATTATATGTTTCGCTTTTATTATATTGTTGCAAATGTACGAAAAAGAAACGTTATAAAGTCTGTTTTTTCCGTAAGTATTACCTTAAAAATTTGTTCCCTTTTTATTTTAATAAAACAGAAACATTCTGCTGTTTTAAAAATCAGTTATCTGTTTGCTATTCATAGTTAGGGTATCAAATAACTAAAATTCAAATGGAAACGCAAATCTATATTTTATGCAGATTTGTTTGTTAGAAGCGGAGAAAAGGACACAAGACATGATAAGAATCATAGGTCGGGGAGCGCCGCACGGCAAGGGGGGCACTAGCCTCCCGACGAGTGCAGCCGTTGGCCGGGTTATCGGTGAAAATGGAAAAAAGTTGGCTTTTCTTTTGGTATTGTTATAACTTTGTCTATATTTGTGTTGTGATAATCAATTTTAAAGTTATAACATTATGGTAACAAACATTATTCAGATTGGAAACAGCAAGGGGATAATACTTCCTTCCGAGATATTGAAACAGTTGCGTTTGTCCTTGAAATCGGCTGTGAGCATTTCTTTGGACGGGAACAATATTGTAATAAAGGCACAACCACGGCAGGGATGGGCGGAAGCTGCCAAACGTGCCCATGAGAATGGGGATGACGAGTTACTTATCCCTGATGTGTTTGAGGATGAAAAGTTTGAGGATTGGACATGGTAGAACAGTATGAAGTGTATTGGGTAGAGTTGGACCCTACCCGTGGGGGTGAAATGGCAAAGACACGACCATGTGTTGTTGTAACTCCTTCAGATTTGAATATGTATCTTACAACAGTAGTCATTGCTCCGATAACCTCCACCATAAGGAACTATCCTTACCGGGTTTTGTGTTCTGTAGCCGGACGTGATGGGGAGATAGCCACGGATCAGATTCGCACGGTGGATAAAAGCCGGCTGAAAAGAAAGATTGGAGATTTGAATTTCTGTGAGATAAAAAAGCTGAAGGAAGTGTTTCATCAAATGTTTTGTGAATGATGAAAAAAAAGGAAGAGAAAAGACCTACCTGCAAGGATTTTGCAGAGTATTTAAGGAAATGTGCGAGTGCCTATGCCAAGCGTGGGAGCCGGGAACTGACCGACAGCCGGGAAGAGTACCAGGATATTTTTGACGATCTGTGTCAGCTTCATGCGGATTTTGACCATGGGGCAAACCGGATCATGTCTTTAAAAGATATGTTTATCGACTTTTTTGACCTGAAGAGGTAACACTCCATTGAGTGAAGGCAGGGTTTGTCTTTGTGTGCTCCCCCTTTGGGGGACGGGAGGGGGATAAGAAAAATACCACTGGAGATGTCGGATATCCGTCAATTCACTCCAGTGGTGTTATTTGCAACTCTCCCGTATCGTTCGGCAAGGGTTGTCTTTGTGTACGACAAAGATAGTTTTTTTTCCGGAAGTATCCTTATTTCTGCGGATTTAGTTGTGTATTTGTGTCCGGATTGCGCAGCCGGGGGAATGGGGGTTAGCCCCCATACTAGATAAATTAGAAAGTTTCGTGGTAAATGCCTTACAGTATATTGTGAGTGGGGTCAGCAATAAAAAAACTCCGAGATTCGCATCTGGGAGTTTTTTATTTTACATGTATAGAAATGCTCGCTTGCATTTCTACCCTCTTTTGAGGGCAAAGATGCAGTGAATATAGTAAAATTTGTGTTATTACGGAAATTGTATCTTCTTTTTTTGTAGTTGTTTGGAGGTTTGGAATGAATTGCCTACTTTTGGGGTGAGATAAAAAACACGAAGCCCATCGGCTCGCAACCAATGGGCTTTGTATATGTTTAACGGCTTCGCTCTTACTTTTGGACGGTTTGCAGCGAAACCACAATTATAATTACATGGACAAAGGTACAATAAATATAACCAACTGCAAAGAAAATCCGTTAAAAAACGGTTCTAAAAGTCTTAAAAAAAAGGCTAAAGTAAAAATCATTTCCCATAATTTTACTCGAAAACTTTCGGAAAAGAATCCGGAAAGCAAACTGATGAAAGCGTACATGGATGCCCATGTGTGTTCAAATATCTATACCGTGCAGGGTGGTAAGGCTCATTCCCATTACTGCCATCGGGCTTTCTGTCCTATTTGTCAGCGTATCCAAACGGCACAAAATATAAAGAAGTTTCTCCCGATTATGAAGTATCTGGCTTCGGAAGGTAGGGAGTTTTATTTTGTGACGCTTACTTTGCAGAACTGTGTTACCAGTGATGTGAAGGTATTGCGCGATTTTATGCGCAAGTGTAACCGGATGTGGGCTGACGGTATAAGGACAAAGCATAAGTTTCGCTCTCTTGATATATCGGGAGTGATTAAGAAGGAATGTACCTACCATGTAGTAAAAAAAGGGTTGTTTTCGTTTCATTATCATTTTCATATTATAGTTGATTCGTTGGAAGCTGCTAAGTATGTGGTAGCCCAGTGGAAGAAATTGCATGGTTGTACAGTTGCGGATGCTCGTTTTCAGAAATATAAGAAGATAGAGGATTTGGAGAGTGCAGCGATAGAGGTTTTTAAGTATGCTTCAAAGGCTTCTGTTTCACGTTCAAAAGGTCGTGACGGTAAAGAGAAGGTTCAGATAAATTATAGAGCACTGGATATGATTTATACTGCTATGCATGGGATGCAGCGTATGAGTAGTTTTGGGCAGTTCCGTACTATGATAGGGGATGAAGCATTGAATGATTTTCGGGATGAGGATTTGGTTCTTGATGTGGAAGGTTTGAATGTGGATGATGGTTGTTATACTTGGTATATGTCTGTAAAAGATAAGGTGGCTGATTGGTATAATATGGAAACAGGGGAAGCATTGTGCCGTTATAAAGTAACCCGAAAGGATGAGTTATTGCAGGATGTTTATTTGGAAAACAATTCACCTTAAAATATTGGCTTGTATAAAATATATATGTAATTTTGTAGTATGATTGTTTTACTTTAAATATAAATATTATGAGAGTTTTAAATTATGTAAAATTTGTATTTACTGTCTTCTTTTTGGGAAGTTTTGCAGTAATGGGCTTGACCTCTTGTTCTAATGATGAGAGTGAGGTTATAGAGAATGAGAATCCATTGTTAAATGCATCTATTACTTTTAAGTATGATGGAAGTGTGTATTCTTATGAGATGGATAATGGGGAATTGAAATGTGATGACAGAACGAAATCTGTTATAGATTTTCTGTGGAATTGTGATGATTTGGTAACATATATCCATGATGATGGTTCTATTGAATATTTTATGTCAGAAGAAGATTGTAAAGATGCTATATTTTGGGAGCGTCCAGAGTTAGCGTTGTCTTCTGTTTCGAGAGCTACGGAAAAAGAAAGATATTATGTTACTTTGAGGATTTATGAGAATGCGAAATATAAGGGGGCAAATAGATTTTATGAACGTATTGGCAATGGAATTATTACTCTTGGTGATTTGACAACATTAGGTTGGGGTATTACATCTTTTAAACTTAATTTCATTAATAGTTTGCCTCCTTTATTAAATGAAACTGGAGTTAGATTTTATGCTGAAAAGAATCTTTCGGGTGAGTCAATAGGATATACTACAAAAGGCGAAAAAGCTATTAGTAATTTTACGAGTGTGCCTTTACGTCCGGGGTCTTCTGAAAACTGGAATGATAGAGTGAAGTCTTTAAAATTTGGTGCTGGAGTTTATTAATTAGATTTTAATTATATAATATGGGTAATTTAGAAATGAATTACCCATATATTATTTGTTTATGAAGAGAAAGAGTTTTTTTGTGTTTCTGTATATTTGTGTGATTTTCTTTTCATCTTGTGAGGAAAGTGATGGCATAAATAATGATTTAAGAGCTAATTGGAAAGATAGAAATCTTTTTTATATAGATTCAATAGCGGATGTGGCTGAGAGAAATCCAGCTAGTTGGAAAAAAATTTTAAATTATAAGTTACCTCCGGAGGGGTTAGGAGGTAATTTTTATGAGAATAGTGATTATGTATACATTAATATATTAGAAGAGGGTGATAAGAATGGAAAGTACCCTTTGTATACGGATAGTGTAGATGTATATTATAAGGGAAGCTTAATAGATAAAGATGTATTTGATTATAATTTTATGAGTGATTCGGATTTTGATTTTCGAAATCCAACAAGATTTGCGATTGGTGGAGATTATGGAGTAATTGTCGGTTTATCTACAGCTTTACAGAGGATGAGAATTGGGGATAGGTGGATGATATATATTAGTGAGAATTTAGGATATGGGGAACAGGAAAAAGAGAAAATACCTAGCTATTCTACTTTAATTTTTGAAGTTGTATTAGATGATATTATTCATCCGAGGTTTGTAAAAGATTGATTAAAGTTTTATATTTAGGTTTGTTTCTAATAAACTTTTTAAGGAAGTTTGAAAGGCAGGTGTTAGTATCTGTTTATAGATGCATTCCTTTATTTCTATTTATTCCTAAAGTTTTTTGTAGTATATTCCAAAGTTCTTGAAGGAAAGTTTTAAAGTAGGTATCATTAAGCCAAATGGTAGTAATACCATTCCGGCTTTTGGCGATATCTATCTTTATGCTTTTGACCGGGTATGATTTTCTTTTATCCCTGTCGTATAGGTTGCCTGTATAGTATATTTCTTTTCCTGTAAGGAGTTGCCGGATATCGTTGTTTTGTATTCCCATAGTTCGGAGTTCTTCTATATTTTCCTCTGCGTTTTCCATTTCCGGAAACAGTTCTGTTATGGGTTTGAGCTTGGCTGCCTGTGCTTTTATTTGCCTGTCGGCTGTTTCCTGTGCTCTTTGCATCGCAATAGTGTTAGTTCTAAGCTGTCCTTCCAAGTTTTGGTTTTTGAAAGAGAGATTGTAGTTTTCTTTTGTGAGCTCTTCGATTTCTTTGGCTTGTCGTTTTACTTCCCCTACATTGAAAACACTTGTAACGGCATTGAAAACGGTCTTTCCGGCTTTTGCTGCTGCTTCCTTGGCTTCGTTAATGTGGATATCGGTTTTCATGCTTTTGAGTTCTTTCCGGGCGATATTGAGTTCTTCCTGTACTTGGTTGACCTGTCGGGTTCCTGTGGAGTATTCCCGGTTGAGCTGCTCGATGTCTTTTTGAAGTTGCCCGGCTTTCTCCGTTTCCATCTGGTTTTTGTATTGCATGGCTGACAAGTGTTTCCGATCTGAAGAAACGCCACGTTCCATGTTCAAGCACTCGGCTGTTATGGTCTGCATCTCCGCCATGTCGTGTTTGTTCAGCTTAACTGTTTTCCCGGTATGTCCGTCCGTCCAGTCGAAGATTATGTGCGCATGATAGTTCGGTTTCCATGTTTCTTCCCTACCGTCCCATACGTTTGCGCCTTCATCTTTATGGGTGTATATTTGGAAAGCGTGTACCCCGAAACGTTCTTCCAGCTTTTCGGCTAGGTTCTGAAGCTGCCGGAGTGTGGTGTCCTCGCTGATCACGATTACTCCTTCCCGGATTGGGGTTGCTTTTTTTTGCAAGCCCTGTCCGGTAGCTGCCTTGTATTTTTCCGTTATGTCTTGGTGTACTTCAGTAATTGGACGTTCTATCCACTGTTCGTTGCGGTGGGTGAGTTCCGGACGGATGTAGTCCAGTTCCTTGCTTCTTAGGTTGTGCCGTTCTGCGCTGCCGATTTTGCAGGCTTCCACTCTGATGCATGTCTTTGCCATATCGTTAGGTTTTAGGTGTGTATGTCTGTTCTGAAGATGTGGCGTGAAACGTCACATCGCACGGGGTCAAGGGGTGTCCCCTTGCACACAACCCCTTTAGGGGTTATAGTGTGCTATAACCTTTTGCAAAGGTAAGCCTTCCGAATGGGATTTGCAAGCGATTTGCCATGTGTTCCGGACATGCTTAAGAACAGAAGCCGGACAAAAGGGGAAAGAGCACAAGGCACGATAAAAAATCATCGGTCGGGGAGCGCCGCACGGCAAGGGGGTGCACCAGCACTCCCGACGAGTGCATCGGTTGGCTGAGTTCTTGGTGAAAATGGAAAAAAGTTGGTTTTTCTTTTGGCATTGTTATAACTTTATCTATATTTGTATATTGATTATCAATTATAAAGTTATAACACTATGGTAACAAACATTATTCAAATCGGAAACAGCAAGGGGATAATACTTCCTTCCGAAGTATTAAAACAGTTGCGTTTGTCCTTGAAATCGGCTGTGAGCATTTCTTTGGACGGGAACAATATTGTAATAAAGGCACAACCACGGCAGGGATGGGCGGAAGCTGCCAAACGTGCCCATGAGAATGGGGATGACGAGTTACTTATCCCTGATGTGTTTGAGGATGAAAAGTTTGAGGATTGGACATGGTAGAACAGTATGGAGTGTATTGGGTAGAGTTAGACCCTACCCGTGGGGGTGAAATGGCAAAGACACGGCCATGTGTTGTTGTAACTCCTTCAGATTTGAATATGTACCTTACAATAGTAGTCATTGCTCCGATAACCTCCACCATAAGGAACTATCCTTACCGGGTTCTGTGTTCTGTAGCCGGGCGTGATGGGGAGATAGCCACGGATCAGATTCGCACGGTGGACAAAAGCCGGCTGAAAAGAAAGATTGGAGATTTGAATTTCAGTGAGATAAAAAGACTGAAGGAAGTGTTTCATCAAATGTTCTGTGAATAATGGAAAGTGTGCAAATAACAGGTTATGTAGCGTATTCAAAAAAGATATTATGAAGCCAACTACTTATATTAATTGGGACGGTCTGAAAGACATTCCATTCTTCTACTGCGATACAAAGGAAGATGAAGAAAACAAGGATTTCGACATCTATTACCAGGGCAAGCTGGTGTTGCATGACTACAACCATTGCGGACACTACCTTTACACTGCTGCGCTGCTGTTCAGTAAAATCAGAAACATTACAGCCGACTGGGTGAACCTGCATAACCTTTGGATTCTGCGTGATTGCGTGCGCGAGAATTACAATCACGGCATAGGAGTGGACGACCTTATTTTCGGAGAGAATTTCGATGGCAAGAACCTCGATACACTCACACCGCTTACCAAGAAACGCTTTGATTATTTGTGTAAGCGGATTAAGGAACTTGACCCATACGCAACAATTTAACACTTCATTGGGCGAAGGCAGGGCTTGCTGCGGATGCCAGACTTTAAATAATCCATTGGATTAATTATCTTTGCACGCTAATTTTCAAATTATAAAGAAATGACTAAATCGGAAATCGTAAAGGAAATATCTGCCAGAACCGGCATCGACGGCAAAGCGGTGCTTGCTGTTTTGGAAGGATTCATGAACGAGGTAAAGACTTCGTTGGGTAAGGAGGAAAATGTCTATCTTCGTGGATTCGGTAGTTTCATAGTGAAGAAGAGAGCGCAAAAGACAGCTCGGAATATCTCTAAGAATACTACTATGATTATTCCGGCTCATAACATACCGGCATTTAAACCGTCTGACGAATTTTTGA
>OFMU01001431.1_pt1 | contig 14333 bp, 9 predicted proteins | sample 1541861 | NCBI WGS metagenome assembly OFMU01 (sample SAMN04209238, study PRJEB22552) | human gut metagenome | biome: gut; material: feces | host: Homo sapiens | place: USA: Oklahoma
ACATTGGCACTGCGTGGCGTTACGACTACAGATTTCATGACAGCTGATTTTGCACGGATTCCATATGAAGTACTGGAAACGGTTTCTGCAAGAATTGTCAATGAATGCAAGTGCATCAATCGGGTTGTGTATGATGTCACCACAAAGCCGCCGGCAACGATTGAGTGGGAATAATTTACGAATTAACATTGTTTAAAATTTAGAAATCATTTTTAAAAGAGGAATTTTTATGAAAGAGATGAATGAAAAGGAACTGCCAAAGCTCCGGAGGGGTGGACTGTTTGTAGTTGCTTTGGTGCTGCTGATTTTTGTTTTACTGGATGCATTTAGAATTTTGTCGATGGGTGCGTATCAGGGCAGCCTTGCACTCATTGGTGTTGCAGGATTGTTATTTCTTGCGACGAAAGTCATTCGCCGGAGAAAAGAAAGTAGAACCTTGCGGTTCTTTGGAAGAATGGTGATTATTTCCACCATTTTGGAATTGACGCTGTTTCAGCTTCCATCGTATAGTTTGCTGTCCGGTGGATATGAACAGAAAACATTTCTTCCGACCAGTGCCTCTATTTCCGGTGGGGAAAGTACCATTGATGAAACCGGCGGAGCGGTGACTGTCACCGGCAAAGACCAAGTCATCATGGAATTTCAGCAACTGGATATGCCAGTGGGCACGATTCAGGTAGATGTTGACTATGGCGAAAAAACAAAGCGTGCACAGTTGAAAATTGATATGGCAGATGAAACACATGTGGATTACCGATATGACATTGCATCCGGTGTTGTTGTAAAGGACAATGACAACTCGAACTATACAGCGTGTCGGTTTTCCGGAGATGTTTCGCAATTGCGGTTGAAGGTTTCTTGTTTCAATGACAATGATTCTGTTACGATTCAGGCAATTCATTTCAACAAGACGATTCCGTTTGATATTTCCGCTATACGGTTTGGATTTTTGACGTTGGTAACCACATTTTGTTATGGAATCGTGGCTTCCAGCTTCTTGAAAAAGCCGTTTCGGGAAACTCGAAAGAGCACCACTGCCAGTGTACTTGCATTGACTGGGGCAGCAGTGTTGCTGGCAACTTCAATTATTATGATAAAGCTGCCAGAGGATGGCTTTGCTTCTCGCTGGAAGTTGGAAGCAGGGAATCAGATTACACAGGAATTGGTCGATGCATTTGAAAACAAGCAGGTAAACTTGTTAAAAGAACCGACAGAACAACTCATCAATATGGAAAACCCGTATGACTGGAGTGCCCGCAATCAGGAGGGTGTTAGTGCAGAATGGGATCATGTTTATTATGATGGGAAGTATTATTCCTATTATGGAATTGCTCCGGTGCTGACATTCTTCCTCCCATATCACAAGTTGACAGGGCATTATTTTGCCTGCGATATGGCGGTATGGATTTTCTCTTGTATCGGTCTAGTCTTTTTGGGGCTGACGTACTTGGCAATCGCAAAACGCTGGTTTCGAGATGTGCCAGCTGGTTGTGTCATCGGTGGATTTGTAATCCTGTTGACTGTCTGCGGCATATGGTATAGCGTTGGCAGAACGATTTTCTATGAAATTGCCATGTCGTGCGGCTTTATGTATCTGAATGCAGGGGCATATTTCTTGATTTCTTCCAATATGCTTACAGATGGAAAAACATCTTTTGTTCGCACGGCACTTTGTTCGCTGTTCTTAGGATTTGCAGTATTATCTCGTCCGACACTTGCTGTGTATGCAATTTGTGCAGCAGTGTTCTTGTTGATGTCGATAAAGTCTTCTTCTTCCACTATCAAGGGACGGATTTTGTTCATTCTCTGTGCAGCTGTTCCGATTTGTGTACTGGGTGGATTCCAGATGTGGTATAATGCTGCACGGTTTGGTTCGCCGTTTGATTTTGGCATCAAGTATTCTCTCACGATAAACGACTTCGTACATTCTCAGTTCCATCTTGTTTTTGTACTGATTGTATTGTTTAATTTCCTGTTTGCAGTGCCGGGCTTCTCCACAGATTTCCCGTACATCAAGACACCATTCAGTTCCTTCCATGCAAACGGCTATTATTTTGCCGATGCTGGAAACACTTCGGGTATCTTTTTCTTAGCACTGCCCGTTTTCGGTTATCTGCTGAGCGGACGAGCACTTCGCCGCCTGCCTGACCGGAAATCCAGATTGCGATATGGAACACTGGTTGGATTGCCGTGTGTAATTATGCCACTGATTATCATCTGCTCAATCTGGGAAAGCGGCTATGCAATTCGTTACACAGCAGACTTTTCTTGGGAGATTATCATTGGTGCATTGGCGGTGCTCTTCTGGCTTTATAGAATGAGTACCAACGAGACAAAAAAGACATGGTTTCGTGGCTTTTTGGCGTGCTCGATTATGCTGGCACTGGTAATCAATATTGTACAAATTATACCATTTGCTTTTTCTGAAAATGATTATCCTGAAGTTTGCAGAGCCATGCAGGATGTCATTGCATTCTGGGATTGAGGTGTATTGTGATGCAGAAATTATATTTAGTAATCCCCTGCTATAATGAGGAGGAAGTATTGCCGGAAACATCGAAGCAGCTCCGTGCGAAAATGGAAACACTCATGGCAGCGGGAAAAATCAGCAAAGAGAGCCGGATTGTCTTTGTCAACGATGGTTCAAAAGACCGGACGTGGGAAATTATTGAGTCCCTACACAAGGAAAATCCGCTGTTTCAAGGAATTAAGCTTTCCCGAAACAAGGGACATCAAAACGCACTGCTTGCAGGACTGATGACGGTGAAAGAACATTGCGACATGGCAATTTCCATGGATGCAGATTTACAGGATGACATTGATGCGATTGATGGCATGCTGGAAAAATACGCCGAAGGCTGCGACATTGTCTATGGAGTTAGAAACGCCAGAGATACAGATACTGCATTCAAACGCAAAACCGCAGAGGGATATTATAAAGTAATGCGGCTATTGGGGGCAGATATTGTATACAATCATGCAGACTATCGACTCATGAGCAAACGGGCGTTGGATGGCTTGGAACAATTCAAAGAAGTCAATCTGTTCTTGCGTGGCGTTGTGCCGATGATTGGCTATAAAAGCGACAAGGTTTATTATGCAAGAAAAGAACGCTTTGCCGGAGAATCCAAGTATCCTTTGAAGAAGATGCTGGCGTTTGCATGGGAAGGGTTGACCTCGCTTTCTGTGAAGCCGATTCGGATGATTATGACATTGGGTAGTGCGATTTTTCTAGTTAGCATTGCCATGTTGATTTATTCGCTGGTACGGCATGCGATGGGTGCAACACTGGTTGGCTGGACATCTACCGTGGTATCCATCTGGGCAATCGGCGGTTTGCAGCTGTTGGCAATCGGTATCATCGGGGAATACATTGGTAAGGTCTATCTGGAAACCAAACAAAGACCAAAGTTCATCGTTGAGGAATATCTCAAGGATGAAGATGCAGAAAAGAAAAATTAAGTGGAATTTCTTTGAATTTCCATACATAATCATGAAAAAGAGCGGTTGAATTGTCGTTTCAACTGCTCTTTTCTTTGATGTAACGTAAAAATAGCAGAAATTGCACGCAACACGTTCTTTACAATTGTATGAAATTATGTTATACTATGCATAGAGCGAATGGCGAAGCCTGAAACAGACGGAAAGGAGGGAACACAATGGTATTTTGGATTTGGGGAAGTTTGTTTGTTCTGACTGTGATTGCAGAAATTGCCTCCCAGCAGTTGATCTCCATCTAGTTTGCAGCTGGTTCGCTGGTTGCCTTACTTGCAGCACTTTGCGGTGCACCTATTTGGTTGCAAGCATTGCTGTTTATTGCAGCATCTGCCCTGCTGCTGATTCTGACACGTCCGCTGGTGCGGAAATTCACCAATTTCGCTTCCCGAGATACCAATTTGCGGTTGGATTTGGGAAAATTCGGCACGGTTGTGCAAACCATCGATGCAGAAAAAGGAACGGGCAGAGTGCGGGTCGATGACATCGACTGGATTGCTGTTTCTCAGCCGAATTTGGTGATTCCGAAAGGTACGACCGTACAGGTACAGGCAATTGATGGAACAAAATTGTTTGTAACACCTGTACCGCAAACGACAGAACCTGTAGTGGAATCTGCAAATGCAACAAGCAGTTCAAAACACACATTCTAACACACGACAGAAAGGAATTTCATTATGCCGTTAATTGTCCTATTTTTATTAGTTGTCTTTATTTTGATTGTCCTCTTTACTCGAATCAAGATTGTTCCGCAGTCGAACATCTATGTTGTAGAACGGCTGGGAAAATTTTATGCCGCATGGGAAACCGGTGTACACTTCTTGTGTCCGTTTTTGGATCGGGTTGCAAAGCGAGTTTCCATCAAGGAACAGGTTGTAGACTTTAAGCCGCAGCCAGTTATTACGAAAGATAATGTTACCATGCAGATTGATACCGTTGTTTTCTTCCAGATTACCAATCCGGTACAGTTTGCCTATGGTGTAGAACGTCCGTTGGCAGCAATTGAAAACCTGACCGCAACCACGCTTCGTAACATCATCGGCGAACTGGAATTTGATGCAACGCTGAACTCCCGTGACCTGATTAACACAAAGATTACGGAAACCATCGACCATGCAACTGACCGTTGGGGTATCAAAGTCATTCGTGTGGAACTGAAGAACATTGACCCGCCGGTGGACATCAAGAATGCCATGGAAAAACAGATGAAGGCAGAACGGGAAAAGCGAGAAAAAATTCTCCGTGCAGAAGGCGAAAAGGAATATCAAATCAAGGTTGCACAGGGTGAACAGGAAGCAAAGGTACTTCGTGCAGAAGCGGACAAAAAAGCAGCCATCCTGCATGCAGAAGCAGAAAAAGAAGCAACCATCCTGCGAGGCGAAGCCATCAAGGAACAGAAAATCCGGATTGCAGACGGTGAAGCACGTTCGATTGAAGTGGTTCAACAGGCATTGGCAGACAGCTTGGTGCAGTTGAACAAGGCAAATCCGAATGCCGCTGTTTTACAGCTGAAAGCACTGGAAGCATTCCAGAAGGCAGCAGATGGCAAGGCAACCAAGATTATTATTCCGAGCGAAATTCAGGGCTTGGCTGGTTTGGCAGCTGGCTTAAAGGGAATTGTAGAATCTGACCAGCCGACAGAATCCAGTGAAACTGTGTCGCAGGTTGCAAAAAATGGGACGACAATTTCACAGGATGCTCCATAAAGACTAGTTGAAAGAAATTAAATTCCCTAGGAAGCTTTTCTAAGATTTCTAAAGGATTGTACTTTTTCGACAAGAAGAGGCGGCTTTAAGCCGCCTTTTTTTGTTGAAAAAAGTGAAATTTCCAAAAGAAAGAAAAGTTGTAAATGGATACTTGCAAACAAATTTTATTTGTTGTATAATAAAAAAGTAATCATTTCAATTTTTTTGAGGGATGCACTGCCTCATTTTTCCAAATCTTTTTTATTTCTTTTCATTTGTTGTTTTCGTAGAAAAATGCAGCGGCACAGTGCGGATTATCCATAGATTTCACAAAAATCATCAAACCACAAAGAAAGAAAAACCAATCTGTGGAATGAAATTTCAGAACAAACGAGGCAATGTAAAAAATGGTATTTTCAAGTTTATTTTTTCTCTATCTCTTTTTGCCCCTGTCGTTGATTGCGTACTATGTGGCAAAACCCCGTTACCGCAACGCTGTATTGATTGTGTGTTCGCTTGTTTTTTATGCATGGGGCGAACCCGTTTTCATCTGGCTGCTGCTGATGAGTACGCTGCTCAATTATCTGTTCGGCAGACTGATTTCTGCTGACCCTGAGAGTCGCACGGCAAAAGTTTCGCTTGTCCTGTCCTTGGTATTCCACCTTGGCATGTTGATTCTGTTTAAATATACCGGATTTTTCATAGAGAATCTGAACAACTGGTTTTCACTTTCGATTCCTGTTCCGAATTTCCCGTTGCCGATTGGCATCAGTTTCTATACATTCCGTGCAGTTTCGTACATCGTGGATTGCTATTGGGGAAAAGTCGAAGCAGAGCAGAAGTTCTCTCGTTTCCTGCTGTATATGACATTTTTCCCTGTCATTATGCAAGGTCCGATTGCCCGCTATGAAACGATGCAAAATCAGCTGGCAGTTCGTCGCTGCAATCCGTCTGACCTGTATGAAGGCATGATGCGGGTGATTATCGGTCTGGGCAAAAAGGTGATTATTGCCGATAATCTGGGAAATATCGTTGACCAGTTCCTTGCAAATGGCAACATCGAACAGCAGACCACGCTAGGGGCTTGGTATGGTGTTATCGTCTATGCAATGCAGATTTACTTTGACTTCTCCGGTTATTCCGATATGGCAATCGGAATTGCCCGTATGATGGGCTTTCAGCTGGAAGAAAACTTCCGGCATCCGTTCTTGTGTAAGGACATTACAGAATTCTGGCAGCGTTGGCATATTTCCCTGGGAACATTTTTCCGGGATTATGTGCTGTACATTCCGATTTTCGGTAAGCGGAGAAAATACGGCGGACTGTTCTTAGTCTGGTTTTGTACCGGACTTTGGCACGGTGCAAGCTGGAACTTCATTCTCTGGGGCTTGTATTATGGCTTGTTTATTCTGATTGAATTGCTGATTGGTAAGAAGCGGATAAAAAAAATTCCGCTGGTCATCCGGCATATCTATAATAAAATTGTCATCGTGGTGGGCTTCGGCATTTTCTATTTTGAGGACTTCGGTCAGCTGGGAGCTTGCCTGAAGTGCATGTTTGGATTTGGCGGACATGGCTTGACAGATGCCGTTTTGCAAACCTCCATTATGACAAATGTCTTTTTGTTAGTGATTGCACTGATTGGCTGCTTCCCGATTTTGGAACTGCCGAAACGTGCCATGCAGAAAAGTCCGGGGGCATATCTTACCCTTTCCGTTTGCGGAACAATCTTAGCAGCTGTTATTCTGATTGTATCCAGCATTCTGCTGGTCAATGCAACCAATCGTCCATTCTTGTATCTGCGTTTTTAAGGAGGCATTGTCATGAGAAAAAAGAATTCGAATTCTTCCGTTCCAAGTGGTATGCATTCCCTTGCACAACGCAGCCAGCAGGAACGCCGTCAAAAAATGGAGCAGCAGCGTGTAAGAACTGTTCCACAAGAACCGATGCGAGTTCCACCGCAGCAGCCAGCACATTTTGGACGGCAGCCGATGCAGCAAGTACCGCCACCGCCCGTTCAGAAACCAGAAAAAGCACTCTCACAGGAGGCGTTGCAGGAATTACAGCAGCAGGCAACCCAACAGCCGGAGGAATCCGCTGTTTATAATCGGTTTTTTGAGGATATTTCCGTAGAAGAACCGCAGACTCCGAAAAAATCTGCTCCGCAAAAGGCAGCAGCAGCCGTTCCGCCGACCAATTCGGCAGAACCGGAAAAACCAGCTCCAAAAATGCCACCCGTACGGGATGCAAGAGCAATGCCGCAGATGCCTGCATCAGCAAAACCAGCAGCAGAACCACAACAGGCAGAGCCAGTACAGCCAACACCAGAACCGCCGAAGCCAGTAGAACCGCAGGCAACGGCAGAATCTGCTACCGTTTCACCGAAATTGTTGCAGCAGGTTGCAGCGATGGTGCAGCAGGATGCTTCTGGAAAGGCAACCTTAACGCCGGAATTGCTCCAGAAAATTGTAGCAATGGCACAGCAGCAGACCACTGCAAATCCAGTGGTTTCCGCTGTATCGGAATCTCCGGCAGAGCCGCAGGCAGTTCCAACACCAGAACCCGTTGCAGAACCAGCACCACCACAGAAAAAATCTCGTCCAGCTCGCCCACAGCGGAGAGCACCGCAAATGCCAGTGCAGACAGCTGTTCCAGAGCCAGTACAACAGCCGATTTCTGAACCAGAACCGCAGCCAGAACCAGAGCCAACGATTGCATCACCGTTTATTACAACGGCAATGCTCCGGCAGATGAAAGCGGAGGGAAAAACGCTGGACGATTTACAGCCAGCAGACACAAAAACGGAAAAGTCAACGCCGGTTCGGCGGTATCAGGGAAAGCCAGCAGTGGAAACAGCTGCTGCACCGCAGCCTGAACCAGTAAGACCGTCATTCCGTCCGGTAAAACCGCAGGATATTTCGATTGATACCGCTGCACCAGAGCCTATTCCAGAATGGTTCTCAGAAGAAGAACCACCGCAGGTTGCAGAGCAGCGTACCAAATATTTGAAGAATCGGCAGCCACGGGAATCCGTTGCAGAACTGACCGGAGCAGCAGAAAAAAAGCCTCGGGCAATTCCAAACGGAAAGCAGCCCAGCAAGGCAGCCCGTTTCTTCCGAGAACTGTTTCTGGAAGATGCACCAGTTGACCCAGAACAGCAAAAGCCTGTTCTGCCACTGACGAGAAACACCGCACCACCACAGCCGGAGCCGGTTGCAACTCCACCGCAGCAGCCAATAGCAGAACCCGTTGCACCACCCATGCCGGAAACGGCTGCACCTGTACCGGAACAGCCCGTGATGCCCCCTGTACAGGAAGCACCTGCATCGCCAAAACCGGAAAAGCGTCCGGTTATTTCCCATGCACGGGAAGAAGAACCTGAGCCAGAACCACAGCTGGAATCAGCTGCTTTTTATAACCGCTTATTCAACGATTTTCCGGAATCTTCGGAACAGCCTGTTCCGCCAACGGAAGAAGAAATGGTACAGCAGCAGCACAAAAAAGATGTGATTGAATCGGTAAAGGGTGCAGTTTCAGAGGCAGAACAGCCGGGTAATCCACCGCATAAAAAGCGTTTGACGAAACGGGAATACATGCAGCGAAAGGCACAGCGGTTTTCCAAAACCATCGGTGTAAGCCTGCTGAGCGGTGTTGTTGTCGTGCTGGCAGTTGTTTTATTATTAGCACCACGTTCCACGATTTCCTATGAAGAAAATCGAGTTTTAGCAGAAAAGCCAAAGTTCTCGCTGACATCGCTGTTAGATGGCTCTTATACTTCCGGCTGGTCAGAATATTATAACGACACCGTTCCGTTCCGCAGCAAGTTGAAAAAGACCATTTCTGCTATGATGCAGTGGACGGGTGTTCAGAGCGAAGAAGATACCGTATTTTTCGGCAATGTTTCGCAAGTAAAGAAGAAAACCACAACACCTGTTGCAACAACAGAATCCGTAGAAACCACGGTTGCAGTTGCTGCTGGTAGTGATGAAACCAACACAGAGCCAGCAGTTACCACAACAGTTGTAACGACAACGGAAGATCCGAATGATGAACCAGCTGCGGAAATCGGCGAGGGCATTATTCTTGATCACAAGCGTGCAGTCTGCGTTTATGGCGGTAGTTTCTCTGTAGGACAGGACTATGCCGAAACATTAAATGCATATCAGCAAGACCTTGGCTCAGATGTACAGGTTTATTCCTTGGTTGCACCAACTGCCGTTTCCTATTACCTGCCGGAAGAATATGCAAACTATACAGCAAGCGAAACGGAAAACATTGACAACATCAACAGCTATCTGAATGGCGTAAAGCCAGTCGATGTATACAATGCTTTGAAGCCGCATACCGCAGAGGCAATTTATGCCCGTACTGACCACCACTGGTTACCATTGGGGGCATATTATGCCGCTGAAGCGTTTGCAAAAGTTGCAGATGTACCGTTTGCATCGCTGTCAGATTATGATACGGCAACGAAAAAGGATTATGTCGGCTCGATGTATACTTACACAGAAAGTGCTGTTTTGCTGGACAATCCGGAAGAGTTTACGTATTACATCCCGAAAAACAAATACAAGACCACCTATTACAGCACCAGCTTCACCGACCCAACCGAAGGCGATTTGCTGATGAATTTAGATGGTTATGATAACAGTATGTATTACTTGGTTTTCATGGGCGGTGACGATAAAATCACGCACGTGGAAACCGACTGCAAGAATGGCAGAACGCTGGTCATTTTCAAGGACAGCTATGGCAATGCGTTAGTACCGTGCTTAACCTCGTCTTTTGAAAATATTTACGTCTGCGATATGCGATATTTTGAATTGAATGCCATTGATTTCTGCAAGCAGGTCGGCTGTACAGATTTGCTGTTTGCGATGAATACGTTTAGTGCAACTGGTGGAAATGAAAGCTACTTAGAGAGCAATCGTGTACAGTAATCGTTCGGAACAGATTGGAAAAAGAAACCGAACAGCGGCGGGGTGAGATTTCCTGCCTTGCCGCTGTTCTATTTTTTTGTCATAGAAAAGGAGAATGCGGATATGATTTGCAAAGAATGCGGTACGAAGCTGACACCGGAACAAACCACCTGTCCCAACTGCGGAGCTTTGCAGCAGCAGGCAGTTCCTAAGAAGAGAAAAAAACCGGTTGATTCGCCCGCTGTATCGCAGCAGAATCAGCCGCAATCTTCTAAAGAACAGGTGCAGTGGCAAGACCGATTGATTCTGGGAGCAGCTGTGCTGGTAACGCTGGCAGCCGTTGCATGGTTGCTTTTCATGCTGATGAAACCAGCAGACAAAAACGACCAAAAAGCAGAAACAGCAGCTGCTGAAACAATGCCCGGCACTACAGCGGTTACCACCATGGAAACCACTACGACCACAGTCACCACCTATGTGACCATTGTCACAACGATGGATGATGGTGCAGAACCCATTGAAGTGGAATCCGGCATTTTGTGGGATCATAAGCGTGCCATCAACCTGTTTAATGGGTACGCTGAACAAACCGAAGCGTATGCAGAAATTTTAAACCAGTATCAAAAAGATTTGGGGGACGATGTGCAGTGCTATTCGATTTTAGCCCCAACCAATGCTTCTTTCTATACACCAGCATCCTTTCAGGATTCCACACTTTCCAGTGAAAGGGATTGCATGGATGCAGCAGAAAAGGTTTTTCAAGGTGTCATTCCGATTGATGCCTATGGTGTTCTAAAAGAACACACTGCCGAGCCAATTTATGCGAGAACCGACCACCATTGGTTTCAGCTGGGGGCTTACTATGTAGCAAGAGCGTTTGCAGAGCAGGCAGATGTCCCGTTTGCCGACCTGACAACCTACAAGAAATATGTAGAAGATGATTTTGTTGGCTCAATGGCATATTATACGAATGATTATCCGGATTTGGTGAATTCGCCGGAAGAGTTTGTATATTATGTGCCGACCAACGATATTCAGACCACTTATTATGACCGGGATTATGCGAATGGCTATGAATCAGATTTGATTCTTGATCCGTCCGCATGGGACAATTCCAGTTATTATATGGTCTTTATGTGTGGAGATGATAAGATTGTCCACATTCAGACGGATTGCGACAACGACCGTCGGTTGGTGATTTTCAAGGACAGCTATGGCAATGCGTTAGTGCCATGCCTGACCAGTTCCTTTTCTGAGATTTATGTGTGTGATATGCGGTATTTCAATTTGAATGCCATTGACTTTATTCAAGAAGAGGCAAAAGCAACCGATGTCCTGTTTTGTATGAATCTGTTCAGTGCGAATGGACCAAACGGACAGGATCTGGAAGTTGTCCGCACACAAAATGCTGCATATGACACAAGCAGTTGGGAAGATGCAGATACAGAATTTTAAATGCAAGAAACAAAAAGGAGATTTGCAAATCATGAAAGAATTACAAGTACCATTCGATAGTGCGTGGATTCTGAAAAACCGCAGAAAGATTAAAAAGGCTCTGCTGGCAGATGGCACACCTCGCATGGAAAAAAAGATTGCGGTTTTGGGCGGTTCGACTACAAACGATATTGTTTCCATGCTGGAACTGTTCCTGCTGGAAAATGGCATTCAGCCGTCTTTCTATCAGTCGGAATATGCCCGTTATTGGCAGGATGCTATGTTTGAAAACCCAGAGCTGGAAGCCTTTCAGCCAGACTTGATTTTCATTCACACCACCAGCCGCAACATCACAGAATTTCCGGAGGATGTGTATTGTCCGGCGGAAACCGTAGAAGCAGCCTTAGAACGGCAATACACCCACTTTACCCAGATGTGGGATCGTCTGGCAGAAGGATATCATTGCCCAATTATTCAGAACAACTTTGAACTGCCAGCTTATCGGCTGTTGGGCAATCGGGATGCTTCAGATATTCACGGCAGAATCAACTTCATCACTCGATTGAACTGCAAATTCTATGATTATGCGAATACGCATACCTCGTTCTATATTCACGATATTCAGTATTTGTCCGCTTGCTATGGCTTAGATGCATGGGCAGAGCCGTCTTATTGGTATCTGTATAAATATGCTTTGAGCGTGCCAGCCATTCCGGATTTTGCCTACAATCTGACTCGAATCATTCGTTCCATTTACGGTAAGAACAAGAAAGTTCTGGCATTGGATTTGGACAATACTCTCTGGGGCGGTGTCATTGGCGATGACGGGCAGGAAGGCATCGAAATCGGACACGAAACCTCCATGGGACAGGCATATGAAGAGTTACAGGGCTACTTGAAACAGCAGAAGAAAATAGGCGTTCTGCTGACAGTCTGCTCAAAGAATGAGCCGGAAAATGCTCTGCTAGGCTTGAATCATCCGAGCGGTGTTTTGAAGCCAGACGACTTTGTTACCATCAAGGCAAACTGGGAGCCGAAAGACCGCAATTTGGTGGAAACTGCTGCGGAATTGAATCTGTTGCCAGAGAGCATTGTATTTGTAGACGACAATCCGGCAGAACGGGCGATTGTTTCCGGACAGATTCCGGGTGTTGCTGTTCCAGAATTTGACTGCGTGGAAGATTGTCTGCGGCAGTTAGACCGTGCCGGATACTTTGAAGTGACCAGCCTGTCGAGTGATGATGCAAAACGGAATGCCATGTATCAGGCAAATGCACAGCGGGCACAGATGCAGAAAACTTTTGCAGACTATACCGACTATCTGAACAGTTTGGAGATGCAAGGCACGATTCGGGACTTTGAACCGATTTACTTGCAGCGAATTGTACAGCTGACCAATAAGAGCAATCAGTTCAATCTGACAACGAAACGCTATACACAAAGCGAAATGGAAACGGTTGCAGCGTCTGACCGCTATATTCGGCTGTATGGACGGCTGGAGGATAAATTCGGCGATAACGGGATTGTTTCCGTTGTCATCGGCGAAAAAGTGGACGATGCATTACATATGGACTTGTGGCTGATGAGCTGCCGGGTTTTGAAACGGGATATGGAATTTGCAATGCTGGATGAACTGGTACGGCAGTGCCGGGAGCAGGGCATTCAGAAAATTGTTGGCTATTATTATAAGACTGCCAAGAATGCAATGGTAAAGGATTTGTACGGCACATTTGGTTTCACCAAGACGAAGGACATGGAAAATGACGACAGCGTCTGGGAATTGAATGTTGCAGATTATACAAATAAAAATCATGTAATTACAGTAAATCAGAAGGAGTGTGCAGAACAATGACACATGCAGAAGTAATGGAACGGTTGACAGGGGTATTTCGGGATGTATTTGACGATGACAGCATTGTGATTACAGACCAGACTACCGCAAATGATATTGAGGAATGGGATAGCCTCGAACACATCAACTTGATTGATGCTGTAGAGCAGGAATTTCACATGCAGTTCCAGATGAAGGAAGTTTCTGGTATGAAAAATGTGGGAGAAATGGCAGACATCGTTGCCAATCGGGCAACCGAAAAGCCGAAAAAACGGGGACTGTTCCGCCGATAAATCGGAAGATAGCGTGATACGCTGAGAAAATCGCCACTGTTTTTGCTGGCAGTTTGGGGAAATAAAATCCTCATCTGTCGGAAACAGCGGTTTTTTTCTTGACAGTTCCTGTAATTTCATGGTATCATGATAACACGAAATCTCATGAAATAGGAGTGTTATTATGCTGTTGCAATTAACAGATGTCAATAAAATTTACAATGGAGCACCGCTGCTCAAACATATTTCTCTCACGATTGAAGACCGTGACCGGATTGGTTTGATTGGTGTGAATGGCTGCGGAAAGTCAACCTTGTTAAAGTTGATTACGGAACGGATTCTGCCCGACCACATTCAGGAAGGGGACGGTGAAATCATCAAGAGCAGTCATACCAGTATCGGCTATCTGGAACAGATGGGCGGTCTGGAGAAAGAACAGACGGTTTGGCACGAGATGCACAATGTCTTTCAACCGTTGCTGGATGCACAGGCACGCATGCGAGAGCTGGAACAGGAGTTGGCGAACAATTCCGAAGCAGCGGCAGAAGAATATCACCGTTTGCAGACTTATTTTGAAAGCAATGACGGCTATCAGATTGATGTGAAAATCAAAATGGTGCTGAACGGCATGGGGTTCGGTGCAGAAACCTATGAGCGGAAAATTTCCAGTTTCAGTGGTGGGGAAAAGACTCGACTG
>OFMU01001448.1_pt1 | contig 14236 bp, 14 predicted proteins | sample 1541861 | NCBI WGS metagenome assembly OFMU01 (sample SAMN04209238, study PRJEB22552) | human gut metagenome | biome: gut; material: feces | host: Homo sapiens | place: USA: Oklahoma
TACTAATATTTAAAGAAGAGCATCTTTCTACAATAAATCCTGAGCTTAAATCAGAAAGAACTCAGATACTTGATGTAGATTTTATGCATGAAAGAGATAAGTTGGTAAAAAAATACAGCTTAATATATATTATTCCTATACTTTTAGTTGTAGCATCTTCAGCTTATGCTTTTATCAACTATGATAAAATACCTGAAATGATGCCTACACACTTCAACTTCCAAGGAATTGCAGATGGATTTACTGTAAAAACTAAAGCCTCTTTCTTTGCCCAAATAGGTATGCAAGTGGTTGTAATGGTTTTAGTTTATTTCGGCTCTGTTTATTCTTTAAAAGCTAGAATAAAAATAGATAAAAATGATTCTAAATCCGATATAGCAAATACTATTAAGTATTTAAACCATTTAGCTAGCGAATCATTCTTTATGTTATTTGCAATGGCCTTACTTTTCAGTTCAATTTCATTTGGGCTTGTTAATCAAGAAGTAAATCAAATACTTGTAATTTTATCAACTGTACTACTTCTAGCATCAATAGTTCCTTTAATCTATACATCATCTAAATTAAAGAAAGGCAACTATTCTGATGTTTCATATACTGTTGATGATGATGACAAATACTGGGTTTTAGGTTGTTTCTACTACAATCCAAATGATCCTTCAGCATTTGTTCAAAAAAGATTTGGAATTGGATGGACTGTCAATCTAGGAAGCTCTAAAGGAAAACTTATGGTTGCATGTATTCTACTTATGTTAATTATAACACTTTATGTAAGTTTTAAATTCGCAGCATAGACATATAAAAAGAGGAGAGTCAAAAAAACTCTCCTTTTTTTATTTATTAACTTTTAATATAATCTTCTAATTATAATATTTGGAATGGATTTAGATTAGTTTCACTCTTGATTACTTCTGCCCCAGCCAATTCATTTGATAAAAAGTTGTACATAACATCTTTAAATATATTTTCACTGTCAAAATGCCCGCAATCCACCAAATTCATTCCCATATCGAATACATCCTGAGCTTCATGGTATTTAACATCTCCAGTTAAAATAACATCTGCGCCTTCTTTGGCAGCTAGTTTTGCAAATTCAGATCCAGAACCAGTTACAACAGCAACCTTAGATATTTCTTTTCCTAAATCTCCAACAACTCTAAGGCACTCTATATTTAATACACTTTTTAACTTTTCACAAAGTTCTTTTAAACTAACATATTCTTCTAATTCTCCAATTCTACCAAGACCATACACTTTTCCTTCACAGTAGTTTTCATCTGAGCTTATTTTATCTAATACTTTTGTATTTTTAAAGTCCATAACTTCCATAAAATAATCATTTAATCCATCAAATGCTATATCAAAATTAGTGTGCATTGAGTAAACAGATATATCATTTTTTATAAGCTTATGGATTAAATTTCCTTTGAAATCACCTGTATTTACTCTATTTATTTTACCAAATATAAACGGATGATGAGTGACTATAAGGTCTACACCTTTTTCTATAGCCTCTTCTACAACAGCTTCATTTGCTTCTATTACTGTCATCACTTTTTTAACATCTGAGTCAAAATCTCCAACCAAAAGTCCTACATTATCCCAATCATATGCTAGACAAGTTGGATATTTATTTTCTATTTTTTTAGTTATATCTTTTAATTTCATTATTATCACCTTTTCAACAAAATTTTATAACATCTTTTCTAATTTTTCTATTTTAGACTCCACTTCTTCTCTTCTTTTTCTTATATTTTCATTGTCTATGCCTTCAAATTTTTCTAAAATAGCTTTATTTGTTCTTATTTTCTTTTCTACAAATTCTGTAAATAATTCATTTTTATTATTTAATAGTTTTTCTCCAACTTCGTAGTATATTTCATCAGAAGGTGTATTATTTTTTCCAATATATCTAGCAGTCATTATTTCATATATTCTAAAGTCCTCGTTCTCTAAAACTTCTTCCATTATTTCATATCCATTGTTTAGTAGATATTTTCTAAGCTCTTCCTGTGCCTGCATTGGCTGAAGTATTAATTTTTCAGCGCTCTGAGCAACTTCTTTTTTAGCTTCTAGTATGTCTGCTATTAAAGCTCCTCCCATTCCTGCTATTATAATTTCATCTACTTCGCCTTTTTCAAGAACTTCTATACCAGAACCAAGTCTTAATTCCGTTTTAGCTTCTAGTCCGTTATGTCTTACTTCTTTTCTAGCATTTTCTAAAGGCCCTTTATTTATATCTGCTAAAATAGCAAATGGTATAGTCCCTTTATTTAATAAATAAACTGGTATATATCCATGGTCTGTCCCTATATCTGCTACTCTTTTTCCTTCAGATACAAAAGAGGCTATTTTGTATAATCTATCTGTTAATTTCATAAATTTATTCCTTTCAATACATTTATAATTTTTTATAATTTCACTTTATTTTAGATAGAAAAAATACGCCTTTTTTCAAGACGTATTCTTTCTGTATTTTATTAATCAAGAAGTTATTAATCAAGATAATCTCTAAGTTTTTTAGATCTACTTGGATGTCTTAATTTTCTAAGTGCTTTAGCTTCTATCTGTCTTATTCTTTCTCTTGTTACATCAAACTCTTTACCAACTTCTTCAAGAGTTCTAGCTCTACCATCTTCAAGACCAAATCTTAATTTAAGAACTTTCTGTTCTCTTTCATTTAATGATCCTAATACCTCTTCTATCTGTTCTTTTAATAATGAGTATGCAGCTGATATATCTGGAGCTGGAGCATCATCATCTGGTATGAAATCTCCTAAATGAGAATCTTCTTCCTCACCTATTGGAGTTTCTAATGATACTGGATCCTGAGCTATCTTCATTATTTCTCTTACTTTTTCTACTGAAAGATCCATTTCTTTAGCTATTTCTTCTGGTTTAGCATCTCTACCTAATTCCTGAAGTAACTGTCTTGAAACTCTCATAAGTTTGTTTATTGTTTCAACCATATGTACAGGTATTCTTATTGTTCTCGCCTGGTCAGCTATAGCACGAGTTATAGCCTGTCTTATCCACCAAGTTGCATATGTACTGAATTTGAATCCTTTTTCGTAGTCGAATTTTTCAACTGCTTTTATAAGACCTAGGTTCCCTTCCTGTATTAAGTCTAGGAATAACATTCCTCTACCTACATATCTTTTAGCTATACTTACAACTAGTCTTAAGTTCGCTTCTACTAGTCTCTGTTTTGCTAATTCGTCACCTTCATGCATTCTCTTTGCATATTCAACTTCTTCATGTGGTTTAAGTAGTGGGATTTTACCTATTTCTTTAAGGTACATTCTAACTGGGTCGTCAATACTTATTCCTTTTGGAAGCGATAAATCTAATGCTTCTGAATCACCATCTTTATCGTCATCATCAGAATCAGGATCGTCTATATGATCAAATCCCATATCGTCATTATTTCCAACTGCAAATGTTGCATTGTTTTTCTTAGATTTTTCATCTACTAGTTCTATTCCTACACTCTGAAGTGTATCGTAAAGGTTATCCATCTGCTCTTTATTCATTTCAACTGTTTCAAAAGCATCACCTATTTCTTCAAATGTAAGAGACCCATTCTTCTTCCCTTTTAATATCAGTGCGTTTGCCTTTTCTTTTAGCTCTTTGTTTTTGTTTTCTGCTTTAACTTTATCCACACTTAAACCCCCTTTATAAATTTCTTAATCGTTTATTTAAATCTACTGATTGTAAGGCTAAATTCATTATTTCTAAATCTAGCTCTTTAGCTGCCTCTTTATCAGATTCAGCTAAAATTTTACTTTTAGCACCTAGTTCTTCTTGCTTAATTCTAAGTTTATCTATAGTTTTCTTTAAAGAGTTTCTTCTGACACTCCTTACAGTTTCTTCTATTTCTTTCATATTTTTTATATTTATACTTTCCAAAGACGTTTTCTTTAAAGACTCGATGTATTTTTCATCTATATCCTCTAATTCATCCGGATTAATAACTTTTTCTGAATCTACCTTTGAAAAATAATTTAATATTTTCTTACTATCTTCCATTAAAAGCTCTTTTTCATCTATTTTTAATAATATTTTTTCTCTAGCTACTGGGATAGTCATCATTATTTTAATTAACATTATTTCAGTTAATTCTTCGCCATGTTGGATTGCATCCATTTTTTCTATAGGCTTTTCTTCTTTTTTATTAAATTTATTATTGAATTTTCCATTAGATAAATTTTTAGAACTATATGATTTACCGTATATTTCTCTCTTTACCGCATCTTCATCTAGCTGAACTATTTCGCTTAAATATTTTATGTAGTAATCTATCTCTACAGGACTCTTTAGCTGTTTTATAATATTAACCGCTTCCTGAGCAAATTTTATATTATCCTGATCCTTAGATAAGTCGAAAGTTGACTTTAGATTATCTATTTTAAATTTAATCCGAGGTACAGCATCCTTCATTGCATTTCTATACTCATCAGTTCCATATTTTCTAACGTATTCGTCTGGATCCTTTGCATCTTTTAAATCAAGTACCTTAACTGATAATCCAGCCTCTACTAGTATATCAATAGCTCTAAGGCTTGCTTTTGTTCCTGGTCCATCAGAATCGTATGATATTATTACATTATCCGCATATCTTTTTATCAATCTAGCCTGCTGACTAGTAAGGGCTGTTCCCAATGTAGCAACAGCTATTTTTATACCGTATTGATACAGAGATATTAAATCCATATATCCTTCTACAAGTATTACAGTTCTTGAAGAAAGATTTTTTCTAGCAAAATTTAAACCATATAAATTATGTCTTTTATTAAATATCAATGTATCTGGTGAATTTAAATATTTTGGTAGTGAGTCATCCAACACTCTTCCACCAAATCCTATTACATTGCCCCTATAATCAAATATAGGAAACATTACTCTATTTCTAAACTTATCGTAATATTTATCTGTTTTTGTACTTTTTCCTATCAAGCCACATTCTAAAAGCTCTTCTATACTATAACCTTTTTCATCTATTAAATAATCCATTAAGCTACTCCAAGCATCTTGAGAGTATCCTAATCCGAATCTTTTTATGGTTTTATCATCTAGACCTCTATTTCTTAAATAATCATATCCTCTGTTTTTTGATTTTACGAGATTAGCAAAATAGAATCTAGCCGCTTCCGTATGTATATCTTGATATTTTTTACTTAATTCAATTTTTTGTTTTGTTTCTTCGTCGATGTTAAAATTTATGTCAATTCCGCATCTATTTGCAAGCAGTCTAACTGCATCCATAAAGTCTAGATTTTCCATTTTCATGACAAAATTTATAACATCTCCACCCTCCCCGCAACCAAAACATTTATAAACCTGTTTTGCTGTGCTTATGTGGAAAGACGGTGTTTTTTCGACATGAAAAGGACATAAGGCTTTGTAGTTTTGACCTGAAGGCTGTATCTTTATATAGTCACCTATTACGCTGGCTATATCGCATCTAGCCTTGATTTCCTCTATAATCTCTTTCATATCGTTCATATTAACACATCCCTCTGTTTTTTGTCTTAACATTTCTATTTTACACGAATTTTTATCTTTGTCAATGTTAATAATATAAATAATTCTACTTTTTTTTAGAATATCCTTCTTTTATTTATAAATTTTTATAATTTTTTTTAATTTTTTCCATCAGCTCTTTAAAATTATCAAAATCTAAAGACTGTTCTCCATCAGAAAGAGCTTCATCTGGATTTGGATGAACCTCAACCATTATACCATCGGCTCCACATGCTAAGGCAGCATATGACATTGGAGCTACTAAATCCCTTATACCTGTTCCGTGACTAGGATCTACTATAACTGGTAATCCTGTTTCTTTTTTAATTATAGGCACTGCTGCTAAATCCAATGTGTTTCTAGTGTAATCGTCATAAGTTCTGATTCCTCTTTCACACATTATAATTTTTTCGTTTCCTTCCACAGCTATATATTCAGCTGAGCAAATCCATTCATTTATAGTCGCTGCTAATCCTCTCTTTAACATAACAGGCTTGTCCTGCTTTCCTGCTTCAGATAAAAGCGGGAAATTCTGCATATTTCTAGAGCCAATCTGAATTATATCAGTAGAATCGTATACTTTTTCTAAATCTCTAATATCCATAAGCTCTGTTATAACAGGCATTTTAGTTCTTTTTCTTACTTCCTTTAAAATTTCAAGTCCTTCTTCCTTAAGACCATTAAAAGAAAATGAAGATGTTCTAGGTTTATACGCTCCACCTCTTAAAATATCAGCTCCCTGACTTTTAACAAACTCGGCAGTCTTTAAAAACTGTTCATAGCTTTCTATTGCACAAGGCCCAGCTATTACAATATTATCCTTGCCAAATTCTACTCCCTTTTCTCTATTTACAATAATTTTTTTCTGCTGAGAAAATGGATTTTCTGCATCTATTTCAAATTCTTCTATATTTCTTTTTTCTTCATCTGGTAAATTGTTAAATGCATCTAATATATTTTCGCCATTTATATCTAAATCTTTACCTAAATCCAACAATGGTCTAAGCACAAAGGCTCTTTCTTTCATTAACGGATGTGGAACCTTTAAATCTTCTGTATCTATAACTTCATTATTATAAAGAAGTATATCTACATCTATTGTTCTAGGCCCCCATTTTATTATTCTTTTTCTATTTAATCTTGTTTCTATGTTCTGACAAAATCTAAGCATTTCGTGTGGATTAAAGCTAGTATCCACTTCTAAGCATATATTTAAGAAATCTGGCTGCTCTGTATATCCCCATGCTTTTGTTTCGTATATCTTTGACTTTTTAACAGAAAAAACATATACACTATCTTCTATCATATCGCACGCCCTATTCAGATAGCCAAGTCTATTTCCCATATTTGTTCCAAGACTAAGATAAACTTTGTTCATTCTGATATCTCCTTATTTCTACTCCCATATAATCAAAAATTCCCTTAACAGGAGCTTCTTTTTTTCTTATTCTAACCATAACTGAGTGAGCAATATCAAATCTATTTAACACTTCTGCTGCTATATTTTCAGCTAATGCTTCAATTAAATTAAATCTCTTATCCTCTGTAAACTCTCTAGTTATTTCATAAACTTCTGCATAATTTATAGTTTTTGTAAAATCGTCGTTTATTCCGGCCTCTTTAGTACTTGTTTCTATCTCTATATCTATAAAAAATTTCTGTCCTAAAACACTTTCTTCTTTTAAAAGGCCATGGTATCCGTAAAATGCCATATCCTTTAAAATAATTTTATCCATAACCATCACCTCAAATAAAGTCTACTATCTGTATATAGCATCTGCCATTTTTGCAGCTCTTAGGTTTTCAGTTACATCGTGAACTCTTACTATATCTACACCATCTCTAACTCCAAGCACAGTAGTTGCAACAGTTCCTTCGACTCTATCCTTTGGCTCTAAGTGCAGTACATTTCCTATAACAGATTTTCTTGAAGTCCCTAAAAGTATTGGATACCCTAAATCTCTAAGTTCACCAAGTCTTCTAAGTACTTCCAAATTCTGTTCAAATGTCTTACCAAACCCTATTCCTGGATCTAGTACTATTTTTTCTTTTTTAACACCTGCGTCTAAAGCCATTTTTATACTTTCATTTAAGAAATCTTTTATAGCTTCCATTATATCTTTATCGTATTCAGTTCCATCCTGATTGTGCATTATGCAAACCTCAGCGTCGTATTTAGCTATTACGGTTGCCATATTTTCATCTCTTCTAAGTCCCCAAACGTCATTTACCATCTCAACACCTAGCTTTAATGCTTTCTCAGCAACATCAGCTTTATATGTATCTATTGACATAGGAAGTGATATTTCTTTCTTTAATGCTTTTATAACTGGTACAACTCTTCTTATTTCTTCTTCACTATCTACATAAGTATGCCCAGGTCTTGTAGATTCTCCACCGATATCTATCATATCAGCTCCCTCTTCAACCATTTCTTTTGCATGTTTTAAAGCCTTCTCTACTGAATCAAAATCTCCACCATCAGAAAAACTATCTGGTGTAACATTTAATATTCCCATTATATAAGTTCTTTTTCCATAATCTAACATCTATCTACTCCTCCTATTTCATAAGTATTAAATTCATCGCTTCTGTTCTAGTAGCTATATCTTTGGCAAATACTCCTCTAACCGCTGAAGTCACTGTTTTTGACCCTGGTTTTTTAACACCTCTCATAGTCATACACATATGTTCAGCTTCTATAACAACCATAACCCCATAAGGTCTTAATTCTTCCATTATTATATCCGCTGTTTCTTTTGCGATTCTCTCTTGTAGCTGTGGTCTTTTAGCTATAGTTTCAACTACTCTAGCCAACTTTGAAAGTCCTGTAAGTCTTCCACCTTTTGGAATATAAACAACATGAGCTTTTCCAAAGAAAGGTACTAGATGATGTTCACAACAAGAATAGAATGGTATATCCTTAACTATAACCATTTCCTCGTGTGATTCCTCTGGGAAAGTAACTTTTAAATGCTCTCTTGGATCCTGGAAAATACCACAGAATATCTCTTCATACATTCTAGCAACTCTGTCTGGAGTTTCTTTAAGACCTTCTCTATCTGGATCTTCTCCAATAGCTTCTAAAATATCTCTAACAGCTCTTTTTATTTTTTCCTTATCCATTTTTCCTTCTTTTAATTCCACATTTTCTTTTGAATCTAACATTTAAAACACTTCCTTTTTATTAGTTTTTATTTATTTTTTCATACATTATTTTACATTTTTCAATGATATCCTCAGAAATTTCCTCTCTTTCAAAGACTAATACAGGCTTAGAAATAGCCTTTACAAAGAATTTTTCTCCTTTTTCTATATATTTATACGCACTTTCTACAGAAAAATAATTGATGTCAAATTCTACACCAAAGTAGTTTGGAAATTCTCTTATTTGATCAGAAATCTGATTTTTTCTTATAACAAATAAATCTATATCATTTATAGATAATTTTTCGTCAGATAAGTCCTTATACTTTGCAGAACCTACCAGCATAATAGAGATGTTATTCTCATCACTTTTTAATTTATCTACAACAAAATCAAATGCTTTTTGTTCTTTTTTTCCCATTTTTACACCTCCTAAATTATATTCTATTTTAGGCAGCACTATATACACTTCTATAAAAAATTTTTATTTCCTCTTTTTATTTTCAATTTTTTTATTTTATTTTTGTTTTTTTGCTCTCTTCCAATTTTCTATACTTTTCAAATCAAGAATTATACCTTTAAATAAAAAAGTAGGGAACCTATATTTAATAAATTCCCTATTTCTTTTATTATTTAACATTTTTATTTTTCTTTATTATTCTCTGCTTGAGAAAACTTCTTCAAAAGACATTCCAAAAATTACTGGCTTGTCATTTTCCCAAGTTCCACTGTATAGTATATCTCCATCCTCATCATAGAAAGTTCCTTCTCCATGTTTTCTTCCATCTTTGAAATCTCCCTCATAGCTCTTTCCATCTTCCCAGATAAATCTTCCTTTTCCATTTATCACATTATTTACCCATTGACCTTCATACACTAGTTTTCCATTTCTATCAAAGCAGCTTCCTCTTCCATTGAATTTTCCCTGTTTAAATTCACCTATATACATATCTCCATCTTTCCACTGATAGAAACCATATCCATCTTTTCTGCTGTCTTTCCATTCACCAAGATACTCGGAACCACTATTGTATATCATTCTACCTATACCATTTGCCATTTCTCTTTTGAAATTACCTGTATACTCATCGCCATTAGAGAATTTATAAACACCTTTACCTTCTCTATTATTGTTTTTAAACTCTCCAACATATTCATTTTTTGTTTCTCTCTCAGAATAGAAAATATAATTTCCCATTCCATGCATTTTATTATTTATCATCTTTCCTATGTATATATCACCATTGGTAAACTCGTAAATTCTTTCCACAGGTTTTACATTTTTTCCATCTGGATTAGGTGTATATGCATCGACTTCCATATCCATTCCATATTCTCTTTCCGGCTCTAATTCATCGTCATAATCATCGTATTCTTCATATTCTTCATCGCCAATATTTTCTATATTATTATCTAAATCATCTAAATAAAGAAGATCATCATCTAAAAGTTCTTCATCGTATTCTATATCTTCATCTAAACTATTGTCTAATATATCTATATCATCCCAGAACTCATCCTGCGTTTCGTCCTTTAAAAGACTCAAAGCTTTTACTACATCCTCAGCGTTCATTCCATAGTCATCATCTACATCTATATCTACTTCTTCATATATACTTTCTTCAACCTCATCTGCTTTATCTATATAAAACTCAGATTTTTTGAAATATTCTTTTTCTATTTCCTCTTCTTCCTCATAAGTTCTTCTCCGTGTTTCTATTTCATTGACTTCAAATTCAGTTGCGTATTCTTCTCTTCTTATTAATTTTTCTCTTTTTATTTCAAAATTTCTAACTTTCTTTTCAACTATTGCTATCTCTCTATTATATCTATTAAATATTTCTTTATATCTTCTAGGCAGATTCATAACTTTTCCCTCCAAAGTAAAATGTCTTTATTATATTATTTAAATTACTTTCTTATATTATTATAATACTAAATTCTTATATATAAAAGCAAAAAAATAAATCCTCACGCTTTTAACATGAGGATTTTATTTCCTAAAATATGTATTTTAATTTTAAAGATCTTTTGCTTTGAATCCTCGACCTTTTACCTCTGTAATATCATTTACAGAAATAAACGCCTTATTATCGCAGCTAAGAGAAATTTCTTTTATCTGAGGAATTTCACTTGTAGAAACTATAGTGTATATTATTTTTTTCTTCTGATGAGTATATGCACCTTCCGCTTCAAGGAATGTAACACCTCTTACTAATTTTTTCATTATTATCTCAGAGATTTCTTCAGCTTTATCAGATACAACCATAACAGCTTTCTGTGAGTTCATCGCATCTTTTACGAAGTTCATAGCTGTTGCATTCATAAATATATCTATTAGTGTATAAAGCGCTAAGTCTAATCCAAATAAGAAACTTCCTATAAATACTATTACTGCATTTATCGCCATAGCAGTATCTTTTATCTCTATATTCTTTTTAACCTTTAAAATAGCTGCTATTATATCAGTTCCTCCAGTAGATGCTCTTGCTCTAAACACAAGTCCAACACCTGCTCCTGATAATAATCCCCCGTATATAGCCTGAAGAATTATATCATTTATTGATATAAACTGTGATATATCAGATGTTACACCTAATAAAAATGAAAATATCGCCATATTGATAAGACTCAATATACAGAATTCTTTTTCAAGATATATAAAACCTAGTATAAACACCGGTATGTTTACTACAAATGTTAAGAACCCTATATTCATCCCTGTAAGGTAGTTTATCGCAGTTGATATCCCTGTAGCTCCTCCACTTAGAAGTCCTGCAGGTCTTAAAAATCCATTTACTCCTATAGATGTTATCAACATTCCTACTATCATTGTTAAAAGTCTTAAACTAGGATGCTCTTTTAGAGTATCTTTTACTTCACTCATTTTTTTCTCCCTTCAATTCCCTCAATTTAATAATTTTCTACTAATACTTTACTATAAATCAGTCTTTCCTGACTTCACATATATATTATAATCAAATTTTTATTATTGTCTAGTCTAAAAAATCTATACTTTTTTAGCAATTAGGGCATTTTTTACTTTGTTTATTACATAATTTATATTTTTCTATTAAATTAATGAATTTTATTTTTCACATCTTGCAATTTTTCGCCCTTATTTTTGTCGTTATACAGTTTTATTGAAATTATTTCTAGTAGCTTTTCAATTTTATAAATTGAAGGTAAATTTAATTATCTTAAAAATTTTTTATTTTTCTTCCTAAAAAAATTTTTATTTTTCTATTTTACAGTAATACTCATACAAATTTTATAAGAATTTTATTAAAATAGGAATCAATATGACTGTAAGTGTTCCCGATATTCCTATTGATAATCCACTCATAGCACCTTCAACCTCACCCATTTCTATGGCTTTTGTTGTTCCAAGCGCATGTGATGCCGTACCAAGAGCTATTCCTCTAGCTATAGGATGCTTGATTCCACCTATTTTAAATACTAGTGGAGATATTATAGCACCTAATATTCCTGTACAAATTATCGCAACAACTGTTATCGCTTCTACACCACCAAGAGAATTTGTAAGAGATATACCCATTGGAGTAGTTATAGATTTTGGTATAAGTGAGTTTAAAAGAGATGAATCTGCATTTAAAGCTCCTCCAAGTATTTTTATAGATATAAAAGATACTAAAACCCCTGCTGTTATACCAATTATTATCTCCATCATATTTTCTTTGAAGAGTTCAAACTGTTTATAAAGTGGTACTGCTAGTACGACTGTTACTGGAGATAAAAAAAAGTTTATACTATCTCCACCTATCTTATATGCTTCATAAGGTATTTTTGTAATACTTAAAAACGCTATTATACATATGATTGCTATTAATAGCGGATTAAATATAGGATTTCCTGTTTTACGCTGAATATATCTTCCAAGATTATAAAAAATTATAGTCAATAGAAGTCCAAATATCGGCGTCTGTGTTATATCATACATTAGATTTCTTTTCCTTTCTTTTCATCATTATTTCCACCACAATCCCTGTAAACCACATAACTATTGCTGTAGTTACAAATATCGCTAAAACTAGAAGTATTATATTTTGCTTTATAAGATCCATAGATTTTATAAGCGATACTCCAGCTGGTACGAAGAACAATGCCATATTATCTAAAAAGAAACCAGATATACTGTCTATGCTCTCTATGCTTATAATTTTAAATTGAAGCATTAAAAATAACAGAATCATACCAATTATACTTCCTGGAATTAAGACAAAACTAGATATCATAGAACTTATATACTCTCCTACTGCCCAAATTCCAAGAATGATTGCTAACTGATTAAATACTTTCATTAATCATTCCTCCTTTCCCCTCAACTAAAATACCATATATTGTATACAATAGTCAAAGATATATTAATTACAACATTGTATTCTTTTTCTTTTGCTAAATGTTACAATATATTAAACACTTTTTTTATTAAGTTTAGTTTCTTTTTATTAAACGGTGGATATTTCATACTTATATCCGCAAATTTTTTAGATTTTACAACAGATTTCTTATGACTAAATGCATCAAAGCTAGCTTTTCCATGATAATTACCAAGACCACTCATTCCTATTCCACCAAATGGAAGTCCCTCAGATGTACAATGGATTATAGTATCGTTTACACATCCTCCACCAAAAGATACCTTTTCTATTATTTCTTTTTCAAATGAGCTATCATCGGTAAATAGATACAATGCTAAAGGATTTTTATTTTTATCTATTATTTCAAATATCTCACTTTTACTTTTGTAGACAATTATAGGAATTATAGGTCCAAATATTTCCTCTTGCATTATTTTTTCATCCATACTAGATACTTCTAATATAGTTGGCTCTATCTTTAAACTTTCCTCATCATATTTTCCACCAAATATAAGTCTTTTCCCCTCGATTAAATTTAGTATTCTATCAAAATTCTTTTTATTTATTATCTTAGGATAGTCATCTGACTCAATTGGATTTTCTCCATAAAATTCCTTTATATAGTGTATTAACTTATCTCTAAGTTCTAAAAATACAAGTCTATCCGCTATTATATAGTCTGGTGCAACACATGTTTGTCCAGCATTCATAAATTTTCCCCACACTATTTTTTTAGCTGCATTATCTAAATCTGCCTTCCTATCAATTATACAAGGGCTTTTCCCACCAAGTTCTAACACACAAGGTATCAATCTTCTACCAGCTGATTCTGCAACAGATGCACCTATTTTAGGATTTCCTGTATAGAATATAAAATCTATATCAGATTCAATTAAATTTATTGCCTCATCTGCTTCCCCAGAAAATACCGCAATATACTCCTCATCAAATATTTCTTCTATTATTTCCCTAACTATGCCAGATGTAAATGAAGATATTTCTGAAAGTTTTAATATGCTAGTATTTCCCGCTGCTATACTTCCTATAAGCGGCATAAGAGCAAGCTGAAACGGATAATTCCAAGGAGATAGTATTAAGCAAACTCCATATGGTTGATTGTAGATTCTATTATCTGAAAATGGATTCATAATAGATGCTCTAACTTTTTTAGGTTTTGACCACTT
>OFMU01001454.1_pt1 | contig 14203 bp, 16 predicted proteins | sample 1541861 | NCBI WGS metagenome assembly OFMU01 (sample SAMN04209238, study PRJEB22552) | human gut metagenome | biome: gut; material: feces | host: Homo sapiens | place: USA: Oklahoma
TGTTCTCCAGAGATGCATGGGATGCGGCAAGTGCTTCTTCCGAGAGACTGCCGAGCGTGATCGGAGTCTCTGTAATGCCGTAGTTTTCCGGATGGGACAGTGAAAAATGAAGATTGATCGTGTTGGAGGAGACCTCCGCCCGGAAAAAATCATCAAGAAACGCATCGAAGGAGGACGTGGAACCGGCGACGAAATCCGTCTGCATGGAGAAGCGGGAGCATCCGTTGAGCAGAAAAACGGACGTCATCAGTGGAAAAAGGACGAATTGCCGGGAAAATGTGTGGATAAACGAAGAATGCAAACAAACACCTCGGAAACGCGGCAGAGGAGAAAACTCCTGTGCCGGAAAATTAACATATTCTATGTGGGAAAATGTGCAATTATTCAAAAGTTCTGCGCTATTTTTGTGCATCAAGGGGAGGCTGTCAAGATTTATTCCGGGATGCATATATATGGAGAAACGATAAAAACGGGTGAGGGGATATGAATTATCTCTGGGCATTTATGATTCTGACCGGCATCATCTACGGGGCGTTCCACGGAACCCTGCCGCAGATTACGACGGCGGCGCTCGATTCGGCAAAAGAGGCGGTTACGCTTTGTATTACCATGATGGGAGTGATGTCTTTCTGGGTGGGACTGATGCGGATTGCGGAAAAGGCGGGGATCATTGAGGGACTTTCACGGAAAATGCGCCCGGTGCTGCATTTCCTGTTTCCGGATCTCCCGCAGGAGCACCCCGCCAACGAATACATTGCGACGAATATGATTGCAAATGTCTTCGGACTTGGCTGGGCGGCAACGCCGGCGGGATTAAAAGCGATGGAGGCATTGCAGGAGCGTAACCTGGAACTCTGCGGACAAAAAGGAACCTCGCGGAAACGCGGACCGGATATTGCCACGGATGAGATGTGCACGTTTCTGATCGTCAACATCTCGTCCCTGCAGCTGATTCCGGTCAATATCATCGCGTACCGGAGCCAGTACGGGAGCGTCAATCCCGCAGCAGTAGTGGGTCCGGGACTTATTGCGACTATATGTAGTACCGCGGCGGCAATTATCTTTTGTAAGTTAAAAAAACGTTGCTGAAAGGAAACGAAAAAACTATAATAGTACATAGGAGAAACGCAGATCGTGTTTCAAGGTACGGGGGCTTGTATGGGTAGAAGAAAATATGTACTGATCGTAGATGACTGTCAGCAGGACCGGATGGCAGTGGCGGATGTTTTGAGATCGGATTACGACATCCTAGAAGCATGTAACGGAAAGCAGGCGTTGGAGATTCTTTCCAGAAAAAGAGCGCAGATTTCGCTGATTATGCTGGATCTGATGATGCCTGTGATGGACGGTTATGAATTTTTGGAGATGTATCGGAAGCGGAAGGAGTACAGCTATCTTCCGGTTGTGGTGTGTACGACAGAAGACGACCCGGAGAGAGAGCAGAAGAGTCTGGAGCTCGGTGCATGGGATTTTGTTCTGAAGAATTCCAGCCCCGGGATCATGAGACTGCGCGCAGGAAACGCCATCGAGAAAAGCAAGGTGCGGTTTCTGGAATATGATTTTCTTACCGGTATTTACGGACAGCAGAAGTTCTACCAGGCGACCCGCGAACTTTTAGACCAGCGCGCGGGAGCGAATTTTGCTTTTATCCATTTTGACATTGACCGTTTCCGGATTATCAATACCCTTTACGGCTCCAAAGAGGGAGACCGGCTGATCCATTTTGTGGCGGGAGCCATCCGCAAGGTCATGACAGCCTACGGCAGAGGCACATACGGACGCCTTGGCGGCGATGTGTTCGGAATGTGTGTCCCCTACGAAGATGGTGCGGCGATCTATCACATACTGGAAGGAATCCGGGCAGAGATCCGGAAACATTCCGTACATTATTATCTGGAGACCTGCGCGGGCATTTATCTGGTGGACGATCCGGATATGGAAGTGGCGGCGATGCACGACAACGCTGAGATTGCGGCGGCACAGTGCAAGGGTCAGTACATGGTTCACGATGTTTTATATACGGAGGAGATCGGACAGAAAGTGCTCCGCGAACAGCATATCATTGACGAGATGGATGCCGCGCTGGCAGAGCAGCAGTTTATCGTCTATTTCCAGCCGAAGTACCAGCTGAAAAAGATGGCTCTGTATGGAGCGGAGGCACTGGTGCGCTGGAAGAAGCCGAGCGGTGAGATCGTGCTTCCGAACGAATTTATACCGATCTTTGAGCGCAACGGCTTTATCACGAAGTTGGACTATTATGTGTGGGAGAAAGTCTGCCAGTTCATAGACAGTGAGCTTTCCCAGGGAAGGAATCCGGCACCGATTTCGGTCAACGTATCCAGAGTCAACCTCTATAACCCGGATTTTATGGATTCCCTGATTGACCTCATCCACCGCTATCATATTCCTCCGCATTATCTGAACCTGGAACTGACGGAGAGCGTCTTTTCCGAGGATGCGGAACTGATCCAGAGAGCGGTGAATTATCTGCATGACGCCGGATTTACGATTCTGATGGATGACTTTGGGAGCGGTTACTCCTCCTTAAACATTTTAAAGGACGTGGATCTTGATGTGTTAAAGATCGACATGAAGTTCTTCTCTAAGGGGAATACCGCGGAAAAGGGTGCAAAGATCATCGAGGCGGTCATCCGGATGGCGGAATCTCTGGACATGATGGTGATTGCGGAAGGTGTGGAGGAAAAGCATCAGGTGGATTTTTTAAATGACCTCGGATGCGACTATATTCAGGGTTATTATTTTGGCCGCCCCATGTCGCAGGATCAGTATGAGAAGCTGACGAATCACGATGAGGAAGAGCAGCATGACATGCCGCAGCCCGAAAGTTCGTGAATATGAATATTTACCGTTCGGATTCCATATAGTAGAATAACGGAAGATTCTGGATGTATCATGGGTGTAATGATTTTTCTATCGGACATAATGATACCGCTTCTCATTTTCGGTATTGTCGGTTATGGAATTCTGAACAGACAGAATATCTATGAAGAATTCATAGACGGGGCAAAGGACGGCTTTCAGACGGTCATCGGAATCATGCCCACACTGATCGGGCTTATGGTGGCGGTCGGGATTCTGCGGGCTTCCGGTTTTCTGGAGTGTTTTTCCGGGCTGCTAGGACGGGGGATCGGCTGGCTGGGTTTTCCGCCGGAGCTGATACCGGTCACGGTGGTCAAAATGTTCTCGTCCTCTGCGGCGACCGGTCTTCTTTTGGATATATATAAGGAGTACGGCGCGGATTCGATGCTGGGGAAGATGGCATCCATCATGATGAGCAGCACGGAGACGATCTTTTATACGATGTCGGTCTATTTTATGGCGGCGGGGATCAAAAAAAGCCGTTACACGCTGGTGGGCGCGCTGATCGCAACCACTGCGGGAACCGTCGCAAGCATTATTCTGGCGGGATATATGTGAGCAGCCGCCGGCTGTGGCTGCGCCCGGGAAGGATTTTTTCTGCAAAAATGTCTGTGAAAACAGAAAAATGAAAAAATCGGTTCTATAGGATGTCGGCACTGCATATAATGATAGAGTAAGGCAGGAAAAAGCAGGGTGCGGAAGCGGATTTGACAAGTGGGTACGAAAGAGTTATAATACATTATGTTAACAAGCAACGGACATTGTGATACAGGAAGCAATGGTGGTTGCATATAGCGCGGGATGGAGCAGTCTGGAAGCTCGTCGGGCTCATAACCCGAAGGTCATAGGTTCAAATCCTATTCCCGCAACTCTCTAGGCAGCAGTCGTATGACTGCTGTTTTTTTGCTTTATCAAGAAGACCCGGATTCTGCTGTATCTGATGTTTGCATTTTAGAAAATGGTTTCGGACTCTGCCAGGATGGAATACCGATAGATTTTGGCGTGCGATTGGTGTATGATAGAGAAAATCGCAGTGGAATGGGAGGTGCCAGTCAATGACAAATATCGAACAATTTTTGCAGATGGTGAAGGAGTCGGACAATATTGTGTTCTTCGGGGGAGCCGGTGTATCTACGGAGAGCGGAATTCCTGATTTCCGCAGTGTGGATGGTCTCTATAACCAGAAATATGACTATCCGCCGGAGACGATTTTAAGCCATTCCTTCTATATAAAATACCCGGAGGAGTTTTACCGTTTTTACCGGGACAAAATGCTTTGCCTTGACGCGGAACCGAACATCACGCATAAAAAGCTGGCGGAGCTTGAGACGGCCGGAAAAGTAAAAGCCGTCGTGACGCAGAATATTGACGGTCTGCACCAACTGGCGGGAAGTAAGCGCGTGCTTGAACTGCACGGCAGCGTGCACCGGAACTATTGCAGAAAGTGCGGCAAGGGATTTGATGCGGAGTATGTGAGGGATTATCCGGGAAAAGTACCTCTGTGCGATGCCTGCGGCGGTACGATCAAGCCGGATGTGGTACTCTATGAGGAAGGACTGGACCAGCAGACGCTGGAGGATGCCGTATTTTATATCAGCCATGCGGATATGCTGATTATCGGTGGGACATCGCTTGCGGTATATCCGGCAGCCGGTCTGATCGATTATTACCGGGGAAACAAACTGGTGTTAATCAACAAATCGACGACGCCGATGGACGCGAGAGCAGATCTGCTGATTCAGGCGGGACTCGGCGATGTGTTCGGGCAGATTGAGGTGTAGACGGGCGCCAGGCGAATGAAATTTTTTCTACCGCAGCGGAGCGAAACATGCTACACTATCACTACATCAGGAAAGTGAGGAAGACCATGAACCAGTACCATTATGAAGTGGGAGACATCGTAAAGCTGAAAAAGCAGCATCCGTGCGGCAGCAGTGAGTGGGAGATTCTGCGCGTCGGCGCGGATTTCCGCCTGAAGTGTGCGGGCTGCGGGCACCAGATCATGATTGCAAGAAAGCTTGTGGAGAAAAATACCAGAGGACTGCGCAAGACGGGGGAGACGGAATAGGCACGCTGCGCAGCTTTTTGCGCTTTTTTCAGGAAAGCACTTGTAATTCCGGAGAAAACGTGTTATAGTAGATGCTCGTGATATAATAATTATTCCTTGCTCATGTAATGAAAACGTGGGCCAGAGACCAAAAGGAGGAAATTCGCATGAATAAGTATGAGTTAGCACTCGTTGTCAGTGCAAAGATCGAAGACGATGCGAGAACAGCTACAGTAGAGAAGGCAAAAGAGTACATCACTCGTGCCGGCGGTACTGTAACAGAAGTAGAGGACTGGGGTAAGAAGAAGTTAGCTTACGAAGTTCAGAAGATGAGCGAAGCTTATTACTACTTCATTCAGTTCGATGCAGAGCCGACTGTTCCAGCAGAAGTTGAGCAGGATGTTCGTATCATGGACAACGTACTTCGTTTCTTAGTTGTGAGAAAAGACGAGAAATAAGAGATTCTTTGAACTGATAACGTTTGTTTGAGGGAAGAGAGGAATCGTATATGAACAAAGTGATTCTTATGGGAAGATTGACCAGAGATGCAGAGGTGCGTTACTCACAGGGTGAGAACTCCACCGCCATCGCAAGATTTTCGCTTGCGGTAGACCGTCGTTTCCGTCGTGACGGGGACGAGCAGACAGCAGATTTTATCAACTGCGTCGCATTTGGCAGAACTGCAGAGTTTCTGGAGAGATTCGGACGTAAGGGAACTAAATTCGTTCTGGAGGGACGTATTCAGACCGGAAGCTACACCAACAAGGACGGACAGCGTGTATACACGACGGACGTTGTTGCTGAGAATGTAGAGTTTGCAGAGAGCAAGAATGCTTCCGGCGGCGGAGATAATTCCGGTTTTACCCCTTCCGACAGACCGTCACCAAGCAGTGCAGCAGGTGATGGCTTCATGAATATTCCGGACGGAATTGATGAAGAGTTACCATTTAACTAATGGACGATAATAACAGGAGGTAATTATCATGGCTTTCAATAAGGCAGCAGACAAAGAAGGCGCTCCAATGAAGAGACGCCCGATGCATAGAAGAAAAAAAGTTTGTGTATTCTGTGGTAAGGACAATGTGATCGATTACAAGGATACCAACAAGTTAAAGAGATACATCTCTGAGAGAGGAAAGATCCTTCCTCGCCGTATCACAGGCAACTGTGCAAAGCATCAGAGAGCGCTCACTGTAGCGATCAAGAGAGCACGTCACGTGGCATTGATGCCGTACGTATGTGAATAAACTTCGTTTAATCACAGCGAATAAGCTGATAAGTAAAAAGCCCAACAATCCTTCCGATTGTTGGGCTTTTTTATTGTATTAACAATAAAAATAAACCACCTGCTATGCAGGTGTGTCCCCAAATAGCTTCAGCTTCAAGTAAAAAACCTCCAATGTTATAATAAGTGTAGGTTCGCCAACCGCACTAAAACAAAGGAGGTATCCAATATGGATAAGAATAGTTTAGCACATACGAGGTGGGAATGTAAGTATCATATCGTATTTGCACCAAAGTATAGAAGAAAAGTTATATATCAAATACGGCAGAATGAGGAGAGTATATCTGCAAGAGAAGAATCCGATACTACTGAACGATCTGATTCTCAGGGAGCAACTATTTCCGCATTTGCGGGAGATTGATGAAACGGCACATTGCAGAGTAGAGAAGCTGATGACTGAATTACTTAAGAGAAATCCAATGCCAAACAAAGATATACATCAAATGGCATGGGTACAGCATATGAACAACCTAAAAGCGCAGGCAGAAGAAATCGTTTTGGCGGAGTTAATTTATAGTTGAGAAAAAATGGGTTGCTTTAATTAGCAGCCTATTTTTTATGTGGGAAGACAGTTCTTGAATTGTGAAATAGACACTTGCTGAATTGTATTTTTGACAATTCAAGAGTTGTCAAAAGTACAAGGTAATAATACTGAGTATAGTAATACTGATCCGATCTTATCTGGTGGTAAAGAAGTAAGTCTATCGGTTGACACAGTTGAGCAAACAGTATAAAATACGTATGTAAGCTAACTAACTTACAATGGAGGTGATAAAGGTGGATGATTTGAATTTGAAAACGGAAAATGCTGAATTTGGTCAATATTTGCGTTCTGTCAGACAAGCAAAAAAAATATCAATTCGTCAACTTGCAAAAGCGGTGAGTAAAACACCTACATATATCAGTGATATTGAAAAGGGTAATAATAAACCTCCCGAAAGAGAGTTATTGGATAGAATAATTGCAGAATTGCATTTAGAAGAATTTCCAGACATAAGGAATAGGCTATATGATTTAGCTGCAAAAGAAAGAAAAGATGTTCCGGCAGATATTAAAGAATACCTAATGGAAAATGAATCAATATTAAAAATTATTAGAACGGCAAAAGAAAGCCCAAATGAAAAGCAAATCTGGGCAAAAGTATCGCAGATTATTTAATGGTGGAGGAATAAAAATGGCTGAATTAAGAAAAGAAGATTTGTGGGTAATGGCAGATAAACTCCGTAATAATATGGATTCTGCAGAATATAAGCATGTATGCCTTGGCCTTATATTCTTGAAATATATTTCTGATAGTTTTGAAAGAGCTTATCAAGAAATTTCTCAAGATGAATACGCCGACCCAGAAGATAGAGATGAATATCTTGCAAAAAATGTGTTTTGGGTGCCGCAGAAAGCACGTTGGGAAACAATTAAAAACAGTGCTAAAGATCCAACAATTGGTCAGGTTATCGATAATGCCATGTATGTGATTGAAAAGGAAAACTCTTCTCTTCGTGGCGTACTTCCTAAAGATTTTGCAAGAGCATCTTTAGATAAACGTTCTTTGGGTGAATTGGTTGATCTATTATCGGAACTTGAGATTGGAAACGATAAGAACAAAGACACTTTAGGCTCTGTATATGAATATTTTCTTGGAAAGTTTGCACGTGCTGAGGGAAAACTGGGTGGAGAGTTCTATACTCCACGCAGTGTAGTTGAGTTGATTGTAGCTATGATCGAACCTCATGATGGTCGAGTTTATGACCCTTGCTGCGGTTCTGGCGGTATGTTTGTCCAGAGTGAACGTTTTGTAGAAGACAGAGAGGGACGAATTGACGGTCAATTAGCTATTTATGGGCAGGAATCCAATTATAATACTTGGAAACTTTGTAAAATGAATCTTGCTATCCGTGGAATAGAAGCAAACCTTGGTCAGCAAAATGCGGATTCTTTCCATAACGATCAGCATAAGAGTTTAAAGGCAGATTATATTATGGCAAACCCGCCTTTTAATATTAGTGACTGGGGCGGCGAGCGTTTAATAGATGATCCAAGATGGAGTAAATACGGTATTCCGCCTACGGGTAATGCCAACTATGCTTGGATTTTGCACATGCTTTATCACTTAGCACCAAGCGGAACAGCAGGTTTTGTATTGGCGAATGGTTCTCTTTCATCTTCTACAATCAGTGAATACAACATTCGTAAAAACTTGATTGAAGATGACAAAATCGATTGTATTGTTACTTTGCCGGGTGGACTGTTCTCAACAACATCAATTCCTGTTTGCCTGTGGTTTATGGCTCGCAATAAGCTGAAAAACGGACACCGTGATCGACATGGAGAAATTCTGTTTATTGATGCCAGAAATATGGAAACAGAACCTTATGAGGATAGTCGTACGCAGAGGCAGCTGACTACAAAAACTATTGATGAAATCACCTCCGCATACCATTCTTTCCGCAACCATGAAAAGAAAGCAACAAAGTCAGATGGTACAGAGATTGAATATGCTGATAAACAGGGATTTTGGAAGATAGCAACATTGGAAGAAATTCGAGAAAAAGATTATAATCTTACACCAGCGAGTTATGTGGGAATTGCTCCTGTAGAAGAAGATACGGAACCGTTTGATGATAAGATTAGCAGGCTTGTTCAGGAACTAGAATTAATTGTAAAAGAATCACAATCTCTTGATCAAGTAATTTTTTCAAAGTTAAAAGAATTTGAGGATTGTGGAGGAAAATAACATGAAAGAATATGTTGCATTGGATGAATTAATAGAATATGGTCGCAACATTGCTTATGGAATAGTTCAGCCAGGGAAACCAGTTGATCATGGAATTCCAATGATAAGAGTTAACAATTTTGATAATGGTAGAATTGAGTTAAGTAATATTATACAGGTATCCCCAGAGATAGAAGAAAAATATTCGAGAACACGACTGCAAGGGAATGAAATATTGCTTACACTTGTTGGCTCAGTTGGACAGACCGCTTTAGTGGATGAAAACATGAAAAATTATAATGTTGCACGGGCAGTAGCTGTGATCCCTATTAAGTCAGGGATAAACCGAAATTGGGTAAAATATTACTTGGATTCGAATGTACCTCAGCAATACTTTAAGGAAGAATTAAATACCACTGTACAAGCAACTCTAAACCTAAAATCAGTTAAGAAAACACCAATTTGGATTCCAGATGACAAGTACATAGAGAAAGCTGTTGCGACTTTGACAAGCATAGATAGAAAAATTTATATTAATAATCGTAGCAAAGAGACTCTTGAAAATCTGATTTCCGCTATTTACTATAAAACACTAGGAATATATTCGTTTTCAAATGATAATAAAGAAGTTTTGGATAGCTGGTTTGAGTCAAATGTTTTGGATAACATTACTGAGGTTAGAGAAAAAAACAAAGATGAAAAAAATTATCCAGTTCTTTCGGTTGTAAAGGAAAGCGAATTTAAAGCATCGGAAGATGTTTTTACAAAACAAGTTTATAGTAAAAGTACAAAAAACTATAAAATTGTTCGTCGTAATCAAGTAGCATATAATCCGGCAAGGGCAAATATCGGTTCTATTGCTATGCTCAAAGAGTATGATGTGGGGCTTGTCAGTCCGATTTATACTGTATTTGAGATGAAGGATACAATTACTCCGACTTTCTTCTATTACTATATGAAGCAGCCAATATTTCAGGAAATGATCAAACACCATGCCATTGGCACAACAAGGCAGAACTTCCCTTTCGAAGCATTTAAAATGTTTCCTATGGTTGTACCGCCGATGGAACTTCAATTAAAATTTGAAGAAATGGCAAAACCTATTGAGCAGAAAATCGCAAAGCTCAAAGAAGAAAATGAAGTATTGGCAGAGATTAGAGATACCCTACTCCCCAAATTGATGAGTGGAGAAATGCCAGTGGAAGTGGGTGAAAATTAATGAAGGAACGTGAACGATACGAAGAATATTCACAAGATGAATCAGAAGAACAGTTTTCAATTTATAGTGTTTCTCACTTACTATCAAAACTTTCTGACTATAGTCGCATCATTTCTGAAAATGGAATACCTGGTACATTGCTGTTTCGTGGACAATCTGACATTGAATTCGGCATCCATGGAAGTATTTTTAGAAATGGTCTATTAACAAAAGAAACTACTATCGTTAATGAACTGATATTGCAAGAGCCATTGGAATTTGGAAATCATATGACTGATTTCGAACAGTTGGTCAAAATGCAACATTACGGCTTGCCAACTCGATTGCTGGATATTACAACCAATCCTTTAATTGCCCTCTATTTTGCTTGTTCTGAACATGAAGACAAAGACGGTGAAATGATTTTGTTTATCGAATCGCTACAGCGTCCTACACAAAAAGAAGTGAGATTGTTTTCTGCACTTGCAGAATATGATGGAAAAAGCGAAGGTAATTTTTTGGATTATTTTTCAAGAAAAGGACTCGGGGATGATATTTTATCTAGCTTTGAAGAAAAAGTGGAGCGACTGAAGACGCAGTTTCAAAATAAATATGTCCCGGTGGTAGCTCCTAAGAACAATGAACGTATAAGACGCCAAAATGGTGCGTTTTTAATATTAGGAATAGACATATCTGCTCCTGATTATTATCTAAAAAACAGTTTCAATTTAAAAGATAGTCTCAGTGAATATGTAGATGAAGGGATTCCAAGATATTTACGCATCCCAGCAGAACAGAAATCTTCTATACTTCATGAACTGGATATGATTGGAATAAATGAAGCATTTGTCTATCCGGAATTAGAGCATCAGACATCGTATATCAAAAAAAGACATTTTGTAAAGGCAGGTGAATAGAATGTCCAACTTTATAGAAAATGATCTTGAACAAGCTGCATTGGAGTGGTTTCAAGATTTAGGTTACCAAACCCAATATGGACCAGATATTTCGCCGGGAGGAAGTTTTTCAGAGAGAGAAAGTTTTGGAGATGTTGTTCTGTACGACAGGTTACATAGTGCATTAAAGCGTATTAACAAACAATATTCCAATGATACGATTTCAGAACTGGTTAAAAAGATTACTCGTCAGCAGAGCTTATCTATTGTCCAAAATAATGTTGCGTTTCAAAAACTATTAACCGATGGTATTGATGTAGAGGTTAAGCAGAAGGACGGAAGTATAAAAACGGAAAAAGCTTATATTTTTGATGCCAAAGATATTGAAAATAATGAGTTCTTGGCAATCAATCAATACACTGTAATTGAAAATGGAAAAGAACGCAGACTTGATATTGTTGCGTTCTTAAATGGTATTCCTGTTGTTGTAATAGAACTGAAAAATGCGACAAACGAAGAAGTAGATATTGTTGATGGGTTTAATCAACTTCAGACTTATAAAAGAGATATTCCTTCTTTGTTTTATTACAATGCCTTTATGATCACAAGCGATGGTATCAATGCAAAAGTTGGTACAATTACTTCTGATTTGGATCGATTTATGTTCTGGAGAACAATTGACGGAGAAAAAGAATCGGGACTTTCTTTTCCGCAATTGCAAGTTATGCTGTATGGAATGATGAATAAAAAGAGATTTTTGGACATTGTTTCAAAGTATAGCTTCTTTGTTCACGAGGAAGATAAGTCTTTCAAAATTTTGCCTGGTTATCATCAATTTTTTGCTGTAAATAAAGCATTGTATACCACTCATTTGGCAGCTTCTGAAAATGGAAGCAGAAAAGCGGGTGTAATTTGGCATACACAGGGTAGCGGGAAAAGTTATTCTATGCTCATGTATACTCGTCAATTAGTTTTAGAATTGAATAACCCGACCATTGTTGTTATTACTGACAGAAATGATTTGGATGATCAGCTGTTTACCACTTTTTCAAAAAGTGCTGATTATTTGCGTCAAACACCCAAGCAGGCAGATACAAGAAAGAAACTACGAGAACTATTAAGCGTTCAAGCTGGTGGCATTGTATTTACGACTATCCAAAAGTTTTCGCCAGATGAGAGTGACCAGTCGATGGAAGCACTGACTACCAGACGAAATGTGGTCGTTATAGCAGATGAAGCGCATCGCAGTCAGTATGGGTTAGAAGCAAAAGAAAAAGATGGCAAAGTTTCTTTTGGCTTTGCGAAACATATGCGAGGCGCACTACCGAATGCTTCTTTTATCGGTTTTACGGGAACTCCTGTTGAGTTGAGCGATAAGAACACCCCTGCCCTGTTTGGTGACTATATTGATATTTACGATTTGACTCAAGCGGTTAAAGATAAAACTACTGTTCCGATTTATTATGAAAGCAGGATTGCAAAGTTGGATCTTCCGCAGGAATTAAAGCCAAAGATTGATGATGAGTATGACAGCATTGTTGAGGGACAGGAAGAAACTTACGCTGAAAGCCAAAAGCGTAAATGGGCAAGGTTAGAAGCCATTGTTGGAACAGATAGTCGTATTGATGTAGTGGTGAAAGATTTTATCGCTCATTACAACCTTAGACAACAGGCGATTAATGGTAAAGTTATGTTTGTAGCTATGTCCAGAAAGATTGCAGTAAAACTTTACTCAAAGATTATAGAATACCGTCCGGAATGGCATAGTGACGACATTACTAAAGGTACAATTAAGGTTATTATGACTTCTGCAGCATCTGATCCACCTGAATTTCAGCCGCATTCAACTACTGCTTCTCAGAAAAAGTTACTTGCAAAGAGAATGAAAGATGTTGAAGATGAATTAAAAATTGTTATTGTTTGTGATATGTGGTTGACAGGATTTGATGTACCTTGTCTTCACACAATGTATGTCGATAAACCGATGAGTGGTCATAATCTTATGCAAGCCATAGCACGAGTTAATCGTGTGTTTAAAGACAAGCCCGGCGGTTTAATTGTAGATTATATTGGTATTGCGGATAATTTAAGAAGTGCATTAGCGCAATATACACCGTCTGACCGAAAAACAACAGGTATTGATCCACAAGTAGCAATAGATCTCATGCTTGAGAAGTATGAGCAAATTCAAGGAATATTGCATGGATTGGATTACTCTTCTTACATAAGTGGCTCTGCAAGTGAACGAATGGCGTGTATTGTTTCTGGTGTGGATTTTGTTTTGGGTAAACCAGAAGATGAGAAAAAAGAATTTCTTAATTTGGTTGTAGAAATCGGTAAGGCATACGCATTATGCTCGACCTCTGAACAAGCTCAAGCAATCAATGTAGAGATTAGTTATTTTAAAGCCATCAAATCAGGTATTATAAAAATACTACCAAAGGACAAACAGAAGAAAACGAAAGATCAAATAGAATATGAAATTGGTCAATTGGTTTCCAAATCAGTTATTTCTGAAGAAGTCGTTGACATATTTGCTTCAGTTGGATTGAATAAACCGGATATTTCAATTTTATCTGATGAGTTTCTTGAAGAAGTAAAAGGACTGCCACAAAAAAATTTAGCTCTGGAACTTTTACGACGTTTGCTTGACGGTAAGATTAAGTCAATAGCTAAAAAGAATGTTGTACAAGCAAAGAAATTTTCTGAAATGCTTGAAGCCTCAGTAATTCAATATGAAAAACGTTCTTTAGAGACGGTAGAGGTTATAAAGGCTCTGGTTGATATGGCAAAAGATATGAATGAGCTTCATAAAAGAGGAGAAAAGCTAGGATTATCAGACGATGAACTGGCATTTTATGATGCAATTTCGTCCAATGAGTCTGCCAGAGATTTCTATGAAAATGATGTTCTAAAACAATTTGCTAAAGAACTAACAATCAGCATTAAAAATAATATTAAGGTTGATTGGGATGTACGAGAAAGTGTTAGGGCACAGATGAGAATTACTGTAAAAAGGTTGCTCAGAAAATACAAATATCCACCGGATAAACAGGCAACTGCGGTAGATTTGATAATAGAGCAAGCTGAAAAAATGTGTGAGTCTGAATTAGATAAATGAAAAGTCTAATTCCCCAGCTATGCTGGGGAGAATGGAATAGTTGGAAACGGTGAGGATAAAAAAGAA
>OFMU01001460.1_pt1 | contig 14137 bp, 8 predicted proteins | sample 1541861 | NCBI WGS metagenome assembly OFMU01 (sample SAMN04209238, study PRJEB22552) | human gut metagenome | biome: gut; material: feces | host: Homo sapiens | place: USA: Oklahoma
GTTAAAGCCAACAGAAAAAAGTGATGCGGGATACCGGCTTTATGACGATAAGGCATTGGAAACATTACAGCAGATTTTGTTTTTCCGTGAGTTTGATATTCCATTGAAAGAAATCAAAGCTGTTATGGATAACTCGGTTCTTGAAAGAAACCAGCTTTTGCAAATGCAGAGAAAAATGTTGGTAGCAAAAAAAGAACGTATGGAACGTCTGATTACCAGCATTGATGATATTCTGAAAGGAGAGAATAAAATGGATTTTGCAATTTTCAGTAAAACAGAAGTGAAAGAAATGTTTCAAACTATGCTTGAACATATGCCCGACAATATGAAAGAACTTGCTGTCAAAGAGTTTGGAAGTGTTGAAGAATGGAAAAAGCATTATATTGAGGCAGTCTCATCAGAAGAACTGCAAAAAGGCTATGCCAAAGTTGTTGAGTGGTATGGAGGAAAAGAAAAATATTTATCTGTAGTCAACAATCCTATTAGCAAAGACGTAGCTGACAGTTACAACAAACGAATAGAAGCAGTTTTGCAAAAACTAATTGCAAAAAGAAATTGTGATGTAAATTCTTCGGAAGTTCAAGAAGTTGTTGAAGAATATGGCTTACTTATGAAGCAGTTTTCACAAATAAAAGAAGAACAAGGTTTTATGATGGCACAGGCACAGTATTATCGCAACGAAAGAATTAAGTCTATGACTGATGAGAAATATGGTGAAGGTACTGCTGATTTCTTAGCACAAGCTATTGAAGCATTTTACAAGTAAAAATACGGTTTGTGAATGAGAAACATTTGAACACTTTTTGAACACCCAGACCGTGATGAAGTCCTCAAAGCCCCTTTCTATCAGTATTTGTGATTGCTTAAAACGGTTCGATTCCGGTCTGCGGCATTATTTTTTTCTCTGAGATTTTTGTGAAGTCAATGTTTGCAAGAATCTCAGAGTTTTTTGTTTTATGCATTCCATTTGGAGGTAAGGATATTATTCAAAAAATAACGGCATTGCATCTCATCTTACGAGATACAATGCCGTTATTTTAAAGTCTTCACACTTTCATTAAAAGTGGACCTGGCGGGAATCGAACCCGCGTCCAAAAACCTGTCCCATGTACTTCTACTATCATAGTCAGTTATTTGACATTCCCTCTGCCGTACGAAAACTAACATCCTTACGGGTTCAGTAGCTTCATAATACGCCTGACGGCTCAAAGCTTTGCCGTCATCGTTTCTCACATAGTCGGTGCCAGATTCCTAAAGTGTGAGTGCTTCAGGGCTGACATGCAGCATTTAGGCTGCAGCTAATTCGAAATTATCGTTAGCGTTTAATTTTAAGTTTGCGATTTAACGCATCAGCCTACGGATAGCTTCTCCATCTTCGAGATCCCTGTCGAAACCAGTACAAGCCCTGATCAGGGTAGAGTAATGAATACTCTCTACTGTAACAGACACATTCTCTTGTGTGCTGTACATACTAATATAGTAAAAAGAAATATAAATGTCAAGTGATTATTGCGTTAAAAGAAGTGAAAAAGCAGTAAAAATTTAGCATTTTTAATGTCATTTCACATATTTTTTATAAAGATAATTACTGTCAGACAGGGAAGAATGTGTTAATATAATAATATGAGTAATTATAAATCTTAACAAGAAAATTCGGAAAAAGGAGAGGTTTCTTATGCCAACAACATACGCACATTATAAATTCGGAAAAGAGGTGCTCAGCGCACTTCCAAGACCCCTTCAGAATTCTATAGAAGCGCATAGAGAGTTGTTTGATATTGGGTTACATGGACCGGATATCTTATTTTATTATAATGCATTAAAGAAAGATCCGGTGAATGAACAGGGGCATACACTTCATGAACAATTTGCCGATGAGTTTTTCCATCATGCTGTTGAAGTGATTGAGAAAGTAAAAGATCCGGCAGCGGCGCGTGCATATATTTATGGATTTATCTGTCATTTTGCTTTAGACAGTGAATGCCATCCTTATGTTGAAAAAATTATGCAGGTAGGAAGAGTTTCACACAATGAGATTGAGATGGAACTGGATCGAATGATGCTGACGGAAGATTATCATGATCCTTTGCGCTATCTGACAGCGAAGCATATTCATCCTAAGATGGAGTATGCGGAAGTGATCGCACCATTTTTCAAAGATGTAACAGCCGAGCAGATCTATAAGGCATTAAAAGGGATGGTTTTTTATCATAAGCTGTTTCTGGCACCGACATCTGGAAAGCGAAAAGCGTTGTTTCTTGGGATGAAGGCAGTGGGGAAATACGATTCATTGCATGACATAGTGATGAGTGTAAAGCCAGATCCGTTATGTCAGAAATATTGTAAGGTTTTGAAACGGCAATATTCAGGTGCAGTGCCGTTAGCTGCGAGTCTGATCGTACAGTATCAGAAGAAATTATTCCAGGATACACCGCTTCCGGAACGTTTTCATGAGACATTCGGTGCAGGAGAAGAGTGGGAGAAACTGCGCCTGTAGAGAATCGAAGAAAAGAGTAACAGACTGCTTGCCAGGAGAGATGCAGAAGAAGAGAAAAAGAGTCAGGAGAATGTAGATGAAGGAATTCGTTAAAGTGCAGGATATCACGAAAACTTATAAAATGGGTGAAGTTGAGATTCATGCAGTGGATCACATCAGCTTTTCGATTGAGCAGGGGGAACTTGTTGTAATCGTTGGACCAAGTGGTGCAGGTAAGACAACTGTGCTTAATATTCTCGGCGGAATGGATACGGCAACAAGCGGGAAGCTGTATGTAGATGGAAAAGATATTACAGCTTATAATTCCAAACAGCTGACAGGATACCGCAGAGATGACATCGGATTTGTTTTTCAGTTTTATAATCTTGTGCCGAATCTGACCGCATTGGAAAATGTTGAGCTTGCGTTGCAGATCAGTAAGGATCCGTTGGATGCACAGGCAGTTTTGGAGGAAGTTGGTCTGGGGGAACGGAAGAATAATTTTCCGGCACAGCTTTCCGGCGGTGAGCAGCAGCGAGTTTCAATCGCGAGAGCATTAGCGAAGAACCCAAAGCTTTTGCTTTGTGATGAGCCAACAGGTGCATTGGATTACAATACAGGAAAATCAATTTTGAAATTACTTCAGAATATGTGTAGAGAAAAGGGAATGACAGTTATTATCATTACACATAATCAGGCACTTGCGCCGATGGCAGATCGATTGATTCATATAAAAAATGGACAGGTAGCAAGAATGGAATCTAATGAGAATCCGACTTCGATTGATGAAATTGAATGGTAGGGGATGTGGATGAAGAAAGCATTACGAAAAAACTTTTATATGGAGATCCGTCATAGCCTTGGACGTTTTTTATCCATTTTCTTTATTGTTGCGATAGGATGTGCATTCTTTTCCGGAATTCGTGCATCAGAGCCGGATATGAGATATTCAGGAGATGCATATTTCGATGAGAAGAACCTGATGGATATTCAGGTAATGAGTACAATGGGACTGACAGAAGATGATCTGGATGCAATTCGTGCTGTGGATGGTGTATTGGATGCAGAAGGAAGCTATGCAACAGATGTACTTTGTACGATTCGGGGAAACCAGGTAGCAGTTCATGTTATGGCGCTCCAGGATAAGATGAATCAAGTTCAGTTAGAAGATGGCAGGCTTCCAGAAAAGGAAAATGAATGTGTAATAGATGCAGATTATCTGGATGGAAAGAATCTGAAGATTGGGGATAAGATCACATTATCGAGTGGGACTTCGGATTCTTTGGAAGATACACTTAAGACAGATACATTTACCATTGTTGGTACGGTCAGCAGTCCGGAGTATATTGCATTTCACAGAGGCAGTACAACAATCGGAAATGGAAGTGTCAGTGCCTTTCTTTGCGTTCCGGAGAAAGCATTTTCATTAGATATCTATACAGAGGTTACAGTGCAGGTTGAAGGTGCAAAGGAAGCAACTGCATTTACGAAAGAATATGAAGAACATGTGGATTCTGTGCTGAAAAAGGTTCAGGCAATTAAAGCGGAAAGAGAACAGGCCAGATATGATGAGATTACTTCGACAGCGCAGGAAAAAGTGGATGAAGCACAAGAAGAGTTAGCTCAGGCAGAGCAGGATCTGGCGGATGGAAAAGAAGAGGCAGAAGAAGAACTTGCAAGTGCAAGAGAGAAACTTGATGCAGCGAAGAAAGAGCTTGAACGAGGAAGAAATCAGCTGGCAGCTTCGAAGCTTGAACTGGAGCAGTCGAGAAATCTTCTGATATCAAAGCAAAAGGAGCTAGATCAGTCAAAAGCACAAGTTGAGCAGGGTGCACAGGAACTTAGTGAAAAACAGATTACACTTACAACATTAAGAAATCAGCTGGCACAACTGAAAGAGCAGGAAGAAAGTCTGGAAGATCAGAGACAAGAACTTTTAGCGCAACAGACACAGATGCAGCAAAAGAAAGACGAGCTTCTGAAAGCAAAGGAAGAATTGCAGCAACAGGCAGAAGACTATCAGTCCGCGTATCAGCAGATTTATCAGCCGCTGAAACAGTCTTATGAAGAATTAAATACACAGTATGAACTTCTTTTACAGAACTATGAGGCACTGAAAGAAGAATATGACCGGAAACAGGAAGCAGGAGAAGAAGATCCGGAATTAAAGGCTCAGTTAGAACAGTTGGAAGCTGAAAAAACAGCAATGGAAGAGAAGTTGACTGAATTGAAAGCAAATCTGGATAAAATGGAACTGGAGGCGAAGGCTGCCGAAGCAGAGATTCAGAAAAACCAGACAAAGATTGAAGCCGGATTAACGCAGATCAACGAAGGGCTTCCAGTAGTTGAAGCTGGGATAGCTCAGATTGAAGAGGGGATTCCGGTATTACAGGATAATATACAGAAACTGACGGATGTGCTGACACAGGGGGATGCTGCAATCCTTACCGCAAGTCGGCAGATAGATCAGGCGAAGGCGCAGATTACATCCGGTCAGCAGCAGATTGACAGCGGATGGCAGCAGATCAGTGAGGGACAGAAGAAGATTGATGAGGCACAGCAGCAATTAAGCAGCGGAACAAAGGAGCTGGAAGACGGTTGGGCAGTGTATGAGGAAGGTCGTATAGAAGCTCAGAAGAAGATTGAAGATGGAGAACGGCAGATTACAGAAGCAAGAGAAGAGCTTGCGAAAGCACAGCAGAAGATTGATGATCTTGAAAAGCCAAAGTGGTATGTTTATGATCGGAACAATCTGACAGAATACAGTGGATACGGAGATAATGCAGACCGTATGCGGGCAATCGGTAAAGTGTTCCCACTCATTTTCTTCCTTGTTGCAGCATTGATCAGTCTGACAACAATGACACGAATGGTAGAGGAGGAGAGAACGCAGATCGGTACTTTGAAGGCTCTCGGATATGGAAATGCTTCAATTGTTGGAAAATATCTCTGGTATGCGATCCTTGCGACATTAACCGGTGGTGTTTTCGGAATTCTGATTGGAGAAAAGATAATTCCATATATCATTATCACTGCATATAAGATCTTGTATCGTCATATGTATGATGTTGTGATCCCGTATAATTTGTATTATGCTGTAACAGCATGTGCAGCGGCACTTGCATGTACAGTAATCGCAACACTGTTCTCATGTATGAAAGAATTACGAGAGCAGGCAGCAGAATTGATGCGTCCGCCGACACCAAAACAGGGAAAACGAGTATTTCTGGAACGAGTTCCGTTTATCTGGAAAAATCTGAATTTTACATGGAAATCGACCGTGCGTAATCTGGTGCGGTATAAAAAACGCTTCTTCATGACAGTATTTGGAATTGGCGGTTGTATGGGCATGATGTTGTTTGGTTTTGGATTAAAAGATTCTATTTCAGCAATCGTTCCGCTTCAATACGAACAGATTCAGCTTTATGATGGAGACGTTATTTTAAAGGAAGATGTGACAGAAGAAGAGAGAAATGATGTCCAGAAAGAACTGGATGCGGATAAGAAGGTATCAGTGACTGCAGAAAATCTTTTGAAAAATATTGAAGTCAGTTCAGGAGAGTCTTCTCAGGAAGTTTATTTAGATGTACCAAAAGATGTGGAAGCATTCAAAAAGTTTGTCGTGATCCGGGATCGGAAGACAAAGGAAATTTATTCATTGGAGGATAAAGGAGCAATCCTGACTGAAAAAGCAGCGAAACTGCTGGAAGTCAATGTCGGTGATAAATTAACGATTGATACAGATGATGGAGAGAAAACAGTCTTGATCAGCGCAATCTGTGAGAACTATATGGGACATTATCTCTATATGACATCTGAAGTCTATGAAAAGACATTCGGTGAGGCTCCGGACTATAATTCAATTTATTATAGAACTCAGGACCGTACAACAGAAGAGGCAAAGGATGTCGGCGAAAATGTAATGAAGTGTGATGGAACACTTAGCATCAGCTATACGACAAGCCTGAAAAAGCAGGTGGATCATATGCTGGAGAGTCTGGATATCGTGATTATTGTATTGATTATTTCTGCAGGAATGCTGGCATTTGTAGTGCTGTATAATCTGAATAATATTAACATTACAGAGCGCAAGAGAGAACTGGCAACATTAAAGGTACTTGGATTTTATGACAAGGAAGTTTCTTCTTATGTCTACAGAGAGAATATCCTGCTGACCTTGATTGGGGCACTGGCGGGATTGGTGATCGGAAAAATTCTGCACCGTTTTATTGTTGAGACAGTGGAGATTGATTCGGTTATGTTTGGACGAAATATCGATCCACCAAGTTTCCTGTATGCCTTTCTTCTGACAGTGGCCTTTTCTTTGTTTGTTAATGGAGTGATGTATTTTAAGTTAAAGAAGATTAACATGGTTGAATCACTCAAGAGTGTAGAATAAGACAGATTTGTCAGGAAATATAATAACGAACATAAGAATGGATTGCAGAGAAGCTGCATGGAACATAGATACAATTGTGAAATGTTCCATGACAGCTTCTTTGTTGTTGCCGGCCGCACGTAGCATGAACAGTAACTTTTTGTTAAAAAGCACTTGAAATATACCTGTAGGGGGTATATATTAATAATTAGAAAATATACCCCCTGGGGGTTATACGACAGGAGGAATACAATGGAAGAAAAGAAAGTCTGTCCGGGATGTTGTCACAAGACAAAGGATCGACCGGAAAAAGAATATAAAGATCTGATGAATCGTCTGAGTAGAATTGAAGGACAAGTCAGGGGAGTTCGAAGGATGGTTGAAGAAGGCGCGTATTGTCCGGATATTCTGATTCAGGTATCTGCGGTGAATGCGGCTCTGAATAGTTTCAATAAAGTGCTTTTGGCAAACCATATCCGGTCATGTGTGGCAGATGATATCCGGGATGGAAAAGATGAAACGATTGACGAGCTCGTGACGACACTTCAGAAATTGATGCGATAAAAGATCTGAAGAGAGATCCGGCACAAAAAGTCCGGATCACAACTTGAAGGAGGAGTAAAATGAAACAATATAATGTGACGGGAATGAGTTGTGCAGCCTGCAGTGCCCGTGTTGAGAAGGCAGTTGGGAAAGTCCCCGGAGTTGAGAACTGTTCAGTCAGTCTTCTGACGAATTCCATGGGAGTGGAAGGCACAGCAACAGTAGATGCGGTTATTGCGGCTGTTGAGGAAGCTGGATATGGGGCAACGTTGAAATCTGCAAAGAATGAAAGGCATGGGATGAATCAAAGTGAGCAGAACTGTGCGGAAGATGCGTTGAAAGACAGGGAGACACCGAAGATGAAAAGGCGTCTGATCGCTTCTTTGTGTTTTTTGATTCCGCTCATGTATCTGTCAATGGGGCATATGATGTGGGGCTGGCCACTTCCGGTATTTCTGGAAGGGAATCATGTGGCGATGGGGCTGGCGCAGCTCCTGTTAACGACAATCGTTATGGTGATCAATCAGAAGTTTTTTATCAGTGGATGGAAAGGCATGATTCATAGAGCACCAAATATGGATACGCTGGTTGCACTCGGTGCAGGTGCATCTTATGGATATAGCGTGTATGCATTATTCGCTATGACAGCTGCGCAGACGGCAGGCGATATGGATCATGTGATGGAGCTGATGCATGAATTTTATTTTGAATCAGCAGCAATGATTTTAACGTTGATCACAGTCGGAAAGATGCTTGAAGCGCATTCAAAGGGAAAGACAACAGATGCATTAAAGAGCCTTATGAAGCTGGCACCAAAGACAGCAACGCTCCTGCGTGATGGAAAAGAACAGGAAGTTTCGATTGACCAGGTGAGAAGAGGAGATCAGTTTGTTGTAAGACCGGGGGAGAATATTCCGGTGGATGGAATTGTTCTGGAAGGAAACAGTGCAGTAGATGAAGCTGCCCTGACCGGAGAGAGTATACCGGTAGATAAAGCAGAAGGGGATAAAGTGTCTGCGGCTACAATGAATCAGTCAGGTTTTCTGCGTTGCGAGGCGACGAGAGTTGGCGAGGATACGACATTATCACAGATCATTCAGATGGTAAGTGATGCGGCAGCAACAAAAGCACCAATTGCCAAAGTGGCAGATAAAGTTTCAGGAGTATTTGTTCCGGCAGTTATTTCTATTGCAGTTGTCACAATGATCGTATGGCTGCTTGTCGGAGAGTCTGTTGGATTTGCACTTGCAAGGGGAATATCTGTTCTGGTGATCAGCTGCCCGTGTGCATTAGGTCTGGCCACTCCGGTTGCAATTATGGTTGGAAATGGAATGGGAGCGAAGAATGGAATCATGTTTAAGACAGCTGTTTCGCTGGAAGAGACAGGAAAGACGGAGATTGTTGCGCTGGATAAGACAGGAACGATCACAAGCGGAGAACCGAAGGTGACAGATCTGATCCCTGCGGACGGAATGACAGAACATGAATTATTATTTTTTGCAAATGCATTGGAGAAGAAAAGTGAGCATCCGCTTGCCCGGGCAATTCTTGCAAAGGCAGAAGAAAATGGGGAAGCAGAGCAGAAAAGTGAAATCACACAGTTTCAGGCAGTTCCGGGAAATGGTCTGTCAGGAAAACTTGGAGAGGACTGGCTGTACGGAGGCAATTTTAAATTCATTTCAGACAAAATGAAGATTTCTGCCAGCATAAAAGAACAGGCAGAACGGTTGGCACAGCAGGGAAAGACACCGCTGTTCTTTGGAAGGAATGAGCAGTTCCTTGGCATGATCGCAGTTGCGGATGTGATCAAGGAAGATAGTCCACAGGCAGTGAAAGAACTTCAGAATATGGGAATCCATGTTGTTATGCTGACCGGAGATAATGAGCGCACAGCGAAGGCAATTGGTGAGCAGGCAGGTGTGGATGAAGTGATCGCAGGTGTTCTTCCGGAAGGAAAAGAACAGGTGATCCGCAAGCTGAAAGAAAAAGGAAAGGTTGCGATGGTAGGTGACGGTATCAATGACGCACCGGCACTGACCAGGGCAGATATGGGAATTGCCATTGGAGCGGGGACAGATATTGCAATCGATGCAGCGGATGTTGTGCTGATGAAGAGCCGGTTAAGTGACGTGCCGGCGGCAATCCGTATGAGCCGTGCAACATTGCGCAACATTCATGAGAATCTGTTCTGGGCATTTTTCTATAATGCGATAGGAATTCCACTGGCAGCAGGAATCTGGATCCCGGTCTTTGGTTGGAAATTAAATCCGATGTTCGGAGCAGCGGCAATGAGCCTGTCCAGTTTCTGTGTAGTGACAAATGCATTGAGACTGAATCTGTTTAAAATGTACGATGCCAGCAAAGACAGAAAAAGAAAGATGAAAAAGGTAGAAACAGCAGAAAATACTGTTTCAGATATTGTCTTAGCAGACAAAAATGAGTCAGAAAACAAGGAGGAGACAAAGATGACAAAGACAATGAAAATCGAAGGAATGATGTGTGGACACTGTGAGGCGGCTGTGAAGAAAGCTCTCGAGGCACTTGAGCAGATTGATACAGCAGAAGTCAGCCATGAGGCCGGAACAGCAGTTGTGACACTGAATTCCGAAATCAGTAATGAAGTGCTGAAAAAGACAGTCGAAGACAAAGATTATACAGTAACAGCGATCGAGGATTAATGAGCAAAGAAGAGGTCCCCTGCGGAAATGAAAGATTCCGCAGGGGACCTCTTAGATTAATCCTTGTATACAATCTTTCCATCACAGATTGTATATTTTACTTTTCCATACAATTCCCATCCGGTAAATGGAGAATTAGAAGACTTAGAAGCATAAGTCTCAGGAGTCCATTTCTCATTCGGATCAAACAGTACAAGATCAGCTGATTTTCCTTCTGCGACAGAACCGCACGGAAGGTGATACAGGCTGGCAGGATTGATCGTCATCTTCTCAATCAGCTGGCTTAATGTCAGGTGTCCCGGACGTACAAGGGAAGTGATTCCGAGAGCAAGGGAAGTCTCAAGACCAATAATACCGCTTGGTGTTTGTGTGATAGGACGGGATTTCTCTTCCGTACTGTGTGGCGCATGGTCTGTAGCGATCAGATCGATCGTACCGTCTTTGAGACCTTCGATGATAGCAAGGCGGTCATTTTCTGTACGAAGCGGTGGGTTCATCTTGGCAAGTGCGCCGTATTTTAATACAGCTTCATCTGTCAAAGTGAAATGATGCGGAGTTGCCTCTGCATGCAGATTTGCTCCCATAGCTTTAAAGGTACGTACCAGTTCAACGGACTGTCCGGAGCTGATATGCTGGATCACGACCTGTGCACCGGAACGAAGCGCCAGCAGACAATCTCTGGCAACAAGAGATTCTTCAGCAATCGAAGGAGATCCGTAGATGCCCAGCGCATCAGATACAGGTCCGTGGTTGATTCCGTTTGTTTCAATAAATGCAGGATCTTCTTCATGAAGACTGATCGGAAGGTCAAGTGCCTTCGCCTCTTCCATGGCCTTATAGAGAAATGCAGCGTTCTTAAGAGGGATTCCGTCATCTGTGAATCCACAGGCACCGGCAGCGGCAAGTTCTTTCATAGAAGTCATTTCCTCACCTTTGAGTCCGCAGGAGACAGCGGCAGCCTGGAAAATATGGATGTCTTCCAAGGCCTCCCGTTCCATCAGTTCTTTAAGAACCGGAACAGAATCGATGACCGGTGAAGTATTTGCCATACAGATCACGGAAGTAAATCCACCGGCAGCAGCTGCAAGAGATCCGGTATGGAGATCTTCTTTATAAGTAAATCCGGGATCACGGAAATGAATGTGTGTGTCAACAAGTCCTGGAGAAATCATAAGTCCTGCAGCATCAAGCTCATCCTCTCCATTTTCAGGTGTCAGAGTTCCGGCATCTGCGAATGTCTGGATCAGACCGTCTGTGATGCGAAGGTCGACAAGACGTTCTGTATCAGATGCAGGATCAATTAGAAAACCATTTTTTATAAGCATAATTCATCCTCCTTTTGCTGTTAAGTATACCGTATTTTTGATAGAGATTCAAATTTATTAGAAAATGTGTTATCATAAACGCACCGTAACATGAAAAAAAAGAGGGCAGAAAGGTTATCTCTGAATTTTACCGGATCCAGACAATCGTTCTGCGGAAAGAAGGAGTAAATGAAAGAATACGATTATCTGATTGTCGGAGCAGGTCTTTATGGAGCTGTCATGGCACATGAATTAAAGAAAAAAGGGAAGAAATGTCTTGTGATTGACCGAAGAGATCATATTGCAGGAAATATTTACTGTGAGGACATAGAAGGAATCCATGTGCATAAATATGGTGCACATATTTTCCATACGTCTGATAAAAAGATATGGGATTACATGAATCAGTTCGCGGAATTTAATAATTACATCAATTCACCGGTAGCAGTTTATAAAGATGAACTTTATAACCTGCCATTTAATATGAATACATTCAGTAAGATGTGGAATATCCGCACACCACAGGAAGCAAAAGAGATTATTGAAAAACAGCGCAAAGAGACAGGAATCACAGATCCACAGAATCTGGAGGAACAGGCACTTTTTCTTGGCGGAAGAGATATCTATGAGAAGCTGATCAAGGGTTATACAGAGAAACAGTGGGGAAGAAAGTGTACAGAACTTCCGGCATTTATTATCAAACGTCTGCCATTCCGATTTGTTTACGATAATAACTATTTCAATGACAGATATCAGGGAATTCCGGTTGGCGGTTATACAGCAATCGTTGAGAAGATGCTGGAAGGGACAGAAGTTCGCACAGGGATTGATTTCTTTGAATTCAGAAAAGAGAATCCGGAGATTGCAGAGAAGATTATTTTTACAGGAATGATCGATGAATATTTTGGATATCAGCTGGGAGCATTGGAGTATCGTTCTGTCAGGTTTGAGACAGAAGTTCTTGATTGTGAGAACTATCAGGGAAATGCTGTTGTCAATTACACAGAGCGTGAAGTTCCGTATACAAGAATTATCGAGCACAAGCATTTTGAGTTTGGCAAGCAGGAGAAGACGGTTATTTCCAGAGAGTATTCATCAGAATGGAGTGTTGGCATGGAACCATACTATCCGGTAAATGATGAGAAGAATAATGCATTGTTTGAAGAATACAAGAAGCTTGCAGAAAAGGAAGAAAATGTAATCTTTGGCGGACGACTGGGAGATTATAAATATTATGACATGGATAAAGTTGTTGCCGCAGCTCTTGACAGACTGGAAGAATTCAATTAATATGAGAGTCACACTTCAGTCGTTCTGACTGAAGAATCAGGAAAGATTCTGAAGAGTAGTTCGTATCAGATTCTGATAATTTTCAATTGGACAGGTATTGTATCGTGTGCGGTGTGGGGCCGCACACGTTTAGATGACAGATTGCAGTAGAATTAAATATGGAAAAAATGTATGAAGTACTTCGCTTCGTGGAAAAAGGAACCGAATGCCAGCCAAGTATCGATTGCCTGCAGGGAGAACTTTTGATTTATTATCTGCGGGATAATACACAGTTGGATAAAGCGGTGTTGTTTGAATGGTTCCGACAGATTGCCGGGGAAATAAGAAAGTACCAGCAGTCGAAACGTGGGCAGAATTATCGATGTCTGACGCCGTATAGTATTGTTGTGACAGAAGAAGGAGAACTGCTGCTTTTAAATCCGGATGCACAGGAAAATGAATTTGTTATGAAGAAGATGCAGCAGAAAGCGGTGAGAAGTCATTTTATCCGCCCGACAGCGTCAGGCAGCAGGAAAAATTGTTCCGTGGATTTGTTCGGATATGGTAAAATATTGCAGTTTTTACTGGCATATACAGAGCAGATTCCAGAACTTAGCAGAAGTGAAGAACGCAGACTGGAGCGGATCATTGAACGTTGTACCGGTGGCGGAAGACGGCATTATGACAAGATCAGCCAGGTGATACGTGATCTTCCGGAGGAACGTGAGGAATGGAATCTGGAACAGAAAGTAAAACTTCGGAATGTCAAACTGGCGGTTCTTTTATTTGCTGCCGGGGCAGTAATTGCGGCAGCAGGAATTAGGATGAGCCGGGGAAGAGAAAGCAACAATACAGTTGGGAAAAGTGAAACGGCAGTGCAAGCTCAGAAAGCAGACGATGTAAAAGCAATACCAGAAGAACATAGTGAAACTGAACAGGACAGAAAAAAAGCATTGGAAGATATGAAATGGAAGAAAGAGATGGAAGAACGGGTTCAGGAGATTCTGGAATCGGTCAAAGCATGTGAAAAGAAGATAGAAGAAACGACGAAAGAAGAAAATAACAGGGAAAACAAGGAAGAAGCAGAGCAAACGACAGAACAGCAAACAGAGGAAACTGCGGAAAAATCTGTAGAAGAGGAAATACAACAGGAAACGAAACAAGAAGTGATAAATGATCCGGTTGTTCCGGAATAAGAAAAAAGTCTCCATAAAAGGGAGGATGCCGGGTAACCATTTACTGGTTCCCGGCATGTATTATGAAAAAGTTTATTCAAAGTTTTTTGTTTTTTCCTTTGATGCTTATAGTATATGTGAGAGAAATGAAGAAAAAGTGATAAGAAGATGAAAGATTTTTAAATGATAAATGAACAAATTATGAACGACAGATGTAGTGGAAAATAACGGTTTAAAAAAGAATGGCAGTGTGGTATTCTACATCTAAAGAGAACTTCGGAAGTTACTGTTCACTCCCGTGTCAATCACTCCGC
>OFMU01001464.1_pt1 | contig 14130 bp, 15 predicted proteins | sample 1541861 | NCBI WGS metagenome assembly OFMU01 (sample SAMN04209238, study PRJEB22552) | human gut metagenome | biome: gut; material: feces | host: Homo sapiens | place: USA: Oklahoma
GGCTACAAGCTGACCCCGCCCACAGTCGTGCAGGAAGCGCTTGCGGACTACCGAAAAAGCAATGATTGGCTAGGCGCTTTCATGGAAGAATGCTGTGAGCTGGGCGAAAACTACGCAGCAAGTAGCAAGGAGCTTTACCAGCGGTATACAGCTTATTGCCAAGTAAGCGGCGACTACCGCCGGGACAGTCGGGACTTTGCAAACGCGATGAAGAGCGCGGGCTTTGAGCTGAAACACAAGATGCACGGCAATGCGTATACAGGCCTGCGGCTGCATTCTGGTTTTTCACCACAATAGTGCGATACATCGTCAAGATGAAGGATGATGAAGGGTATTTAGTAAAACCCTATAGAGCAAAAAATTTGAAAATTAGAGTTTTATGTATTTGCCTTCATCATCCTTCATCTTATCGTTATAACGTCAAATTTACAGATTGGAGATTTTAAGCATGTCTTATTCAACATACCGCCTTTTCATGCCTGTGGGCATCTGGTACACCCGCCGTTCAGATATCGAGCTTCAACGCGAGCTGTGGCTCTCTGGCAGTGCTTCCCCGCCCTCCACCGTGGCGGAGCTGGCCGCAATGATCTATGCCGGGCAGATCATCCCCGCGCCCCGCTTTGGGTACTGCGTGCAGTATGGCGGCAGTGGAAAATATTTTGAACGCCGCGAGGACGCATTGGAGTACATGTGCAAGCGCTGGAAGAAGGACTTTATTTTGCGGCACCTGGATGAAGCTGTGGCCTACGCTGACACACAGCGCCCTGCCAGACTGCTGGAAGCCCGGCGGCTGGCTATGCTGTGGAAAAATGAAGAAGATTCTGGAGGTGGAAAGCATGCTGACCGCTAACCAGCGCAAAGCCCTGGCGGCCCTGTTGGCGAGTAAGAGCCGTGTAGATGCTGCCCGTGTGTGTGGCCTGTCCACCAAGACGCTGCAAGGCTATGAGAAACTACCAGAGTTCGCCGAGGCGCTGGAAAAAGGCCGCCGGGAGGCGCTGGCCGATGCCGCCCACCGCATTGCCGCCGGGTATTCTGAAACTGTGGACACCTTGCAGGATATTATGCAGAACCCCGCCACGCCGGATGCTTCCCGCGTTGCTGCTGCCCGCGTCCTGCTGGAGTATGGCCTAAAATACGCAGAAATGACCGATATCAACAAGCGCCTTGATAGATTGGAGGGCATGATTTAGTGCTTTATTATACACTCTACACGGAGGGCCTGGACGCCATTGCCCGGCATTACATCCGGCAACAGGCCGATGACCCCACCGCGCACGACCGTTGGCAGGCAGAGTTTGACCGGCTGTGTGATGGCTACAGCGGCCATTTGCAGGACTGGGCCGCCCGCCCCGCCCCCAAGCCCGCCGAAGATGAAATGTACCCCGACCGGCTGCCCGCTGTCCGCCTTGCTGCGGATGATCTGACGCTGGACGAGTTTACGGGGCTCTGTAAATGGCATGCAGGCCATGCCGGGCTGTACCCGGCCATGCAAGCCGCCGCTGCTGTGGAGGGCCGCGAGGGCTGGGACAAGGTGTTTGCACAGTATTGCCCCACAGTGGAACAGCGGCAGGCGGCTTTTGCCAAGTTTGCCAAGTTGGTGCAAGCCGTGCTGGATGCTGACCCCAGCACCCTGCCCCGGCGGGATGTTGGGCTTGTACCCCGTGGCTGGTTGGACTGTCAAGCCCTTGTGCTGCCGTATTCCACCAGCTGGGAGAAAGCCCGCCGGGAAGCCGTTGCCGTTATGGGATACACCGACCGCGTGCAGCTGTGAGGGAGGGGCCCACAATGAAAAATGCACTGGCCCGGCTGGAAGCGCTGGAGCGTGGCACCCCCGGCGACAAGCTGTTGATCGTCACCGAGGTAGTAACCCCCACCGGCAAGCTGTACAAGCTGCCCGGCGGGGAGCTGCTGCCGCTGCCAGAGGTGTACAGCTACATGCGCTTGCATGGTCAAGGGGTCCTGCTAATTGATGATCTGCCAGAAATGCCAAAGAAGGGAGGGAAGAAAAATGGCTAATTCGCAAATGCTGTTGAACCAGCTGCACCACCACACAGACCCGGACGTTACTGTGCATGTTGTGGAGAGCTTGAAAGACAACACCCTGCGCCTGGTGAGCCGGTCCCGTAACGGCTATATCATTAGCTGGCAGGTGGAAGAACCGAATGGACGTATATTTCATTTCAAAGAGCGGAATGACGCAGAACGCTATATTCGCAACCATTACAACATCGCCCCACGCACTAGCCGTTGGGACGGAGATTTTTAGGAGGAAAAACCATGAATTACATCAATGAGGCCCGCAAAATTATCACTGACTGTTACGCAGCCCTGAAGCCGTCTGAACAGTTGCGCCGTGAAGCAGCGGAAGAACAGCGCCAGGGCCACATCACGGAGGGCTACGCCCGCGAGCTGACCAAAGGCGCGGACGCCGAAGCCTTGCAGCTGCGTCAAGCGGCAGGGCTGAAACTGGCAGGGCTGGCCCAACAGTATACCGACGCCGCCAAAGCGGCAGACATGCCGGACGGGCAGGCCCTCCAGTCTGGAGACTATGCCCTGCTGTCTGCTAACTTTCCTATGAGTGCGGAAGAGTATCAAAAGCTATGTGAGCGTAACAAGAACAACCCCACGCTGCTGCGTGCGGCTATCGACTACGGCAACCGTAACGGCGGCATTGCCCCGTATGCCAAGAAATATTATAAATCTGCCGCTGACCGCATCAAGCTGTTTGATGAATTTATCAAGCGCTGCAATGCTGTGCTTGAAGCAGATCCCACCAACCCGGCCCGCGGGGATGCTTATTGGAACATGATCGCCCGCGATGCAGAACCGTGGGCCACTCTGTGAGGGCAGGCAGATGAAAGTGGAAAAGCTGCTGGAGCAAGTCGAGGATATCCGCCGGGAGCCCTTGCAAATCTGCTGCCGTACCCCGGCGGGTAAAGTGATCGTCACTAGTGTGGAAGAGGCCGCCCGGCAACACTGCCATTATTTCCACATTGTGGCGGATGATCTGGACGAATTGCTTTCCAAAGCTCTGAAATAACCGGACAGCATAGCACCGCAATGGCGATGCACGCCATGGCAAAGACAACCGCAAAGCATAACAATGCCCCGCAGCGGCCACCGAAAGCCACCGCTGTGGGGCATTTGCGTATTATGTGGACAGTTTACCGTCTGCACCTTGCGTTGATTCTAGGCCCGTTTCCGGGGCGCTGGCATCGCGGTCCATACGCTGACGTACAGCGGTAAGGATGTAGCCTTGCGTGGATTCCCCCGCCGCTGCTGCTGCCGTGCTTACTGCAACCGCCTCTGTGGGGTCAAACCGTATAGTGACAGTCTTTTTTGTAGCTAAATATCTGCTTGCGGCTTTTCGCTGGGCATCACTCGACATGGTACAACCTCCATTAAAGTACTATTTTGTATTTTATATGATATCACATAATAGCAATATATGCAAGCATATATTTGCCATCGTGCTTCTTCTTTGCCTTGTCTGCCAGTGAATCGAATACCTTTCTGTCTGCAACAAATACAGGATCGAGAACTCTCACCGCATCTATTCCATACACTTCCTTACAGATCTCAACTCCACTGGTCTCTCTGATGGATATTCCATCAAACTGTCTCATGTATTCAGATATCGTCTCCTTGTCCTGTACATTACAGAAATCCCTGTCATGTCCAAATGATGCAGAGAATGCGATCTTCTTCTTATCCGGCTCAACAAAATCGAAATAGAATGAGAAGCCGAAGCCTCTGCTTATACCTCTGTTCCACACCTGATCTGATCCCATGATGAATGTATCGACCTTGGAATTGAGCTCCCTCATATCCTTCAGTGTGTATCTCTTGCTCTCATGGTAATGTGCCTTTGCAAATCTTCTCGCATGGGTGTCAGGCTTGCCGGCTCCGGTCTTGGCTGCAGGCATGTCTATCATGAGCACTGACAGACCAAATGATCTGATGATCTCGTGAAGTGCGTAATAGGTAGCAACACTTCCGTAGTTCGCACCGAACCACACGCCATATATACCTACATCGTACTTGTCCTTGATGGCATAATCGTACGCCTTCTCCATGGATGAGCCATTCTTTATCTGCTCAAAATATCTCTGTCTGGCAGGATGATTCTTGAAGCAGTGGTCAAATGGCTGTCCTGTCTTGAGTACATCATCACAAGGTATCTCCTTGTTCAGGAGCAGCTTGTCTGCTATGGCAGCATATATCTTCTCACCCTGTGGGCTGTTGACTGACACAATGGATGTTCCCTTGCCGTCAGTGTAATCTCTGTTGTACTTCTGGATTCCCCAGAAATCTGCAAGTGTTATATCACCTGTTCTCGGAAGCTTCGCATATGCGCAGTGTCCACAGAACTTTCTCGTCGATATACAAGGAAGGAATGCTCTGTAATATGGATCCTGTGTCCTTGTTCTGTGATAAACTGTTCCATCAGTGTACTTTACAGTCATCTCTGTAGACCAGCCGAAGTAGTCCTTGTCTCTGAATCCAACATCAGCAACCTTGCCCTGATCCTTGCCGTGGTATTTGTTCAGATAATCATCGAACAGCTTTGGCGATGGGCCGCCGTGGCACATCAGATCTATTGTGTAGAGATTTGATATATCCACATTCTTGAGTGTTGCGTAAAGTCCTGCGACCTGACATCCGCATCCGCAGAATACTACCACTCTGCCTTCCTTGAGTATCTTCTTAACGTCCGCATACACCTTCGATGCATCAGCCTGAACATACTTGGATTTTCTGAGCTTGTCCAGATCATCCGGGCTCTCTATGATAAAGTGTTCAACCTTGAAATCGTCTGTGTATCCTGCTCCGCATACAGCTCCACCCTGCTCAAATGCATACTCAGCCAGCAGTGTGAATATTCCACCTGACGAACTCTTTGCCCTTATCTCATCGTCTGCATATGCCGCATAGCATGCAGGCTCGACAGTGTTCTTATACTCAAGATTTATAGATGGACAGATCTTTCTGCACAGACCGCAGTTTGTACATTTGCTGCGATCCACTACAGGAGCAAGAAATCCCTCTGAATCATACTTCATGCTTATAGCATTTACCGGACATACACTGTAGCACGCGCCGCAGCCACAGCAGTAATCAGGATGTATGCATCCGACTGTCTTGTCGCTATCGCGTCTCACCGCTTTCTTTCTCCACTCTACTCGCTCTTCTTCTCTCTGTCTGGCACTCTCCTGCTTCTCAAACACTTTGATCGCAGGCTCTGCTTTTTCCTTCGTGGTGAATACCTTATTCATCCTGATCTCAGCAGGCTCGACCTTTACAACAGGCTTTTCGCCGTCTCTGAGAGCGTAATCACCGCTCATCGCCCTCTGCGCCGCATTTACTCGCTGGGATGCCTTGAGCTTATCCTTTGGTTTCGAACCGTTCTTCTCTGAGGTGTAATCTCCACCCAGTGCTCTTCCCGCAGCCGCCAAACGGTTTTTTATACCTTTAATAGTAGCCATACCCTAAAGATACTCCTTCCATATCACTTTATATATGCAGATATTCCTTCCAGAACTTAGTTGTCTTCATCTCGTCAAATGCATTTCTGTAAGCCTGCTCAACTTCCACATGTGTCTTCTTGTATTTAGCCAATACTTTTCTATATCTCTTTATAAGCGCAAAACAACGCTTTCTGTTGATCGTTCTTCTGACTCCTGTTCCACCGTTCTTGTTCACGGCAACGAGAGTCTTCTTCATGTAATTCTTTCCCGGAACAAAGAACCAGTCGTACGCGATGATATACGGTGTTCTTCTGAGCATGAAGTTTGGAAGAAGATGTCCGTTTATCGTGAGCACATACATTACCTTGCGGAACAGATTAAGACTCTCATACTTGTATGGATCTGTAGGAAGATCCCCTGCATAGCCAAGCTCTGCCAGCGGCACAAGCTTCTCGTTCTTAGCATTGTGCTCCTTGAGGCTCTGCTCTCCGTCAAGATGCATGATATACTCTGGTCCCTTGAGGTAATCCTCAATGGAATCTATGAGCAGCTCAGCATTGTTGTATGCAAATCTGGTTATATCCTTCCAGAACATTCCCTTTACTCTCGCAAGGAAATCCACATCCTGGCATATTCCGCTTGCCGCCTGGATAACAAAACTGTTTCTGTGAACCTGATAAAGCTCCATGGCGGCGTTGAATTTGCCTGCAAATCCCACATGCCATATACAGATACCATTAAGTGCTATAAATCCCGGCTTATTTCTCAGTGAGAACTCTACATCGTCACCTCTGACAAATACCGGAAGTGGTAAGCCTCTGTCCTCAATGTGCTCCACAGGTATACAGCAGTACCACCAGCCTGCATATGCATCATCGACATTGAAACTGTAGTTCTCATTTGCAACTATGTTCTTGAGAAGCCTCATATCCATAGCTGACTTGACCGGACCGTATGATCCGTCTGCCTTGTGGACAAATCCCACGTCCTCATACTGCTTCTGGCGTATGTCGTAATCGAACATGGCTCCACTCAGGAAGCACTTCTTGTACTCGTCTTTGAGGAGTCTGAGCAGATAATATGTTCTGAACAAACTCTCTGGCATGACCATAACGTCATCATCCATGAGGAGTACATGTGTAGGCTTCTTTGGAAGCTCCAGTGCCTCTATCATTCCACGGGTGAAACCGCCGGCTCCACCTACGTTGTTATTCATATAAACCTTGAGATCCTCACTGTCGAGCTCTGATGGATCGAGTTCTCTGTCATTGTCAATGATGTGTACGAACATGTGTCCCTTGAGGTCGCTTCCATCATAGAGTACATTTGACTTGATGAGGTCTATATTACGCTTGATATATTCCTGCTTCTTGAATGTTGTTGTGACAAGAGAGATATTTACATCTCTTATTCTGTCCTCCTCGATGTCAGCAGAATAGTATCCGCTGTATATCTCTGTATCTTCCAGGGTATCCATATAGAAACCTACAAGAGCCTTATCTGTCTCTGGTATGTTCACAACCACCTCTGAAACCTCATCACTCTCAACTACCTGTGATACAAGTGGATTGTAGGTAACCGCAACGGATGCTGAATATATTGCATATACGGATATTGTAGCTTTTCCCTTCATTGTGAGGTGGAGCTTGAAGTTCTTTACCCCTGTATACTCTGACCAGCGTTTTACCTGAATGCAGTTGTAATAGCTCATGAAATTAACCTTTGTGAGCTTCTCAACAACATGACATTTCTTCTCTGAGTCGTATATAAATGGTGATTCCTCTCCCTTTCCAATGGCGCTGAATTCAGGATACTCTATCAAGTTCACATCCAGATTCATCTGCAGCATCACATTCTGCAACTTCACATTCTGTAACATTATCCAATCCTCCTGTGTTGTATATCAAACATCTTGCCTGATTTCTTGTTATTTCTTGTCCTTGCTCTGGGCCTTTGCCGGTGCAGGTGCATCCATCTCGGCCTTGAATGCATCGCATACCGTATCGGCATCTCCCACCATAACTACATTTCCATGATCCAGCCACATAGCCTTGTTACACTGCTTCTTGACAGCAGCTATGTTGTGGGATACATACAGCAGGGTCGTTCCATCCTCCAGCATGGCAGTCATCTTGGCCGCACACTTCTTCTTGAATCGCATATCACCTACAGCAAGTATCTCATCCGCAATGAGAATATCCGGCTCAACCGCCGTCGCTATGGAAAATGCAAGTCTGGTCTTCATACCTGAAGAAAAGTTCTTGACCGGAGAGTCAAGGAAATCCTGCAACTCTGAAAACTCAACTATATCGTCAAACTTTGACTCTATAAATGCCTTTGAATATCCCAGCAGAGTTCCGTTGAGAAATATATTCTCACGGGCCGTGAGCTGTGGATCGATTCCGGCTCCAAGCTCTATGAGGGCTGCCACAGTTCCCGATACCTTAACAGTACCGCTGGCAGGCTTCAATATTCTGCTGACTACCTTGAGCAGGGTGGATTTTCCGGCACCATTGGTTCCAAGGAAGCCCCACGCCTCGCCCTTCTTTATATCAAGATTGATGTCCTTTAACGCTATGAACTCCTGGAACATCAACTGTTTTGTCACAAGTCTTATAAAATACTCTTTCAGATTGTCCACCTTCAGATTGTTCTTGTTGAATCTTATGGTCACATCCTTGAGCTCTATAATGGTCTCACCCTTTGCCACAGTTGTTGTACGCTGTGCATTTGAGGTGAAAATCTTCTTATCATCAAGTTCGTTCTTTTTCTCTTCTACGTTAGCCAACTGCCACACCTCCTAAATATACAGAATGAACTTGTCCTGATTCTTCTTGAAACACAGCACTCCCAGTCCAAAGAAAAAGAATGCATAGAGGAATCCGAGACCGATAGTAGTGAGATCAGGCATCACTCCCTGATGCGCTATGCATCTAAACTGCTTGATATATACATACAGTGGGTTGAAGTAATTCACAAGTAACTTCAACCAGTCTGGCAGCATATCTATAGGATAGAATATCGCTGAACAGTACATCCACGCTGTGGTGACCGCATTCCATATATATCTTGTATCTCTGAAGAATACATGGAGCTGTGCAAGAAAAAAGCCCAATCCGCAGGCAAATATATAGGCCTGAAGGAATATGAATGGGAACAACAGCATCGTCCAGTAAAATGGTGAACGTGTGAATATGATAACGATAAGAAACGCTCCCAGTGAAAACAGGCAGTCAACAAGTGAGCTTGTGATCTTTGCCAGCGGGAACATAAACTTTGACACATACGTTTTCTTAAGCAGTGACGAATTATCTGTTATACTTCCAAGTGCCTTACCACATGCACCTATTACAAATTCGTACAGTATACGTCCTGCAAAAAGGTACACAGGGAAGTGTGGTATCGATCTGTTGAACATCTTGGAGAATACGATAACCATTACGATCATGATGAGCAATGGGTTCAGGATACTCCACACATATCCAAGAAAACTTCTTCTATACTTTAACTTTATATCTCTTGAAACAAGCTGATTTAAAAGATCTTTATAATTAAAAACTTCTAAAAAGCTTCCGCTTTTTACTTTCATTTTTCGTTAATCCTCCATAGTAAATCTATTCAAAACTCTTATTGTGCCTTACCTTGTTGTAAAGCTTTGAATTAAGCATTTTGTTGTAGCCTTCCAGACCCACATGCGCAGCATTCAGAAGCTTAAGTATCTTATAATGCTTCAATGTCATATCAACGACGTGTCTGTCTCTCTTGACTATATAACTCATAAGCTGATCTACCCGTGCAACACCTCTCTTTCTGTCGGAATCGCATAGCATGGAAGTTACCATGAAGCTCAGCAGAAGAAGATGTATCTTCTTGTCGCAGTATTCAAGAGCCCACTGCTCCGAGATGTCCTCTCTGTTCTTGAGCATCTTTACTATGACCATCTTGGTATGGTCGATTCTCTTGAACTGATTCTGCGCGGATACGCTCTGGGACACATCCCCGATCCTGTACTCGTACACGAACATATCGAGTGGCAGTATGGTTTTTGCCAAGCAGCATGGATATGTCGCATATTCGTGATCCTCGTAGAATACTTTTTCTGCAAGTCTGACTCCATTCTCACGGTAAAACTGTGTTCTATATGTTATTCCATGGAATGTGAGGCTTCTGTCAAATTTTTTCCAGTCTGACATGACCTCTTCCATAGTATATTCTCTGTCGAATTCATCAGGGAAACATCTCCAGTTCTTTATCTCCCCTGTTGTTATATTGATGGTGTGGTGACATGTCAGAACAACATCCGCACTGGCATTCTCGAGCTTTCCTATAAACTCAGGAATACTCTCTGTGAGAAACCAGTCGTCGGCGTCAAGCACCTTCATGTATCTGCCCCTGGCCTTCTCAGCTCCGGCATTTATCGCTGAGCCATGTCCTCCGTTCTCCTTATTAATAAGTGAATAGCTGTCAGGATACTTCTCAATGTACTCCTCACATATACTCTCACTGCCGTCTGTCGAGCCATCGTTTACCACTATCACGTCTATTTTGTCCATAAGCTCCGGAACAACAAGTGATCCAAGACATTTGTCAAGATATGGCTTGCTGTTGTAAGACGGAATTATCACACTTAATATTTTTTCACTCATTTCTTCTTCCCTAACCTGTTCTCATGTATTCCCTTCATAATAAGTCTGAAGGCCTTAAACCATGATATATCACTGTCAAACTGATGTCTCTTCCTTATGCTGTAATACGCTGCGTACAATACCGCCGGTACATAACCCATGATGTATCTTGTCGTATTACCTCTGTTTATGAAAAATTCTTCGTTATACCCCTTAAACCATGTTGACTTTGTCTGCGCAACATCCGCTATGACAAATGGTACATAATATATTGCAAGTCCGTTCTTCCTGCAATCCGTGAGGAATCTGAATTCCTCTTCAGCTCCGTTGCCCGAGCCCGCACCCATGTGCTCATCAAAATATACATTATTATTGACTATGCTCTCTCTCTTGAATGATATCTGCCAGGATGCCACATGCATGAGATCCAGATATCCAAGCTTCTTAGGCATGTCGCCCCAATGGGCAGGTCTGTTGCCTATGTTGAATATGATGACATCCGCCTCTGGCAGATCTCTGTACGCAGTCAGTATCCCTTCTTCGTAATTCCTGCTGAACACCTCATCGTCATCACACAGCAGACACACATCCGCCTCGGAATGATTTATAGCATAGTTCCTGCTCTTGGTAAGACCCTTGTCATTCACCGAAAAAATTCTTGTCTTATGTCCGTTCCTGTCATATTCATTGTACCCATCATATCCACACTGGTTGACTATGATCGTGTCGGACTCTATATGGGATTTCGTTATGATATCCTCATCCTGAAGGTTCATACACGAAAGCAGTATTTCTAGTCTCATATGTCAAACACCCATTTCTATCTGATAAAGCCCTAAAAAAGGGCATAATTAACAAAGACCGCAGAAAGCGTAGTTTACTTACTTATACAACGTCTCTTTTAAAAAGTCAATACATAGAAAAGAGCACCGGCAAATCTACATCTGATTATATATAGTATTTGTCGGTGCTCTGCCGCTTTATGTTATTTATATTTTGGAATTAGTCATTATATCCATTTGGATTCATCGACTGCCACTTCCATGAATCAGCACACATCTCGTCGATTCCGTACTGAGCCTCCCAGCCAAGCTCCTTCTTGGCAAGTGAAGCGTCTGAGTAGCATGTTGCAATATCTCCAGGACGTCTCTCCTTGATCACATATGGAACGTCATGTCCACAGGCCTTGCTGAACGCCTTGATAACATCAAGGACACTGTAACCATTTCCTGTTCCAAGGTTGTATACCTTAACTCCAGGATTCTCCTTGATCTTGTTGATAGCCTTTACATGTCCAACTGCAAGGTCTACTACATGGATGTAATCTCTCACACCTGTTCCATCCGGTGTGTCGTAATCATTGCCAAATACGCCAACGCTCTGAAGCTTTCCGATTGCAACCTGTGCAACATATGGAAGAAGGTTGTTAGGAATACCCTTTGGATCCTCTCCGATAAGTCCGCTCTTATGAGCTCCGATTGGGTTGAAGTAACGGAGAAGAATTACATTCCACTCTGGATCTGCTGTGTGGAGGTCTGTGAGAATCTGCTCGATCATCCACTTTGTCCAGCCATATGGGTTCGTAGGTGTTCCCTTTGGGCACTCCTCCGTGATAGGGATAAATGCAGGATTGCCGTATACTGTAGCTGATGATGAGAAGATGATGTTCTTGCATCCGTTCTTTCTCATAACCTCGCACAGATTAAGAGTTCCTGTGATGTTGTTCTGATAGTACTCAAGTGGCTTTACAACTGATTCACCAACTGCCTTGAGTCCTGCAAAATGTATTACACAGTCAGGCTTCTCATCTGCAAATATCTTGTCCATAGCTTCCTTGTCAAGGATATCTGCCTTGTAGAATGTGAGATCCTTTCCTGTTATCTCCTTGATTCTGTCGACTGCCTTCTCGCTGGCATTGTAAAGGTTGTCGAGAATTACTACCTCGTAGCCTGCATTAAGCAGCTCAACACATGTATGACTTCCTATATAACCTGCTCCGCCTGTTACCAAAATTTTCATAATGTTTTCCTCCTTTATGATACTGTGACTCATAACCATCTGCCAGACACCTGTGCTTTTGGGGGCACTGTTAATGTCTTGCGCAAATGTCGATCACCAGTTTATAAACATTTTTATTTTGCAATGACGTTTTCTCCAACACTATACCACTACATCCTGTTATGCACAATAAAATGTGGCATTAATAAATATTAGTTATGGAATACGTCTGTCACAGATACACATATATTATTGCATTTTTAGTGCACACTATATTACTGTGCATTCACATAATCTACGAACTTGAGGAATGCAGCCTTTCCAGCCTCATCTCTCTTGTAAACGCCTGCACACTCAAGGATCTTTGCGAATACATCGCCGATCTCATCCTGAAGTATCTTGTGTACGTTGTCTGCATTTATGTCGTACTTTCCAATGAAAGTCTGTACCCAGTCGTAATGCTTTGCTATATTCTCATGAGCCTTGATGTCTCCACCTGCCACAAGAACCTCTGCCAGCTCTTCCATCTCGCCCTTGAGTCTTGCAGGAAGGACCGCAAGTCCCATCACCTCGATGAGTCCGATGTTCTCCTTCTTGATGTTGTGATACTGCTCCCATGGATGATAGAGACCAAGTGGATGCTCCTCTGTGGTGATGTTGTTACGAAGGACTAAGTCCATCTCGTACTTGCCATCTCTCATTCTTGCGATCGGAGTGATCGTGTTGTGAGGCTCTCCGTCTGTCTCCGCGAATATGTACGCATCCTCATCTGTGTAGCCTCTCCATGCGCCGAGAATCTTGTCGGCAAGCTCTATGATCTTGTCTGGATCCTCTCCGTCAAGTCTGATGACTGACATAGGCCACTTCACGATTCCTGCCTCAACATCCTCATATCCTGCAAATGTAATCTTTGTCTCAACAGGTGCCTTTGTCATGGCAAATGTATAACGTCCGCCCTGGAAGTGATCGTGTGTGAGGATAGATCCACCTACTATAGGAAGGTCTGCATTTGATCCCAGGAAGTAATGTGGGAACTGTCCAACAAATGAAAAGAGTTTCTGGAATGTAGCCTTTTCTATCTTCATAGGGATGTGCTGTCCGTTGAACACGATACAGTGCTCATTGTAGTATACATATGGAGAATACTGGAATCCCCACTTGCTACCATTTACCTCTATAGGAATGATCCTGTGATTCTCTCTTGCTGGATGGTTGATCCTTCCCGCATATCCCTCGTTCTCCATACACAGCTGGCACTTTGGATATGATGACTGTGACATGGTCTTAGCAAGGGCAATCATCTTCGGATCCTTCTCAGGCTTTGAAAGGTTGATGGTGATGTCGATATCACCATACTCTGTAGGCTTTACCCACTTGATATCCCTTGCAACTCTGTATGTTCTTATATAATCTGTTGCTCTGCTGAGCTTATAATAGAAGTCTGTCGCCTCCTCTGGGGACTTTGCATACTTCTCTCTGAACGTCTTTATGATCTGGCTTGGCTTTGGAACCAGCGCATTCATGATCTTCGTGTCGAACAGATCTCTGAGGACAACTGAATTCTCTGCGATAAGTCCATTCTCAACTGCGTAATCCAGAATCCCCTTGAGACACTCCTCAAGTTTTTCCGGTGTATCTATAGCTGGCACCTCACCCGGCTCCTCGTAGCTGTCCTTCTTCAGCATCTCGAGGATGGTGTTGGTCGTATATATTCTATCCTCTTCCTCTATCAGCTCATTTGCAATTCCGTACTCAACGAGCTGCTTGATATTTGTATCTATCATGGTTGTAACCCTTCTTTCTACATATCCTTATATTTTTTCACGCACAGATATTTGCGAAACCCATAAACCTGTATTATGTTTGAGGTAATTTAACATTACCAAATCAGGGGAATACGAGGCCGCCGGTCCTTAGGTGGCGCCATAAGGCGACGCCTTAGTACCGCTGCAGGCTGAGTTAAGTGGAAACGACCCCTGATTGGTATGTTAAATTGCCTCAAACACTATACACTGTCATGTTTCGCAAATATCTATTCA
>OFMU01001465.1_pt1 | contig 14130 bp, 10 predicted proteins | sample 1541861 | NCBI WGS metagenome assembly OFMU01 (sample SAMN04209238, study PRJEB22552) | human gut metagenome | biome: gut; material: feces | host: Homo sapiens | place: USA: Oklahoma
GTCAGAGTCATGAAGTCGCCGATACCTTCTTCGTTCGCTACAGATGCAACATATTCAGGAGCACCTACGCCCAGGTTAACTGCAACGTCTTTTTCCAGTTCTACTGCGCCACGACGACCGATGATTTTCTTTGCGCTCAGAGGCAGGGGTTCGGGAGCAACGTCGGGGTTTCTCATTTCGCCGGACAGAGCGGGATCGTAATCACAATCCAGTGTCTGCTGGTGATCCTTAGGGTCAGCAACTACTACATAGTCAACATAGATGCCGGGAACCTTAACCAGACGAGGATCCAGTGTGCCTGCTTTAACCAGTTTTTCTACCTGAACTACAACGATACCGCCGCTGTTTTTAACAGCCTGACATACGGATGTGCCTTCCAGAGGAGAAACTTCCTTTTCAAAGGAGATGTTACCGGATTCATCAGCGTATGTACCTCTGATCAGAGCAACGTTGATGGGGAATGCGGGGTAGAACAGATAGTCCTGACCCTTGATGTTAACCAGCTCGATGATGTCTTCCTTGGTTACATCGTTTACCTTACCGCCGCCGTTTCTGGGGTCGATAAATGTACCCAGACCTACCTTGGTGAAGCAGCCGGGTCTATGTGCAGCGATATCTCTAAACAGGTGGCAAAGAGCACCCTGAGATACGTTGTAAGCTTCCATCTTGTTTTCCAGAGCCATTTTCTGCAGAGCGGGTACTGTTGCCCAGTGACCTGCAATATATCTTTTCAGCAGACCTTCGTGTGCAAAGTGTTCTGCACCACGGCCGTCTTTGTTACCCTGAGAACCGCAGTAAACATAAGTAATATCTCTGGGTTCGCCTGTTGCCAGGAATCTTTCTTCTACAGCTCTGTCCAGAGCTTCGGGGATAGCGGATGCTACGAAACCACTTGTTGTAACGGTATCACCGTTTTTAATCAATGCAGCAGCTTCAGCAGCAGTAATAACTTTTACCTGTCTAGCCATTCTGTTAGACCTCCTATTAAAAAATTTGTAATTCTTAAAATATTACATGAACAAGAACAGGGGTAGTCACCTACCCCTGTTTATTTACATTTCCATCAAAGCAAATGCGGTAGGAAAATTACAGCATTTCTACGAAGGACTGCAGTCTTGTCTTAACCTGTTCGAAGGATGTCAGTTCCTGATCTACTTCAAACATCAGGTTCTTGATACCTTTTTCTTCGAATTCTCTGTACATTACAGGGTAATCCCATTCTTCGGGGTCACAGAATTTCATCATAGCAATGATAACTGCGTCTGCGCCTGTAGCAGCAACCTTGTTCATCAGCATCTTGCCACGGCCTTTCTTTGTATCTGTTGCAACGGAGCAACCATACATCTGCTGCCATGCTTTTGCCATTCTGTACAGAGGGCCTTCTTCGCCGTCCAGAACGTCAACACGAATCTGTCTGGATTCCTGAGCCAGATCGTCATCAACGATAGCCAGCTTGAATTCGTCGAAGATTTCCAGAACCTGATTGGGCTCCAGCAGGATACCTGTAACAACAACCTTCTTACCATCCCAAGGCTGTACAGGCATAGCTTTGATTTCTTCGATCAGTTCTTTTACCAGAGCTGTGTGTTTTTCTTTCAGCATGAACTGTCTTGCTTTGAATACAGCATGACGGTCAACAGCGCTGATAACCTGAGGGTAGTCAGCTGCTACTTTAACGAATTCACGCATAACTGCTCTGTTTTCGTTGTAGATAGCAATGGAGTTTTCCAGAGCTGCGTTTGTGATCTTAACGCCCAGGTAAGCTTCCAGCTGTTTTTTAACCAGTTCATATTCTGTTACCAGGAACTGATTAGCTGCTTCCAGACCTCTGTTCTGAGGGTGTGTGAATACGATTACCTTGTCAGCGTTAGCGCCTTTCCATTTCTGGGACAGACATTTCAGTGTATCACAAGGTACAGAGAACAGAACTGCTGCCAGATCATCGTAAGCGCCTTCGCACTGCAGTTCCATGATCTGCTGCATGATGGAACAAGCGAATGCGGGCAGATATGTACGTGCTTTGGAAATCTGTTTGCCCTGTGCGCCCCAGATACCCATAGGCAGGTAACCTGTTGCGTGTACCATTTCTTCGGGAGCGTAGATAGGCATAATACCTACAGCGCCTTTACCTGTTTCAGCTTTAAAATCATCCATTGCTTTTTTGGGATTAGCTGCAACTTCTTTCAGTTGGGATAAGATAGCTTCTACTTTACTCATCGTTTTCTCCTCCTCCTATTTTACGCTTCTGCCAGGTTAGCTTCCATCATTTCAACCAGAGCCTGTACACGTGTTTCATACTGTGCTTCGGAGTATACGTTAGGGTCTGTCTGGTCGCCGTCGAAGGAAACGTAAGGTTTGCCGTTTGCTTCTTTGATGATTTCAGCTGTTTCAACGTTCAGGAAGCTCATCAGCTTACAAGATCTGTTCAGATGGTAGATTGTACCGTCGATTTTGCCTTTTTCCATGATGTTCAGCAGAACTTCAACCTTGTTGGACAGGCATGTGTTGATGTAGATTCTTGTGTAAGCTTCTGCCATGGAGTGCAGAGATTCGTCGTTTGCATCATAGTGCAGATCCCACAGTGCGGGGTAAGCTGTACCTGTCATGATGGAGCCCAGGTTCTTCATTGTCTTGAATGTGTGACCCAGGTGAGGCCATACTGCGATACCTTCCCACTGGAAACGTGTTTTTTCTGCGCCCTTGAACGCATAAACGCCAGCCTTCAGGTTCTTTTCCAGTTCATCTGCAAATGCCTTGAATGTGATTTCAGCATAGTCCAGAGAACGGCAAGCTACGATCAGTGCCATGTAGTTGAACAGGTCGAAACCATTCAGAGGAGAAGGTTTGTACTGAGCCATGTCAGCGATTCTGTTCCAGTGGTATACGGAACGCTGTGTCTGGTCTTTTACTTCTTTGAATTTCTTCCAGTCAAAAGGTCTGCCGCAGATTACTTCCAGCTGAGAAATAGCGTTTCTGAACTGGTCTGCAATATATGCTTTTGCATATTCAGGAATAGGCATTGTGTGGTTGAAAGGTACATCGATAACGATGCAAGGAATATCCAGCTCTACAGCCAGGTTTTCATACCATTTCAGCAGTGTATTACAAATGTTGTTACATGTGATTACCAAATCGGGCAGAGGAACATCAGCTGCAGGAGAGTTAACCAGTACATCGGGTTTCTTACCTGTGATAGCTGTTTCTTTCAGACATTCCATGTAACCCATGTTTACTCTACCATAAGAACAGCAGTCGATGTTGTAGCCTTTTCTTGCTGCAACGTCCAGCATATCAATAGCACCTTTTCTTGCGCCGATACCTGCTGCGTGTGTTTCGGGGTAAATCATAGCGATACCCATTGTTACGCAGAATTCGGAAGGAGCTACGGATGCGGACCAACAAACAAGGTCGCCTCTTGCTTTAGCTTCTCTTGCGTCCTGGTCAGCTTTGTTCTGATAGTAGCCTAACAATTTCTTTGCTGTCATGCCTTGTGTTAAACTCATTCTAATCCCTCTTTCTTATTATTTTTTTGTTGCCGCTTCGTATGCGAAAAGTGCCGCACCGAGCGCGCCTGTTGTTTGTGGATTGGGTGCCACAATTACATCTGTTTTCAATACGCTAGAGACCGCTCTTACTACGCCTGCATTTTTTGCAACGCCGCCTGTAAAGACAATGTCCTTTTCCAAGCCCGCTCTGTATGCAAGGCCGCACGCTCTGCTAGCTACGGACATGTGAACCCCTCTGGCAATGCTCTTTCTGTCAGTGCCTTTGGAGAGCTGAGAAATAACCTCGGATTCAGCGAATACAGTGCAAGTACTGCTGATTGGTGCGGTATCCTCTGCCTGTTCGTCCAGTGTTGCCATTTCATCCAGCGTTGTTTCCAATACTCTGGCCATAACCTCGATGAAACGACCTGTACCTGCTGCGCATTTATCATTCATAAAAAACTGCTTAATACCGCCCTTGTTATCCAGTCGGATCGCTTTCGCATCCTGACCGCCGATATCAATGATGGTACGTGCAGTGGGTACCAAATGGTAAATACCTTTTGCATGGCAGCTGATTTCGGACATCTGCTTATCTGCATCCTCCAAGGAAAATCTGCCATAGCCTGTCGCAATGATGAAGTCGATTTCCTCCTCCTTCACACCGCTTTTTTCAAAGGCCATTTCCATAGCCTTCTTGGGACCTGTAGAGCCTGTACCTACCTGTACAACCTCTGCAGCAACAACATCCTTCCCGTCCTTCAAAATAACTGCCTTTGAAGATGCGGAGCCGATGTCAACACCCATTGTGTACATCTTGTTTTACCTCCTCTGTTTCTATATTTTAACCATGCGATAAAACAATCATGAAACGTTTGGTGCCGCCCGTCGTCCCCGTATTCCCTAAAAGACAGGCTGCACATCGGATGACATTACAAAAAACCTATATCCTTTCTATCCTTGAATATCGTGAATATAAGTTTTTAATCATTCCAAATACCCTAGGCTATATCCGCCTCTTGTATTTGTTTAGATTATAACATCATTGTTTCCACATTTCAATAGAAATTGTTAAAAAATTGTTTTTATTTTAGAAAATCCTGCAAAAAAAGAAGAAAAATGCAGAAAATTCGTTTTTTTGTATACAAGATACTTAGTATGCTATCTAATTCCCATGTTTTTTTGAAAAAAAGTGTCGATTTTTGCACAAAATGACTATCTCCACATGAAAAATCGCCGACAATTCCCATCTCTTTGTCGGTATTTCTTTCTTTCGTACCCTACCAAAAAAGGGGGATTTTTATTCCTACCGGTTCTACAGGGTTTTAAAACGCCTGCCCGAACCCCCTATATTGTTAAATTATATGCAAAAATATTTATGGGTATGTTTGCCTGTCCGTTTTCTTTGCAGAAAAGTTATCCTTTTTTCTTTTCTCTTTTTTGAGTATTTTCTGTGTTTTCCGTTGTTTTCTGCATAAAAAAGGCCCTCCGCCCCTTTTGGAGCGAAAAGCCATTTCTTTTATTTCTTTTATATTCGGAAAATCTTTTCTGAAAAAAGAAAAACACTTCGTATTTTAAATATTTCAGAAAAGAATTTCCTTCTATAACTTATCACTGTATCCGGAAAATCTTTTCCGAAAAAGGAAAACACTTCGTATTTTAAATATTTCAGAAAAGAATTTCCTTCCATATTTATCACTGTATCCGGAAAATCTTTCCCAAAAATAGAAATCAACTTAGGGTCTGCTCTGCCGCCCCCTTGCAATCTCTGTTAAAAGCATTTTCTCCGTCCGCACCCGAAACGGCGAAATCCCCTGCCGCTCCGCCAGCCTTTCCAGAAGTGCCGTCAGCAGGTCATAATATCCCCCATCCTTCACCTTTAAATGCTTCGCCAGCTTAGGCAGAATCGTTTCATTCATCTCCCGCAGAGAAGGTGTTTCTTCCTTTATAAAAAGTCTGCACAGCTCCTGCAGCGCAAAATACGCCTCTTTTTCGCTCCATTGTCTGTCGATGTAATATTTCTCCCCTGCCAGACCATATAGCATCCGCAGTCCGTCGAAATATCCCAGCTGCAATAGCCTTCTGCTCTGCGCCGCATCAAACTGCAATACGCCGCCAAGTCTTTCTCTCGGCGCAACCGTAATGATATTCGCATCTTCGGGAATCCGCGTCCGTTTTTCAAAGCCCACGCCGAAAATCCGAATCACGATAATATCCCGATAGCCGCGTTCCAGTAAGCTGCTGATTGGCACAATATTATGCACACTCCCGTCTACATAATCCTTACCATCCAGCTTTTTCCGCTGAAATAGCGGCACATACGCACTCGCCAGCAGCATATCCCGCAGCTTGCCTTCCTCCAGCTCGTCCGCGTCAATGTCCAGCTCCCTTTTGTCCGTCAGAGAATATGTCACAAGAAACAGCTTTTTCGGTGAGCTTCTGATTTTTTCTTCATCCACCCATTCCGCAATCAGCCTCCGAAGCGGTTCAATATCCAGACCGCCCTCGTGGATGGCTTCCATCGCATCCTTGAAAAGCGTCCGGAAATCCACCTCCGAAAGCTTATGGTCATAAAGCTTCTTCAGCTGCACATCATCCGCATCAAATACCTGTGAAAAGCGAATGTTTTCCCAGAGCCGCAGCGCCTGCTCCAGTTCTCCCATCACCATCATCGCCCCGTTCAGTGCGCCGACAGAGGTGCCTGCCACCGCATCAAAGCGCACACCGGCCTCGTCCAATGCCCTCCAGACACCGACCTCATATGCACCCTTCGCGCCGCCGCCCTCCAAGGCAATGGCGTATGCCTTCGATGTATCCAATCGCAGCTTCATTTCGTCACCTCAGCTTATTTTTCCAGTTCCGCCAGCGCCGCCTGCATCACCTTGCCTGCAATCGGCGTTGCACTGCCGTAATTGGCATTTTCAATCACAACCGCAACCGCAACCTTCGGGTTCTCCGCAGGCGCAAAGCCGATAAACCAGCTATGGTCATAGCCTGTGGCATTTTCCGCCGTACCCGTTTTGCCGGCAACCGTCACGCCATTGATTGACGCAGCCGTACCCGTGCCGCCGGAAACAACACCAATCATCATTTCCTTAATGCGTGCCGCCTGCTCCGGCGTGCAAATCTCCAGCAGCTTTTCGGGAACCGTATTTCTCGCTTCCGTCCCATCGGGATACACCACATGGTCAACAATATATGGCCGCATCATCATGCCGTCATTCGCAAAGGCAGAGGCAAGCATTGCCATATACAGGGGCGTAACTCCCGTTCTGCCCTGCCCGATTGCGGTTTCCACCAGTTCGCTTTCCGTGGCACCCTTCGCCAGATAAATGCTGTTTCGGCTTGTTTCCAGTTCAAAGCGGCTGTCTGCATCCATGCCAACCTGTCGCATGGTCTTCGCCAGCTTGCCCGCACCGATTTCATCCGCCAGTGCCGCAAAATAGCAGTTGCATGAGTAGGCAAGCGCACTCTTCATATCCACCGTGCCATGCATCTTATTATTGTAGCAATGAATCACCTTATCCTGAAAAACTCTTTCCCCCGTACATTCCACCTGAAAGCTCTGCCAATCGGAAAGATACTCCATCCCTGCCAAAGCCGTTACGGTCTTAAATGTCGAGCCGGGCGGATAAAGCCCCTGCGTCGCACGGTTCACCAGCGGACTGTCCGCATCCTCCTTCAGTGTATCCCATTGCGCCTCCACCGTATTCGGGTCAAAGTCGGGATATGCCTGCAAGGCAAGAATCCGCCCCGTCGAAGGCTCCATCACAACAATCGCGCCCTTAGCGCTCCCCAGAAGATTGCCTGCCGTTGTCTGAATATCCATATCCATGGTTAAAGCAACGCTGTTGCCCTGCAGCTCCGTTTTCCGCACCACACTGCTCACGCGCTGAAATAATTCATTATGCAGCTTCATCAGCTCAAAGTTTTCTGCTGCCTCAACGCCGGTTTTCCCGACACTGCTGTAGCCTGTAATATGTGCCGCCATCCGTCCGCGCGGATATTCTCTCTTGTAGGTGCCGTCCTCCTGCCTTGTGCTGGTCGCGATGACCTCGCCCTCTCTGTCCAGAATGTCTCCACGCTTGATGGTTTCATCCACATACCGCAGACGGCTGTTGTAGGCGTTGCCGGAAATTTCCTCTCTGTCTACAAAAACCAGCTTTCCCAGATAGCCCAATAGCAGGAAAAAGCATAACGCCAGCAGCCAGAATACGCGGCGCATGCTTCGCTTCATATTACTCATATCTGCCGCCTCCCATCTGCATTTCCTCCATCATCCGCTGCTCCTCCTGCTCCTGCTGGGCGCGCTGCTCGCAATATACGCATACCCACTGCAAAAGCCCAATCATCATCAGGCTGACCAGAACCGAGCTGCCGCCGTAGCTGACAAACGGCAGTGTTACCCCCGTCAGGGGAATCAGCTTCATCACGCCTCCCAGAATCACAAACGCCTGAAACGAAATCAGCGTGGTCACCCCTGCCGCCAGAATACTGTAATATCTTCTGTTGCAGTCCAGTGCAATACGCACCCCGCGGTACAGCAGCATAATGAAAATCCCAATCACGCCCGCACCGAAAATCACGCCGAATTCCTCGCAGATTGCCGAGAAAATCATATCACTTTCCACAACGGGAATACTTTTCGGCATCCCCTTCGTCAAGCCGCTGCCGAACAGCCCCCATGTCGTAATGGCAAACAGAGAGCTGACAATCTGATATCCCCCTGCATCAATATCCGCCCAGGGGTTGCGCCATGCCGCCACACGCACCTGCACATGGGAAAAGAGCTTATACGCCCCCATTGCCGCCACGCTTGCCGCGCCCATCCCCAGAAAGAACAAAAATTCATTCGAGGTCGCAATATACAGCATCACCATGTATGTCATAAAAAAGATAAGCGCACTGCCTAAGTCCTTCTGCAAAACCAAAAGCATCACCAGTCCTGCGCTCAAAATCCCCGTTGTCAGAAACTGCTTCCATTCCACCCTCTTGCGGAACACGCTCGCAAGGTAGAATACAAACAAAAACTTTGCAATCTCCGAGGGCTGAAAGGTAACCGGACCAATGGCAAGCCAGTTGGTAGAGCCGTATTTTGACACGCCGAAAAACCTTGTCGAAAGCAGCAGCAGATAGCACCCGATGATATACACCCATTCAAACATTTCAAACCTTGGAATCCATCGGAAGAAGGTCGGCAGAAAGGACATCCCTGCCAGCCCAATGCACATCCACATCAGCTGTCTGTGTGCCAGAGAAGGCTCCACCCTCTGTAAAATAATCAGGCTCACATCCATCAGAAACAGCATCCCCGTCCAGATAAGCGGGCAGCCCTCGTAATAAAATCTGTCCAGAAGCTTCACCGCAAACAGCAGAAAAACCAACGAAACCGCCCCAAATATCAGCGTCGTAATATCAAACATATATGTTTCCCTGTTGTATCCAAGAATCAGAAACGCCGTCATGTGCATCAGTACCGTAATCCGTCTCTGCATGGAAACCGCCGTATAGGGGTTCCCCAGAAAGCCTCCCTGCTCATAGGCAACATAAACAATGCCCTGCCACAGGAACAAAACGATATAGAAAATGAACAGGTATCTGCTCAGCATTATGATTAAATCAAACATTTACATCACTCCACTCCGCGGAAGAAATGTCCCTTCGTGCTGCCCTTTTCGCTCATTTCTCCCAAAAGATTGCGTGTCGCGGGGCTCATCCGCTCCGCATCCGCCGTCATTTCCCCGTATGCCTTTGCAATCCGTTCTGCCCTGCCGGGGCCCTCCTTTGTAAAGTCCAGACGCACCAGACCCGTTGTGCTTTCCAGAATTTCATCATAAAATTTCAGCGTAAACAAAGGCTTGCCGTTCAGAATCGTGCAGACGCATCTCTCGCAGTCCGTCATCAGAGGGAATTTCACGCCCTTTCTATCTCTGAGGAAATACAAATCCTCATTGCTGCGCTCCGTGCAGAATTTATGTCCGTCCTTGCCACCCACATAATTCCCGATGGGGCATTGCTGCGTTTTCATCAGCGGCAGATATCCATAAACCACCATTTCGCAGTCCCTATCCCCCATGCGGTTGATTTCCTGCAAATTCGCCTCCACAGAAAGACAGACATTGTCCGCCCCCTGCTCCTTCCAGTATTCCACCGTCTGACGGTTCATCGCATTCAGATTGTAGTCAACAACAATTTTCTTGCCGCTTTTCCGCACCTGTGCAAACTGCCCTGCGGCACGCACCAGAAAGCCATCAATCTCGCTCGCAATCAGCCTGTCAATCATCGGCTGTTCTGCTTTAGCGTTCCATTCTCTTGCCACTCTCGGCAGTGCGGCATAAAGCGTCACGCCTGCCTTGCGGCATTTTGCCAGAATCTTGTCCAAATTCCTTTCCAAATCCGCCGCCGCTTCATAATACACCCTGCAAAGACCTCTCGCCTGCAAAACGGCATCCAGCTGCCCCATGCTCGTCACAACCGCTGTCAGCTTTTTCCGCAGCTGCATCGGCTGCTTCTCCGGTTTCGCATACACCGCGTCATCCTTTGCCTTCCGCTTGGATTTTTTCAGAATCGCCGCTTCCAGTGCCTCGCACGCCGCACGCCGCACACGGTTCACTTCGCTGATATTCACATAAATATATCTGTCGATGTCCGTCTGCAAATCCGCCAGAACAAAGGGGGTTGCGCCCATCTTGCTGATGTTTTCCCTCAGCTTCATCGGGAGCATGGGCGAGCTGCCTGCCGACTCTACAATACTGCCGCTGACAAAAACGCTGTTGCCGCCGTTATCCCAAAGCTGTAAGGAAATCGGCTCGCCCTCCTTCACACGCAGCATCCCGTAAATCGGCAGCTTGCGTGTATCCTTTTCGTAGGTCTTTTTCAGCTCATCCTGCAACGCCTTTCCAAATGTGCGGTAAACCACATCATTTTTGTTGATATCCCCCTCAAGGGTAATCGTAATCACCTCGCCCGCCTTGGAATGTTTGGAAACATTCGTCCCAACGTGCGGCTCTGTCTGCGTCCAGATTTCCAGACCATCTCCGGGAACCAAGGGCTCTCTTGTGCGAATCGTCACCTTCTTATATTTCGGCAGATACTTGTCCACAATGCCGACCTTCAGCCCCCACGATTTCGGGCGTTCAATGCTCATCATCTCCCGTCCGGCAAAGGAGGTGTAATATCCCTCCGTAAAGCCGCCGCGGTTAAACAGCTGCTGCAACGCCTTGATATCTGCGGGATCTACCTTGTATTCCTCCGGATTTTCAAAATACAGGTCAATATATTTGCGGTAAATCCGCGTTACCCCTGCCACATATTCAGGACTTTTCATTCTGCCCTCAATTTTCAGCGATGCAATTCCTGCCTCAATCAGCTGCGGCAGAATTTCCACCGTCATCACGTCCTTCGGGGAAAGCAGATATCCCTCCGCCATGCTGTCATACCCCTTATACAGCGTATAGGGCAAACGGCAGGTCTGCGCGCAGCGTCCGCGGTTGCCGCTTCTGCCGCCCAGCATGCTGCTCATAATGCACTGCCCCGAATAGCAAACGCAAAGCGCCCCATGCACAAAGGTTTCGATTTCCGCTTCGGTGTTTTCCGTAATATGCTTGATTTCCTCCAGAGAAAGCTCTCTGCTCAGCACAATTTTATCAAACCCACGGCCTTCCCAGTATTTCACATCAGCCAGAGAATTACAGGTCATCTGCGTGCTTGCATGCAGGGGAAAATCAGGAAAATGCGCCTTTACCAGTCTTTCCGCACCGGTATCCTGCATAATGAGCGCGTCCACGCCCATTTCGTACAGGCTCCTGATATAGGTCAAAAACCCTGCCAGCTCCTCATCCTTATATACCGTATTTACCGTTACATACACCTTTACGCCGCGCAGATGGCAATAGTCGCAGGCATCCTCCAGCTCCTTCAAATCAAAATTCCCTGCATACTGCCTTGCGCTGAACTGCTTGCCACCCAGATAGACCGCATCACAGCCGCCGTTCACTGCCGCCTTCAGGCTCTCCATGGAACCCGCAGGGGAAAGCAGCTCCGGTCGATTCACTCCAGACATAATAGTCTCCTTTCTCTCTCATGCAAACCCGTTGTAAAAGAAAAGAGCAAACCTATGAAATTCTCTCAAATGCTTCATTGGCATGCTGCTTTTCGTTATTTCTTTCCTATTTTCGTTAATTTTTGTGGTTATTTCTTTCCTTTTTTATTTTTTCCTGCGGAATGGTATGTCTGGTGCATCTGCGCGCTGCCGTTGTCCTCCATCGCCAGAATATATTCATCCAGCTTATTTTCCGCATTCTCTCTCGCCTTTTCCGCTTCCTCCAGCTTATGCGTCAATTCCTGCACGCGCGCCGTCATGCCGATGAGTCTGCCCTCCAGCTCGGCAGTATACGCCCTTTCCTTGAAGTAATCATCCGCCACATTCACAGAGGTCAGCACATAAGCAAGGCTGGAATCCAACGTAACAGCAACGGCCTTTTCACGGACTTCCGTCATTTTTTCATCAATATAAGCCGCCACACTGCGGATGTGTTCCTCCGATTCCTCGCCAACCAGCGTAAAGCTTTTTCCGTCAATGGAAATCTTCACTCTGTTTTTCATGAACTGCACTCCCTCTCCTCTTTTTCATAATTACATACTTATCTGTAAGTATACCACAAATGCAATTTAGAAGGAATACCTTTCTTTCAAAACCCCTCGACAGAAAAAGCGTCCATCCTTCGATGAACGCCTCTATTCTTACCTACATAGCAGTGCGATAATCCCAATCACAATCAGAATCGGAAATGCGATATAAAGCAAGCCGCCTACCACCATCCCAATTAAAATCAGCGGCAATATTACAATCGTCAGTAAAAATTTAGAAATCCCCCAAGCCATTTGCACCCCGAAAAGCAGCAGCTTCCCGAATACTCCAATCATACAAATGATAAATAAAAACATCCACAGCATACTTTTCACCTCAATTTCGTCCACAAGCTGTTCCAACTGTGTTTTCAAGTCAATTATAGCAAAAAAATCATAGATTACAACCGGGAAAATATTAAGTTTTCTTTAAGCCCTTCCTGCAAAAGAAAACCCCGTCGCATAAGCGACGGGGGCTCGTACCAACCGTATTTTTTTATAAAATTTTGTTGTTTAAATTTCCTTTGAAAATTATTTCTTTCTCCAAGCCCAGATGTCCTTGCCTGCGTTCTTCATATCGTGGAAGTCAGCAGCTGCTGTGAACAGAGCGTCTGTAGAAGAGTTCAGACCTGTTTCGCAGGAGTCCTGAATTACGCCGATGATGAAGCCAACACCTACAACCTGCATTGCTACATCGTTGGGGATACCAAACAGAGAGCAAGCCAGAGGAATCAGCAGCAGGGAACCACCTGCAACACCGGAAGCACCGCAAGCGGAGATAGCTGCTACGAAGGACAGCAGGATTTTCATTGCAAGGGGAACCTCCATGCCCAGTGTGTTTACGCAAGCCAGTGTCATAACTGTGATTGTGATTGCAGCACCGCCCATGTTGATGGTTGCACCCAGAGGGATAGAGATGGAGTAGTTATCTTCATCCAGACCCAGTTCTTCACACAGAGTCATGTTAACAGGGATGTTCGCTGCGGAAGATCTTGTGAAGAATGCTGTGATGAAGGAATCCTTCAGGCATTTGAATACCAGAGGATAAGGATTTGCTTTGATCTGTGTCCATACGATGATGGGGTTCAGAATCAGAGCTACAAAAGCCATGCAGCCAACCAGAACTGCCAGAACCTTACCATATTCTGTGAAGATACCCAGACCGTTTTCGGATACTGTTGTGAATACCAGACCCAGGATACCGAAGGGAGCGCAGGAGATTACTGCTCTAACTGCTGCTGTAACCGCTTCGGAGAAATCGTTCAGTGCTTTCTTTGTTGTGTCACTTGCTTTTTTCAGTGCCAGACCAAAGATAACAGCCCAGAACAGAATACCCAGGTAGTTTGCGTTTACCATGGAACCGATGGGGTTGGAAACAATGTTGTTCAGCAGATTGGAGAATACTTCACCAATGCCGCCTGCTGCTGTGTAGCCCTCTGTGGAAGCAGCGTTGCCCAGAGGCAGAATGATGTGAATGAAGTGGCAAGCCAATACAGCAACAACTGCGGATGCAAATGTACCAATCAGGTACAGTGCAACTACACGGCCCATTGTTCTGCCGCCGCCTTCCTGACCGCAAGCCAGCGCTGCGATAACCAGGAAGAATACCAGAATAGGTGCTACAGCCTTCAGAGCACCAACAAACAGGGTACCCAGAATACCGATAACTTTTACGTGTGGAATCAGCAGACCAAGGATTGCACCAATGATCAGACCACAAACGATACGTTTTACTAAGGAAATGCTATTCCATTTCTGAATAATACTCATTTTGACCTTCTCCTATTAAATGATTGATTTGATAAATGTTTGTATAATTGCTTGTTTCTACGGTTTGTACGAAAACTAAATATGAAAAGTATTGAGGTTTGCCTTTTGCATCAACCAAATACCTTTTCGCAAAGCTTTTTCCCTGTCGGTGTCACAGCCAGACCGCCTTCTGCGGTTTCCTTCAGCGTAGAGGACATTGTATCACCGATTTTCTTCATCGCTACAATTACCTCATCCGCAGGAATAT
>OFMU01001475.1_pt1 | contig 14049 bp, 16 predicted proteins | sample 1541861 | NCBI WGS metagenome assembly OFMU01 (sample SAMN04209238, study PRJEB22552) | human gut metagenome | biome: gut; material: feces | host: Homo sapiens | place: USA: Oklahoma
TTTATAATATAATAAATGACGAAGAAAAGAGAAATGTGGTCACAGCCTTGATTAAGGAAATTGAAATTTACAGGAATGACGAGTCTGAATATCCGCTAAAGCGGATTGGTCTGAATTTTCCGGTGTTCAAGGATGGCGGGGAAGTTACGGAGCTTTTGTGGGACAAAGGGAATACCGTTGAGACGGTTGTCCTCTTGTCACGGGAAACAAATCCACTGACGGTTGAGGTCAGAATGGAAGTGGAAACCGGCGAGGTCAAGGAGCATCCGACCTATAAGCGTATTCAGGAGTATGTGCAGGAGAAGTACGGCTTCAAAGTCCATACGGCATATATTGCAGAGTCAAGCGTATGGTCGGACTGGATATGCACAAAGCACCGAACGCAGTGGAGCAGAGAAAATATGAGTATCATCCCTGCCCGCCTGAAAAGGTTGAGGCAATCAAGGATGCGCTGCGGCACTTTGGCTTAATATCAGAGTGAGTTTACGGCTAAAAGCCCAGCATCACGTCAATGGCGTGGTGCTGGGTTTTATTGTCATGTTTCGGGGCTTTTTTTGAGGATAAAACCGCCTGTGTGCCGTTTGCTTTTCTTTGCCATATTGACACGCTGCCCTCTGTTCGTCGTGGCAACTGTACGTTTTCGGAATAGAAAAATGGACACTTATCTTTGTATAGGGAGAAAGCCAGAGCGGAAAAAGAGGGTGAGCGCAGGCTGTGGGAACGGTGCGTAAACCGCTTGCGGTTTTCCACGGTTTCCATAGCCGCAGCAAGGGAGAAAAGGGAGAGGTGGCTTTCTCGCCCAGGCGGCTTGCCGCTGCTCTTTTGCTCTCCCTTTTCTCCCTGAAAATCAGGGATTATTCTGCATCATTGCTCGGCGTAACAGGACGAAAGTCCTCCTGAACGCCCTCATTGAGGTCAAAGCACATGGTTTTTGCATCGGCAACCCAGAACCCGCGCACCCTGTAACGCTTGCCGGGAATCCAGTCCTCGCCGGTGACAGCGCGAAGCGGGTCAAGCAGATTCTTGTTGGAGATCGTAACAACACCTTTCTGTTCGCCTCTCGGCTTGGAGAACTTGAATCCCTTCGGTTCGTTGCTCTTGCAGGAACGGATCGCAAATACCCTCGCTTTCGCATCATCCTCAAGTAACGGTCTCGAAAAGCGTCCGAAACTCCGGTTTCCGGGCTTTGATGAGCCGTACAGATCGGCACAATTAGGCGATATAGCGGCTCTGGTAAATCGCACTGATCCAAAATCTAATGCGCCGATCATGATGCTCAGTGCCGGAAAAGGCTTTATCATGCAGTCCGAAAAGTATTCACGAGACAATGCCGGTCAAAGTCTCAAGAAATATATTATCCTAAGGCAATACCGTGTATGACGAAAATGGAAACGAGGTTCTCAAGTACATCCGTAAGAAACGCAGCTTCTGGAGAGTTGTAAGCCTGGTTCCTGCCATCGGCGCAGTAATTGCCTTTATCCTGACCGAAAACATGCTGCTCCCCATGGTCATCGTTGACCGCTGGACGCTGTTGATGGTCGCTATCGCTCTGGTGCAGGTGGTCATCACCGCTCTGAGCAAGAAGCGCGATGAGGAGCAGGAGGAAAATGGCAGCGCCGCCTGCTAACCTGAATCCATTCGAACAAGCTGCAAAAGGTCCGGCACAGAAAATTCTGTGCCGGACCTTCGCCTGTCGGCAAAACTGTTTTCCGGGCATATTACGCCAGTAAAAGATGATACAACGCTCGTCCCCCAAGGGTGCAATACTCTGCAAAGCCTTTGTTCTGGACAGAAGCTATTCCCCCAAAAATACAGTACGCCGTGAAGGGGATTACTTCGCCAGATACTGCTTAATCATATCTCCCAGAATGGGAATGCAGCGGGCAATATCTTCTTCTCCCGTGGTGGAGAAGTTCAGCCGCATGGCGTTCCTGCCACTGCCGTCGCAGCAGAAGAACTGTCCGGGCACATAGGCGATGTTCTTCTGAAATACAAAGTCGAACATCTCCAGCGTATCCACGCCTTCGGGCAGCTCTACCCACATAAACAGACCACCTCCGGGCAAAATCACCCGCGTCCCCTCCGGAAAGCTGGCATGAACGGCCTCAGCCATTACATCCCGCCGCCGGCGATATACATCAATCACTGTCTTCAGGTGTCCGTCAAAGTCGCAATCCTTCATATAGTGATAGACCTGCCGCTGGGCAATGTTGTTTACCTGCAAATCGTCCCGCATCTTCAGATACACCAGCTTGGTGATGCTCTCATGGTCGGCAATGAGCCAGCCGATGCGCAGGCCCGGCGCGATGGTTTTGGAGGTAGACCCTGAATAGATTACCCGGCCATACTTGTCAAAGCTCTTAATTGCAGGCATGATCTCTCCATCGAAGGATACCAGACTGTAAGGTCCGTCTTCTACAACAAAGGTATCATACTTTTCTGCCAGCTCCACCAGCTCCTTGCGTCGCTCGATGGACATACAGCGTCCGGTGGGATTCTGGAAATCCGCAATGGTATAGATAAACGCCACCTTTTTGTTTTGCTGCAGCGCCTGCTCCAGCGCGTCCATCTTCATGCCATCGTCATCCATATCCACACCCACGATCTCCGCGCCGTAGGAGCGGAAGGTGTCCAGCGCGCCGGGGTAAGAGGGATTCTCCACAATGACCACAGAACCGGGCTCAATCATTCCCTTGGACAGATACGCCAGTCCCTGCTGTGCGCCGCTGGTAATCAGGATATTCTTATAGTCAATATCGTTCACCTGATAGCGCTTCATAAACTCCACCAGATACTGGCGCAGGGGATCATATCCGTCTGAGGCGGCATATTGAATAGCTTCGCCGCCCTCCTCGTCAAAAACCCGGTCAGTGATGCGGCGCAGATCCTCCAGCGGGAAAAACTCCTTGCTGGGCAGACCACCGGCAAAGGACACCACCTGAATGCCGTCTTTTGCCTTGTCACGGATCTTGGCTGTAATGCTGCGGATGGACGACGGAGTCAGCGCGTCCAGAAACTCACTGCTGATAACCATAACGAGTTCTCCTTACTTGAAATGATAAAAAGATTTTGGGGAAATTATTCGCCCACATTTACATCCGCTTCCTTCAGGCCGTTGAACACATCCGCGTCAAACTCACCTTCGGATTTGGCAACAATCACGGTGTCCACGGAGTCGCCCAACACATTCAGAACGGTCTTGAACATATCGGGGAACTTGTCGATGGCCACGATAATGGCAATAGCCTCCAGAGGGAAGCCCACAGACTGCAGCACCACAGTCAGGGTAACCATCACCACGCCGGGCATACCGGGGGAGCCGATGGTGCCGAGTGTAGCTGCGATTACGATGGTGACGATCATGGGCCAGGTCAGATCAATGTTATACAGCTGTGCCACAAATACGGCGGTCATGCCCTGCATGATCGCGCTGCCGTCCATGTTCAGCGTGGCGCCCAGAGGCAGGGTAAAGGCCGCCACTTTTTCGGACACACCGATGCTGCGGCAGAACTCGATGGAGTAAGGCAGCGTAGCATTGGAAGACGAGGTGGAGAAGGGCACCAGAGCGATGCGGCTGTACTTCTTCAGGAAACGGCCATATCTCAGGCCGGTGAAAATTTTCAGCATCAGGCCATAGACGATCAGTCCGAACAGGAACAGCAGGAAAATTTCGGAAGCGCAGTACTTGGCCAGCGTTACGATGATGGAGAAGCCCAGATTCGCAACAGTCTTTGCCATCAGCGCACACACGCCGTAGGGGGTCAGCTGCATAACAATATTTACGATTTTCAGCATGGTGTTGGCCAGAGACTCGTTGAACTCCTTCACGGCCTTTGCCTTCTCGCCGATCAGGCTCAGTGCGATGCCAAAGAACACGGCAAAGACCACAACGTGAATCATCTTGCCTTTAGCAAAAGATTCTACAATATTGGTGGGGATAAAGTCAAGGATAACACTTGCAAAGGAAGTGCTCACATTTTCATAGGTATTGGACAGGTCGAAAGACCCCAGATCCACACCCACACCGGGCTTAAGGATCATGCCGCCCAGAATACCAAAGGCAGAGGCAAGCACGGTGGTCACCACATAAATTGCCAGGATTTTTCCGCCGATACGGCCCACCTGCTTCACATCGGTGGCACTGGAAATGCCCATGACCAGAGAGGCGAAAACGAAGGGGATAATGGTCATCTTAATCAGGTTCAGGTAACCGTTGCCAACAATGTTCAGTACCGTGTTGATGATGATGTCATCACGGACATAGCCTTTCGGGATGAAGCACAGGATTGCGCCGAAAATCAGGCCAAGGATCATGCCAATGATGGACTTTTTGCCCAGGGTAGCAGCTTTTTTGCTTTCGAGGGTTGCCATAGTAACTCCTTCTTTCTTTGAATTATTTTTGAGAAGCTCGGGTATTCCATTCGCTTGGTTGCTTGGGATTTGTTTTCCTGTGTGATCTCCTCCTTATCCATTTTCTCTCCTGATATATTTCCATGTGCGCAGCAGGGTATCCTCATCCCCAAAGGCACCGGATTTTGTGATAACCGGCATGCCCCGCAGGGGGCCGTCGGCCAGCAGCCCGGCCGGAGTGCCGCTTTGTACCTCCTCCAAAAGCCGTATCTGCGTGGTGTGCAGGCTTCGGCATACCTCCACGGAGGTGTCGCCTCCCACAAGAATCAGCCCATCATACAGGGCCGGATCCAGCCGGGTAAGCACCTCTCCCAGCTCTCTTGCCAGCCGCTTACCCGATTGGCGTGCCGCCACATCGCCATCTTCAAAGCCGGTCTGGCTGCAAAACAGACTGTCAAAGGCCAGAATCGCGCCGTGCTCCTGCATCAGCAGCCCCGTCAGCTTCTGAACAGTCTCCGGGATTTCCGCCGCATCGTCGCCTTGCAGCAGCAGACCGGAATCCATCAAAACCGTGTGCAGCCCGCAGCATTCCTGCAGTCGCTGCACCTGTCGGGCCGTCTCCCGCTTGCGCGAGCCGGTCACCGTCAGCACGCTCCCCGCCCGGGGCGGTTTGTCCACCCGGGCATTCTGCCCGCTCACAGGCAGAGCCGCAGCCAGCGCAGCACTGCCGCAATATACCGGCCTTTCTTCCAGCGCCTGCCCGATCCGGGTCACAAGGGCAAGGTCCTCCTCCGTCACCGCATCAAACAGCCACACCAACGCTTTCTTTTCTCTGTTGATAGAGGTCGCCAGAGCCATGCCCTCTGCCCGCAGCCGTGCCAAGGGAATATGGCAGACCGCGCTGTCACAGCGGCTTTTAAACAGCGCCAGTAAATCCTTTTCTGTGCCGTCCGGCAAATGCAGCACGCCGTCTGTTACCGTGCGGCCCATTTCCGGGTAACTGGGTGCAGCCAGCGCATGCCGTCGTCCGGTAACCTTCAGCACAGCCTCCAGTTCCTCTGCCGGGTTGCCCCGCATAAGTGAGTCCACTTTTTTAAACACCGTGTCCTCATTCCGCAGCGAAATCTGCCTCATCACCTCCCGGGTCCTCCGGGCCGCGTCCTCTGCGCCCAGCTCCCGGGAGCTGGCATTGATTGACAGGGCAGCCTCCACTCCCGGATACAGCAGCGGCTTCTCCGGCGGTCCCACCAGCACCGTGGTAGGGATACCCTGCTTCTGCAGCTGAATGCCGGTATCGGTTGCGCCGGTCAGATCATCGGCGATAATCAAAACCATATTCCGGCCTCATTTCCCGGCAGTGGATGCCTTTTTGGCGTTCGCCATGCGAATAGCGTAGTCCATGGCGTTTACAAGGCTCAGTTCGTTGGCAACGCCCGTTCCCGCATGGCCGAAGGCGGTGCCGTGGTCCACGCTGGCCCGGATGATCGGCAGCCCCAGCGTCACATTCACACCGGCCACCGCGTCCCAGCGGCCCAGTTCCTTGTTATACACAAATCCGACCACCTTCAGCGGGATGTGCCCCTGATCGTGGTACATGCACACCACGATGTCATACCAGCCGCCCAGCGCCTTGGAAAAGGCGGTGTCCGGCGGAATCGGCCCCAGCGCCTGAATGCCCTCGGCTTTCGCCTGCTCAATGGCGGGGGTAATCTCCTCGATTTCCTCCCGGCCGAACATGCCGTCCTCGCCCGCATGGGGGTTCAGGCCGCACACACCCACCTTGGGGTTTTCGATTCCCAGCTCCAGGCAAGCCTTGTGGGCAATGCGAATCACATCCAGCACCCGCTCCTTCTTCACCAGATCGCAGGCCTGCCGCAATGACACATGGGTGGAAACATGCACCACCCGCAGCTCGTCGTGGGCCAGCATCATGGTGTATTTGTCGGTTCCGGTGTAATGGGCGTAAATCTCCGTATGGCCGTTGAAGTGGTGGCCTGCCAGATTCATTGCCTCCTTGTTCAGGGCATTTGTCACAGTGGCGTCCACCTCACCGGCCATGGCCAGTTCAATCACCTTCTTCACGCATTCAAAGGCTGCGTTGCCGCACATGGGGTCCACCTTTCCATAAGAAAATCTGTCCCAGTCCACCAGCTCCAGATGCAGCACATCAATGGTGCCGAATTCATACAGCCCCTGGCTCGGCTTTTCCACCTGATGCAGCTTCAGTTCCTCGTGGTTCGTCACCCGCAGCGCATCGCGGATGCATTTTATGTCGCCCACCACCAGCGGCCGGCAGCGCTGATACACGCTGGCATCAGACAGGGCGCGGACGGTAATCTCCGGCCCGCAGCCGGCGGGATCACCCATGGTAATTCCCAGAATCGGACGGTTCATATAGTTCCTCCTTTTGCCTTTTTCAGATTTTTCACAGAACGCTCTGGTAAATGGCCCGGATCTCCTCCAGCGTCAGGTCCTTGCGGTTGTTGTCCAGCAGACGGCGCTGCTGACTGCCGGAAGTGACCAGAAAATCAAGATCCGACGGCTGCACGCCATAGGGCTTGAGATCGGTGGGAATATCCGTGCGCCGGATGATCTCCTCAATGGCGTCAATCACGCGCAGGGACTTTTCCTCGTCCGTTTTGCCGGCGAAGTCAGGGAATACGGCATCGCACAGCCGGGCCAGTTCTTTCTCGCAGGCCGAGCGGTTGCAGCGCATCACGGGCGCAAACAGAATCGCGTTGGACACGCCGTGGGCGATGTGGAATTTTCCGCCCAGCGGATAGCTCAGCGCATGCACGGCAGTGGTGCCGCTGGCGGTGATGGCTACGCCGCCATAAAAGGCGCCCAGCATCATGGCTGTCTTCGCCTCCATATCCTCTGGGTTCTCATAGGCCCGCACCAGATTTTCAAAAATCAGCTTTGCGCCGGTCAGGGCAAACATATTGCTGAACTCAGTAGCCTTCAGGGAGGTATAGCACTCCACCACATGGGCCAATGCATCCACGCCGGTGGCGGCCACAATAGCCTTCGGCAGCCGGCGGATGGTCAGCGGGTCCAGCACGGCGTAATCCGGAATCATTGCGTCGTTGACAATCCCTTTTTTCACACTCTCCTCGGGGATGGCCACAATGGCGTTGCAGGTCGCCTCCGAGCCCGTGCCGCAGGTGGTGGGCAGAAACACTGTTTTTACCTGTTTGCGCCCCTGCGCGGGGTTCTGCAGCAAATCCCGGATGGTGTAGGGTGCGCCCTTGAGAATAGAGCACAGCTTGGCTGTGTCCATCACACTGCCGCCGCCGATGGCCACAATCAGGTCGCAGGCCATGTCCTCCAACTGCTGTGCAATCTTTTCCACATCCAGATAGCTGGGCTCCCGGGGGATGTCATCCAGTACCTCATAGGAAAGTCCGTCCAGCTCTCTCAGCAGCACATCACACACGCCGGATTGGCGCACACCCTTGTCGGTGAACACCACCACTTTTTTTGCGGTTTCCCGGCGAATGATCTCCGGGACGGTTTTCACGCTGCCCTCTCCCAAATGGGTACATACCGGCAGCTTCAGGGAGCAAATCATATCTTCTCTCTCCTTTTTCAGCGTTTGTAAGCCGCATAATAGCGGTCAATTGTCTCCAGAATTGCCCTGTCGGTTTCCTCACTAACCATGCCGAAGGGCTTGCGGCATGGGCCAAGGGGCTGACCGATCAGATTGGCAGCCCGCTTGACGATGGAATTGGGATTTCCGTACTTGAAGCAGTCCCGGATGGGCTGAATTCCCTGCTGGGCCGCTTCCGCAGCAGCCAGATCGCCCTTCTCCCAGTTTCGGTAAATGCTCACCATCATCTCCGGCAGGATGTTGGCCACAGCGGTGATTCCCCCCTTGCCGCCGTTTTCCAGCGTCTTCAGAATCAGCGCGTCATTGCCGGAAAGTACGGAAAAGGTCTTCGGGTCCGTGCCATGAATATAAGCTAAAATGTTCTCAAATTTCCCGCTGGAATCCTTCACACCCCGGATATTGGGAAAGTCCTTTGCCAGCCGGGAAACGGTTTCCGGCTCGATGGCGCAGCCGGTGCGCATGGGGATGTTGTACATCACGATGGGCAAGCTCACTGCTGAGGCAATATCTGCATAGTGGCGGTATAGTTCTTCCTGATTCAGTGCTGCAAAATAAGGAGTGATAATGGACAGCACATCCACGCCAATCTCCTGCGCTGCAAGGGACAGGTCAATGGTGTCCTGCGTTCCCACACAGCCGGTTCCGGCATAGATGGGCACCCGGCCCCGTGCCTCATCCACACAGATGCGCATGACCTGCTTTTTCTCCTCTGCGCTGAGAATATAAAACTCTCCGTTGGTTCCCAGACAGAACACGCCATCCACGCCTGCGGCAATGTGCCGGTTGACCTGTCGGCGAATCTCCTGCTCGTTGATGCTGCCGTCATCATGCATGGCCGTAGCCATGGCAGCAATGATGCCCTTAATCTCCATATTGCGAATGCCTCCTCATGCTTTCCATGTTGCATTTTTTATCTGTTTGACTCATTTCTACCATAGCTTTCTCTGTAAAACAACCTTAAAAGCAAAAAAAATAAGTTGCATATTGCAACTTGAATCAAATTGTTGTAAAATTATGTTGAACAAAGCCGAATACCTATTGCAAATTTAAACAGGTGGTGAATAGAATGATTCCCTGCAGGATTTTAGCGATTGCCCCCTATGAAAGCATGAAAAGCATCCTCCTCAGCATCTGCAAAAACCGCCCTCAGATCCGTCTGACGGTGATGGTAGGCGACCTCAGCGAAGGCGCCCGGCTGGTGCAGGAAATTGACGAGCAGGAATATGACATTGTCCTCTCCCGCGGCGGTACGGCGGAAATATTGCGGACGGTTATGTCCATCCCGGTGGTAGAAATTCAGCTGTCCAGCTATGATGTGCTGTCGTCTTTGAAGCTGGCGGAAAGCTACACCGATGGTTATGCTCTGGTGGCCTATCCCAACATTACCCGGGTGGCTACGATGCTATGCAACGTGCTGCAATATGATGTGCCGGTCTACTCCATTTCTCAGAGCGACCCACTGGAAAAAACGGTGGATACCCTTATCCGGCAAGGCGTCACCCTCATCATCGGCGATGTAGCTGCCACGCAGTATGCAAGGCACTGCTCGCTGGATGCCATCCTGATTACCTCCGGGGTGGAAAGCCTTGAAAATGCTATTCGTCAGGCCCTGCAGCTGCACCAGCTGTTGGCGGCAGTCCGCGTGCGGGACACACTGCTGGAGCGGCAGGCCCGTCAGCGCCAGTGGGAGTTGGCAGTTTTGCAGGAGGATATGACCGTTTTCTGGGAAAGCTCTACTCTGGCACGCAACCCCCGCCTGCGCAAGCTGATGCAGAAGCAGGCATCTCAGACGGAGCAGGAGACAGGCAGCGTACAGGTCCGGAAGATACAGGAGCAATTCTGGAAAATTTCCTGTCAACAGGTGCAGCTGGGCGGGGTTCTCTATTTCTTTTTGCAGGCAGAGCCTCTGCCGGAGGACACCGTCCGGGACGAGGTAATTTCCTTCCTCAGCTGCGAGGACATCTCCCCCCAGTACTTTAAAAAATATATCAATTCCGCCCTTCATCAGAATTTACAGCGCTACGCAGCCTCCCGGGCACCGGTTCTGATTCTGGGGGAGATCAGCACCCACAAGGACCGGGCGGCCAACGCCCTGTACGCCAACGGCTTAAACCGGAGCCAGCCTCTGTGCGTGGTGGATTGCAGCCGGGCCGACAGCCGGTTCTGGCAGAATTTTCTCTCCCGCACAGACTCGCCCCTGTATGACGCCGGCGGCACCTTCTACTTTAAAAACAGCGGCTGTCTGACCCGGGAACAGACCGATGCACTGGTGCGCCACATCAATTCCGGCGGCAGCACGCGCTTTCTCTTTTCCGTGATCACCGACACGCCTCAGGCCGAGGAATGCCCCATCTGTCAGGCGCTGCGCCGCCAGTGCTCCTGCCTGACGCTGCGGATGCCCCCTCTGCGGGAGCGCATGCTGGAAATTCCGGCCCTTTGCAGTCTGTATCTCAACGAGTTCAATGCCGAAAGCACCCATCAGGTCATCGGTCTTGCGCCCGAGGCGCTGGAGCTGCTGCAAAGCTATCCATGGCCCGGCAATATGGATCAGCTCAAGCGGGTCATGCGGCAGGTAACGCTGCTGGCAGACCGGCCCTACATTTCCGCCGAAAGCGTCCGCAGCCAGCTGCTGCTGGAATTCCCTCCGCCCGCCGCCTCCGGCCCGGTGTTTGACACCACCCGCACGCTGGAGGAAATGACCCGCGAGTTGGTGGAAATCGCCCTGCACCGCGCCCACGGCAACCAGAGCCGGGCCGCCCGGCAGCTGGGCATCAACCGCTCTACCCTGTGGCGGATGCTCCGCCGGGAGGAGGACGAGTCCTGACGCCGCCCGGCAGCCGGGGTGTCTGTCCGCTTCATGCTGGGCACCGGCACCGGCAGCGGCCCGGCCTTTGAAAACGCCCGGGCCTACATGCGCCTTGTGTCCATATTTTACCTGTTCTGCTTTACCGGCAATACCTTTGTCGGATACTTTGACGGCGAGGGGCGGGTTCTGCTGCCCTTCCTTGGAGCGGCGTGGGCCATATCACCCTGCGGGTGATTCTGTCGTGGCTGCTGGTGGACAGGATGGGCCTTCCGGCGGTGGCGCTGGCCACCGGTATCGGCTGGCTGCTGGTAAATCTGTTCTGGGCCGCAATCAAAGGGGCAGGGCGGCTCCCCCACAGGAAGAAACAGCGTACTGCCGAACCATCCTGAAAAAACGGAGAAACACGCTCTTGTTCACACACCCCAACAGGGCGCGCCGCTTGACATTTTCCCGCATCCGTGCTATAAGAAGCTATATTGATTCATATATGCTTCCCGCGCCCCCGGGTGCGGGGGAACAGGCATTGGGCCTCATTCCGTCAGGGCTGTCCTTTGGGCAGAGGGATGCGGTTCAATGCCTGTTGTTGTAACAGAGAAAGGAGCAATGTTCAATGCCTCAAATCAGAATACTCAGCCGGCAGGATGTAGCCCGTGTCACCTGTATGCAGGATATGATTGCCTGCGTGGAGGAGGTTTACCGCCAGAAGGCTCTGGGGCAGACACAGGTCTGGCCCACCACCTTTTATGAGTTTGATCCCGGCCATGCCGACATGGATATTAAGTCCGGCTATCTCAAAGCCCCCGGCATATTCGGTCACAAAACCGTCTCCTGGTTTGGCGGCAACAGCGAAAAGGGTCTGCCGGAGCTGACGGGGGCCATCATGGTCTTCAGCGCAGAAACCGGTCTGCCGCTGGGCCTGCTGGATGCCTCTTATATCACCGGCATGCGCACCGGTGCATCCGGTTCCATCGGTGCCAAATATCTGGCCCGGCCTGACAGCAGCCATCTGCTGATGGTGGGCTGCGGCGGGCAGGCCATCTTTCAGATTGCAGCCATGCTGACGGCTTTCCCCGGTCTGCGTCAGGTTACCGTGTCCAATCCCAGAAGTCTCTCCCGGGCAGAGGCTTTCGTCAGCACTCTCCCCCGGCGGCTAACCGAGGAGTTTGGCCTTTCCGTAAGCTCTGTTCGCTTTGCCGCTGCGGCCAGCCCGGAGCAGGCGCTGGAAACTGCCGATGTAGTTATCACCGTCACTCCCTCCCGCGCACCTTTGATTCAGAAGGAATGGGTACGCTCCGGCACCCATTTTTCCTGCATCGGCGCGGATGCCGAAGGCAAGGAGGAACTGGATCCCCGCCTGTTCAGCGATGCCTGCGTCTTTGTAGACGACGCCGTGCACTGCACGCTGGCCGGCGAGGTGGAACTGCCTCTGAAACAGGGGATTCTTCGCCCGGAGGACATCTGCGGCGAAATCGGCGATTTGCTTCTGGGCAAGCTTCTTGGCCGCGCAGATGCCCGCCAGACCACCATCTTTGACGCCACCGGCATGGCTCTGCTGGATCTTGCCGCAGCCAAAACCGCGCTGGACGCGGCGGCGCAGCTTGGGCTTGGCCGGGTCGTGGAGCTGTAAGGGAGGCGGCCATGTCATTTACCTTTCAGGATGTGCAGCTGGCCTATGAGCGCATCCGTCCCTATGTCCGCCAGACGCCGCTGGAGGAATCCTTCTATCTGGGTGGCGAAGGCCGCCGGTATTTCTTCAAGCTGGAGTCCCTTCAGCGGGCCAAAAGCTTTAAGGCAATACCGCACAGAAAAAGTGCCAGATACCGCCAAGTATGATATAATAAAACCATGGATAAACAAATGATGATTTCCGCATTCAGTGACGAACTGGCACAGGTGCGGACGAAGAAAAAAGAATTTCTCAGTCAGATTGAACGGATTGTCCCGTGGGGAGAATGGCTTGCCCTGATTCAGCCGTACTACTATAAAGGAGAGCGCGGCAACAAACCCTATCCGCTGGAGATCATGCTTCGACTGTATCTGCTGCAAAACCTCTATGACCTGAGTGACGAAGCCACCGTGGCAGAAGCCATCGACAGCCGCGCATTTTCAGATTTCTGCGGCGTGGATTCCAGCAATCAGGTTCCGGACGGGGATACTCTCGGCCGATTCCGGAATCTGCTTATCCGGAACGGACTGCAGGAGAAGCTGTTCGCTCAGGTGGTAGCAGCACTCATGGAACGTGGCCTCATTCTGAAGAAGGGTACCATTGTGGATTCCACCATCATTTCTGCTCCATCTTCCACTAAGAACAAGAAGAAAAAGCGAGATCCGGATGCCCATCAGGTCAAAAAAGGTAACACCTGGCACTTTGGATATAAGGCGCATATCGGCGTGGACAAGGACAGCGGACTGGTTCACAGCGTGTCGAAAAAGTCTTTTCGCCCCGCTGCCTAAGTTTTTGAAACTTTGAAAAAGTTTCAAAAACTACTGATTTCAGTGGCGAGGGACACCCTTCTTGGGTTTCCCTCACACACCCTTCCTTACCGTTATCGCAAATATACCACTTTATCGACAGTCTCTTCATACAGTGGAAGCCACAGCGGCAAATGTCCACGACGTTGCGGAAGTGCCGAAATTGCTGACGGGAGAGGAAGAAGTGGTCTATGGAGACAGCGGTTATCTCGGCGCAGGTAAACGTGAAGATGCCGTAATCCGTAATAAATCAGGCAGGAAAATCAAGTACAAGATCAATCGTCGTCCTTCTCAGATGAAGAAGCTGAGCAAAAGTGGGCAGTATGCAGCAAAGAGAGCGGAACACGCGAAGTCCTCAGTCCGAGCAAAAGTAGAGCATGTATTCGGTGTTGTTAAAAAGCAGCTGCGTTTCCGAAAAACACGATACCGAGGGCTTGAAAAGCAGCAAGCCAAATTCAATATCATGTTTGCGCTGGCAAATCTGATTCTGGCTGACAGACCATGTCTGGCGGCTTGAGTCAGTGCGCCTTTGCGGACAAAAATTCAGAGGTTATCCACAGTTTTTATTGGCCACCTATTGTATAATGCGAATTTGGGTATTTATACGGTATTGCCCTAAAGAAAGGCGAATTGGCATACAATCACGGTGCATCAAAAGCAAAACAGTATGGCTGTTGTTACGAGCTGACCGAAGATGAGGCGCGTATTCCGTATGTCTATCATTGTTTCAAAGTCAGTGGCACAGAACATACGCCCTATCTGTCCAAGCCTGACAACGAGCTTCCGGTCACTCCGATGATGGAGGCATTTG
>OFMU01001490.1_pt1 | contig 13960 bp, 10 predicted proteins | sample 1541861 | NCBI WGS metagenome assembly OFMU01 (sample SAMN04209238, study PRJEB22552) | human gut metagenome | biome: gut; material: feces | host: Homo sapiens | place: USA: Oklahoma
TACTTCTGAAGAGATTTCCGAGGCAATAGGGTGTTCAAGAGGTTACGTTATATCAATTTTAAGAAAATTATCGAAAGAAGGACTAGTGGAGGTGATCAGAGGAGTAAAGGGCGGTTTTCGGTTAAAGAAAAGACCGGACGCAATCAGTTTGTTTGATGTGATAAAAATCATGGAAGATACTATTTGTATCAATCAGTGTTTGAATGAAGAGGAAAATTGCAATCTAAAAGCAACCGATTACTGCCCGGTGAGACGGTTTTATCTTTCATTGCAAGAACAAATAGAATCGGAGTTAAAACATATGACATTTGAAATGCTGAGAAAATCGGGGGGGGGCGGATAGAATATTTTAATAGTTCTTAATCAGGCGGGTAATGCAAAATGAAGTCAAATGAAATCGAAGGAATCAGATAGGAGGATTTATGGAAACGTTAAGAAAAATTATTGAAGAAAAAAAGCGAAAGGGAGAAGAAAAAAAGCCGTATTATGGAATACGCAAACTAAGCGTAGGTATAGTTTCCTGTATGTTGGGCCATCTTCTCTTTTTTGCATCGCCTGTAGTTGTAAGCGCTGTTGAAGCAACTCCGGAAGATGTAAGCATCATTCAGATGCAGTCGGTGAAAGGCGAAGCGATCGAAAGATCAGCGACGTTGGTTGCCGTTACCGGAGCGACAGGTATCAGGGCGGCTTCCGGAAACATAGATTCGGAGAATTTGGGATATGCTCCGAATGCAAAGTATAGTTTTCAGGATTTAAAATTCGATCCTGAAAAGCTAAGTAAAACCAATTCCGCGCGGCAGATCCAATTTAAAATCTACGGAAAGCACAATATTGCCGCTTCAACAGATAACTGGAAGATCAATCTTCAAATCGATGAAAGAATCGCAAAACATGTAATAGGAATCGAAGTTGAACCAAAAAGGCTGACAGAAGCAAATCCAAGACCGATCAGAAGAGCGCTTACGAGAAAAAGCGATACGATAGGGCGAATGACAAATATATGGGAAGTAAATTATATCAGATCTGAAAACGGAGTGTTTGCAGGAGGAGAGACGACAGATACTCAGACTGCGCATAATGGAATTATTTATCTTGATAAACCGCTGAATAAAATTCTTGAAGAAATCGGAGATGAAAATCTGACAAACGAACGGCTCTTTTACAGAATTTATTTGACAAGCGTTCAAGATAAAGGAGCTATTGTTCCGGGCATTGCTTCTACAGGATTTTTCAAAATTAACGGTCTGGATATCCAGATCGAAACGATAGAATCTAGCGGCAATGAAAAATGGTTTAAGCATGCGGCTGTTGAAGGCAGATATGTAAGAAGTGATAAGTTTAAAAATCCTGGCGGAGCGATTAATCAAAACGGAGCTATCGTCGTAGATCATAAGATATCGAAGAATACTAACTTTGCTTATATAAGCGCAAAGAACAAACCGTGGACTCTTGAGTATGGAGTCGATCCGAGATTGGTAAAATATATTGGAGGTATCGAGCTTTATTACATGGATGCAGCTGATTATGTGAATCCGGATTATTCTCTAAAAAACAAAGCAAATCGCAAAGTTCGAGATTTGTCGATCGTAAGAACAGCAGGTCATAAAAAATATGGTTATGGTGATATTACAGAGAATCAGTTTACGCAAATAGTAGATGTTCATGGAGGACGACCCGAACCGATCACGATAAGATATGTCTATAAGCTTAATAAGCCAATCAATGAAATTTTGGAGGAATTAAGAAGAGAAGCCGGAGTAGAAGAAGGAGAAGCGTTTGGTAAAGATTTTATATTCAGCGCATGGATTACAGATAAAACAAAAGATGCTCTGATAACGAATACATACGGTACAGGCTACTATAGAATTCAGGATATTGACGGTGATGGAAAGCTTGATGAGGAGGAAGCAAATAATGAGCAAAGTCCTTATATCGGCGTTCCGAAAATTACAGCTCCTTATGAAGGTGATAATAAAGTAAAAGCTGTTGTGCATTTTAATGAAAATGCCGGAAAGGGAAATAAAGCTCAGCTGATCAATAAAAACGGAGTTGTCGTTGCTACAATTAATAATGTAGATGCAGAGGAAAACGGCATACCAAAAACAATAGATAGAGAACTTGAATTTACGGTTACTGATTCAAGTGTATTAGGTAAAGCAGGAGATAAACTTACCGTTAAGATCATTCCTTCAGATGAAAGGTATGAGAAAGCGGAAGAAGCAGAAACAAAGGTAAAAGAAGCGCCAAAAGCAGTCAAAGATCCTCTCAGAGTTGTCAAAGGAAAGGATTTAACAGAAGATACGGTATTAGCGAAAAAAGGAGTAGAAAATTCAAATAAAATGCCGGGAGGAACAACATATCGGTGGAAAACTGCTCCGAATACAAGTCAGGCAGGAAATACGACTGGGATAGTGTCAGTAACTGTTCCTGACAGAGAAGAAGCTTTTGAAGTAACTGTTCCTATTGAAGTGTTTTTAGCGGATGCAGATAAATATACTCCGCAGACAACGTCGATTATTAAAGAGTATGGAACATCAACGACAGAAGAGGAAATTATAGGCGCGGTAACAGTGCCGGGATATCCGGAAGATACAGTGGATGAACTGGAAATAGCACTTGATAATGCAACTCAGATTCCGGATGGGAATACAGCAGGGGATTATCCTGTAGATGTAACAGTTACTTATCCGGATGGAAGTGAAGATAAAGTACAAGTAACAGTTACAGTAAAAGAACAAAAAGATAATGAGAAGTATATTCCGGAATTCGATCAGATTAATAAAAACTACGGCGAAGCAACAACGGAAGAGGAGATCAAAGGTGCGCTGAAGGAAGAAAGCGTACCGGAGAACACGGAAGTCACAGTGAAGAATCCGGAAAACCTTCCGGACGGAATGACAGAGGGAACATTCGAAATAGAAGTGACGGTAGAGTACCCGGACGGAACAAGCGAAGATACGACAGTGCAGGTAGTGGTGACGGATAACCGCACGGATGCAGAGAAGTATACGCCGGAATTCAATCAGATTGAGAAGAATCATGGGGAAGCTACAACGGAAGAAGAAATCAAAGGTGCACTGAAAGAAGAAAGCGTACCGGAGAACACGGAAGTCACAGTGAAGAATCCGGAAAGCCTGCCGGATGGAATGACAGAAGGAACATTCGAGATAGAAGTGACGGTAGAATATCCGGACGGAACAAGCGAAGATACGACAGTGCAGGTAGTGGTGACGGATAACTTTTTAGTTGTCACTAAAAATCCGCCAAAACAAATTGATGGACAGAGAGTAGCTGAAAATACAAATGTAATTACAGCAAATCTGACATTTACTGTAGAAGGTGTACATGATGAAGGATTAAATTCAGGTCTTTCCATTGATGAAAATGGAAATTTGACAGGAACGCCAAAACTTAATTGGGGTGACAAGAATTCCGACACTTATGAAGAACAGACAGTAGTTCTTCATGCAATAGCAACAGCGGAAAGTGGTAGTAAAAAACCTGTAACAATATCGGTAGTAGTTCAAAGAGATACGGACGGAGACGGAGAGCCGGATATCACGGATACAGACGATGACGGAGATGGATTTACGGATATAGAAGAGGAAGAAAAAGGTACTGATCCAAAAGATCCAGACTCAGTTCCGCAGGTTGATCCGATTGTTGCGCCGACTATAGGAGAAATAGAAGATCAGACTGTTGTAGAAGGAAATGCGATTACGCCGGTAACTCCGGAGGTGACGGAAGGATCGAATGTAACAGTGGAGGGTCTGCCGGAAGGAGTGATGTTTGAGAACGGAACGATTCAGGGAACGCCGAAAGTGACATGGAACGGATCGGAAGAAAGCAGAGCAATTACAGTGACAGTAAAGGCGGAGAAAGACGGAGCAACTGGCAGAGAGACTTTCGTGATCACAGTTCAAAGAGATACGGACGGAGACGGAGAGCCGGATATCACGGATACAGACGATGACGGAGATGGATTTACGGATATAGAAGAGGAAGAAAAAGGTACTGATCCAAAAGATCCAAACTCAGTTCCGCAGGTTGATCCGAAGCCGGTCAAACCGGATCAAAAGCAAGATCCTGAAATTTCTCAAAATAAAGTAGTGAACAATGTGGTTAATAATTCTTATAAAAAGCCGATTTCCAATGCACCAAAAACAGGGGATTTTGGCAATGGAACAGGATATACAGGTTTAGCTGCATTGGCTGCGGGATTGATGCTTCTTCTTGGAATAAAGAAAAAAAGAAAAGAGGAAGACGGTGAAGAATAAGATCTGATATGATCACATTAAAACGGTGTAGCAATTTGCTATGCCGTTTTATTGTGACAGCTATGAACCAAATCTCAGGTTAGCCAGATACATTGGTGATCGAAATTAAGCCATTATGGCTGCCAATCGAAATCAAGAATTATGATTGACAAAATTGCATAAATAGAGTAAAGTTTAGTTAGTTAAAACTAACTAAAAGGCGAAGAAGATTATTATTTTGAGGAAACGATTTGCTTTTTGGAAAATGTTTAAGGAGAAATCAAAGAGACTATGTCAGAAGAAATGCTTGTAAGTTATTGCTCGCCCACTTTATCGGGGCTTAAAACAGGAAGTCTTTTTTCGTGTCCATGTGATTCTAAAAAAAAGATGTCCGGAGAAATAAGTAATTTTAATCAGAAGTTGTCAAAAAAAGGAATCCGAATTCTTCCGGTACGCATATCAGGCAGGAGAGCTTTGATTTATGTTTATCGTCCGGAAAAATTAAAGCAGGATTTTTTTGATGAGAAAGTGCAGACGATTTTAGCACATAAAGGGTATGACTGCACAAACCAAAATCGTTGTGTCTGCAGATTGGTTGAAAAACTGCGGAAGGATTCAGAATTTCCACATGAGATTGGTTTATTTTTAGGATATCCGGCGGAAGATGTCAAAGGATTTATAGAAAATAAGGCGGCTAGCAGCAAGTGCTCGGGATGTTGGAAAGTATATGGGGATGAACAAACAGCAATGAATCTCTTTGAAGAATACAGGAAGTGTACAGAAATCTGCTATAGAAAATGGAAAAACGGCGCAGATGTTGAACAGCTTACGGTTTCTATATAATCATGAATTCAGAAGAGCCGATAGAGAATGAAAAAATCCGCTTTAATAAGTTGAAAAAATTCATATGGATTTCATATGGAAAATATGTAATAATTTGCTTATTAATTGAAAAAACAAAAAAGAAAGGGGAAAAGTATGATTATTACGACAACACCTTCTATTGAGGGAAGAAGAATTGTAGATTACAGAGGAATTGTTTTTGGCGAGGTTGTCTCAGGTGTGGATTTTGTCAGAGATCTGGCGGCGTCTTTCACGAATTTTTTTGGCGGAAGATCAGGCGGATACGAGGAAGAACTTGTGACGGCAAGACAGAATGCGCTTAACGAGATGGCTCAGCGGGCGGCATCGGCAGGAGCGAATGCTGTTGTGGGAGTTGACGTTGATTATGAAGTTCTCGGGGCTGACGGAAATATGCTGATGGTGACAGTGAGCGGAACGGCAGTGGTTGTAGAGTAAATCAATTTTTACAAGGCAGCAGGGTCAGAAAAAGATCAGGAATAGGATTTGGGAAAAGGATCATGGAGAAGCGTCTGCATGGTCTTTTTTGCTTTCCGCTAAGAAATATAAAATCCCGGATATACAGAAGAGAGAATATGATGTAATATAGTATGGATATAGACTAAAGAAAAAGATAAAGGTGATTTTGTGAGAATCGGTAAAAAAAGTTCAAAAAGAGAGAAAAAGGCAATGTCTGTTTCGCTGTATGCGAACTTGATGTTTGTCGTAGTGGAGCTTGTAATGGCGATAGTGACAGGTTCACAGGCTGTTTTGCTGGATGGTGTATATGACGGAATCGAATTCGTTATGCTTCTTCCGTCTATCTTTTTAATACCGCTTTTATATAAGCCGAGTAACGAGAAATATCCGTTTGGGCATATGCAGATGGAGACTGTGTTTATCGTTGTAAAAGGAATAACAATGATCACTGTTACAGTCGGTTTGATCACGAACAGTATCAATATATTATTTCACGGCGGGCGGACAGTTGATTTTGGAGTTGTAGCGTGGTTTGAGCTGTTTGCTTGTGTTCTTGGCATAATAGTGACATTTTATCTGAAGAGGAAAAACAAAGCGATGAATTCCCCTCTTATTACAGTAGAGATGCAGGGGTGGAAGATGGATAGTATGCTTTCCCTCGGAATGACAGCCGTATTTTTCCTTCCGGTTTTCCTTCCGTTTAAAGGAGTAGGTCAATTAACTCCGTATTTGGACCCGTTTATCACGATCGTGCTGTCTATGATCATGCTTCCGATCCCGGTTAAAACGGTGTTTACCGGAATCAGGGATCTGTTGTTGATCTCTCCCGAGGAGGAAACAGTATCAGAGATCAAGCAGACGGTGGAACCGATCATACAGGAAAGTAATTGTGTGGATATTTATTATGACATTGTCAGAACGGGAAGAAAATTATGGATCAGCGCGTATATTAAATTGAACAAGGATGAGCTTTCCGTAAGGAAGTTTAAGATGCTGCAGACGAGATGCATTGCCGCCTTAAGTGAAAAATATACGGATTTTTATTTTGAGCTTCTTCCTGAAATCGAGCTTGATATGGAAGAACTGGAAGAACTGCAGGAAAAGCAGGAAAAACAACAAATGGAAAATAAAAACGGGCGGGAGGATAAATAATTGAAGAAAAAGAGAGGAATTCTATTCGGAGTCGTTTTTATTTGCGTATTGTTTTTTGTAATCGTATTTTTTGTGAGGAACAAAGAATCTGCCGAACCCGTCAGCAAAAGTGATTTTAAATTGAATACTGTTGTGACTGTTACAATTTATGATTTAGAAGAAAAAGAGAAAAAGCCGGATGACAAAGATAAAAGAAATGAAAAGGGAATACATAGAGAAGAAAAGGATGCGGAAGAGATTATAGATAAAGCGTTAAAGCTTTGTGACAAATATGAAAAGATATTCAGCCGTACGCTTCCTGAAAGTGAGATTTATGCGTTGAATCACGGAACGCTTCCGATGGAAGACGGATATTATCTTTTATCCGAAGAGTGCGCGGCGTTGATCGAAAAGGGGTTGTATTATAGTGAACTTTCCGGTGGAGCGTTTGATATTACGATCGAACCTGTTTCTTCTTTATGGGATTTTACTTCAGGGGAAAAGATCGTGCCGGATGCAGAGACAATCGCGGAAAAGCAGGCATGTGTAGGCTATGAAGATGTGGAGCTTAAAGGAAATAAACTACGTTTTAAAAAAGAGGGAATGGGAATTGAGCTTGGAGCTGTCGCAAAAGGATATATTGCAGATAAAGTGAAAGAATATCTTGTATCGGAAGGTGTGAAAAGCGCAGTTATCGATCTTGGAGGAAATGTGTTATGTGTCGGAGAAAAACCGGATGGGAAGCCGTTTAAAATCGGAATCCAGAAGCCGTTTGCCGATCGGAGCGAAACAGTGTCAGCCGTAGAAATTGCAGGTACGTCTGTTGTTTCCTCAGGCATATATGAAAGATATTTTGAAAAAGACGGGAAACTGTATCACCATATATTAGATCCGGCAACCGGATATCCGTATGAAAACGGACTCGTGTCCGTAACTGTTTTATCTGAAGAGTCGGCGGACGGTGACGGATTAAGTACGGCATGTTTTGCGCTAGGATTAGAAAAAGGATTAGAACTGATCGAACAGACACCGGATACAGAAGCGATGTTTATAACAGAGGATGGAGAAATGCATTTTAGCAAAGGTTTTGTTTATTGTGGCTAACGCTACTGTTTCACTTATAACCGGGCGCTCATCTCATACAGATGTCCGCCTGCATAAAAGAAAAAGAGATATGAAGGAGAGAAAAAAATGAGTATATGTGATTTAAAGTCTTATGAAATTGTACAAAGCAGAGATTTATCTGATCTGAGTTCAAAAGGAACGCTTCTGCGTCATAAGAAGAGCGGAGCAAGAGTTCTTCTTATGGAAAATGATGATGAAAATAAAGTGTTTGCCATCGGTTTTCGTACACCGCCGTCAGACAGTACAGGAGTACCTCATATTATGGAGCATTCTGTATTGTGCGGATCAAGAGAGTTTCCGGTAAAAGATCCTTTTGTAGAGCTTGTAAAAGGATCGCTTAATACATTTTTAAATGCGATGACTTATCCTGACAAGACAGTTTATCCTGTAGCAAGCTGCAATGATAAAGACTTTCAGAATCTTATGCATGTCTACATGGACGCGGTATTTTATCCGAATATTTACGAGCAAGATAAAACGTTTCGTCAGGAAGGATGGAGTTATAAACTGGATGCACCGGATGAGGAATTGAAGTTGTCGGGAGTTGTATACAATGAGATGAAAGGTGCGTTTTCTTCACCTGAAGGGGTGCTTGACCGGGTGATTTTGAATTCTCTGTTTCCGGATACATCGTATGCAAATGAATCCGGCGGCGATCCGGAAGTGATCCCTGATCTGACGTATGAACAGTTTCTTGATTTCCACAGGAAATATTATCATCCGTCAAACAGCTATATTTATCTGTATGGCGATATGGATATGGAAGAAAAACTGAACTGGCTTGATGAAAAGTATTTGTCTGATTTTGATGAGATTGAGGTTGATTCGGAGATTAAGTATCAGAAGCCGTTTTCACAAATGCAGGAGATTGTTCAGGAATATTCTATAGCAAGCGATGAAAGCGAAGCGGATAACACTTATCTTTCTTATAATAAAGTGATCGGAACTTCCTTAGATGAAAAGCTCTATCTTGCATTTCAGATTTTAGATTATGCGCTTTTGTCTGCTCCGGGAGCGCCGCTGAAAAAAGCGCTTCTTGATGCGGGAATCGGAAAAGATATTATGGGATCATATGATAATGGAGTTTATCAGCCGATTTTTTCTGTTATTTCTAAAAATGCAAATATGGAGCAGAAGGAAGCGTTTGTGGAAGTGATTGAAAATACGCTGCGAAATATTGCAGAAGGCGGAATTGATAAAAAAGCATTGCAGGCTGGACTGAATTATTATGAGTTCCGTTTCAGAGAGGCGGACTTCGGAAGTTATCCGAGAGGATTGATGTACGGACTTCAGTTGTTCGATAGCTGGCTTTATGATGAAGAAAAACCGTTTATCCATATGGAGGCGATTCCGACATTTGAGTTTTTGAAAAGTCAGATCGAAACAGGTTATTTTGAGCAGTTGATCCGAGATTATCTTTTGGAGAATCCGCACGGGGCGATCGTAATCATCCGACCGGAGAAGGGAAGGACTGCGAGAATGGATCGGGAGCTTGCAGAGAAACTGCAGGCGTATAAAGAAAGTCTGTCCGAAGAAGAGATTGAGAAACTTGTGCAGGATACAAAAGATCTGGAAGCGTATCAGGAAGAAGAATCTGCGCCGGAAGATCTGGCGAAGATTCCGGTGCTTAGAAGAGAAGATATTTCCCCGGAAATCGCGCCTGTCTATAATACAGAGATGGAGATCGACTCAGTGAAAACGATCTATCATAATGTTGAGACAAACGGAATCGGGTATGTAACGCTTCTGTTCGATCTTTCTGCGGTCAAGGAAGAAGATCTTCCGTATGTCGGCATTTTGCAAAGTGTCCTCGGCATTATCGATACAGAGAATTACGAGTATGGAGAGTTGTTTAATGAGATCAATATCCATACAGGCGGAATCGGAACGTCGCTTGAATTATATGCAGATGCGCAGAAAGTAAAGGAAAAGGAATTCAAAGCGACATTTGAAATGAAAGGAAAATCACTGTATCCGAAGATGGACGTTCTTTTCTCTATGATGCGGGAAATACTGACTTGTTCTAAGCTTGACGATGAGAAACGCTTAAAAGAGATTCTTGCGATGCTCAAATCACGCCTTAGTATGTCGTTCTTGTCATCGGGACATACAACTGCCGCTTTGCGTGCGTTGTCATATACATCGCCTCTTGCAAAATTTAAAGACGATACAGACGGAATCGAATTTTACGAAGTAGTAAAAGAAATCGAAGAAAACTTTGACGACCATAAAGAAGAATTGATCTGTCGGTTAAAAGCAATTTCAAAACAGATCTTTTGCGCAGATAATATGATGGTCAGCTATACTTCGGCAAAAGAAGGACTTGCCTATATGGAAAATGCATTTGCGGCTGTATCAAAACAGCTAAACGACGCAGATGTGGTACAAACAGAAGCGAAAGAAAACAGATGCATCATTCATTGTAAAAAAAGAAACGAAGGATTTAAAACATCTTCAAAAGTACAGTACGTTGCAAGAGTCGGCAATTTCATTGACGGCGGAGAAGAATATACAGGAGCGCTTCAGATCTTGAAAGTGATTTTAAGCTACGATTATTTGTGGCAGAATGTCCGTGTGAAAGGCGGAGCTTATGGATGTATGAGTAATTTTAACCGGATCGGAGAAGGTTATCTGATCTCGTACCGCGATCCGAATCTTGAGAAAACGATGGAGATTTACGAAGGCGTTGTAGATTATCTTGAAAACTTTAATGTAGACGACAGAGATATGAATAAATTTATTATCGGAACGATCAGTAATATCGACCGCCCGATGAATCCTGCCGCAAAAGGAAGCCGTTCTATGAATTTGTATATGAGCCGCGTGACAGAGGGAATGATCCGCCGGGAAAGAGAGCAGATTCTTTCGGCTGATCAAAAAGATATCCGCGCGCTTGCAAAAATATTAAAAGCGGTGCTTGACGCAGATCAAATCTGCGTGATCGGAAGCGAGGAAAAGATCGAAGAACAAAAAGAGATGTTCATGGAGATCAGAACATTAAGCTAAGAAGTATGACAGAACAGCGAAAAAGAGAATGATGAAGCGGTCGGATGACCGGATAAAGGAAATACAAGGAAAACGAAGAAGATAAGATTAAAAACAATAAGGAAGATAAAGAGAAGCGCAGAAGGCTTGCAGTGAGAATAAAAAGACAGGATGAGAAAGAGTAAGCGCGGGAAAGGATATTGATATGAGAGAAGATTTTAAATCAGGGTTTGTAACTTTGATCGGAAGACCGAACGTAGGAAAGTCAACATTAATGAATCATTTGATCGGACAAAAGATCGCGATTACATCGAATAAACCGCAGACGACGAGAAATCGTATCCAGACGGTTTTAACGACAGAGGAAGGCCAGATTGTTTTTGTGGATACTCCGGGTATCCACAAAGCAAAAAATAAGCTTGGAGAATATATGGTAAATATTGCAGAGCGTTCTTTGAACGAAGTTGACGTTGTGCTTTGGCTTGTCGAGCCGTCTGCTTTTATCGGGGCGGGAGACCGTCATATTATCGAACAGCTTAAGAAAGTGAAAACTCCGGTTGTTCTCGTTATTAATAAGATCGATATGGTGAAAAAAGAAGAGATACTGACATTTATCGACGCATACAGAAAAGAATATGATTTTGCAGAGATCGTGCCTGTATCGGCAAGATCCGGAGATAATACAGATGAGCTTATAAAAGTGATTTTAAAATATCTTCCGTACGGACCGCAGTTTTACGATGAAGATACTGTCACAGATCAGCCGGAGCGTCAGATCGTGGCAGAACTGATCAGGGAAAAAGCGCTTCACTGTCTGAATGAAGAAATTCCTCACGGAATAGCGGTGGCGATCGATCGGATGAAGGCAGAACGAAGAGTAATGCATATCGACGCGACGATCATATGTGAAAGAGATTCCCACAAAGGAATTATTATCGGAAAACAGGGAAGTATGCTGAAAAAGATTGGAAGTACCGCGCGTTACGAGATCGAGAGACTGCTCGGATGTAAAGTGAATTTGAAACTGTGGGTAAAAGTACAGAAAAACTGGCGCGACAGCGATTATCTTATGAAAAATTTCGGATACAGAGAGGACGAGTAATATCAACGCAGCGGTGATCGCATCGAAAAATTTTCTATAATAAAAATGGTATTTTTTATACAGTATGACCTTCTTTTCTGTCGGGGAAACTATTCTTAAAGATCACGGAAGAAGAGGTGGAACAGATGAAAGAAGAATACTGGGAATTATTTATGACATCAGGAAAGATTGATGATTATTTGAATTATAAAAACAGCCGGAAAGCAGATGGAAGCTCCGGCAGAAAGGAACGGCGTGAATCAGATTATACTGACAGGGATAGTACTCTCTACGATGCCGGTCGGCGAGTATGACCGGCGTGTTGTAATACTTACAAAAGAACAGGGAAAGATCTCGGCGTTTGCACGGGGGGCAAGACGCCCGAACAGTCCGCTTGTCGGTGCGCTCAACCCGTTTTCTTTCGGAACGTTTACGATGTATGAGGGGAGGACGTCTTACACGATACAGTCGGCAAGTATTTCTAATTATTTTGCCGAGCTGAGAGGCGACATTATCGGAGCATATTACGGTTTTTATTTTCTGGAATTTACAGATTACTATACGAAAGAATTCAATGATGAGCGGGAAATGTTAAAACTTCTTTATCAGACGCTTCGGGCGCTGACAAATCCGCATATTCCAAACATGCTTATCCGTTACATATTTGAATTGAAAGCGTTGACGATCAACGGACAGGCGCCGCAGGTATTTCAGTGTATGACTTGCGGAAATAAAGAAAGACATGCCGTGTTCAGCGCGGTGAAAGGCGGACTTGTGTGCAGCGAATGTATGAAAGACGTGCGGGACGGGATGAGTCTGGATCCTTCGACTTTGTATAGTATGCAATATATAGAAACAAGTACGATTGAGAAATTATATACGTTTAATGTGACAGAAAAAGTATTGACAGAACTTGGAAATGTGATGAGCAGGATGACGGATATATATGTCGGAAAGCATTTTAAATCACTGGAAATATTAGAGACTCTTATTTGATGTGGTGTATTTCAGGACAGGGATTGTGCTTAGATTTCAGAAGTCTGAGACAAAAATGTGAAAGAAAATAATAAAGGAAGAGAAGAAAGCGTAAGGTCAAATGAGAATAGCGATATGTGAAGATGAAGAATTTATACAAAATTCGATTGAAAAAAATGTAGAGAAGTGTTTAGAAATAACAGGGATGGCAGGAAAATGTGAATGCTTCGTGTCTGCCGAAGAATTGCTTGAGAAAGGAAATATGCCATATGCACTGTATATTCTTGACGTTGAGATGAAGAAGCTGAGCGGACTGGAATTGGCAGAACATATCCGAACAGAGGATAGAAATGCAGTGATCATTTTTATGACAAATCATAGTGAGATGATGCAGAAAGCATTCGACGTGCAGGCGTTTCAGTATCTGGTGAAACCGATCGATTCTGATACTGCGCACAATGTGATTATGCGCGCTCTGCGGATCATCCGGGAAAAAAGAAATTATATCCGCTTTACAAACAAATTGAAAGATATGATTTTTTATTATGATGAGGTTGAGTGCATCGAAAGCCGCAGAAGAAAAATCATCGTACATACAGAAAAAAGAGATTATGAGTTTTACGGAAGTTTGAGTCAGATTGAAGAAGATATAAAAGGATCTATGTTTGTGAGAGTACATAATTCATATCTTGTTAATTTGGAAAAATTAAGGGAAGTGGAGCGTGAATCAGTTCCCCTTCGTTCGGGATTGAAAGTGCCGATTACAAGGACTTATAAGCAGGAGTTCAACAAAGCATATCAAAAATTTATTCTGATGAGCAAAGGGGGAAGAGAATAGATGATGGAATATGTATGGAGTACAATCGATTTTTTAGTAATGTATTTGTTTGCTTTGTGCTTTTTCAAACCGAGGAGACGGATAGGAAAGCGAATTGATTTCATAATATTAATTGTAGTGGCGGTAATGGCATCTTTTATCAATGATTATTTTGCCAATTCGGATATTAATTTAGTGGTGACAATTATTTTTATGAGACTATGAAGAAAAGTCTGTAAATATGATCTTCTATGATAAGAATGGGCGATA
>OFMU01001509.1_pt1 | contig 13796 bp, 9 predicted proteins | sample 1541861 | NCBI WGS metagenome assembly OFMU01 (sample SAMN04209238, study PRJEB22552) | human gut metagenome | biome: gut; material: feces | host: Homo sapiens | place: USA: Oklahoma
TCTCCAGTTCCTTCGACTTTCCAGCGGTAGCGATAATGAATGCACCTCCAAACAATAATCCATAGTGTTGCAATATTTGGCATAGAAAACGCGGCCGCCCATTTGCAGGACAGCCGCGCGAAATTTCACACAAAAGCGCAGTTCGTTCAAAGAATCGAACCGTGTTTGGGTATAGCCCGGGGATTCCGACCCCACAAGGCGAGCGCGGCACAGGCCGTAGCTGCTTTCTTTACCGGAACAGTTTACCACACCCACAAAGCCCTGTCAAGCACTTTTACGCGATTTCAGGGAAAAATATTCTGAGACGGATCAAATCTCTCAGTCGCGCTAACGCGCGCCAGCAATGACGGAGAGGTTGGACAGAGCATCACTTGACCTCGATCAGTTTTCCCAGTTCCAGCGAGTAGATGCCCTTATAGGTCACCGGTTTCGGGGCAAAGCGCTTGCTGATGGCAAGGGCATAGAGGTCAAGCTGGGCGCGATAGGCGGTAAGGAAGTCCGCTTCGGATTTTCGGCGGTCCGTCTTGTAATCCAGCAGCTCCAGATGATCCGGGAACACCAACACCAGATCAGCGATGCCCTGCACCAGCACCTTTGCCTGTGCCACGGCAGCGCTGTCGGCGGGGGCAGTGCCCTGGGCGGCCAGCACCTCGGCGGCAGGCAGGGCCGTGATGAAGTCCAGCTCCCGCAGCACCTCATCTGCGGCACAGATGCGCGCAAAGGCTTCGCTCTCCACAAAACGGCGGATGCGCTTTTCATCCAGCTTCTCCGCAATTTCGGACGCGGTGAGCTTTGCTTCCACCTGCCGGTCACGCTCGGCGGGGATCGCCGTTTCCAGCGTGCCCGCCTGCTTTGCCGCCGCAAGGGCCGCAAAATCGGCGTGCTCCAGGAAGGCGTGGAGGGCCGTGCCCATCTCGGCAGCGGTCAGGCCGTCCTTTGCCAGAAAGCCCGGGCGCTCCAGCGTGGTCTGCTCTGCCTTGTGGACGATGCCGGTCACGCTGACCTTGGCGGGCACTTGGGCCAGCTCTGCCGCCGGGTACTGCCAGGCAAAGCCCTGCCGCAGTGCCTCGGTCAGGGCCGGGTCTGCCTGGGCCATCGGTCTTTCCTCCAGTTCCGGGTCGGGCGGCTCCACGCCCTCGGGCAGCGCCTGTTGCACCGTCAGGGTGATGGTGCTCCCGGTATCCGCAAAGGGCAGTTCCAGATCCTCGGCCAGTCGGCGCAGAGGGCCGCCGTTGGGGTGGACGAGCAGGGCCGCGCGGAGCCAGTCGGCAAAGCTGTTCGCCTGCCGGCCGAGCGTCTGCACCGCCCCGGCTTCGAGGAAGGCCGCCGCTCTGGTAAAGGGGTTGGAGGTCTTTCCGATGCCCAGCGGCACGGTCAGGATAAGCTTATCCTGCGCGCGGGTCAGCGCCACATAGAGCAGGCGCATCTGTTCACTGCGCATCTCGGCAGCGTGGACGTTGGAAAGCGCCGTGTAAGCCGCCGTCTTGTAAGCGCCCTCGCCCTCCTCGGGGCGCAGGCGCAGGCCCGCCCCATACATCCGATGCAGGAGCACCGGCTGACGGGTATCGGCGGCATTGAAGCGACGGGCCGTGTCGGCCACGAACACCACCGGGAACTGCAGCCCCTTGGAGCGGTGGATGGTCATCACGGTCACACAGCCGGGGCGGGAGCCGCCGGGCACGGTATCCTGCCCCGTGGAGCCTGCCAGCGCCGCAGCGTCAATGGCCCGCACCAGCGCCGAGATGCCGCCGGAGCCAGCCCCGGCACAGAAGGAAGCAAACCGTCGGGCATCCTCCCGGCGGCGGGCACCGTTTTCCATCACGCCCAGTGCGGCAAGGTAGCCGGTGGAAGCAAAGATCTCCTCCAGCAGCTGTTCTGCCGGGGCACTGCGGGCCATCCGGCGCAGCTCGGTCAGCCGGGCATAGAACGCCCGGACTTTTCCGGTAAAAGGGGTGTCTTCCCCGCTGTTCACGGTGAGCAGCAGCGCGCCGTAGAGGCTGATGCGCTGGGGGGCGTTTTCCCCCTGCTGCTTCTGGATCTCTTCGGCTCTGGCCCGCAGGCGGACAAGGTCGTCATCGGTGAAACCGAACAGCGGGCCCAGCATGGCAGCGGCAAGATAGATATCCTGCGCCGGGTTGTCAATGACCTTCAGCAGGGCGATGAGGGGCCGGATGTGGGGGGCATCCAGCAGGTTTTCGCGGGCATCCGCATACACCGGGATGCCCCGGGCGGTCAACGCTTCCACATAGGCCGGAAAATCATTGCGCGCCGCCAGCAGGATGCAGCAGTCCTCGTACTGCACCGGGCGGGTGGCACTGCCGTCCCGCACCGGCTCGCCGCTCTGCACCATCTCCTCGATGCGCCGGGCGATCCAGCCCGCGTCCGTTTCGGCGGTGTCATCGGGCAGGAAATGCGCCTCCACGCTGCCCGTGTATTCCCCGGGTGCCCCGCAGATCAGCCGCTGGCCGTCGCCGTAGGCCGTGTCACCGAGTTCCGGGGACATGAGCCGCTCAAACAGGAAGTTGATTCCTTCCACCACCTGCGGAGCCGAGCGGAAGTTGGCATCCAGCGCCAGCATGGCATCGGTGCCGGGGGTACCCTCTGCCGGGCGGGGCCGCGCTGCGCCGCCCGGCAGGGCGGGCCAGCTATCCAGCTTTTCCCGAAAGATGCTGGGGTCTGCCTGCCGGAAGCGGTAGATGCTCTGCTTCAGATCTCCCACCAGGAAGAGGTCGTCCCCCGCCGGGGATGCAAGGCACTGGTACAAGGCATCCTGCAGGGCGTTGGTGTCCTGATATTCATCCACCATCACGGCGGCGTAGTTCTGCCGGATGACCCCGCACAGCGCAGTGGGGGTGCCGTCCGGGTCACGGAGCAGACGGAGGGCCTGATGCTCAAAGTCGCTGAACTCCAGCAGTTTCCGGTCCCGCTTTTTGGCCGAGAACCGGGCATCGAAATCCCGCACCGCCGCGAACAGGGCCCGCAGGCGGGGCTCCGCGGCCCTGCGGTCTGCCTCAGCCTCCTCCTCACTGCAGGGGATCAGCTCAAGGATCTGCGCAAACAGGGCCGCGCCCTCATCGGCGCGTGTGCGGATGACTTTTTTGTGTTCGCCGTTCAGCCGCTTTTTCATCCCTTTCAGGCCGGGCAGCTCCTCCATGCCCAGCACATAGGGGGTCAGCAGATTGTAAAGCGGGGTCCACTCCCCCGCCACGGCCAGCTGTTCCACCCTGCCCAGCAGGGCGGCAGCCTTGTCCAGCCGTTCCTGTGCATCGGTATATTTTTCCAGCACGGCATTCTTTGCCTTTTCCCGGGCAGAGGGCGTTTTCTTTTCCTCGGCATCGGCCAGCTCCTGCTCCCGGTCGCCCGGGCAGTCGGCCAGCGCGGCACGGAACAGTTCCCCTGCCGCCCGGGCACTGCGGGCAGCTTCGGCCAGCAGCAGATCATGCCAACAGGAGGCAGCAAAGCCATTTTCCTCCTGCCACGGAGCCAGAAATTCGTCCAGCTTTTTGTCGTAATCGGGCAGGGCGCGCAGGAAATCGTAGACATGCAGGATCGTCTCGCCCGCCGCGCGGTCGGTGCGGCCCTTGCCGTAGAGGTCGGCAAAGGCACAGAAATCTGGGTCGCGGTAGGCATTTTCCAGCGTCTCGCTCAGGGCAGAGGCCCGCAGGAGCTCCACACTGCCGGGGTCTGCGGGGGAAAAATCCGGCGGGATATCCAGCGCCTGAAAGTGCTTGCGCAGCAGGTCCAGACAGAAGGCATCGATGGTGCAGATGGGTGCGCGCTGCAGCAGCATCCGCTGGCGGCGCAGCGCGCCATTGCCGGGTTCCGCCTGGCTGCGCTTCAGAAGCGCCTGCCCGATGCGGGCCCGCAGCTCTGCCGCCGCCGCATTGGTAAAGGTGACGATGAGCAGACGGTCCGCATCCACAGGATGCTCCGGGTCGGTGATGAGCCGGACAGCCCGCTCCGTCAGAACAGCCGTTTTGCCGCTGCCCGCCGCCGCGCTCACCAGCAGCGCACCGCCCCGGTCCTCGATGGCAGCCCGCTGGGCGGGGGTCCACTTAGGTTCACTCATGCCTGTTCCTCCTCTCCCTCTTCGGGCTGCCCGGGAGCCTCAAAGGGCTTTGCGGGGGCCTCCAGCGCCCGCTCCCCGATGCCGGTCTCGTGGCAGCAGACAAAGCCGTAATCACACCACTGGCAGGGGCTCCGGCCCGTGACCAGCGGCTCGGCGGCGATCTGCCCCTCATAGAGCTGCTGGCCCATCCGGGTCACAAGATCATCCAGATGCAGCTGGATGCGGTTCAGCTTGGCGATGTCTGCCCGCTTGTCCTTCTGATAGGGGCTGGGCACGCCTTTGTAATAGGAGAAGGGCAGGTATCTGCCGGTCTCGTCGGCATCCATGGCATCGAACAGCTTCTGCTCGTCCCGCACCAGACCGTCCAGCTTGTATTCCACACTGTGGGCCGCCTTTTCGCGGGTGGTGGTCTCAGGGGCCGGGTCGGCCAGCAGGTAGAGCACACCTGCCGGTTCCGCCCCCGTAAAGCGGCCGCTTTTATCCCGGGTCAGGCTGAACAGGTAGAGCAGCATCTGGCAGTCCAGACCGCAGTAGACCTCCTTCAGGTCCAGCTTTTTGGTGCCGGTCTTGTAGTCCACCACCCGCACCCAGCGGGTGCCGTCCTCCTCCACCCACTCGTCGGCACGGTCCACGGTGCCCACCAGCTGGACAGTGCGCCCGTCCGACAGGTGATATACCTGAGCGGGCACGGCATCCTCGCCCCGGCCGATCTTCAGCTCACAGGCCACGGGCTTGAAGCTGGACTGCCGCTGCTCATCCCGCAGGTAGAGCAGCAGGCTTGTCATGCTCTTTTTCAGGCGGGAGAGCAGATAGGCAAAGCGGGCGGTATCCTCGGGCAGATAGCGCTTGGCGTACTCGTCCACCAGCAGCGCGGCAAGGCCCGCCATAGCCTCATCGTCCAGCTCCATAAAGGGCTGCAGCGCCGCCATGGGGTTGTCCGGGCCGGGGTGAGGATCCAGCGCCATCTGCAGCACCCAGTGCATCAGGGTACCGCTCTGGTCGGCGGAAAGCTCGGCCCGGCGGCGGGGCCTGAGCCCCAGCACATACTGCAAAAAGTAGCCGTAGCGGCAGGTATAATATTTTTCCAGCTGACTGGGCGAAATGCGCAGCTTCCGCCCCAGCAGCGCTTCCAGCGCAGGCAGGTCATGCACCTGCCGGGGGGCCGTGTCGGCCATCCGGCGCAGCAGGGCAAGGCCCTGCGGCTCGGTCTCGCCGGGGGTGTGCAGGGCCTCTGTCAGGCTGGCACGCTCGGTCTCCGTCAGGGGCCAGCCGCCGCCCAGACAGTCCAGCCCATCTGCGGGAGTGGCCGCAAGGTCCGTCAGTTCCAACTCCGGGGCAGCAGGGGCCAGTGCTTCCACGAGGGGTTCCAGCGCAGCGCAGAGGGTCTGCCCCTGCCCCTTGGGCCAGCTGAGCCACAGCCCCTTTGCAGGGGCGGTCAGGGCCTTGTAGAAGCAGACCTGCTCACGCACCACACGGTTCTCAAAGCAGTCGGGCAGGTCGATCTCCTGCGCCATCAGGGCATCGCGGTCGGCGTGGGTCAGCAGACCCACCTCGCCGGGCGCGGCCGGGAATTCCCCCTCGGCCAGCCCCAGCACAAACACATAGTCCGGCGCGTCCAGACGCATCTTGCCTGCGCTGGCCAGCACCACCGCATCCAGGGTCTGGGGGATGTGCCCCAGGTCGGACGAGCGGAGCAGCAGCCCGAACAGGTCCTCGTATTCGGCCACGGTAACGGTCTGCTCCCCCAGCAGATGGGCCATCTCGTTCAGCAGCCCCATGACCACGTTCCACTCCCGGGCGGCTTCCTCCGCCGCCGGGATGCCCCGGCCCGCGCGGATGGCCTTTACCTGAGCAGCCTGCTGTTCCTCAGCCCCCAGCGTTTTCAGGCAGAAATACACCGCCCGGCTGATGGCCTCGGCATTGACCCCGCGCACCTTGGCCCGGAATGCATCCACTGCCCCCACGAGCAGGGCACGGGCATGTTCTGCCCGCTCCCGGTTGCGGAGGTCCTCTTCGGTCAGCTCCTGTTCCCCAAAGCCCTTGGGGCTGCGCTCGAACTTCTCCCGCCAGGCCGCCGCCGTGGGGGCCCAGGTGTAGGCATAGTTTTCCAGCGCGCAGACCTGCTCCTCGCTCAGAGCACACAGGCCGGTCTTGGCAAGGGTGGTCAGGTTCTCGGTCAGGTCGGCTCCCCGGGCGATCTCCAGCAGGGCCCGCACCGCCGTGGCCGGGGCGCTGAATTCCGGGGTGGTGGGTTCATCGCAGTACAGGGGGATCTCTGCCATCCGGAATTCATACCGGACAGCGGCACGATACTTGGCGATATCGCGGCAGACCACAGCGATCTTTCCGCACCGCACGCCCTGCCGCATCAGCCGCCGGATGGCACCGGCAGCGGCACGGGCCTCCTCCTCCCGGCTGGGCGCGGCAAAGAGCCGCACCTCGCCCACCGGGGCATCCGCGGTGCAGCTGCCGGTTTCCAGCAGCTCTGCCACTGCGGCAAGGCCCGGGGCGTTCCGGTGGCGCAGGTCCTTGCGCAAAAGCTGCGGAACGGCCACCTCCGCCCCATTTTTCCGGGCCAGCTGGCGCAGCTGCGCCGCCACCTGCTTGGCCCCGGAGAACAGGCTCAGGTCACCGGGCAGCAAGGGGGCACCGTCATCGCAGAGGGCCACCGTTACACTGGGCAGCGCCGCCAGCATGGCCCCCAGCAGCCGCTTTTTGGGCGCGTTGAAGGTATCGAACTCATCAATAAACACCGCCCGGTCCCGCAGAAACTCCGGCAGGCTGTGCCGGGCCAGTGCTTCCTCCAGCCGGGCTCCGGCCAGCTCCAGCCGGTCAGAGGGGTCCATGCCGCTGCGGGCCAGCAGAGTCTCGTAGCCCTGAAAGATAAGGGCCAGCTCACTGAGCTTACCGCTCTCGGCCCCGCAGGCACCGGCCAGCTGTGCCAGCTGCTGGCCGGAAAGGCCCGCGCTCTTCAGCTCGTCGATGGTCTGGGCCGCCATCTGGCAAAAGGCCGCACTGCGCCGGTGGCGGTGATAATAGTGGACATTGTCCTGCAGCTCCTCCAGCGCCCGGCGCACCAGCACGGCACGGCCTGCGTCAGAGAGGGTCTGCACCGCCGCGCCGCCCTCGGTGGAAAGGATCTTTTCTGCCAGACTGGTAAAAGAAAAACTCTCCACCATGCCGGACAGGGCATCCCCCAGCTCACGGTAGATGCGGCCCTCGGTGCTGGAAGTGAATTGTTCCGGCACCAGCAGAATGCTTTTTTCCCCTTTTTCGGCCCGGGTGCGGATGCGCTGGTACAGCAGCGTTGTTTTTCCGCTGCCGGAGCCGCCCAGAAGTAGCTGTAACATTGTTTTCTCACTTTCTATAACGAGCTCACCCTCTCAGTCAAAGCCTGCGGCTTTGCCAGCTCTCCCGAAGGGAGAGCCTTTGGCATATCGGGTCAGCCCTGCGCAATGGATAATAATTGAGTTTATTGTACCGCAAAATTGAAGAAAAATCTATTCTGTGGTAAACTGAGGAAAAACAGCAAAACAGGAGGGGCACTTCCCCATGAAGATTCTAGCAGTTGATTACGGTGCCAGCCGCACGGGGCTTGCGGTCTGCGACCCCACCGAGTTCCTGACCACGCCCATCACCCCGCAGATCACCCTGAAGGCCCGGCCCAAGGTAGCCGCCGAGGTCTGCCGCATTGCCCAGGAGCAGAAGGCAGAGCTCATTGTGGTAGGCCTGCCGCTCAACATGGACGGCACCGAGGGCGAGCGCGCCGAGAAGAGCCGCAAGCTGGGCAAGACTTTGCAGATCTGGAGCGGCCTGCCCGTGCGGATGTGGGACGAGCGGCAGTCCACCTGTGAAGCCGCCGATATCCTGGACGAGGTGGGAACTTTTGGTGCCCACCGCAAGGCCATTCTGGATTCCGTCAGCGCCACGGTCATCCTGGAGGATTACCTCGCCTGGCGCAAGGAGCACCCCGGCGAAATTTGAACCGGAAGCAAAAAGAGACGCTTTTCAGCGCCTCTTTTTCGTTTATATGGGTAGTGTCACGGTAAAGCAGCTGCCCTGCCCGGGGGCACTGTTCACCTGGATACTGCCGCCGTGGAGCTCCAGCACCTTTTTCACCATGGCAAGGCCCAGACCGTTGCCCTGGGTGGTGTGGCTGGTGTCGCCCTGATAGAATTGTTCAAAGATGTGCGCCTGCGTGTCGGCGCTCATCCCCTCGCCCTGATCGGTCACCGAGACCATCAGAGCGTTTTTTGCTTTGCGCAGGTTCACGGCCACGGTGCCGCCCGCAGGGCTGAACTTGGCGGCGTTGTCCAGCAGGTTGAGCCAGACCTCTTTCAGCAGCCCCTCGCTGCCGGTGTACTCTGCCGGGACAAGGTCGGCATCAAAATCCAGCTCCTTCTGCCGCCACTTCTGCTGGGTCACCAGCACGCTCTGGCGCAGCTGTTCATCCAGCGGGAAGGCTGCTTTGTCGGTCAGGATCGTCTGGCTCTCCACCCGGTTCAGGGTCAGGATATTCGTTGCCAGGTCGGCCAGCCGCCTGCTCTCGTCCCGGATGATGGTCAGGTATTCCTTCTGGTCCTCGGGCGGCAGCTGCTCTTCCAGCAGCAGGTCGGCAAAGCCGCTGATGCTGACGATGGGCGTTTTGAACTCGTGGGAGAAGTTGTTGATAAAATCCTTCCGCAGGATCTCAGTGCCGCCCAGCTCCTCCGCTGCCTTGTTGAAGCTCTGCTCAAACTCGACCATCTCCCGGGGCACGTAGCCGTGTTCCGCGTGATTTACACGCACGGTAAAGTCCCCATTTGCCAATTTTTTCATAGCCTCAATGTTCCGCTGCAATGGGTGGATAAAGACCATCCGCATCATCACCACCATGCTCACCGCAATCAGGCTGCACACGGCATAGATAAAGCAGAGCGCTCCCCAGATGCCGACCCTGCCATCGTGGTAAATAAAGCCGCCGTCCGCGCCCGTAACGACCAGTACCGTACAGAGCCCCAGCATCAGCAACACCATAAAAGACAGGTTGATGACCAGCAGGGCCGACAGGCTCAGCGTCTCGATGCAGCCGCGCATCCGTTCCGCAATTTTTTTCATCATCCTCACACTTTCTTTACAGCACGGTACCCCAGACCCCGCACGGTCTGGATCTCAAACTCCGGCCAATCATAAAAACGGTTGCGCAGGCGGTTGATGTGGACATTCACGGTCTTGTCGTCGCTTTCACTGTCGATGCCCCAGATCTCGTCCAGCAATTCCATCCGGGTAAAGGTTCGCTCCGGGTAGGCCAGCAGCTTGTACAACAGTTCAAACTCCTTGGGCGGCAGGGTCTGCACCTCCATCCCCCGCCGCACGGTGTGGCTGTCCATATCCACCACCACATCCCCCACCGTGATCTTATGCTCGTCCACAATGCGGGCCCGGCGGAGCAGAGCCTTGATGCGGAGCAGCAGCTCGGTCTTATCCGGCGGCTTGGTCATGTAGTCATCCGTGCCCACCAGAAAACCGGTGTGCTTGTCCTCAGGCAGGGCCTTGGCCGTCAGCATCAGGATGGGCATCATGCTGCCGCCATCCCGGATGGCCTGGGTCAGGGCAAAGCCATCCATTTTAGGCATCATCACATCGCACAGCAGCAGGTCAATGTGCTGGTGGTCGATGATGTCCAGCGCCGCTTCGCCGTTGAAGGCCGGGATCGCTTCATAGCCGTTGATCTTTAAAATGGCGCAGAGCAGCTTGTTGGTGCTCACGTCATCTTCCGCAACCAAAATTTTCAGCATGGCGTTCTCCTCACTTTCTATGGTATGGCTCTATTATACACCCAAAGATAAACAAAAGATAAACAGAAATATTCACCTTGCGTTTACCTTGGTCGGGTATCCTTTAGCCATCGCAAGGGAGCACGGAGCTCCACAACAGAACAAACAACAAACATTCAAACATAAAACGGAGGATACTTACCATGATGAACCGCAAGAACATGACCGCTTCCACCCTGGACGAGACTGCGCTGGACGCTTACTACACCCTGACTGAGGGCGGTGCAAACTACGGCATCGGTCTGGCACTCGCTGCCACTCTGAACAGCCTCAAAAACCGGAACACCTCTTCTCCCGTCCGGATCGACGAGGACACGATGGATGCCTATCTGGCTGTCTCTGAGGGGTTCGACAGCATGGGTCTGGGTCTGGCCGCAATGCTGTAAACCGTATCGTACACTTTGAGAGAAAAGCGGGAGGAAATGAATATGAACATCAACACCATTTATCTGCTGACCGGTGCGGCCGGTTTCCTGGGCATCAACATCTGCACGCAGCTGATCGAACGGGGCGAGCACATCCGGGCCTTCGTCCTCAAGGGGGATCCTGCCCGCAAGTATCTGCCCGCTGAGGTCGAGGTTTTTGAGGGCGATCTGTGCAGCGCCGAGGACTGCGAAGCCTTCTTCAACATCCCCGAGGGCAGCCAGAGCGTCTGCATCCACTGTGCCAGCATGGTCACCATCGACCCGGGTTACAGCGAGAAGCTGATTGCCGTCAATGTTGGCGGCACCGAGAATATGCTTGCCGCCGCCAAGCACCACCCGGAATGCAGAAAGTTCGTGTACGTTTCCTCCACCGGTGCTATTCCTGAGCTGCCCGCTGGGCAGCCCATCCGGGAAGTGAATCAGTTCGTCCCCTATGAAGAGGAAAAGGTGGTAGGCTGGTACAGCCGCAGCAAGGCCATGGCCACCCAGAAGGTACTGGATGCCGCCCACGCGGGCCTGAACGCCTGCGTCGTCCACCCCAGCGGCATCATCGGCCCCAATGATCCCGCCATTGGCCAGACCACCCGCACCCTGACCCAGATCCTGAACGGTGAAATGCCCATCGGCATGGCGGGCAGCTTCAATATGGTGGATGTGCGTGACCTGGCCGCAGGCACCATTGCCGCCGCCGACAAGGGCCGCAAGGGTGAATGCTACATCCTGAGCAATGATGAAGTCACCCTGAAGGAAATGTGCCAGATGCTCAAAGAGGATACCGGCTGCAAGGGCTGTATGTTCTATCTGCCCCTCTCCTTTGCCCACTTTGCCGCAAAGCGGATGGAGAAGTCTGCGGCGAAAAAGGGCACAAAGCCCGTGCTGACCGAGTTTGCGGTCTACAACCTGGAGCGCAATAACACCTTTGACTGTTCCAAGGCCAAGAACGAGCTGGGTTTTGCCCCCCGTCCCTACGCCGAAACACTCCACGACACCGCCGCCTGGCTCAAAGCCACCGGCAAGATTCACTGAGGAGGTGCACCATGAAACCTGTCTGTGTGATTACCGGCGGCGGCAGCGGCATGGGCCGCGCCACGGCCAAGCTGGTCTGTGAAGCCGGATATCATGTGATTTTGGTAGGCCGCACTGCCGCAAAACTGGAAAGCGCCGTGGCCGAGCTGACCGAAGCCGGACACGAAGCCGAAGCCTTTGCCTGTGACCTCTCTGACCGTGCCAGCTGCGAAAAGCTGGCACGGCACGCCGTGGAACGTGGGCAGGTGAAAGCCCTGCTCCACATTGCAGGCATGAGTCCCCACATGGGCAGCCCGGAAGCCATTCTGCGCGCCAACGCGCTGGGCACAGTCAACATCAATGATGCCTTTTATCCGGTCATGGCCCCGGGCGGCTGTGTCATCGATACTTCCAGCATGAGCGCCTATCTGGCCCCCGGATTCATCATGCCAAAACACAGTTATCCCCTTGCCCGCACCGACCGGGAAAAATTTTTGAAAAAGATGATGGCTCGCATCAACCTGATGCCCAAAAACGCCCGCACCGGTGTGGCCTACTCCATCAACAAGCATTTCGTCATCTGGTTTGCCAAAACCGATGCCGCCCGCTTTGGTGCCAAAGGGGTACGCTGCCTCAGTGTGACCCCCGGCAATTTTGATACTCCCATGGGCCAACTGGAAAGCGCCGAAGCCCAGACTTTCACCGCCCATTCCGCCCTCAAGCGGAACGGCAGACCAGAAGAGATTGCCGCGCTGTATGCCCTGCTGCTGGACGAACGGCTCGGTTATCTCACCGGCACGGACATCGTCATGGACGGCGGTGTCATTGCCAGTGGGGTCAGCGGCCTTTCCCGCTGACCGATATATCCCCCATTCTCTCCATTCAGCACAAAACCGGCTTTCCTACTGCCACAGGAAAGCCGGTTTTGTCATTTTCAGTTGTTACTGCGCCTGATATGTCTCAATGCTGACACTGTTGATGGTGATCGTTTCCGTGGGCTTCTGGTTCTCATCCACGGCGGCCTGAGCGATGGTGTCCACCACGTCCATCCCCTCGTACACCTGGCCCAGCACAGTATCGGTGTAGTCGAGATAGGGTGCGCCGCCAACGGTCTGATAGGCCGAGACGACCTCAGCGCGGTAGCCTGCACTGTTCATCTGGTCGGTGAGTTCCTGGGTGATGGAATCCCCGCCGGGCAGAGTGGACATGATATAAAAGACGCTGGCGCACTTGCCGGAGGAGTCCGCCGCCATGCAGAGGGCACCGGAATAATGGTGGAGCTTGTCGGTGGCCTCAGCCGGGTAGCGGCTGCCATTCCAGATGGTGGTACCCTTGCCGTCAGCACCCTGACCGGCTTCCACCACAAAGTCCTGCTCCACACGGGTCACGTTCAGGCCGTTGTAGTAGCCCGCCTGCACCAAACCCACAAAGTTATCGTAGGCCTGCGGGGCCTGCTCCGGGAAGAGCACCGCCCGGAACACACCCGCCGTGGTATCGAATACCGCCACGGGTTCCCCCGCCGCCGGGTGGGTGAACTGCAGCTCGGCCGATTCCACCGCCGGGCGGGTGATGGTCTTTGTTCCGGCTCCGCTGCTGCCGCCGATGTTTTTCACAAGGCTGCAGCCGGACAGTGCAAAACTCACGGCCAGCAGCAGCGCCGCCAGCCGGACACGGGTCTTATTCATAAACAGATCCCTCCGTTCATATTCTGATAGCAGTTCCCCCGCACGCGGGAGATACGCAGAATTCAGTATAGCATATTTCTGCCCGGGAAGCGAGAGGGAAATGCGTGAAAATTTGTCGTGCATTTTCTGTGCGAAAAACATCTTGACGAGCAGGCAAAAAAACGCTACACTATAAGCACAGCAAGGGACGGCGGGAACGCAGCAGATCCCGGGCTGTGTGCGTAATTTTATTTGAGTACCATCCCTTTGATTGGGTTTGGATAGACAGGAGAACGTATCTTATGGCAGAAGAGATCAAGAACCCGAACACCGAAGAGGAATATCAGCCCGATCTGATGACTCTTGAGGATGAGGACGGCAATGAGGTCACGTTTGAAGTGATCGACGCGCTGGACCATAAGGGCGTGCATTACCTTGCAGTTGTCGAATACGCAGAGGATGAAGAGGATGTCAACGAGGACGCACAGCTGGTCATCCTGAGCGTGGGCGAGGACAGCGAGGGCGAATATCTGGACGTTGTGGAGGATGACGAGACTCTGATGGAAGTCAGCAAGCTGTTTGAGCAGCGCCTGAGCGACCAGTTCGAGATCGAGTAATTCCCCTGCACAGACAGATTCCCAGGCAAGACTTCCTGCCCGGCGCGATTTGTTGCGGTTTATATGATCCTACTAATCATTCAACGGGAGCCCGGAGTTCTCCGGCGGATTGCAGACCTCCCCGCCATGGGTCGACCATGGAGGTTCGATGAGGAAGCGTGAATCCGGCGACAGGGCACCCACCTGTCCGTAAGGGTAGG
>OFMU01001515.1_pt1 | contig 13747 bp, 5 predicted proteins | sample 1541861 | NCBI WGS metagenome assembly OFMU01 (sample SAMN04209238, study PRJEB22552) | human gut metagenome | biome: gut; material: feces | host: Homo sapiens | place: USA: Oklahoma
GGAGTAAGATAGCCGGCTCTTTTGTCCAGAAGACGGGCTACGATTTTTTCTCCATATACAGTAGGAAGGGAGTTTACACGAAGATCAAACTCACGCTTCTTATTCTTAACATTGAATCGTCCATCCTGTGGAACACGGCGTTCTGCAATATCCATTCCACTCATGATTTTCAAGCGGGAAATAACGGAGTTCTGAAGGTTCTTGGGGATCGTCAGAATCTTGCGGAGCACACCGTCAATACGCATGCGCACCTGAAGCTCTTTTTCCTTTGGCTCAATGTGGATATCACTGGCACGCTCCAGAATGGCACGCTCGATAATGGAGTTTACCAGACGGATGGTTGGTGCATCGTTGATGTTGTCGTTGAGGATGTTTCCTGTAAACTGCGCTTCTTCGCCATTGTCCTCTTCGATCGGAGCCTCACGCTTCATGGCCTCAATAGCCCTTGCAGCGCCTTCGTTTCCGTAAAGGACCAGGATGGCATGCTCCACGCCCTCTGTGGTAGCAATCATCGGAACAATCTTTTTACGGACTGCTTTCTTGACTTCCTCGATCGCATAGAAGTTCATAGGGTCGCTCATGGCCAGATAAAGCTCGTCCCGCTCCATGCGGACCGGCACTACCTGGAACTGTTTCGCAATGTTTTTCGGAACAACCTGTGCCATGGAAATAGGAATAGTGGTTTTCGAAAGATCTATGTATTCAATACCCAGCTGAAGACGAAGTGCCTCGATCAGCTCTGCCTCTGTGATGATTCCCGCTGAGATCAAAGCCGCTCCAAGCCGTTCCTTGGTCTCCTTCTGCCTCTGCAGTCCCATATCCAGTTCTTCCGGTGTAATCGTCCCCGCCGCGATCAGCAGGTCACCAAGACGTTTGTATGCCATGTGGGGGTCTCTCCTTTGTGTTTATATTCAGTATGTGATTCATGTTTAAATCTATCTATAACAAATTTGTTGCAGCTGTTCAGGGCCTTTACAGTTACATGTTTCATAAAACAGTACCAGCTGAATAGTTGCAATTAGTCTTATTTTTTTTTTTATAATTGGTTTAATTTTATATCGTTTACTGCTATCACATCGAATTTGTTTGTAACAATCTTTTTGCCATCTTTATCTGTGATTTCAAGAATTACATGGAAGGTAGTTCCTTCCAGTTTCACACTTTGAATTGTTGCTTTCAGGTCAAAGGAACTGTAACTGGCAGAAGAAATCAGTTTCTGCCAGTACAGGGAACCATCCTCTGCGGTTAATTGAACCGCTATTTCGCCCCCTGCTGTTCCATCAATTTTATTTTCATTTTCATCTATAGCTGCAAAAGCACTTTCTGTTTTTCCGTAAGTCGGACTGAAATACTTAAGTACCGTTCCATCACTGCCTTTATTAACACTTGTTGTATATCGAAGCTCTTTTTCAATTACATTCGTTAAGGTGGAACACAGCTGCTTTGCGTGGGATCTGGTCAAAGATTCATTATACATCCGGGTGGCAAAAGCCATTCCCTGCGTCATAACCTGACTTGCAAGCAGCAGGATAACGGTCGCCGCCAGCAGCTCCCCAAGAGAAAAGCCTCGTTTGTCAGACAGCAGTTTTCGTATTCGGTTTTTCAATTTGATTTTCGCTGTATTTTTCATGCCTTTCTCCTGTAAATGTGTTTCTGCTTGTCCTGTTTACAGCAACATGCTTCCCAATGCACAGAAATTATACATTCTCATATTTTCGCGCCACAGCTCGCGAGTTTTCTGTGAAAGCTTGAAAATTCAATTTATTTTATAATAAATATAACTCTTTTCCAGACTGTTTGCCTGGGACTGATATACCTGCACCGGAATTTCCGCACTTGATGCACCGCCGGCACCTCCTGTGGCATTCTCTTCTGAAAGGATCACTTTCGTAGAATTGGTTCCTGTGCTTACCTCTGCTCCTGTTTGTCTTGTCTGAAAAGAGGTATCTGTATTGTCCGCCTGCTTGTTTACACGCGCAGTCGTCACAACTGCTCCTGCCAGCATCAGCACTGCAAGGGACAAAATAATCATGGTAACAAGAGTCTCTGCAATTGTTTCACCGGCTTTACTTTGCAGTTTCTTTTTTAATCTTAATCCTGATTCTTTCATTATGAATCTCCCAAAGTACGTTCTGTGTCACCGTAAAAAATGTCTTTTGCTTCCCAGGTGTATTCATATGTGGTAGCTTCAGTGCTACCATCATTTGTCGTCGTCACTGACTGTCCGGTTTGCTTTACTTTTCCAGTTAAACTAAGTATCACCCGGCTGGAATCACTTCCATTACCAGTACTTAACCTTACAGTAATATCATAGGTAACTTCATTTGCTTTCGTATCGTCAGTGCTTTTAATACGCTTAATGGTAACTTCTGTATTTATGGGATTCAGGTCCTTAAATTGAGTAATCGCCGTTTCAGATCCTGCTCCAGAAGTTGATAATGTCAACTTTTTGGTAAGAGTATCCATTTTTTCTGTTGCTGCAACATTTTCATTTTGAGCATCCAATTCCTTCAGGTAACCTTGTATCAGATCGGCAAAATCTGTCGGCGTCGCCAAAGAAGAGTTGAGAACTTCAGATGAATTCCAGTTTTTGTTTGTCTTTATATTTGCACCCGTTGTATCTTTTTTTACTGTAACCATTGCGGACAGCTTTATATTAATAATAGAATCTCTTAGCACCTGTGCCGCACTGGTACAGCTCAATTGATTCTGCTCCGACTCCCGATCCGATGCCACTGTTTTCACAGTAGTCACTGCGCCTTCCAGCATTACCACACTCAGAATAGATGCCACCAGGAAAAGTAACAGCCCAAAGAAGATAGAGGTACCCTGTTCTGATTTTAATTTCTTTCTTATTTTTTCTCTCAGCATTTCAGGTACCTCCTTTCTCTTAAAATCCACTGTCTCCGCTTTCCCAGCTGCCATCATCTTCGGAAAAATCATCCGGGGATTCATTTGGTATAATGTCTATTGTATCGTTATTCTGGTCTTCCCAGCCCGATGCAGCGTCCGAACTATAGTTTGCACTGTCTGCACTGCTGCCAGCCCAGTCAGCTCCTGTTTCTGAGTCAGAAGGATCTGTGGATACCGTCTGCCCACTTTCTAATCCTATCACATTTATCCAAGTGTAGCTGGTATATTCTACGCCTTTATACGTGTAGGTTCCTTTCACAGTAAGTGTTGCCGGAACAAGAGACTCAATGGTTACAGTAAATTGATTGTCTGATATTTCTGATACAGTAACCGCACCAACCGGATCTTCTGTTATAGTCCAGGTCATCATTGACGCAAAGTTCTTTGATGGTGCTGTATCTGCATAGACTGCAATTTTCTGGTCACCTGAGGTCTGGACATTCTGTCCTTCACTGATTTCCACTTCGAAGCCAGAAGCAGTTTGGGGATCTGACTCAAATCCACCTACATCATCCAGATTTTCTGTGTCCACGTCGGCTTCCAGAGATTCCATTGAAATACCGCTTTCTTCACTTTGTGCCGCATCCTCTTCAATTGCCACTCCACTGCCATCTGATGAAAAACCATCCGCACCCACTTCTGCTGTACTTCCGGAGGAACCAGCTTCCTTTACACTAAGTGCCTGTGATGTAGGCACTGCATAAAGCGTGATTTTATCTGATGTCTGGTGAAGTTCCCCTTTTATTTCTGCGGAGTCAGAGTATACCGTAAGATCCGCTGTTACTGTCAACGTGAAAGAGGCCTGGTATTCCAGTTCTATTTCCTGATTATCTACAGTCTTGCGTACTGTTGCTCTCACAGTAATAACCGTGGTTCCTGTTTTCAAGGCCTCAACTGTAGCAACGTAGCATTTCTCTGTTTCAGAGTACTCCAACTTTACAATTTGCGCAATATAATCTTTCTGATCAGAGGTCTGGGTTTCAGTCTGTACATTGTCGCCTGCTTCACTGGCGGATACAAATGTTTCTGTGCCATCTGAAATCTCAACGCCTTCAGAGAATCCATCTGACCAGTCGGACTGCTGTGAAACTGCCGCTATCGCAGTGTCATCTTTATCATCTCCATTACTGTATTCCACTGTGAAACCATTATTCAGAGTCAGCCCTTTACCAAGACTGTCGTCACCAACCAGGTTACTATCCAGATAGAATGTTTTCAATGCCCTTGGCGGATTGCTGTCATCTGTCTGCTCCAAATCCATGTCTTCGAAAATATCCATGGTCGCGCGGCTTTCTCGCCAGAAAATACCCTCCAACGGCCATGCACCGTAGTGAACATTTACGCTGGTTCCACGCTTGGTTTTCTGTGTCAGAATCGTTGGGAACGGATAGTTCTCACCCTCCAGGTCGGTGCGGTTGCCTGGGAAGGAGTATTTACCGTCTACATCCTGATCGTTTTCTTCGGTAGTGACCTTAGCAAATGTACCTCGAATAGCATATTTGTCCTCTGAATCAACTGACTGATTCAAAAGTTCAACAAAACTTCCAGTTACTCTTATTGCATTTTCACCTGTTTTGCCTCCAATTGTGGAATCCACATCTTTCTCTCCGGACATTTCAGCCCAGCTAAGGGGGATTGCCGTGTCGTCAATATTATTCCAGTTCTTACCAGCCATATACTCATGACGTATTACGGGAATGTTATCCTCATAATAATAACAATTAGTTATCTGTATTCTTACATGATAATTACTTTCTCCCCAGTCTTTATATTTTTCATCATGTGTTTCTCCGTTACTTCCAATTGGTTCAATGGATGTAATTCTCTTTGCCTTATCAATTGGCATCTTAATATATGTATAACAATTTTGGATAATCGTTGTCGCGGTCTTACATTGCTCAGCATTTCCTCTTGTATCATCGCTGGCTCCTTCTATACCAAGAATAGAATTACCTAACAGTTCCAACAGGTTTCCTTTGTTTTTGATATAAATACCACCCGATATTCCTGCCAGCATCAGTCTGGTTCCTCGCTTTTGGAGACAGGTATCCGTACAGGTTATTTCTCCTCCTGTATAGCAATTAGAAATCACACCGCGCATACTGCCAACCAGACCGCCAACTCTTACAGATTCTGTTCTGTTATTCTCAGTCATATTAATTATAATCGTATTAACCGCAGTACACTCACGCAAATCCATTGTGCTCATTCCAAACATTCCACCAATACTGGAATCACCATAGGCACCTTTATCACTGTTATCCTGAATTGTATAACCTGATACTGTACAATTTGAAATTTTTACATTTTCAGCAGAATTTCCCTTTCCGACAGCAGCAAGTCCGCATAAACCACCAAGGACATGCCAGCCCCTCTCTTTACCACTGTATCGTTGAATATAATTTCCTTTTTCCGAATACAAAATTACATTGCTAACTTTAGCTCCTATAATACTTCCAAACAATCCAGTAACTGTATTCTTACTGTTTATTTCAATATTTTTAATGGAATATGTATTTCCATTATAAACACCATTAAAATAAGAAATACTTGCATCTGCGTCTACTACATTCGCAGAGCTTTTCGCATCATACATAGAACCAATCTGTGTAAAGAAAACATTTCCGCCATCTGGTGCAGATGTCATATTCGCGTCTACATCATGACTTTGAATCCAGTTGTAATCTGCACTTACCGGAGCATCATTTCCCGTCATATATCCCAGATACGAATATTTATCAACAAGCTCCACATCATCTGTCGTATCCAATATCTTCGTCGCAGTCCCAGTTTTATAATTCCAGTTCAAATACTGCAGCTGCTCCGCAGAACGAATTTCGTATTCTTTGCCGTTTTCTCCGGGCATTGCTTCCTTGGCATTTACCTGGACTTCGAAGCCGTCTTCCAGAACGGTTACAGTAGCGGACTGAATTCCATCATAATCTGGAGAATTGCTGCCATACTGCATTGCATTTGCAAAAAACGGGTTGATAGTAAAGGTATACAGCTGGCTGTTATAACTAAACTGCCAGATACCGTTTGCAGTTCGGTCGTTAGCTGTCATTTTCATATAACAACTCGTATCTGAGCTGCGGCTTATTCCAATCGCTGGGGCGGTAGTGTATGCCACAACAGTCACTCCGTCCAGCTGATTCGTCAGGTTCTCAGAAGCCTGGGCATTCTCACTATCTCCAGCCTGGAAACAATACATTGTCGGATCAGGTTCGGCACTGCCGGTAGCATAGTAATATCCATATCCGTATTCCGTGATTCTTCCGCCATCATCATGACGAGTACACAAGGTACTGTCTCCTACCTTGTCCAAAACTGAAGTAGGATCCTGACTGCTGGCTTTATAACCGATATAGGAGAAATGGTAGCCGTCATTGGCTCCTCCTTCCTCATGTTCCCAGTAAATGACACCAATGCTTCCCAGGTTAACCGGGATCTGCCAGTTGCCGTAATGAACCTTTTTACCCTCTTGGGTTACTACTGCATTAAAAGGATAATTTTCTTCATCAGTTGCTCCGTTGCACCGGGACTCGTCTGCCATAGTTCCTTTCATTGCCTTTTCCACCATTTCCTGATATGTAACATGGATGCCAGCGCCCTGATCATTGCTAAACGGAAGCATATTATTCAGATACCGGAAAGTCCCCCCGCTGAGGTAATAACAGTCAGAAGAAACAACACCGCCGCCTTTTGGTGAAAAGCCATAGGTTTTGGAAGTTCCGGCTGCGCCCAACACAACCGCACAATAATCGCCTCTTAATACACCTGTATTTTTTGCAGTAAATCCACCGATCGTACAGTTTGCACCTTTTGAATATTCAATTGATACATTTCCAACTGCATAGCTGTTTCGAATCAGACCAGAACCAATATTTTCGCCTGCAAAACCACCCAGATAAGCATTTCCGTAGAGCACACTTGCATTCACTGCCGGAGCATCCACTTCACTATTATAGATATTTCCCTGGTTACTGCCAGTCAGTCCGCCTATATAAAGAGTTCCGTTTCGCTGAACATACACAATTCCGTCACGTCCCATACTGTAACCGCAGACTGCACAATTCTGAATGGTTCCCTTGTTGATTCCTGCCAAAGCCCCCATATAAACGTTACAGTTACTTCCGATTGTTCCAGTATAGCTAAGGTATGGATTACTTACCTCTGTGGTTCCTGTAAAATCGTTATTCTCCCAGTCAGACACAAGGAAAACATTCTGTATGGATCCCTGATTTTCTCCAGTAAATCCAACCGCTGTACCTTTTGTGGCAAAGCTGATTCCACGGATTTCATATCCTCCGCCTTTGTAGGTAGATGTAAAAGGTGTGATTGTTCCATCTTCCGCTACCCCCACAGGACTCTGGACAGTTACCGCTTCCTGAACACCTTCATAATTTTTCCAGTCATATGGCGCATAATCAATATCCCTTTCTTGGATAAAGGAAATTCCCTTTAATAAGGATGCATAATCCTGATAGTATAAGCTCATGTGATAAAGCTGTCTAGGTGTGCGGAGATAAATAGCTAAAATATTATTCGGAGCCTGATCTGCAGCTTCTACTGATTTGGCAAAATGGGGATTGAAATAGAATGTCTTTCCAGTCATCACCTCTGTGGTCTCATCACCGTCAGCCTGTGCTGCAGTCCCCTCATCGTTAAGTTCCGCATCTGATGCACCTTTTACTGTCAGCTTCTGGTAGTAAACACCCTTGATTGCCTGAGCATTCATAATTTCTTTTGGCAATGGGAAAATAACGTAAGTCTCCTCTGATTGCGCAGTATCGCCATCATTTACAGAAACTTCGAACTTCTCAGTTTCCGTACTGTTGCAGTCAACCTTCCATTCTTTCAGCTTGTCTGCATCCTCACTGTTCTGATAACTGACAATAAAGCCAGACAATGTCTCAAGCGCACTCTTCGCATATACAATACCGTATCCATCTCCAACGACAGTCAGACTATCTGATAAAGAGGACTGGACATTTCCACCAAAGAAGCCGTATTCTCTGGAATTTGACTCATTTATTGCATATTTCTCATAGTATACAAGGCTTCCTGCCTCATAGCTTGCCTGCCAGTCTCCATAATGAGAAATATCTTTCAGAGATGGATAGGAATAGCTTGTGAGACCCTGGTTTCTCAGATTGTAGGCATAGGTTGTGGTGGAAGTGGTAAAGGAATTGCTGCCATTGTTGTTCAGCTTCTCTGCCATTTTAGCTTTATTACTAAAAGTTAAATAATCCACAGCCTTGCCATTGTCATTTTCCACATTTTTTCCCTTATTTAAATAGTAGACATTTTTCAGAGTGCCTGGGCTGACAGCATATATTACAGGATTGTTGTTACTTTCGCTGTTTTCCAGGTAAGTAGCAACTGTATAGCTGTTTTTTATCTTGAGAGCATTACTGTCAACAGAGCTTGCCACAAGGCCACCGCCGTGATTGGCTGGATTCTGATACCCTGCCGTATAGCAGTACTCAACATTTACGCTGCCACTGTTTACACTTCCTATCAAACCACCTGTTACATCTCCGGTCAGGTAAGAATCTGCATAACAGTTTTTTATATTCACTGCACAATCCGCCTGTCCGATCAGACCTCCTACCGTACCGATAAGATCACCTGTTGTACCGTTCTCTCTGCCATCCATAACTGTTGCTGCAAAACTGTTGACTATTGTCACAGAAGAGCCTGATTCTGCCACACTGTTAGTATGTCCGATCAATCCACCCTGAATTCCGGCACCGCTGATCCAGACATCGTTCTCATTCTTTCCTTCTATATCTTCTGTGTCCAGATATACCTCACAATTGGTTATTTTCGCAGAGCCTGTGGTCTCACCTGCGATTGCACCGACACTTACCTTCTCTTTTCCTTCACCGGTAATTGCTATGGTGGTTCCTGCCAGACGCAGATTCTCCACCGTCATAGAATCCTTCAACACGGCAAACATACCTGCGCCTTTTCTTTCTGTACCTGCGATTTTCACGCCTTCCTTCACAGTCAGGTGATAGATTATTGCAGTTCTTTCTCCGGAAAATTTCTTAAGATAAGTGTTTGTAATGGGAGTAAATGCCTTATCCCCATAACAACTGTACCAAGAACTGGTGTCCCCTTCTTCTTTATCCTCCTGCTTTTCAAAGTGAACAGGATTTTTCACAACAGCTTCTGTTATGCCCTCTGTTACGCCAGATGCCAGATCAAGATTCTGTAAATGTCTTCCATAGTAAACAACAGCTTGATTGGAAGTACTCTGATCAGCAAAAAGACTATTGGTAGTACATTCTGTAGCTAAGCCATCAATCTTGTAATTGTCACTTCTAACTGTTATTTTGATATGAAGATTTGTTCCTGCATTTAATGGGGTTATCTTTCTGTTTGCTAACTGTTGATTTTTTTCACCATATATTGACACAAATCTGGAAGCCTCATTTTTCAGATCATCCAAAGTAATTTTCAAAGTATAGCTTCTGCCCACAATTGAACTTTCTTCATTGCTATCTGCCTTCTCCTGATCCGCTGGAGATTGATCTGCCAGATAAAGGTCATCCGCAGTATGAACCAATTTATCTCCAACCGCCTTGTATGACAAATTCAGCTTATTCCCCTGATCATCGCTGAGAACTACGTCAAAGCCCAGCTTCTTGTCATCCTGTCCCGGCCGCATACAAGTAATGGTTGCAACCAGTTTTTCCTCATTTGTAACCGTGATCTTCGGGGCAAGCACTGCTGTATTGCTGCCGTCCAGTGCATCTCCGCCGTAATATCCGATTCTTGCGCCATCGCTGAGACGATTGTCTTTATAGCGGAAGCTGTCATATACATTTGGATCATATGGTTTGATACTATCTGACTCACTATAAAAAACAGCATATACGCTAGCACTTTCCGGGTTATATTCTACCACCCAGTAGTTATTGTAAAGTTCGCCATCTACGGTATCAGTTGTCACCAGTACACTGGCCGCCCTTGTTGTGTCTGCTTTTTCAGTGGAAAGTGCGTAATAAAGCTTCTGTTCCTTGGTGGCATCTGAGGGCGTCTTTCCCATAGCTTTTGCTGTTTTTTCCCCGTCATAAAGGCTGCTGTTACCATTGCTCTGCAGCTTCACCAGATTATTCTGCACCGCCGTATAAATCAGCTCTGCCTTATTATCCAGAGCTTTCTGGCGCAGGTTCTTCCTTATGGAAAAAATCGCAGGCACAGCAATGGCCATGAGGATAAGGAGTATTGCCACCGTGGCCAGAACCTCTGCTAATGTATATCCTTTTTTCTTTTTATTATAAAATGGGTTCATGGTTTCACCTCAATATTTTTATAATATCTTCGAAGCTTCCTAAAAATAATTATTGTTCGCTTGAAAATACTAACCGCTCTGCGGAATGCTCCCTGCGTTCAATAATCAGAAATGGACAGACTTCGACATATCTCATTATAAATCATGGGTTAGTCTTTCGCAACTGCTAGAATATGAAAAGAGTATGCGAACTACGGCATTTTTGTCATTTATTCCGTGCGAAAAATAAGATAAACAAGTTTCTCCCTTCCTTTTCCCCTTGAAATCCCCCTGTCGAACTGGTACTATTATAGGTAAAAGATTGACGAAATAACTGCAATTTTGACTTGAAATATCGGAATTAGGAATGGGGTAGAGAGTTTTTGATGAAGTCTTTTAAAGTCAGCATCATTTTACCGGTGTATAACGTGGAAAAATACCTGAGCGCGTGCCTGGACAGCTTATTGGCACAGACACTTGAGGAAATAGAGATCGTAGCTGTCAATGATGGCAGTACAGATGGAAGCCTGCAGATTCTGCAGGCTTATCAGTCGTTAAATCCGGAGAAGCTTTTTATATTTTCCACAGAGAACCACGGCGTCAGCAGGGCACGAAATTACGGTTTTGCCCATTCCCATGGAGAATATGTCTGGTTTGTAGACAGCGATGACTTCGTAGAGCCTGACGCCTGCAGACTTCTTTATGAAAAAGCTACCGCTGACGGAAACGACCTGGTTCTTTTCCGTTACTATAATGTAGACTCTGAGACCGGAGTCCGTAAGGAATACATTGCATCCTGCCATAATCAGAACTTCCGCGTTGCAGACAAGCCTTATGAATTACCTGCGATTTCTCCATACCCATGGATCAAGTTCATTCACAGAGATCTGTTTAACGGACTTTGTTTCCCGGAAGGAATCCGGTTTGAAGATCTTCCGGTGGCCTATCTTCTGGCTGTGAAAGCCCGTTCCATCGGATACGTGGATCAGTGCTTCTATAATTACAGAAAAAATGTAGGATTCCTCAGCCGTCTCACGCCTTCCACCCTTCACATCCGGAATGCCATTATTTTTATGAAGGAAGAAATGGAGAAGCTGGGGCTGTTTGAGCAATATCAGACAGAGCTGGATTTCATTGCTGTGCGCCATTTTTTCTACCGTTTCTGGAAGCTTCTCACCAACTATGAGACTGACCAGAAAGAACTGAAGCTGCAATTGATCAATGAGCTTTTCGATTATATGGAATCCAATATTCCAGACTGGGAGAACAATCATTATGTCCGATATTCACTTCCGCCACATATTGGGCGACTGCTCTGTCTTTATGGTTCCAGACAGGAAATGATCTCTTTCGTAGAAGCCTGCAACGGAATGACCGTACAGCAGCAGAAAGCCTGGATAAAGGATTACAAGCTTTCTCACAAAACATCTCCCAGCTATCAGCCTGCTGAGATGATCCACCGGGAAAAAACTTCCTCTCAGTTTTATGGCTTTGCCTATACCGGAAGCCTTGCTCCTGATCCGGAGCAGATTCTTCTGGAAGCCAGCCGTGGAAAAGAAATTCCTACCTGGATATTGAAATTGCTTGTGCATCTTCTGAGGAATTTTGGAGAACACCAGATCATTGTCTCCCTGACTCAAGAGAAGCATGCCTTGTTCCAGGCTCTTCTGAACCGCTATCTTTCCGACAGCACAGCTCTGTCTGAGAATATTACTCTGGTGTGCCCGGACAGCGAAGAATACGGCAAGGCACTTGCACTCTCCGGCTACGTGATCACAGACGGACCTTTGCCCTACTATTTCCGGAAGGAAGAGGGGCAGTTTGTGTTGCTTTACTGCGGACACAATCTGTATCCGGAAACCGTTCTGAACACACCGGATTCCACCGCTGATACAGGGCTTTGGCAGCATACTATGTTTATGGCAGACTGCCTGTATTTTAACAATGTACAGAACCGGGATATTTACCTGCAGGAATGTATGACAGCTAATATCTGCAAAACGCCTTACATTATCGGTTCTTCCACCCACATTCCGGTGATTCCCAATGAATCACACAGGGAAAAGCTCCGCCGCAGCTTGCAGATGGATTCCATGCAGACTATTTTGTATGCACCGCTGCTTCCAGGGTCCTATATTGCAGACACTGAGCAGGCATTCCGGAATTTCATGGCAGCCCTCTACATATTTGACTGTGAACTTTCCGATCATCAGGTTTTGTATCTGCATCTGGACCATGAAAGGGAAATTGATTTTTCTGAATTTAGACATATAAAAGAAATGCCAAAAGATTTCGATGTACCGGATTTCGCTGCGGCGTGTGATATTTTTATATCGGATTATCACAATGCACTTTCTGCCAGATTCACCACAGGCACACAGATTCTACGATTTCTGTGCGGTACATTTCTTCGACACGAAAATGCAACCAGTGACCATCAGACTGTACCAGCTGCTCCTGTCCTGCAGGAAACCACTTCCTGTCTGCCCGAGAGCTCTGGAGCCTGTTTAAAAAATCATTCCTGCAATCTGCACTCCACACTTTGCGATGTATTTCACCCGGAATATCCTGCATTTGATAATGTGCCGGAGTTAGTACGATATATCAGGCAGTTAGAACTGATTTCTGAGAAGATGCCCGCAAATGAAGCTTTGCATTTTGAACCTGTCGACCAGTTTACTTCCAATACAGGTCATGGGTTCGATTCCCAGGAATACGATTGGAATTCTTCGAAAAAAAGCTCTCTGCAAATGGAAAACAATCATGATTTACAGACCACAAAGAATTCCTCCGGAGAAGCCACTACTTTCGAGGAATCCCCACAATATCTTCTCACAGATATTGCAGATTCTCTCTTAAACGGACGACCGCTGCCCTATTATGCTCCAGCTTCTTCCGATGATGTACCGGCACCGCGCACACGCGTCCTGTTCTTTACAGGGCGGAAGCTTTCCCAGAATCTGGTTCGGGATTTTAATGCCCTGGCAGCACAGGCACCGGAAAAAGAATTCTGGCTTGCATACAATGATTTCCGCAATACAGACTCTGCCAAATATCTGGCACAGTTATCACCTGACTGTTCCAGCCTGCCATTGAAGCCGGATCCCGAGAAAGGTAACCGCTGGAAGCTGGCAAGTGTGCTCACCAGCCGGATGGGACTTTTCTCATTTTATCCCTTATCCCATATTTTGGACTTGGGGAAGGAAGAATATAAGAAGTGCATGGGAGAGACAAGATTCGATGAAGTCGTAATCACTTCCACAGATAGTATAAAAACGGTTGCTACGCTTCTGGCTGCTGCGCCAAAAGCGTCCTATACTTTTGACACCTTTAACCCAGAGCGCTACAGTACCTCAAGACCTTACAGGCACCAGATTGCATTTCTTTGCAGAATGTTAAAGGATACAGGAAGTCTGGAATTGCCTGCCGAGCTTACCGGATTGAAGCTGACGCAAAGCTCTGGCAAAAATAAAGATAAGGGAATGCTCTAGAGCGTGTTTGAAAAAGGCTTTCTGCAAGATGTACGTCACAATTTGTGGGAATGCTTTTTTA
>OFMU01001531.1_pt1 | contig 13674 bp, 12 predicted proteins | sample 1541861 | NCBI WGS metagenome assembly OFMU01 (sample SAMN04209238, study PRJEB22552) | human gut metagenome | biome: gut; material: feces | host: Homo sapiens | place: USA: Oklahoma
GCCCGCCTCGCCGGAAACCGACATCCACTGTGACGACAAGGGCTGCCGCTATCTGGAGGGACGCTGCTGCTGCGCGGACCATGTGAGCATTGACGAGTGCAGCTGCGGCCCCGAGTGCGCCACCCGCGCCCCGAAGGAAAACAACGGATAAACTAAGGCAATACTAAGGGCACCGCTTATTTTGGGCGGTGCCCTCTTTTGTGTTGCGAAAGGGTACATTTTGTTGTATAATAAGACGATATAGTAGGTCGTGTACGCCCTTTTGCGGGGTAAACGCGGCGGTGCGGGTGCCGTGCGGGGCGGATGCCATATCCGCCTGCATCGCTGACGCAGGCTGCACGGGTGCATGTGAAATGCGCCCCTACGATAAATTTGCTGTTTAAAATGAGGTGTCACTCTATGTCCGAGATCCCTGTCACGGTGCCGTTTGTCTCTTTCCGCCCGATGGAGCGGGAGCTGGATGCCGAGCTGCGCGGGGCGTTTGCCCGCGTGCTGGACAACAGCTGGTACATCGGCGGCCGCGAGGATGCCGCCTTTGAAAAGGCATTTGCCGCCTACTGCGGCGTCAGGCACTGCATCGGCTGCGGCAACGGACTGGACGCGCTGGTGCTGATCCTCAAGGCGATGGGCATCGGCCCGGGCGATGAGGTCATCGCCCCCTCCAACACCTTTATTGCGACGGTGCTGGCCATCAGCTACGCCGGGGCGACCCCCGTGCTGGTCGAGCCCACGCTTGCAAGCTATAACATCGACCCCGCCCGCATCGAGGCCGCCGTCACGCCGCGCACAAAGGCCATCATGGCGGTGCATCTCTACGGCCAGTGTGCCCCGATGGATGAGATCAACGCTATTGCAAAGACCCATGGTCTCAAGGTCATCGAGGATGCGGCACAGGCCCACGGCGCAGTTTATAAAGGCCGCCGGGCGGGCAGCCTCGGCGATGCCGCCGGGTTCAGCTTCTACCCGGGCAAGAATCTGGGGGCGCTGGGCGATGCGGGCTGCGTGACAACGAATGATGATGCGCTGGCCGAGAAGATCCGCGCCTTGGGCAACTACGGCAGTGACTACAAATACCACCATATTTATAAGGGACAGAACTCCCGTCTGGACGAGCTGCAGGCCGCTTTTCTGGCGGCCAAGCTGCCGCATCTTGATGCCATGAACGCCGAGCGCCGCCGCATCGCCGCGCGCTACCTCGCCGGGATAGACAACCCCGCCGTGGCGCTGCCCGCCGTGCAGCCCGGCTGTGAGCATGTCTGGCATATCTTTGCCGTGCGCTGCAAGACCCGCGATGCGCTGGAAAAGCATCTGGCAGATCGAGGCATCGGCACGAACAAGCACTACCCGACACCGATCCATCTGCAGGGGGCCTACCGGGAGCTGGGCCTTGCGCAGGGCGCACTGCCGCTGGCAGAGGAGATTTCCGCCACCGAGCTGAGCCTGCCGATGTATTACGGCATGACCGAGGCGCAGGTGCAGGCAGTCATTGACGCCGTGAACGAGTATGAGGGGTAAACCATGCCGAAGGTCGGAATCATCATCTCCAATTACAACGGCTGGCAGGACACGCTGGTCTGTCTGGAAAGCCTGCAGCGGCAGACCTTTACCGATTTTGAGATCATCCTGATCGACGACGCCTCGCCCAATGATTCGGTGGCGCAGCTGCAGGACAAACTGCCGCCGAACACGGTGTTTCTGCCGCAGCAGCGGAATGTCGGCTTTGCGGCGGCCAACAACATCGGGATCCGCCGCGCGCTGGCCGATGGCTGTGATTTTGCGCTGCTGCTCAACAATGACACGGCCGCGCGCCCGGATTTTCTCGAAAAGCTGCTGGCCGAAACCCCGGCCGGGGCGGTCAGCTGCCCGAAGATGCTGTTTATGGACCCGCCGGACGAGATCTGGTTTGCGGGCGGCGCGCTGGACCCCAAGACCGGCAGGGTGAAGCATTTGGGCGGCCATGAAAAGGACGGCCCGCGCTTTGCGGAGAAAAAGCAGGTCAGCTTTATCACCTTCTGCTGTGTGCTGTTGCCGCGCGCGGTCATTGAACAGGTCGGCTATCTCGATGAAACGCTGTTTATGTACTGCGAGGATGTCGATTACTGCCTGCGGCTGACCCGCGCGGGCGTGCCGCTGTGGTTTTTGCCCGATGCTGTCATCCACCACAAGGCCGGCGGCAGTGCCGGCGGTATGCTGTCGGTGTATTACATCACGCGCAACACACTGTATTTGACCTGCAAGGGCAGAAGCACCACCTATGCAAGGCTGAAAACGATCCTGCCGCTCCTCATCGGCGCGGCCCGCTACGCGCTGACCAAGGCGCTTGGACGAAAAAAGGGACGCAGCTACGGCGCGTTCAGAGGCGCCGTGGATTTCTGGAACGGGAAGATGGGGAGAATGGAGGGGTAAGACTATGAAGGAGAAGGGAGGATGTTCTCATGGACTTGTCGATCGTTCTTGTTCAGTATCGTCCCGACGAAGGTGAACTGCGGCGTACATTGGCATCTTTGCTGCAGCAGAATTGTCATGACTTTGAACTGGTCGTGGCGGACGATGGCTCTGATGAGGACTTCTTCCCGCTGACACGCGAAATCCTTGCGAAAAATGGATTTACGGGGGCGAAGTTTGCCAAGCTTTTCCCCAACGGGGGAACGGTAAAAAATGTCCTGAATGGTGTACGGTACGCAACAGGAAGATGGGTATTTACGATATCACCTGGGGATTACCTCTATGATGCCAACACGGTGACATGGCTTTTGGAGGTTCTTCGCCGCGATGCGCCCCCGGTGATGTTCGGACATCTCGCTTGTTATGCAGAGGAAAAAAGTACACCGGTCCAGCGTGCGGGAGATACGCCGTTTGACGCTTCCCCCTATATGCCCGGAAAATATAATGCAAAGACTGCAAAGCGAAACCTGCTGCTCTATGATGATGGTATCAGCGGTGCGGGATTGGTCTATGAGAGAAACATTCTCATGGATGCATTGGAAAAAATGGATGGGCGTGTGCTGCTGGCTGAAGATTTTGCTGCACGGCTTTTTGCGGTTGAGAAGATACCTATCGCAGGGTACAACCGCTGCATTGTGTGGTATGAGGTTGGAACCGGAGTTTCAACGAACGAGGGAGCGCGGACAAGAATGCTGCGTGACTGGCGCGCTATGCTTGAACTTTTGCGGGAACTGTACCCCCGCGATCGTATGGTGTGTATGTCCTATGAGTATTACTTCAATGACCGACACCGATCCCGCCTTGTGCGGGGGCTGATCGGGCGAATGCTAGTGCCGCAGAATGCTCCTTTCAAAAAGGCACAGAGAGAATGGAAACCACCGGTGAATGGAAATCCATCAGAGCTGCAGAAAATTTACAAAATCGGTTCCTGTCAACAGGATAAGTGAGAAAGGCGTACTATGATTATCCAAACCATCACCATCAAAAGTGTAACAGCGCAGGGGATGGGGACACTCTCGGTATTTGAGGGAAGTCACGATGTTCCCTTTGACATTAAGCGTATTTACTATATTCATAATGCACCAAAGGGAACGCACCGTGGCGGCCATGCCCACAAGGCGTTGCGCCAAGTGCTATGGTGCCCTTACGGCAGTATCCGAATCCGATTGGACAACGGCCGCGAAACAGCGGATGTGCTGCTGGACAATCCGGACAAAGGGCTGATCGTGGAGCATTACATGTGGCGTGAGATGATCTGGGAAAAAAAGGATTCAATTTTGTGCGTTGCGGCAGATTCCTACTATGACGAGAGTGACTATATTCGCGATTATGATGAATTTCTAGAGGCGGTCAAAGGAAAGGACTTGGACTGATGCAGTGGACAGTACGCCCTTATACTCCTGCAGATGAGGCTGAATGGGACCGCTTTGTTATGAGGGAAAGCGGCAACGGTACCTTTTTGCAGACACGGAACTTTTTGAATTATCACCCGGTCGGACGCTTTGAAGATACATCCCTTATGGTATACAACGAGCATGGCGGCCTGGGGGCAGTTGTGCCCGCTGCATTGCGTATGGATGGGGAAACGCGTGTTTTTCGCTCTCACCCCGGCAGCACATTTGGTGGTCCTGTGTTACGCAGTACCTACAATTCGGCGGCAAAGGCTATCGGTATTTTGCAGGCGATTGAGAAGTATATCGCTGCAAGGTATGATGTCGCTGATTTTCGTCCGACGCCGGAGCTTTTTAATGCCGTTGAAAATGTTGCATTGCAGTATGCGTTTACCTATTTGGGCTATACGCAGCAGACGGAGTTGAGCACTTGGGTGCCGACCTTAGGGCAGACGCCGGAAACATTGCTTGCATCTTTTCGCCAGAATAAAAAACAGGATGTCAAGAAGGCACTCAGACAAAGTCTGACATTCCGTGCATTACAGACGCGGGGGGAGCTTGACGCCTTTCACAAGCTGCTTTGCCAGAATTTACAAAAATTCGGTGTTGAACCTGTACATACTGCCGATGAGCTGTGGGAGTTTAAGAACAACCGCTTAACTAATATTGTGGGTTTTTACGGTGCATTTGAAGGGGAAAAGTTGGTTGCCGGTGGTATGACCTTCTACTTTGCACAGGCAAATGTCCTGCATACCCAGTATCTTGCAGCGGATTTGTCCATTCGAAGCTATAGCCCGGCGGCCTATCTTTACTATCAGATGCTTTGCTTGGCGGCTGCTATGAATTGTGTGGCTTTGTCATGGGGAATCTCGACCGAAGAGCATGGTAAAGTGCTGAATTTTGGCCTTGTGGAGAGCAAAGAAGGATATGCAAGCCATCATGCCGTAAATCTCGGCTTTACCAAGATGTTTAGGTAAGAAGGAAAAAACATGAAACACGAATTTGGCGGCTATCTTCCGCTGGAGCTTCCCCGCGGACGGGAGTTGTACACAGGAGAGGGCGTCATGCGGTTAAACTGTGGTCGCAGCGCTATTGTGGCAGCCCTGCGTAACGCAGATGCTAAAAAGGTTTACCTGCCCTATTATAATTGTAATACTGTGTATGACACAGTGACCCGTGCGGGGGTTTCCGTTGAACACTATCGGCTGGATGAAGACCGCCTGCCGGTTTGCCCGACACTGGCTGATGGGGAATGGCTTTTGTATGTCAACTATTTCGGCATTGCGGATGAGGACATGCTGAGTGAGGTAAAAAATCGCTGGCCGCGAGTAATATTTGACAACACGCAGGCGTTTTTTGCAGAACCTAAATGGGATAGGAACAGCTATAACATTTACTCGTGCCGCAAATTCATCGGAGTGCCGGATGGTGCATATCTTGTGCATACAGGGCTGACCGAAGAAGGCTACCCAGCGGATACAAGCTGGCAGCACGCCGCCTTTTTGTTTCGCTGCATTGATGAAAGCGTAAACGAGGCCTATCAGGATAGTCTTGACAATGAAAGCCGATTTGACGGTGAGATCCGCGGAATGTCACCATCTACCAGACGCATTCTGGCATCAGTCAACTACGATGCCCTGCGCCGCTGCCGTCGTGCCAACTATGAGGTTTTACATGCTGCATTAGGGCCGTATAATGAGCTTGCTTGCCCTGCTAGTGCGGATGCGATGGTTTACCCTTTTTTGTGCAGTGTTGACGGTCTGCGCGGTCGGCTGATTCAAAATAAGGTCTATGTGAGTCAGTGGTGGAAATATTTGTTGGATGTTTTACCTGCTGATTCGGTTGAGTCCAGACTTAGTCGCTATCTACTGCCGTTGCCGCTTGACCAGCGCTATACTCCTGATGATATGAGGGAACTCGCAGCACTGGTGCTGCAGCTGAAAGGTAAAGGAGAATCTGCATGACACAGGTCCCGAAAGTCAGTGTATTGATTTCATTTTATAACCTGCGCCCTTATATTGATCAGACAATGGAAGGTGTCCTTGCCCAGAAAACGGATTTCCCGGTCGAAATCCTCTGCGCGGATGATGGCTCCGAGGACGGGACCGTAGAGCTCCTGCGCGGTTGGGAAAAAAGATACCCAGACCGTGTGCGGGTATTCGTTATGGACCGCATACCGGGCAAAAAATATGAGGGCAATGAGCGCATCCAGCGGATGAACGCGATCCGTGGGCGGCTGTTCTATGAGGCAAAGGGGCAGTATGTCTGCTATCTGGACGGCGATGACTTTTATACCGATGACCGCAAGCTGCAGAAGCAGGCGGATATTCTGGATGCAGACACTGCGCACAAATATGTGGCCTGCGGCCACAACGGCTGCTATTACTGGGAAAGCACCGGCAGGACACAGCCCATCGAAAAGCCTGTCCGGGAGTGTGCGCTGACGGCCAGAGAGTATTGGAGCTTCTTCTATATCCACACCAACGCCATGATGTTCCGCAATGTCGGGCTGCAGGGGATAGACCCCTACACCAGCGGCGTGCAGATCATTGACAACCTGCTGACATTCCAGTTTCTGCCCTACGGCGGGGTCTACTATCTGCCGGACTGTATGTTCAACTACCGCCAGATCGAGGGCAGCACCTACCACCGCCGCAGCGTCTATCAAAACTATATCTTAAATGCGCTGATGCTTTACCAGCAAAAGACCATACTGCGCGGGCTTTTCGGCGCGGGACTGGTGCGGACTGTGTACGAGTACACCCAACTGTTTGAAAACCGCCGCGATCCCAAGCTGACGGAGGAGGCTAAGACCTACCTGCCGAACATTGACCGCTACCGTGCGGGCCGGCTGCGCCGCATTGTGAACTATAATAATGAAAATATGCTGTCTCGCCTTTGGTGTGAGATCGAGAATCCGTTCTGGTTCTTTGTGACTAGGGTCTGCCGCCATTATATTTGGAAGCCGCATGTTCGCGCATTGCTGGAGGAAGCACGCGCAAAAACCGAAAAAGGGGAGTGCTGAAGCATGGAAGATATGAAGGAACTGACCGCGGAGGAGCAGGCCGACATCCTGCGCCATGAGCTGGAAGCTGTCTACGGCTCGTCATCGTACAGGATCGGCCGCGCCGTGACCTGGCTGCCCCGCAATGCAAAGCGCGGCCTGAAATATCTTTTGCACAACGGCCCGATTATCAGCGCAAAATATATCTATACTTATGCAAAGTATCATAAAATCGCAAACAAAAACTATGCCTACTGGGCCTGCCTGCAGGAAAAAGACTATCCGGCGGCATTGAAGCAATGGTTTTTGGAGAATAACTACACCCACACGCCGCTTGATCTGGAGCATCCCAAGACCTTCAGCGAAAAGACCCAATGGATGAAAATTTACGGAGGGCTAAACAAGCAGCAGGACCTTGTGGATAAGTATGCTGTCCGCGCGTGGGTCAAGGAGAAGATCGGCGAGGAGTACCTCATTCCGCTGCTGGGCGTCTGGGATCGCTTTGACCAGATCGACTTTGACAAGCTGCCCGATAAGTTTATGCTCAAAACGAACCACGGTGCGGGCTGGAACTATCCTGTGCTGGATAAATCGAAGCTGGATAAGGAAGATGCAAAGAAAAAGTTCGATCTATGGACAAAATTGAACTTTACCTACTACCTCGGCGGACTGGAATTGCAGTATGAGCATATCAAGCCCAAAATTTTGGCCGAGCAGTTTATTGAGAATGACGGCGGAGATCTGTACGATTATAAGTTCTGTTGCTTTGATGGCGAGCCGAAAGTCATCATCTACATCATGAATCGTTATGTCGATGCCGATGAGCGGATTGTCTGCTTTGATACGGACTGGAATTTGCTGCCCTTCAACATTTTCACCCCGCTGGAGCAGCCTGATGACATCCCGCGTCCGAAAAATCTGGAAAAGATGGTTGAGATCGCCCGCACTTTGAGCAAGGGATTCCCTTTTGTGCGCGTTGATCTATATGCATTGAATGATGGCTCCATCAAATTCGGAGAGATGACCTTTACGACCTATAGCGGTATTGCGCCGTGGCATCCGGCGGACGCCAACGCCTACATGGGCAGTCTGATTCATCTGCCCGGCGTCGACGATGAAGGAGACAAGTAAATGCCGACTGTCAGCATTGTAGTGCCGGTCTACAAGGCGGAAAAAACGCTGGACGCCTGTGTAGAGAGCATACTCGCCCAGACCTTTTCCGACTTTGAGCTTCTGCTCATTGACGATGCCAGCCCTGACCGCTGCCCGCAGATGTGCGATGCGTGGGCAGAAAAAGACCCCCGCATCCATGCGCTGCACCCGGCCAAGACCGGCCCGGGTCCGTCCGGCGCACGCAATGCGGGGCTGGATGCCGCAGCGGCGCCCTGGATCACGATGGTGGACAGTGATGACACGGTTGCGCCGGACCTGCTGGAAACACTTCTGGCAGGTGCAGAGCGCACCGGCGCGGAGCTGGTGCTTTGCAACTGTTGCCCCGTGACAGAGGACGGCGCACGGCACCCGCTGCCGGAAAACGAGCGTTTTACAGAGGAAACGCTGCTCGGGGTGGAAGCCTTCTGGGACGCCTTCGGCACGCCATGGATCAACCAGTTCACCGGCACGGCGCACAGGCTGTACGCCGCCCGGCTGTTTGCGCATGCCCGCTACCCGCTGGGCATGCTGCATGAGGATTACTACCTGCTGCCCGACCTTATCGCGGGCTGCACAAGGATTGCCTGCCTGCCCTATACGGGCTACTATGTCCTGCGCCATGCAGGCAGCATCACGGACGGTGCCAGACACGAGGTGCGTTTGGCGATGACCCGGGGGGATATCCACCGGGCAGAGTATTTTCTGGCGAACGGCTGGTACGACCGCGCCGAGGGGGCACTGACGGATGCGGCGCTCTTCCTGCACAGCAATAAGCGCGCCTACGACTTGACAAAGCCCGGCCACCGGGCGGAGTTTGCCGAAACCAAGCGGGAGCTGTGCCGTGTCTATGATGCACTGGCGGCGCAAAAGGGCGCAGCATCGCTGAAGCTGCGCGCTGCCGCCCTACACATCGGTCTGCCGGTGTTTGCGGGCTATCTGAAAGCACGGCGGTAAACGCCGACCAACAAAAAGGAGCTTCCCATGCCGACTGTCAGCGTCATTATCCCGGTCTATAAGGTGGAACGCTACCTTGACGCCTGCGTTGAAAGCGTCATCGGCCAGACCTACACTGATCTTGAGATACTGCTGGTCGATGATGGAAGCCCCGATTGCTGCCCGGCGATGTGTGATGCCTGGGCAGAAAAGGACCCCCGCATCAGGGTCATACACCGCAAAAACGGCGGTCTTTCCGCTGCGCGCAACACTGGCATTGAGGCGGCAAGCGGCAAATTTCTGATCTTTACGGACAGCGATGACCGGATGGAACCGGATGCCGTCCGCCGCGCGGTGGAGGCTCAGCGGAAATATGACGCTGACCTCGTGCTGTACAATCTGACCTACGTGGACGAGGAAAACCGTCCGCTCCCGCAGCCGGATTTCAGCGGCTTCCGGGATGAGGTCCTGTGCGAGGACGAGGTCTGGGCGCGCTATTTTGCGCTGGCCGAAACACGGATTTACTATGTGGTCGCATGGAATAAGCTGTACCGACGCAGCCTTTTCCGCACGCTGCGCTATGCGCCCGGCAAGCGGTATGAGGATCAGTTTCTGCTGCCGTATCTGCTCGGGCAGTGCGGGACCATCGTCTGCCTTGCCTATCCGGGCTATCGTTATGTGCAGCGCAAGGGCAGCATCATGGCAGCGGGGTCGAGCCGTAACTATCTGGATCGGCCTGAATTTCTGCTGGAATGGACAGCTTGCTTTGCCCGGCGGGGGGACTGCCTGCGGGCAGAGGGCTTGCTGAACGATGCCATCGACAATCTGGCGGAAAAGCAGCGCTTTGATTTGACCACCCCGGCCCAGCAGGCCCGCTACCGCGCAGCCTGCCGCGGCTGTGCGGATGCCTACCGCCTGCTGGCCCGCACTACAGGGCAGCGCAGCATGTGGCTGCGGGCCGCGTTGCTGCGCATGGGTCTGCCGGTGTACAAGGCCTTTCTGCGGCATAAGGGCAAGGCGGCATCGCCTAAAAACTAAAGGAGCTTTCGCGCATGGAAAAATCACAACTGGAAAATTATCATGTTCACTACGGCCCGGCTCAGGGCTGGAGCCAAGTGGACCTGCATGAGCTGTGGCGCTACAAGGATCTGATCTGGCTGTTTGTCAAGCGCGACTTCAATGTCATGTATAAGCAGACCGTGCTGGGCCCGGCGTGGATTCTGATCAACCCGCTGCTGTCCACGGCTATGTACTGCGTTATGTTCGGCGTAATCGCCCAACTGTCCACGGACGGTGTGCCGCAGATCCTTTTCTATCTGGCCGGCACGGCGCTGTGGGGCTTTTTTGCGGCCTGCATCAACAAGGTGTCGGGCACATTCACGACGAACTCCAACATTTTCAGCAAGGTGTATTTTCCGCGGCTGGCGATGCCGCTCTCCACGATGCTGTCGGGCTTGATCAACTTTCTTGTGCAGTTTGTCCTGTTTTTTGCCCTGCTGCTTGTCTATCTTGCCAAGGGCGAGGTCAGCCCGCAGTGGGCGCTGATGCCGCTGGCAGTACCGCTGGTGCTGCAGGTCGGTCTGCTGGGGCTGGGCTGCGGCGTTATCGTGTCGAGCCTGACCACCCGCTACCGCGATCTGATGGTCGTGGTGACCTTCGGCGTGCAGCTCTGGATGTACGGCTCGCCGGTGGTCTATCCGCTGTCGATGATCGAAAACCCGCTGCTACGCGGCGTCATGATCGCCAACCCTATGACCGCACCGATGGAGACCTTCCGGTATATCTTCTTCGGCAGTGGGCAGGTGACGGGCGTGATGTGGGCGGCATCGCTGGCATGGACGGCGGTGCTGCTGGTGCTGGGCCTGTCGCTTTTCAGCAAGGTCGAAAAGACCTTTGTCGATACCGTATAAGGGGGCGCGTGTGATGAGTGAAAATAAACTGATGATCCGCGTCAAGGATGTCAAAAAGCAGTACCGCCTCGGCCAGATCGGCGGCGGCACGCTGCGCGGCGACCTGCAGAGCTGGTGGGCGCGCAAGCGCGGCAAGGAGGACCCCAACACCCTGATCGGCACCGACCAGCGCTTGATCGGCACGACCTTTATGGCGCTGAACGGCGTCAGCTTTACAGTCAACAAAGGCGAGGCCGTGGGCATCATCGGCTCCAACGGCGCGGGCAAGTCCACGCTGCTCAAGCTGCTGACCCATGTCACTGCGCCCACGGAGGGCGACATTGACCTGTACGGCCGTGTGGCCTCGATGCTGGAGGTCGGCACCGGCTTCCACCCCGAGATGACCGGCCGTGAGAATGTCTATCTGAACGGCGCGATCCTCGGCATGACCCGCGCTGAGATCGACGCCAAAATGGATGAGATCATCGAGTTTTCCGAGGTGCGGGACTTCATCGACACGCCGGTCAAGCGCTATTCCAGCGGTATGTTTGTCAAGCTGGCCTTCAGCGTGGCGGCCCATCTGGACAGCGAGATCATGATCATGGACGAGGTTCTGGCTGTCGGCGATATGAAGTTCCAGAAAAAGTGTCTGACGAAGATGCGCCAGGCCGCCCAGCGCGACGGCAAGACCGTGCTGTATGTCAGCCACAACATGGCCACGATCCGCGACCTGTGTGACCGCTGCATTGTTTTGGACAAGGGCAAGGTCGTCTTTGACGGCGGCGTCGATGAGGGTATTGCACTGTATTTGTCCACTAAGTCGCAGGAAACGGCCTTTATTGATTATTCGAAGGTGAAGCGTGATAACTGGTTCAAGCGCGATAATATCCGACTGCAGAGTGTGGAACTGATAGACACAGATAATGAAGTGTTGGAACGCCGTAAGCCTGTGCAGGTTCGCTACCGCGTCTATGCGAATGAGGCAGCCAGCGATGTAGGGCTGCGTTTGGAGATGCGTGATGAAGTCGGGAATCCGTTGGCGGCTACCTGCGTGTATGGGCTGGATCTGCAGCCGGGGTATACAAGCTTTGTGGCGCGGTACGATTTGACAGTGCTGGCACCCGGCAAATACGGCAGCTATTTTACTGTAATTACACAGGGCGAAGGTGGTGCCCATACGGTGGAGGATTGGGTTCCCGGTATGATGTTCCGTATGGTGGATACCTTGACGGAGGGCGAGACCGAGTGGAATGCTGCTGCATGGGGGCCTATTGAGCTGCCTAATGCAGTGGTATCGGAGGTTTGCCATGACTAAGGTTGCGGTGCTCTATATTGCTACCGGTAAATATACAGTGTTCTGGCCTGAGTTTTATGAGAGCGCTGAGAAATATTTGTTGAAGGACTGCGAGGTACATTATTTTGTCTTTACCGATGCAGATGACCTGACCGGTGCGCAAGAGCCCCGGGTGCATATCTGTCCGCAGGAGGCTTACTCATGGCCGTTTGCGACATTGCGCCGGTTTGAGATATTTCTAAAGCAGGAGCAGGCGCTGAAAGCGTTCGACTATATCTTCTTTTTTAATGCAAATGCGCAACTCATGCAGCCTGTAACGCAGGAAATGTTCCTGCCGCGGGCTGAAAAAGGGGAAAAGCTGCTGGTCGTACAGCATCCTTCGTTCTATGCCAAGCCTAACTACGAGTTCACATATGACCGTAATCCCCGCAGTACAGCCTGCATTCCGTACGGAATGGGGCGGTATTATGTCTGCGGCGGTGTCAATGGCGGTACAGCCGAAGCATTTCTGAAGCTTTGTCATACATTGGATGCACGCATCCGAAAGGATTTGCATAAAAATGTCATTGCTCTGTGGCATGATGAATCTCAAATCAATCGATATATCCTGTTCCGTAAGGATATACGGGTGCTGTCCCCGGCCTTCTGCTATCCGGAGGACTGGAATCATCTGCCGTTCCCCTGCATTGTCCTCATTCGCAGCAAGGCGCGTTATCTGGACATTCCGGCGCTGCGCAAGGATGCGCCGCAGACAAAGCTCTCGCCGGCAGCAGAGAGATGGAACCGCTTTGCTATGCGTGCCGCCCGCTGGACGCAGAACCACATTTTCAAAAAAGGGAAATGACAATGAATGATACAAATTGGCAAAGCCGTGTGACACTGCTGGTCAACAGCTGTGATGCCTATGCAGATTTGTGGCAGCCATTTTTCACCTTGCTTACACGCTATTTTGTGCCGCTGCCAGATGAAATTTTGCTGAATACAGAAACAAAGGAATTTCATCTGGACGGTGTAAAGCTCCGCTGTGTACACAGCAATGCCCCCACCTATGGTGAGCGGATGACAGAGGCCTTGAAGCAGGTAAAGACCGAGTACACGCTGCTGCTGCTGGATGATTTTTTTCTGCGTCAGCCGGTGGATATTGGGCGGCTGGAGGATATTGTCCGTTGGATGGATGCCGACAGGGATATTGTCTATTTTAACAGCGATGTGACAGAGGCTGTCTGCAATCTGGAAGTGGGGCACTATCCCGGTTATCGCCGACTGCCTGCAGGCAACCGATATACGCTGAATCTGCAGGCTGCTGTTTGGCGTACAGAAAAATTTGCTGAATATTGGCAGCATAAGGTCAGCCCGTGGGACTGGGAGGAACGATGTAATGTACTGACGGCAGCCCATCCCCGTGATAAGTTCTACTGTGTACTGAATGAGGAAGCGCGCTTTCTGGATTATGGTTACCGTAAGGGGCAATGGATGGGAATCTGCCATGGAAAATGGGTCGAAGCGGATGTGGTGCCCCTTTTTGCTAAAGAGGGGATTCAGGTGGACTTTGCCAAACGCGGCTTT
>OFMU01001537.1_pt1 | contig 13622 bp, 14 predicted proteins | sample 1541861 | NCBI WGS metagenome assembly OFMU01 (sample SAMN04209238, study PRJEB22552) | human gut metagenome | biome: gut; material: feces | host: Homo sapiens | place: USA: Oklahoma
CCGAGAGGTGCGTTTTTGTCCCGCTTTATCCCGGGTCTGTCCCGGGGGTGTCCCGCCCTGATCCGGGGTGCCGCTGCCTATAGTCAGCCCTATTCCTCGTTGTCCCGCAGGTACTGGAGCCGCCGGAAGCTGCGGCGGGCCAACAGAAAGCCCACCACCGCCAGCAGCAGGCAGGCCGCCCCCAGCAGGAAGGTCCGGGCGTCCAGGGCCGCGTTTTCGCACAGGTAGGAGAAAATGCGGTAGGCCCCCATCACCAGCAGAATGCCCACCACCAGCAGGGCCACCAGCACGGTCATATTCGTGCACTCGTCGATCCGTTTCATATGCCCCTCCTCAGTCCGTTACCGCTACGTCCAGGCCGAACTCCTCCGGCAGGAACCGGGGGCACACGTTGCCGCTGGTGCAGATGGTGGAGGCCGCCAGGCGGGTGCCGATCTCGCAGGACTCGGCCAGGGTCTTGCCATAGGTCAGGCCGATGGTAGCTCCGGCAAAGAAGGCGTCTCCCGCGCCGGTGGTGTCCTTCACATCCACCTTGCGACCCGGGCACGCGCCCCGCTCCCCGGTGCAGTCGGCGTACACCGCCCCCTGGCTCCCCATGGTGACGATCATCCGGGGGATCCGGGCGCTGCGGATCTTCAGGGCCAGGATCTCCTTCAGCTCCTCGGGAGTCTTTTCCGAGTAGTCGTCGGAGAACAGGATGCCCATCTCCTGCTGGTTGCAGACAAAGCAGCTGGTCTGCTGCAAAAAGTCCCGGCGCTCCACGGCGATGCTCATGTTGGACACCACCGCATACACGTCCTTGCCGTATTTTTTGGCGTACTGAAACACCCGCTTGACGATCTCCTTGTCCATGTCGATTTCCAGGGCGATGCTGTCGGCGTCCCGGAAGATCTCGTCCCCCTTTTCGTCCAGCAGGGCGATCAGAGGCCGCAGGTCCGGGCGCTTGCTGATGGCGGCGCACACGTCCCCCTGGTTGTCGAACACCGCCAGCCAGGTGCCCATGCCATCAGGGGTGGGCAGGACATAATCGGTGTTGACCTTGTGATTTTTCAGCTGGCGCACCACGTCGGCCCCCAGGCCGGTGTCGTCCACCAGGCTCACAAAGGTGGGCCGCAGCTCCACGTTGGCGATGTCCTCCACCACGTTGCGGCTGACGCCGCCGGGGACCTGCTCCACCCGGCCCACGTTGCGCCCGCCGGGGATATAGGTGGACGTGGGGTATCCCTTGATGTCCACGAAAACGGCGCCCAGCACCACAATACCCATAAAAATGCCCTCCTGTGACTGTTTTCTCCATTATACAGCCGGGGGGGCGTTTGGGCAAGCCTTTTTCGGCGCATTTGTCTTGACGGGCCCCGGCCCCGGCGGCATAATAGAGGCAGTATACAAAAATTTTCCCCTTTTCCGCGAAACCACCGGGATTTTTTGACGGGATGACAGGCAGAAGCAACACGAAAGGAGAATGCCACCATGGAGGACCGCGACATCGTGACCCTGTACTGGCAGCGGGATCAGGAGGCCATCCGTCAGACGGACCGGCAATATGGCCGGTATCTGTCGGCCATCGCCTTCCACATCCTGGCGGACCGGGAGGACAGCCGGGAGACCGTCAACGACACCTATCTGCGGGCCTGGGACTCCATGCCGCCCCACCGGCCCCAGGTGCTGGCCACCTATCTGGGCCGCATCACCCGGCAGCTGTCCATCGACCGGTGGCGGGCCCGGGGCCGGGCCAAGCGGGGCGGGTCCCAATACGCCCTGTCCCTGGAGGAGCTGGGGGACTGCGTGTCCGGCGCTGCCACCCCGGAGGAGGCCCTGGACCTGGCGGAGCTGGGCCGGGCCATAGGGGACTATCTCCGGACGCTGCCGCTTCCCGCCCGCCGGGCGTTTCTCTGCCGCTATTACTATGCCGACTCCCTGGCGGAGACGGCCCGGGTCTGCGGCATCAGCGTACCGGCAGTCAAGAGTCAGCTGTACCGCACCCGCCAGGGGCTGCGGACGTATCTGGAAAAGGAGGGCTTTGACGTATGAACCCGGAACAGCTCAGCGACGCCATGAATGAATTGCCCCAGGAGCTTTTGGAGGAGACCCAGGCCGCCCGGTCCCGGCGGAGGCCGCGGTGGAAGCCGCTGGCCGCGGCGGCAGCGTGTCTGCTGCTGGCGGCGGGAGCCTGGGCGCTGGCAGGCCGCCCGGCGGAACCCGCCCCGGACCCGGAGCCCGGGGACCTGCCGGTGCTGACCATCGACAGGGACTACAGCGGCATGGGAGATTACCCGCTGTCGGCGGAGGAATTTGCCGCCTATGACGGCGGACCGTGGCGGGAGGGCATGGAGCTTGCCGCCCTGCCAGTGTTCCGCAACACCACTCGCATGGACGTGGCCAACGGCTTCCGCACCGGCGGCGGAGACTATGCGCAGCTGCGGCGGACCATGGAGCAGCTGGCAGCGGCGGCGGGGGCGGACGTGGCCCAGGCCGCCGTGGAGGTCCGGGTGCCGGACGAGACGGTGCAGGCCGCCATGGAGGACGCCTGGGCCGGGGAGACCTGGCAGTGCGCCGTGACGTTTGCCGTCAGAGGGGGTCCCACGGAGCTGGCGCTGACGTGGGAGGATGTCACCGTGACCGTGGGGGAGAGTGGAGAGCTGTGGGTGAAGCTTTCCCGGCCGGAGCTGGCATCTCTGACCCCTGACGCTGCGGCGGCGTGGCTGCTGGAGCAGTATGGGGCCGTTTTCGGGGAACAGACCCGGTACTTTATGGCCGCCCAGGACAGCGGCGGCTATTCCCTGTATTTCTACCGGCCGGAGGAGGACCTGACCCAGGGCATCCTTCAGCGCAGCATCCTGAAAACGTGGGTCCGGCTGTCCGGCGGCAGCTGTGAGCTCCGGCTGTATCGGCCGGAGCTGTCCGACGCCAACACGGTGGGAGCTTATCCGCTGGCGACTGTGGACCAGGCCCGGCAGCGGCTGGCGGCGGGGCAGCACCTGTCCGCCTGGGAGCCCTTCCCGGGGGAGGACCGGGTCAAGCGGGTGGACCTGCAATACCTGGCCCGGCAGACGGACCGGTACTTCATGCCCTACTATGTGTTCTGGGCGGAATGTGACGACGGGGAGCAGGGCGTGTGCTATCGCCCCTATTACGTTCCGGCGGTGGCGGATGCCTACATTGCCGGCATGCCCCAAAGCCCTACCGGGGCGGCATAAGCGCATATAAGGTGCGGGACTTACGTCCCGCACCTTATATTTTACTCCCCCTTATACTTCCGCCGGGTGGCAAGGCCGCCCCGTATGTGGCGCTGGGCCTTGTTTTCGTCCAGCACCTCCTTCACCTGCAGATACAGCGCCCGGTTATACGCCGGCAGGCGCTCGGACAGGTCCTTATGTACCGTGGATTTGCTGACGCCGAATTTCCTGGCCGCCGAGCGCACCGTGGCCCGGTTTTCTATCAGGTAAAGGGCCAGCTGACAGGCCCGTTCCTCCATGTTCCCTTTGATAGCGCACCACTCCTAAGCCATACTATGCACCATCACTATATGCCCGGCTTCCCGGCGGCAGAACTCCGGCTTTTTCCTTGTCACGGGAGCCGGATTCTGGTATAATCACCCCAGGACCAGAACAGGAGGGGACCGTTATGAAGAAAATTGCCGTGATCACCGGCGCGTCCAGCGGCATGGGGCGCCGGTTTGCCGAAACTGTGGATACCTTTGACCGCTTCGATGAGGTATGGGTCATTGCCCGCCATGAAAAGGCGCTGGAGGAGCTGCGGGACCGGGTGCCGTATCCCATCCGTGCCCTGGCCCTGGACCTGACGGACCGCCGCAGCTTCCAGACCTATGCCGACGCCCTGGCGGAGGAGCCGGTGGAGGTGGGCCTTTTGGTCAACGCCAGCGGCTTCGGCAAGTTCCGGGCCGTGGTGGACACGCCGCTGGAGGTAAACCTGAACATGACGGACCTGAACTGTCAGGCCGTGGTGGCCCTGTGCCAGCTGACGGCTCCCTATATGCCACGGGGCGGACAGATCATCAATATTGCCTCGGTGGCGGCGTTCCAGCCCATCCCCTATATCAACGTGTACGGGGCCACCAAGGCCTTTGTGCTGAGCTTCAGCCGGGCCCTGAACCGGGAGCTGCGGAGCCGGGGCGTCCGGGTCATGGCCCTGTGCCCCTTCTGGACCCGGACGGCCTTCTTTGCCCGGGCCACCACCGAGGGCGGCGAATCCGTGGTGAAGAAGTATGTGGCCATGTATGAGCCGGAGCAGCTGGTGCAGCGGGCCTGGCGGGACGCCAGGCGGGGCAAGGACGTGAGCCAGTTCGGCTTCGTGGCCCGGTTCCAGACGGCACTGACGAAGCTTCTGCCCCACAGCCTGGTGATGGATGTGTGGATGCGGCAGCAAAAGCTGCAATAAAGCCTTGCAAAGCCCGGGAAAACGGCATATAATAATAAATTATCTGTACTACAAGGAGAGATCAAGATGGATCGCATGAAAATCGCAGCCATCTTTGCCGACCAGGAGCAGCTGGGCGGCAAGGAGATCACCGTGTGCGGCTGGGCCCGCACCATCCGGGATATGAAGACCTTCGGCTTTATCGAGCTCAACGACGGCTCCTGCTTCCGCAATTTGCAGGTGGTTATGAGCGCCGATGAACTGCATAATTATAAGGAAATCGCGGGACAGAATGTGGGCGCCGCCCTGATCGTCCGGGGTGCCGTGGTGCTGACGCCGGAGGCCAAGCAGCCCCTGGAGCTGCGGGCTGCCGAGATCGCCGTGGAGGGCCGGTCCACGCCGGACTATCCCCTGCAGAAAAAGCGCCACAGCGTGGAATTCCTGCGGACCATCCAGCATCTGCGTCCCCGGACCAACCTGTTTTCCGCCACCTTCCGGGTTCGCAGCGCGGCGGCCTATGCCGTGCATGAGTTCTTCCAGAGCCGGGGCTTTGTGTATGTCCACACCCCCATCATCACCGGCTCCGACTGCGAGGGCGCAGGCGAGATGTTCCAGGTGACCACCCTGGACCTGAACAACGTGCCCAAGACCCCGGAGGGCCAGGTGGACTACAGCCAGGATTTCTTCGGCAAGAAAACCAGCCTCACCGTGTCCGGCCAGCTGAACGCCGAGAACTTCGCCATGGCCTTCGGCGATGTGTATACCTTCGGCCCCACCTTCCGGGCCGAGAACTCCAACACCCAGCGCCACGCCGCCGAGTTCTGGATGATCGAGCCGGAGATGGCCTTCTGCGACCTAGCCGGTGATATGGACGTTGCCGAGGCCATGATCAAGCACATCATCACCCGGGTGCTGGAGCGCTGCCCCGACGAGATCAACTTCTTCAACAGCTTCGTGGACAAGGGCCTCAAGGCCCGGCTGGAGCACGTGGCCACCTCCGACTTCGCCCGGGTCAGCTACACCGAGGCGGTGGAGATTCTGAAAAAGCACAACGACAGGTTCGAGTACCGGGTGGACTGGGGCACGGACCTGCAGACCGAGCACGAGCGGTATCTGACGGAGCAGATCTATCAGCGGCCGGTGTTCGTCACCGACTATCCCAAGGAGATCAAGGCGTTTTATATGCGCCTGAACGACGACGGCAGGACCGTGGCCGCGGCGGACTGCCTGGTGCCCGGCATCGGCGAGATCATCGGCGGCAGCCAGCGCGAGGAGCGGCTGGAGGTGCTGGAGGCCCGCATCCGGGAGCTGGGCATGAAGCCCGAGGACTACTGGTGGTACTGCGACCTGCGGCGCTACGGCAGCTGCCGCCACGCCGGCTTCGGCCTGGGCTTCGAGCGCATGGTCATGTATCTGACGGGCGTCAGCAACATCCGGGATGTGGAGCTTCATCCCCGCACCGTGGGCAACGCCGAATTCTGAGAAATACACAAAAATAGAGGCTCCCCCAGCCGGGGGAGCCTCTATTTTGAACTGTCCAAAAAGGGTAAAACCCTTTTTGGACAAAAGGCTTGCAGTCTGCTGCGCGCATAATTGGTTCGCCGATGGCGAAGCAATTCCACACTTGCAGCCTGAGCAGAATTTTCGGCCAGGTACACGCCCCGGCCGAAAATGATTTCATTTGCTTTGCCGCCTGCGGGCGGCAAACTCTGCGAGGCTTCTTTGGATTCTGTGAGGGCAGGTCACTGCTCCTCGGAGATGTCCATGCCGAAATACTTCACGGACAGCCGGGACAGGGTGCCGTCGGCGTCCATCTGGGCCAGGGCATCGTTGATGGCCGCCAGCAGGGTGGCGCTGTCGTCCCCCGTCCCCCCGCACCAGCACGGCGGTGCGGTTGAAGGCATAGGGGGTGGAGAAATTGTACTTCTCCTCCCGGTCCGGGGCGATGCCCACCCGGGACAGCCCATAGAACACGATGGACAGCTGCACCAGCAGCGGCGTTCCCCGGAAGATCCAGATATAGAACCGGGCCACCCGCCGCAGCACCGGCACGTTGGCAAACTGCACCAGGGCCATGGCCACCGCGATGAGCAGCGCCAGGGTGAAGGAGATGGCCGTCAGGGGAATGGTCATGGTCAGCCCCGGCAGCAGGATCTTGGGAAAGGAGTCCAGGAACAGCTCCCACAATTTTTCAGAAAACATTGGATCCCTCTTTTTGCGCAGGATCAGCCGCCCCGGACACAACCGGCACGGCTGTTAAATTTTCCCATCGGCCCTATGATAACCGAAACCGCCCCGTTCGTCAAGAACCCCGCAGGAAACCGCGCCGCCCGGAGGGAACCAATTTTCCCTCCGGGCAACACCTTATTTTTCATGATTATGCCCTGAAATAGGACAGAATTTCCTGCATCCGGCTGCTCTGGGCCACATGGAAGGGACAGCGCCCGTCGCAGTGGCCGCAGCCCACGCAGTCCCCGGCCCGCTTTTCCAGGGTCAGGTAGTGCTCCCGGGCCAGGCCGTCTCCCAGCCGGGCCAGGTCGTAATACTTGTTGATCAGGGCCACGTCCAGCCCGGCGGGACAGGGGTGGCAGTGCTTGCAGTATACGCACTTGCCCATGGCGTCCGCCGGGGCGAAGCCGTTGATGGCGGAATAGTCCCGCTGCTCCGCCGGGGCCTCCAAAAAGCCCAGCACCTGCCGCAGCTGCTGCCGGTTTCCGCCGCCGATGACGGAGGAGCTCATGCCAATGACGCTGATCTTCTCCCCGCCGTGGGGCAGTGCGCGATATTCCGTGTGTATTCTCCTGACTTTGTTATATTGTTCAGTCCAGCGCGTCGCGGCTTTCAAACACGTCGCGGATGGAGCCGTTGCGGTCGATCTCCGGCTCCGGAGCCGGGGCCTTGGCCATCTTCAGCTCCTGCCACTTGGCCTTGTCGATCAGCAGCTGCCGGGGCTTGGACCCCTCGAAGGGACCCACATAGCCCCGCTCCTCCATCTGATCCACCAGGCGGGCCGCCCGGGCATAGCCCAGCTTCAGCCGCCGCTGCAGCATGGACACGGAGGCCTGTCCCGTCTCCAGCACCACGTCCACGGCGGCGGTGAGCAGCTCGTCGTCGGGGCTCTCCCCGGCAGGCTCCGGCGCGCCGGCGGACTTGCCGCCGCCCTTTTCCTTCTCCTTCACCGCCTGCTCGATCTTGTCCATGACGTCCTGGGAATACTCCGCCTCGCCGCTCTGCTTCACGTAGTCCACCACCCGCTCGATCTCCTCCGGGGTGATGAAGCAGCCCTGGACCCGGGTGGGCTTCCCGGCCCCCAGGGGGGCATACAGCATGTCGCCCTTGCCCACCAGCTTCTCCGCGCCGGTGGTGTCCAGGATGATCCGGGACTCCAGGGACGAGGCCACGGCGAAGGCAATGCGGCTGGGGATATTGGCCTTCATCAGGCCGGTGATCACGTCGGAGGAGGGCCGCTGGGTGGCGATGACCAGGTGCATCCCGGCGGCGCGGCCCATCTGGGCCACCCGGCAGATGGATTCCTCCACCTCCTTGGCGGCCACCAGCATCAGGTCCGCCAGCTCGTCGATGACCACCACCACGGTGGGCATTTTTTTCAGCTCCTGGCTGCGTCCGGCCAGGGCGTTGAACCCGGCCAGATCCTTCACGCCGTTCTCCGAGAACAGCTTATAGCGCTTCATCATCTCATACACCGCCCACTGCAGGGCCCCGGCGGCCTTTTTGGGGTCCGTCACCACGGGGATCAGCAGGTGCGGGATGCCGTTATACGGGGCCAGCTCCACCATTTTGGGGTCCACCATGATGAACCGGACCTCCTCCGGGGTGGACTTGTACAGCAGGCTCACGATCAGCGAGTTGGTGCATACGGACTTACCGGAGCCGGTGGTGCCGGCGATCAGCACATGGGGCAGTCTGGCGATGTCCCCCACGATGCAGTTGCCGCCGATGTCCTTGCCCACGGCGAAGGCCACCCGGGACTTATGCTCGGCAAAGGCCCGGGAGTCGATGACGTCCCGGATGCGCACCGCCGTCACCACCCGGTTGGGCACCTCGATGCCCACCACGGAGCTTTTGTTGGGGATGGGCGCAATGCGCACGCCGCCGCTGCCCAGGGCCAGGGCGATGTCGTCGGCCAGGTTGGTGAGCTTGGACAGCTTCACCCCCTGGTCCAGGGTAAACTCGTACCGGGTGACGCTGGGCCCGTGGACCACGTCCCCGGGCTTGGCGTCCACACCGAAGCTGGTGATGGTCTGGGCCAGGCGGCGGGAGTTGTTCCGCAGCTCCGCCCCCACCTCGGTATAGTTGTCGTCGCTGTTCTGGTCCAGCAGGGTCACCGGGGGATACTGATACGCCTCCTCCGGTTCCGCCAGCTCCTCCTCGATGGCCTGGCTCACCTCCTGGGCGTGCTGCTCCACCTCCCGGGCGGCAGATTCCTGGCTCCGGCGGGACTTTTTCTCCGGCTGGGGGGCAGGCTCCGGCTCCGGCTGGGCCGCAGGCTGCGCTTCCGACGCAGGCTCCGGCTCCTGGGGCCGCAGCACCTGGTCCGGGGTCATCACATCCTCCCCCCTGCGGGAGAAGAAGCCCTTCCCCTTCTTCCGGGGCAGAGGCTCATCTGGAATCTCCTGGGGCTCAGGTTTGGGCTCCGGCTTGGGTTCGGGCTTGGGCCGCACCGGCTCATCGTCCAGGGGCACATCCACCGATGGACGCTGCCGCCGGGGCTTTTCCGGCCGGGCCGGGCGCTCCGGCTCCGGCTCATAGGGGACCCGGTCACGGGCCCGCTGCACCAGCTCCCGGGGGGACACCCGCAGCGCCGCGAATACCGCCGCCGCCAGCAGCAGAAGCAGCACGATCACGGACACCACCGTGCCCACCAGCCGCTTCATGCCCATGGCCAGTCCACCGGCCAGTGCGCCGCCGCTTTGCAGCAGCAGGCCGCTGGCCCACAGGCCCTTCATGGCCGGGGCCAGGCCGGTGACGGCCTCTCCCCTATACAAGAACAGGTGCAGGATGGCCCCCAGCAGCACCGGCAGCACCAGGGCGCAAACCGTACGCAGCACCACCGGACGCCCCCGGTGGGCCAGCAGGTTCACCCCCGCCAGGGCCAGGGCCGGGGCCGCCAGCCAATAGCCGTAGCCCGCCAGGCCCTTCAGCAGGTTCCCCAGCAGGTTCAGCACAATGGCGTCCGCCTGGAAATAGCTGACCACCACGCACAAGGCCAGCAGCAGGCACACGCCGCCGCCTACCTCCCGCCGGATCGGCGGGAGGGCGGATTTCTGCGGAGCCGTCTTTTTGGTTGTGGTTTTTTTCTTCTGTCCGGACGCCATAGTGGTTCCTTTCTCTTATTTAATGAGCTGCACCACGATGGTCAGCAGACCCACGGCCCAGCAGTAATAGGCAAACGCGCCGAATTTTCCCTTGTTGGCAATGCGCCGCAGCAGGCCGATGCACAGATACCCGGACACCGCCGCCGTGGCCACGCCGATCAGATACACCGGCACCTGGCTCCAGTCGACTCCTGCCTCCACGGCGTCCTTCAGGCTCAGGATGTTGGCCCCCAGCACCGCCGGAATGGACAGCAGGAAGGAAAACCGCACCGCGAACTTCCGATCGAAGCCCACAAAGCACCCGGAGGTGATGGTCATGCCGGACCGGGAGATGCCCGGCACCGTGGCGACGGCCTGGCTCACGCCCACCGCCACCGCATCCAGCAGCGATGCCGTTCGCTCGTTCTTCCTCCCCTTCTTCACCCGGTCGCTGGCGAATAACAGGAAGCCCGTGACGATCAATGCCCCGCCGATGAACAGCATGTTGCTGCTCAGGCCCAGGACCTTGTCCTTGATGGGCAGCACCGCAAACAGCGGCAGGGTGCCCAGGATGATCAGCAGGATCAGCCGCCGGGCCGGAGGCAGGGGCTTGGGGGTGGACCGGTGGGCCAGGTCCCCGATGCCCCGGAAGAACTCGGCGATCATGTCCTTGATGTCCTTCCAGTAGGCCACGAATACCGCCCCTAAGGTGCCCAGGTGCAGCAGCACGTCAAAAAATTCCGGCACCTCCGCGTCGATGTGCAGCAGGTTCTGCGCGATGGACAGATGTCCGGAGCTGGAAATGGGCAAAAACTCCGCCACGCCCTGCACCAGGCCCAGCAGGAAGGAAGAAAAAGCATTCATATTTACATTCTCCTGTCTTTTCAGATTACATTTTGTTTATTTCTGTCGGATTATTCCGATCTGTATTCGTTTCAAAAATACGGATACGTTTGTACTATAGCACACTCCGGGGGAAATTACCAGTGTAATTTGCGCCCCGGGGAAAAGATTTCCCCGGGGCAGGCGGGCCGCAAAAAAAAGGGCGGACGCCGGCGTCCGCCCCGATCTTTATCCGAACAAAAGGATGCACCACCAGATGGCGCCGATGACAGATACGACCAGCCCCAGCAGGAGCATGATGCCCCGGGCCAGGTCCGTGGCCTGGAGCTTTTCCGTGTTGTCATAGAAAAAGCCCAGCAGGAATTTGTCCAGGGCGATGGCGGGCTTCAGCAGCAGGGGGAGCACCAGGCCCAGCAGTAGGAACAGCCCCGCCGTGAGAAATTCCCCGGACCGCCCGGCGATGCGGGTCTGGTGATTGCCCAGGGCCATGCTGTACAGCGTGTTGTCGGTCAGTCCCGGGCTGAACCCGGCCTTCTCCTGCACCAGGGTGCTGATGGACCAGCTGTCGCCCGCTGTCATGAACGTTCCGGTGGCGGTGTTGTAGGTGATGTTGCGGACCACGCCGTCCATGGCCATTTCCGCCGCCCGATAGGAGCCGTTTTCCGCCAGGGACAGGGTAAACTCCGCCGTCTGACCTGTGGGGGAGTGAATGCGCAGGCGGTTGTCCTCCGTCACCTCCACCGTGGAGCAGCCTGGGCGGGTATAGGTCCTGCCTTGTTCCCCGGCGGTCATGCGGTAAAAGCCGCCGTAGTTTCGCACGCCGGGGCGCAGGCCCCACACCAGGGCCGAGACCGCCAGGAGCACTGCGGCGGCCAGTTCGATTTTCCAGATGATGCTTTTCATGATGGATTCCCTCACCTTTCCAGCGAATTTCCGTCTGTTGCAGCTGTGGTTCTCTGTACAGTTATGTTACTATATTTATGCAGAATTGTCAATGAAAAAAGGTGTTTTCGATTTAATATTCATTATTCTTTATGGCCGCCGATCTCCCGGTGAATGGCTTCCCGGGAAAGTCTGCCGGGGTTGAAATAAACCTTGGAGGCGATCACGATCTTACCCCGGCTGACATTCTTTTTAGGGCCTTGCCAAAGCTCATGCAGCCCACGCAAACCTTGGAAATTTCCATATCGGTCTTGCCTAATTTCGTGTATTCCATGCGTCAGCGCTCCTCATTCTCACTTTCCGCTGAACACCGGGAAGAAGCTGAACTCGCCGCAGTCCTTGATGGGCGCGGTATGCATCAATTGCATTACGTCAGCGTCAACACCTTTTTCCGAAAAAATTACGGTGTCACCCTTTATCGGGCGGCACCGTGTTTTTTACTCCGTTGCGATTTTTCAGGGGACGTGGTAAAATGTATTTTGCAGGGCTGTGAGCATTTATTTTTCCTTGCAGTCAATGCCGCCTTGCTGGACACCACGCCGCTTATTACCCACCCCTTCCCGCTGAGCGAGATTGAGGAGGCCTACCGCATCTTTGAAAATCGTCTGGACGGCGTCATCAAGGTGGCCATCACGGCGCATCCCTCAAAAACATAATATGGAGAGAAAACCATGGCCTTTGACTTCAAGAAAGAATACAAGGAATTATATATGCCGAAGAACCGGCCGGAGATCGTAACCGTGCCGAAGGCAAACTATATCGCTGTCAGAGGAAGCGGCGACCCCAACGAGGCGGGCGGCGCCTACCAGCAGGCCATCGGCGTGCTGTATGCGGTTGCGTACACACTGAAAATGAGCTGCAAGACCGATTACAAAATGGAGGGCTTCTTTGAATATGTCGTCCCGCCGCTGGAGGGCTTCTGGTGGCAGAACGGGAAAGACGGCATTGATTATGCCGACAAATCTGCATTTCACTGGATCTCCGTGATCCGCCTGCCGGATTTTGTGACCCGGAAGGACTTTGTGTGGGCTGTGGAAACGGCGGCGAAGAAGAAAAAGCTGGACTGCTCAGCGGCGGAGTTTCTGACCATCGAGGAGGGACTTTGCGTGCAGATGATGCACCTGGGGCCTTTTGACCAGGAGCCTGCATCGGTTGCGCTGATGGACGCCTATCTGGCGGAACACGGCTACGAGAATGACCTGAGCGAAACAAGGCTGCATCACGAAATCTACCTGTCGGATGCCAGAAAGGTCGCACCTGAAAAGTGGAGGACCGTCATCCGGCACCCGATCAAAAAGAGATAGACAAATCGGAAGTTGAGGAGGTAAGTATGATAGTACCTGTAGATGAAACAAATCTTCTTCAAGCCGCAACCATCCATTCAATATCCTGGAAGGAATCGCATCGTGCATTTTGTACTCCTGATTTCATAGAAACACACACGCCAGATCGGCAACGGGAGTATTTGAGAAACAAGATGAACAACGGAACAAAGCTCTATATGCTTATAGAAGAAAAACCAATAGGGGTTGTTTCTGTGACAAAGGGTTTAATAGAGGATCTTTATATTCTTCCAGATATGCAAAACATGGGTTATGGAACGAAATTGTTACTATACGCAGTAGGCCAATGTACGGATACCCCTACGCTGTGGATTCTTGAGAATAATATAAATGCTGAGAGACTCTATCGTCGAATAGGCTTTAAGGAAACAGGGAGAAAGAACGCAATAACAAATAGACTTGATGAGATTGCGTTCGCATTGACATAAATTCCAGTTTAACGAACAGGAGATGATCGCATGAAAATCCTATATGAATTATCTTGGCTATGGGAAACGCTGGGCATTGCACTTGTGGCTGCGGCTGTCTGCATGGCTTGCGCCGCGCTGATTGGCAAGGCAGCGAAGAAGAAACTCAGCATAAGGGTGTTGGCAGTCATAGGGGCTGCGGCATTTGTGGGCGCGATTCTGGCGGTTATTCTGATCGCCCGGACGCCGATGCCACTTTGATAGGACGGAGCGTTTGCAGGAAGCGTATGCGTTTGGGAAAAGAATTTACTAAACAAGTCGGGAGTTGTGGAGGTAATTGTCAATGAGAAATATTTACGATAATAGTGAATTTTTTGCCGCATATGCGGAAATGG
>OFMU01001553.1_pt1 | contig 13541 bp, 7 predicted proteins | sample 1541861 | NCBI WGS metagenome assembly OFMU01 (sample SAMN04209238, study PRJEB22552) | human gut metagenome | biome: gut; material: feces | host: Homo sapiens | place: USA: Oklahoma
TCCGGTGCAGTTAATGTATAAATGACCGGATTGGTAAAATCATGTGGGTTTCCACTCCAAAAGGCAGACGGAAGGGAAGTACCGTAACTGTAGCCAAAATCAATAGATGGTTTCAGGGCAGTTACATTTGTGCCTTTTGGCAGCCGGAGAATGATCGTGTCCGTTCCAATCTCTCCGATGACATCCTGTTTAAGTTCCGGGTTATCCGAGGCACGCAGTACGAAACTGTAAAATTTTGCTTCACTGGAAGCAAGTACATGTAATACAATTTTTACCGATAAGGTCGCTTTTGTCTGAGTATCCTGAACGGTGTACAGTGACTCGTAAGTGCCGACAGGAGCAGTAACTGTTCCTGAGTAATAGAAATAAGAGTAACTGGAACTGTCAGGTATATTATTTCGGCTCAGTCCGGACGGAAGATTCTCGCTGACAACGGTTGTCTTGTACTCGCCACTGCCGCCGGTTACGTTGCCGGAATAAGCATATTGAGTGTTCTTGGTTCCAGTGCACAGATGAAGCTCTGTATCTGTAATCTGCAGAGGAGCCAGTACACTGAGAGTCGAGGAAACTGCAGTTACAGTTCCATACTGTCCTGGTAATATATCTGTAGCATAAAACAGAAGAGAGCTTCCGCTGTCCGAAGCAGTCATAATATGCTTTTTGTCAATCGCAGTAACATTTGAAGCAGCGCCAAGTGCTATATGAATTCCATAGGTATCCAGAGTATCAGTAGTAATTATTGGAGAAAGGGTTCCATTGCTGTAAACAATCTGAAGCTTTATTCCCGAAAGATCCAGCTTATCTCCGATGGTGTACTGAGTCTTTGATGGCGAAGAAAGAATATTCAGTTTTGTTGGTGTATTTGCTGCAACAGAAATCTTCTGTGTTACTTTTGCACCAAAATAGTCAAAAGTAACTTCTGTATCAGAAGAAGTCAGCGCACGCGTTTTATCATAAGTATATCCGCTGTAAATATAGGCATAGCGACCGCCTATGGTAGCAAAGAAGCTGACACCGGATGGATTGAACAGATCTCCCTCTGTATAGGAAAGTCTGGATGGTTTTGCTGATATCTGGAGACTTGTAATATCACTTGTTTTTGGAGCAACGACAGGAAGTAAATAACTGGTCTGTCGGCCTTTGTATGTTACAGTAATCTGGCAGGTATGTGCCGATGTATTATCAAAACCGCTGACCATATCCCGCGTAATGGAAACTTCCGTTTTGTTGTTTATAACAAGCGTTCCGAAGCTCCATGGTGTTTCACCAATATAACAGGAGGACGGAGTATATTTTACAGAAAGTGAAGTAATGTCTGAGGAATCGGTTCGAGCCGGGATTCCATCATCAGACATTTTCCAGTCAGCTCCAAAAGACCATCCCTGGTAAGAGGAAGAATCCTTCATCTGTGCATCTGTCAGCAGACCACCGGTTGAAGGCACTGCAGCAGTAGAACCGACCAGATTTCCAGATCCCGTTTTTCCATAACAGTTCAGGATGTGACCATTTAATCCGGTTGAAGAATTTATTACATTTGCAGCTGCAAGACCGCAAATTTGTCCAACAAAAGAGGAACCACCGGAAACTTTAATCTGACCGGCATGCAGACATTCTTTGATCACACCACCCATACCACTGAATTTTTGGGTTTCACCGGCAATACCACCGACATAAAGAGGATAAGAAGTGCCGTTTTCCTGGGTGACAGAGATGATTCCATTGCTGACACACTTTTCTATTGTACCAATATTTAATCCGGCAATACCGCCGACCCAGCCTTTCATAGCTGGCATAGACAGATTTATATTCAGGCGGGCCGTACACCCACTGATGATTCCGGCAAGTTCGTTCTGACCGGCAATGCCGCCAAATTCAGGAAAGACCATGGATCCATCGCCACCCATATGTCCGGTGACCGTGCCGGAAACAGAACATTCCTGAATCTTTCCCTGATTATATTGTGCAATGACACCCTGTACATTCTGGCTGTCATCGTCAAAATCAGCTACAATTCGCAGATTTTCAATGGTTCCGTCATTTTGGGCGATAAGCGGTTTTTTCAATCCGTAAATAGTGTGTGAATTACCATCTAAGTGTCCACTGAAATAATTTACAGAGAAATTAATATTTCCATTTGTCTGAATATCTTTGGTCAGACTGTAATAAGAACCCGGATGATCCGAGATAAGGTTCAGGTCATCGAGAGAAGTGATCTTATATGGATCAGAGGCAGTACCACTACCTTCAGATGGAGCTGCAGAAGTGGTGCGATTTCCGACGATACGGTAAATAATGCTGGAGCTTCCGTTGGCAGGAACCGTGAATTTCCCATTTTTCAGTTTTATAATGACTGCAGAAGCTGCAGGCAGCGTATAGTTCTGGTTACTGTTTCCGGAAAAAACAGGAAATGTTGCAGCCTTTCCGGCGGCAATACGGTCACCAGAGAAACTGTAATTGCCGTAGAGATCGCCGGCAGCGATTGCAGTATAGAAATCAGCCATTAATGTCTTAAATGGAATGCCGGTTACCTGCGTCAGGTATTCTTCACAGGTAAGGGTGGAGGCATCTATCTGGTAAAATTTTGGCAGAACATCCATTGGTTTATAGCTTCCGGCCATACGGTCGATCACATAACGCATAAAAAGATAAGGCATGCCGTAATCCTGCGCCGTATCATCACGGTAGGTCTGATAGATCAGTGAAGAGCCGCTTCGAATAGCGGTACTTCCGGCAATGCCGTTTAACCATCCGCTGGAATCAATGCCACCCCAGAGATAGTCCATGGCAGTCACAGCCAGTCCCTCATTGAGCCACATATATCTGCCGGTATTGGAAAATCTGGTTTTCAGCCAGAGCAGTGCATGCTGTCCTTCGTGTACAAGCAGACCGTTTCTTTTGGACATTTCGCCGGAAACATAGGCAGATGCAGTAGGAGTGTTGATATGGATTGCTGTGATGCCTGTGTCGTACATGTACATGCCGCTTGCGGAAGATAAAGTTTCGAGAAGAATTGAAATTTTACCGGAATTATCTTCATATGGGATGTTACCACCGGCCAGAGTATTCAGGATTCGATAAGGTTGTCCGTCATATACACCTGCCATATCCTTTGCGATTGAGGAAGTCTTACCAGCTGCATCGTAACTGGCTTTCATATCTTTATCCATCCAGATATAGCAGTGTTCACCAATGCCGATGCATACATAAGTTTTGCCTGTACTATTTGAACGATAGATATATTTTTCCTGCCCGATGTAGTAACTTGTGGCAGCAGACTGTGCAGCTGCTGTGGAAAGGGAAGATGAAGAAAGAACATTATAATCACTGGTGTCAGAAGCTTTTTTGAGAATCTGGGACGCAGGCAGATTGGCTGCGCTGCTGCCAGTGCTGAGATAAGAAGAGACAGTATCTGTACCATCGTCAAAAACCAGAGTTCCGGTATTTTGAGATGAAGAGGTGTCTGTATTTATAACAACGGCATATTCTCCGGAAACAGTCTGTCCTGGTGAGCCTTCAACAGCATCTGCTGATACAGAAAAACAGCAGAACAGACCTGTGAACAGAAAACCGATTCCCATAGAGAGAGGAAAAAATTTTTTCTTTTTCATAGGGTTCCTCCAGTTTTATTTTTCGGTTTTTATTTTACCATCAGACTGGTGTAAAAGCTATTCTTTTCGCAGAAAATGCAATATCATGAAGAAAAGTAAACAGAAACGTAACCTGCCTGTGATTCAGGACAATAATTTGTTCTGCTGGCGATATTGTCTTGGTGACATCCCGTAAATGTTACGGAACGCTCTGGAAAAATGAAGCTGGTTTGGATATCCAACCTGAACGCTGATGTCACCAATGGACAGGCTGGTGCTGGTAAGCAGAGAGGTTGCTTTACTCATTCGATAGCGGATCAGGAAGTCCTGTGGAGACTGTCCGATCATATCTTTGAAAACTTTACCAAAATAGCTTCGATCAAGATTGCATCGATTAGCCATATCTTCGACTGTAATAGGTAATGCATAATTTTGTTCAATAAAAGAAAGTGCTTCCTGTGCGTAAAATCTTGAAAGCTTTCCGCCCTGAAGTCTTTTTTTATTGGAAGAACCCTGGATAAGGGCATCCATAATAAGATATAACTGACCAATGATCCCAAATGGGCGGGAATTGTCCGGATATTGTGTCAGACGCAGCATTTCATCGCGAAGCTTATCTGCTGCTGTATCGGAAATGGGATGAAAGACCGGATGATCGTTGGACAGTCCGGCTTCTTCCATCAGCTCTTTTGCACGCAGTCCATCGAACTCTACCCAGACGTATTCCCATGGGAATTTCTGGTCAGCACTGTAAAGATTGATACGCCCCGGTTCAATGAGAAAGCCGGAATGTGCTTCCATATGGTAAACAGCATTGTCATCTTTTTCTGTAACACTCAGCATTCCTTTGCCGGAAATAATATAGTGAAAAAGATAATGATTACGTACAAATGGTCCATAAGAATGCAGAGGATCACATTTCTCATAGCCGTATTGGTATACGGTCAGGTCAAGAAAAAGTTCATTGGAAAATATGTGAAAAATAGAATCTGACATGGTTTTTATCATTTCCTCCTATGGGATATAGTAAAATATGCATAAAAACGAGATACAGAAATCATACAATTTTAACGAAATATCGCTATTTAGTACTATTATATACCATAATGCGTAGTAACATCAACATTATTCTGGAAATAACGCATTATGGTATATTTTGATGTTATCCATCTATGTACGAAGCTTTTCTTTTGGTGCTAGAATCGAATCAAACAGAGATGACCGGTCTGAATCTGAACTGCCGGATGGCAGTAAATAGCTGTAAAGAAGGGAGAAACAAATGGGAAAGCATAAAGTAGGTGCTGTTTTCCTTGCAGGAGTTCTGGCAATGGGAACAGTTATGACAGGATGCTCCGGAAAGGACGAAACAGAGGGCAAAACTGTAATTGAAATGGTACAGTATAAACCGGAGGCGGTAGATATTTTTGAACAGTTTCAGGATGAGTTCAATGCAACGCACGATGATATTTATTTAAAGATTGATTCACCGAACGATGCAATGACAATCCTGAAAACAAGATTTATCCGCGAGGATAATCCGGATATCATCGGAATTGGCGGGGATATTAATTATTCCAATTTTCTGGATGCAGACATGCTGATGGATATTTCTGATTTTGAAGGACTGAACGATATTAAAGAGAAATATCTTGAGATGAACAAAGATCTGGAATATGTGCCGAAAGATGGTGTTTATGCCGTTCCGTATATGGCAAATGCAGCTGGAATTCTTTTTAACCGGGATATGTTTGAAGAACATGGCTGGGAGGTTCCGACCACATGGACAGAATTTACGAATCTTTGTGATCAGATCCAGTCAGAAGGAATCCAGCCATTATATTTTGGTTTTAAAGATACATGGACTACACTGGCACCGTGGAATGCAATTGCAGTAAGTCTGTGCGATTCTGATCTGACTTATCAGGTAAACAGTGGAAAAACAACTTTTGCAGAAAATTACAGAGAAGTGGCAGAAAAGGAAAAAGCGCTTCTTACATATGGACAGAAAGATCCGGTGTCTCAGGGATATAACGATGCCTGCACTGCATTCGCAAGAGGAGCATCTGCGATGTTTACAATTGGAAGCTATGCGATCTCTCAGATCAAATCTGTAAATCCGGATATGAATATTGGTTCTTTTGTATTTCCGGCAAATGAAGATGCGGATAAAAATGTGCTGAATTCCGGAAATGATCTGATGTTCTGCGTGATGAAAGATTGTAAAAATAAAGAGGCAGCTTATGAAGTGCTCAGTTATATGCTCGAAGATGAAAATGTCAAAAAATATCTGAATGCACAGAGCGCTGTTCCATGTAAAAAAGGTGATTTTGAGATTACTCCGGAGCTGGAAGAAATGCGTGATTATATCGAAAACGGTATTGTAGCGGATTATCAGGACCATCATTATCCGAGCGAAATGTCAGTAGATGCAATGATCCAGACATATCTGATGGATGACAGTGCTGATGCGACAGATACATTTATGAAACGATTTGACAAAGAATGGATTCGCTACAACAGAGATGTCGTGGCAAAAGTAAAAGCATATGAGGAGGGTAATGATCATGAATAAAAAACATGGTGCGTGGAGCAAAAATGAAAAGATATTTCTTGGCCTGCTGGCACCGATTCTGGTTCTTTTCTTCTGCTTTAATACATTACCGCTGATCAAAGGTTTTTATTACGGACTTACAAACTTCCGCGGATATGGAAGTTATGATTTTGTAGGACTGCGGAACTTTGCAGAAATTTTCCAGGATTCCCGTGTGGGTCACTCATATCTGTTTACATTTAAATATGCGTTGGTTATGACAATTGTGGTCAATCTTCTCAGCCTGATCCTGGCACTGGGACTGAACAGCAAGATCCGTGGAAAAAATGCACTCAGAGGAATCTATTTTGTACCAAATATTCTGGGAGGTCTGGTTGTCGGTTATATCTTCAGTTTCATTTTTACATATATTCTGCCGACGATCGGAGAAGTAACAGGAATTGATTTCCTGAAAACAAGTCTCCTTGGAAGTACAAAATGGGCATGGATCGCAATTGTGATCGTCGGAGCATGGCAGGGAATAGCGATGAATACGATCATTTATATTTCTGGCCTGCAGACTGTTCCGGAAGAAGTTTATGAGGCATGTATGCTGGATGGAGCATCTGGATGGAAGAAATTTAAAAGCATTACACTTCCGCTGATCATGCCATTTGTAACAATCAACCTTGTTCTTTGTATGAAAAATGCACTGATGGTATTTGACCAGATCATGTCTTTGACAAAAGGCGGCCCGTCACAGAGTACAGAGTCCATTTCCTATCTGATCTACAACAATGGTATGAGTGGTGGACAGTTTGGTTTCCAGAGTGCGAATGCATTTGTATTCTTTATTGTGATCGTTGCGATATCACTGTTTCAGATGAAATTCCTGGGAAGTAAGGAGGAGCAGTTATAATGAGCAGAACAAAGAAAAAAGAAGGCGCTGTTCGTGGTAAGACTACAAACAGGATTATTAATATTTTACTGGTACTTGGCTGCCTGACGGTTTTATTTCCACTGTATATGACAGTGATCATTGCATTTAAGAAGCCATCGGAAATGACAAATGATGTAGCTGGTGCACTGGCATTCCCACAGAAATGGAGTTTTGAAAACTTTGCAGAAGCAATGCGGGTAACAGATTTCTGGCATTCTCTTGGAAACAGTCTTCTTATTACCGGGGTAACTGTGGTATTATGTATATTAATACATTCACTTGCCGGTTATCTGATCGGAAGAAAGATGAAGCAGCGTAAGATATTTAAGATTTCTTACTATTACATTGTAAGTGGTATGTTTGTACCGTTTGCGGTTCTTATGATGCCGCTGGTAAAAGAAACTGCACAGCTGGGAATCGCAAACCGCTTTGGTGTTATTGTATTGTATGTTGTGTTTTTTATGCCGATGAATGTACTGCTTTATTCCGGATATCTGAATAATATACCTATGGCACTTGAAGAGGCTGCCTGTGTGGATGGTGCCGGTGTATGGCAGACTTACTGGAAGATTATTTTTCCAAATATGAAACCGATGCATGCAACAGTAGCAGTTCTCACAGCAATGAGTACCTGGAATGACGTTATGACTCCACTGGTCATCATGTCCGGTACAGATCAGAACACACTGCCGCTGGCACAGCTGAATTTCCAGACACAGTTCGGAACGAATTATAACCTGGCATTTGCATCTTATCTTCTGGCATTACTTCCAATTTTAATCTTTTATATCATCTGCCAGAAACAGATTATCAATGGTGTTGTAAACGGAGCAGTAAAATAATTCTTGAAAAAGACAGAAAGGGAAAACGACAATGGCTATCAATATAAAGAATCAGATTTTTACTCTTCATACAAAAAACAGTACTTATCAGATGAAAGTGGACGAGCAGAATATGCTTATTCACACTTATTACGGAAACCGTACGGATGATACGGACTGTTCCTATCTGATTCGTATGGCAGACCGTGGATTCAGCGGAAATATCCCGGGGACTGACAGAGAGCGTGTATATTCTCTGGATTTTCTTCCGCAGGAGTTTCCGGTATATGGCGACGGAGATTATCGTGTAGACTGTCTGAAAGCAGACCTTGGAAGCGGTGTACAGGACGGGATGTTTTTCTTTGACAGCTATCAGGTAAGAGAAGGAAAATATAACATTCCGGGGCTTCCGGCATTCTTTTCTTCTGAGAAATCAGAAGGAGAGACACTGGAGATCATTCTGAAAGATGCTGTTGAAGAAGTCTATGTACATCTTCTTTATGGAGTCTTTGAAGAGCTGGATATCATTACAAGAGTAGCAGTAGTCGAAAACCGTACAGAGGGTGATATCCAGATTTCCAGAATTATGAGTGCGTGTCTGGATCTTGGAATGGGAAAATATGATCTGATTCATTTTTATGGAAAACATGCCGGTGAGCGTCAGATGGAAAGAAACAGTCTGCCACACGGCATCACGGAGCTTCGCAGTACCCGTGGAACTTCCAGCCACCAGCATAATCCTTTTGTGATTCTTGCGGATAAAGACACTACAGAGAGTACTGGTGAGTGCTACAGTGCATCTTTTCTGTACAGTGGCGGTTTTCATGCACAGGCAGAAGTAGATCAGTTTAATCAGACAAGACTGGTCATTGGAATTGATGACTATGATTTTTCCTGGAAACTAAAAAAGGGTGAAAGCTTCAGCACACCCGAGGTATGTCTGACATACAGTGCAGATGGATTTTCAAAGCTGTCTCAGACTCTGCATCAGGCAATCGTGTCGAATCTGATCCGCAGCTGCTGGAAAGACAGAGTGCGCCCGATTCTGGTAAATAACTGGGAAGCAACCTATTTTGATTTTAACAAAGACAATCTGATTGCAATTGCAAAAGAAGCGGCAGAACTGAATCTGGATATGCTGGTACTGGATGATGGATGGTTTGGAAAAAGGGATGATGATTTCTCCGGTCTTGGCGACTGGTTTGTAAATGAGAAAAAGCTGTGCGGAACCCTTTCTGAGCTGGTGAAAGAAGTACATGATATGGGACTTTCTTTCGGGCTTTGGTTTGAGCCGGAGATGATCTCTGAGGACAGTGATCTGTATCGGGCACATCCGGACTGGGCACTGGTCATACCGGGAAGACAGCCGATCAGAAGTCGTTCCCAGCTGGTATTGGATATGTCCAGAGAAGATGTGACAGATTATCTGACAGAGCGGATCTGTGATATTGTAGAGAAAGCGGATATCCAGTATATCAAATGGGATATGAACCGTTCACTTATGGCTGCTTACAGTGCGAAGCTTCCGCGTGACCGTCAGGGGGAACTGAGACATCGTTATGTGCTTGGCCTTTATAAAGTACTGGAAGCTGTGACTCAGAGATTCCCGGAACTTCTGCTGGAAGGATGCAGTGGCGGCGGTGGACGGTTTGATGCAGGTATGTTGTATTACTGTCCGCAGATCTGGTGTAGCGATAATACGGATGCGATTGAAAGACTGCGTATTCAGTACGGTACTTCCTTTGGCTATCCGATGTCTTCTGTTTCCGCACACGTATCGGTTTGCCCGAATCATCAGAATCATCGCGTGACACCATTCAAGACAAGAGGAATCTGTGCAATGCAGGGAACATTTGGATATGAACTGGATCTCAGTAAGATGACTGATGAAGAAAAGAAGATGGCGGGAGAACAGATTGCGTTCTTTAAAGAACATGGAAGACTGTTCCAGTTCGGAGATTATTACAGACTGACTTCACCATTTGAAAACAGAGACTATACTGTATGGGAATATGCGGCACAGGATGGCAGTGAGGCCTGCATGTCTGTCGTTTATACAGATATGTATGCAAATGCAGCATCTGAGATCGTGAAATGGAAAGGGCTGGATCCGAAAAAGGTTTATCAGATGCAGCTGGATGGAGAAGACGCTGGAAACTTCTCCGGCGCGGCGTTGATGCATGCCGGAATCCTGCTTCCATTACCAGAGCAAAATTATGATGCATTCCAGATTTATCTGAAGGCAGAATAGAATAAAGAAAAATTACAGAGAAAGCTCCTATGGTGTCGAAAGGCATTGTAGGGGCTTTTTTTATATGAAAAATCCACAAAACAAAGCACAAAAAAGGAAGAACGGAGTCGAGCAATGCCTTAACTAAATGACATTGCGGAGTCGAGTTCTTCCTTTTTTGAGATATATTTAATTCGATTAAATTGCGTCCAGTGCCTGAGCGATATCTGCGATCAGGTCGTTTTTATCTTCAAGGCCGCAGGAGATACGGATCAGTCCGGCTGGAATTCCGGCAGCAGCGAGCTGCTCGTCATTCATCTGGCGGTGTGTGGAGGTTGCCGGGTTGAGGCAGCAGGTTCTTGCATCTGCTACATGTGTTTCAATTGCTGCAAGTTTCAGATTTTTCATGAATTTTTCGGCAGCAGCACGTCCACCCTTTAATTCAAAGGAAACAACACCGCATCCACCGTTTGGCAGATATTTCTTTGCAGTTTCATAGTATTTGTTGGATGGAAGTGTCGGATAGTTTACGAATTCTACTTTGTCGTGTTTCTCAAGGAATTCTGCAACTGCCTGGCCGTTTTCAACATGTCTTGGCATACGTACATGAAGTGATTCCAGTCCAAGGTTCAGAATAAATGCACTTTGTGGAGACTGAGCGCAGCCGAGGTCTCTCATCAGCTGAGAAGTACATTTGGTGATGAAAGCGCCTTCTTTTCCAAATTTTTCAGCATAGGTAACTCCGTGATAAGAATCATCCGGTGTGCAGAGTCCCGGGAATTTGTCTGCATGTGCCATCCAGTCAAATTTGCCGCCATCGATGATCGCACCGCCGAGCGCTGCTCCGTGTCCATCCATATATTTGGTTGTGGAATGTGTAACGATATCTGCGCCCCATTCGATCGGACGTAAGTTGACCGGTGTTGGGAAGGTGTTATCTACGATGAGCGGCACACCATGTGCGTGCGCTGCTTTTGCAAATTTCTCGATATCAAGAACGGTAAGTGCCGGATTGGCGATAGATTCACCGAAAACAGCTCTGGTATTTTCTTTGAAAGCTGCGTTTAATTCTTCTTCTGTGCAGTCCGGGTCAACGAAGGTAACGTCTACGCCCATTTTTTTCATTGTAACTGCAAGAAGGTTGTAGGTTCCTCCATAGATGGAAGAGGAGGAAACGATATGGCTGCCGGCTTCGCAGATATTGAAGACAGCGAAGAAGTTTGCTGCCTGTCCGGAAGAAGTCAGCATACCAGAGGTACCGCCTTCGAGAGCTGTGATCTTGGCTGCAACATAGTCGTTGGTAGGATTCTGTAATCTTGAATAGAAATATCCTTCAGCTTCAAGGTCAAAGAGCTTGCCCATGTCTTCGCTGGTATCATATTTGTAAGTGGTTGACTGAATGATCGGAATCTGACGTGGTTCGCCGTTTCCTGGTGTGTAGCCTGCCTGCACGCATTTTGTATTAATAGTATAGTCCATGAATTTGCCCACCTTTATATAAATTGTAATATCTTTATGTTATACTTTTTTTTGTTATATGTAAAGAAAAAATACATACTTGATCGGTATGAGAAGGAGAAGAAGGTTATTGCTTATTATGTAAACAATAACGAGAGAATTATGGGACAAAGTAACAAAGCATTACACGAGAAATATGAATTCCGCAATATCAGACGGGATGAGATTGAACAGGCAGTGAAAATTGAGGCAATCTGTTTTCCGCCAAATGAGGCTTGTACATATGAGCACATGGTACCACGAATCGAAAATGCACCGGATCTTTTTCTGGTGGCAGTGGACCGAAAAACTGGAAAGATGGCAGCTTTTCTGAATGGTCTGGCAACGAATCGGGAACATCTGACGGATGACTTTTTTACGGATGCTGACCAGCATGATCCGGATGGTACAAATATTATGCTCCTTGGACTGGATGTGCTGCCGGAGCACCAACACCAGGGACTGGCAAGAGAACTGATGGAACAATATAAGGAAAGAGAACAGGTTAAGGGAAGAAAGAAGCTGATCCTGACCTGCCTCCCGGATAAGGTTGAGATGTATAAGAAATTTGGCTTTAAAGACCATGGAATCGGCGATTCTGTGTGGGGCGGCGAAGCCTGGCATGAGATGGATATTGTGTTGGAGTAGAGTAAGATATCCTTCTTTGCAGACTTGAATTTACATTCGTTTGATATTATAATCAAAGGGATTGAAACGAATCCTGAAACAGCGGGAACATTTAATTTTAAGGAGGAATCTTATTATGATTACCTGGAACAACCTGGATACTCTTGCATCATTTAAAGAGCTTTCCAATGTAAAAAAAGTAAACCTTGTAGAAGCCATGACCGGAGAAAATGGTGCAGAACGTGTAAAGAACTACAGTGTACCGATGGCTGCTGGTCTTGCATATAACTATGCTGCAAAGCAGGTAGATGATGAAGTGCTGGAAGGTCTTAAAAAACTGGCAAAAGAAGCACAGCTTACTGAAAAATACGCAGCTCTTTACAATGGCGAAATGATCAATACAGGTGAGAAACGTCTTGTTCTTCATCAGCTGACACGTGGACAGCTTGGTGATACTGTCACAGCTGACGGTGTTGACAAACGTGCTTTCTATGTAGAACAGCAGCAGAAGATCGCTGACTTTGCCAATAAAGTACATGCAGGAGAGATTACAAACGCAGCAGGAGAAAAATTCACAACTGTTGTTCAGATCGGTATCGGCGGAAGTGACCTTGGTCCTCGTGCAATGTATCTTGCACTTGAAAACTGGGCAAAGAAAAACGACAAATTCAAAATGGAAGCAAAATTCATCAGCAACGTAGATCCGGATGATGCGGCAGCAGTTCTGAATTCTATCGATGTTGCACATTCCATTTTTGTACTGGTTTCCAAATCAGGTACAACCCTTGAAACACTGACAAACGAATCTTTTGTTAAAGATGCTCTGAAGAATGCAGGTCTGGATGCTTCCAAACATATGATTGCAGTTACAAGTGAGACATCTCCTCTTGCAAAGAGCGATGACTACCTCGCAGCATTCTTCATGGATGACTATATCGGCGGACGTTATTCTTCTACATCTGCAGTTGGTGGTGCTGTGTTATCTCTGGCATTCGGACCGGAAGTATTTGCAGAATTCCTTGAAGGTGCAGCAGAAGAAGATAAACTTGCTAAAAACGAAGATGTTATGCAGAACCCGGCTATGCTGGATGCACTGATCGGTGTATATGAAAGAAATATCCTCGGATATCCAAGCACAGCTGTTCTTCCATATTCACAGGCACTGAGCCGTTTCCCGGCACATTTACAGCAGCTTGATATGGAATCCAACGGAAAATCTGTAAACCGTTTCGGTGAGCCTGTAGATTATGTGACAGGACCGGTTATCTTCGGAGAGCCTGGAACAAACGGACAGCATTCCTTCTATCAG
>OFMU01001574.1_pt1 | contig 13468 bp, 6 predicted proteins | sample 1541861 | NCBI WGS metagenome assembly OFMU01 (sample SAMN04209238, study PRJEB22552) | human gut metagenome | biome: gut; material: feces | host: Homo sapiens | place: USA: Oklahoma
TATCCAGACTGCTTGGAGAGGACACAGAAGAGCGGCAGGCACGGCAGATGGTTATGCAGCGGCAGGCAGAACAGAGAACAGTTCCGCAGAATCAGTCCAAGAAAAAAGAGCATTGGGAGAGATAACGTCAGGCGGCGGCTGCACCGTAGCAGTCGCCGTCCATGTTATTCGATCTCCTGCTCCAGATCGGCAAAAAGATTTGAAGCAAAGAACTCCTGAATCGTGATACCCAAGCCATCGCATAGCTTTTTGATGGTTGAAATCGTGGCACTGTTGTTGCGTCCGCTGACAATATTATTGACAGTCGATTGCGTGACACCGCTCATGTTGCACAGTTTGTTGATGGAAATATCTCGCTCCCGGCATAACTCTATAATTCTCTCTTTGACAGCCTCTCCGATATTCATAGCACTCTCTCCTCTTACAGAGAAAGCATATCCGAAAGCACTTGAAAAGATTAACCCTTTTGAGCTATAATTATCTCAAAAGGGTTAATTGGAAGTTTTGGCGGCTGGCTTACAATCTATTTATTCAATGGATTGGAGGTCAGATTATGAACTATGGCTATGCAAGGGTCTCGTCAAAGGAGCAAAACGAACAGCGTCAAATGATTGCGCTGACGGAGTTTGGGATTGCCAAAAAGAACATTTATATGGACAAGCAGTCCGGAAAAAACTTTGACCGCCCCCGATACAAGCGTCTCGTAAAAAAGCTGCGCCCCGGCGATCTGCTGGTCATACAGAGTATTGACCGGCTGGGCCGCAACTATGGGGAGATTCTGGAGCAGTGGCGGGTCATCACCAAGGAAAAGCGGGTGGACATCGTTGTCCTGGACATGCCTTTGCTGGACACGCGGGCCCGGGGCCAAGACCTGACAGGCACCTTCATCGCCGACTTGGTGCTGCAAATTCTATCCTATGTGGCGCAGACAGAGCGGGAGATGATCCGCAAGCGACAGGCGGAAGGAATTGCGGCGGCCAAGGCCCGGGGCGTGAAGTTCGGGCGGAGGCCGAAAGAAAAACCGCCGGAATATCCGGCGGTTTTGAAAGCGTGGCAAAGCGGCGAATTATCCGCAAGAGCAGCGGCAAAATGCCTCGGTATTACCCATCAGACATTTCAGAGTTGGGCGAAATTTAGCGAATGACGGTAAATAAAGTAAAGAATTTTATCCGGCCGCCAAGTATAAAGGCGTTTGTCATAAAGCCTACTCTAGTTTATATAATTATACCATTGGAAACTGCCAGTTTCAAGCATATACCAAAATTTTTGCTAAAAAAGCGGTGGGCACTAATCTTTACATTGCTCTCCGCGTTTGCACATTCTGAAAATGATGATTTGTATGTGAATAGCAATAATACGTAGCATTTCGAAATACATAGCACTACACCATAAAAAAGGAGAGATATCGCATGAAACAAAAACTCATCGCACTCATACTGGTACTGTGCAGCGTAGGAGCGCTGTTGGTGCCGCAGGTTATGGCTGAGGAAAAGCCGGTGAGCCGCATCGAATGGGTGCAGCAGCTGGTCAAGACCTTTGGCATGACCGTGGAGGAGGATAACTATCCCGACAACTATTACAGCGACATGGAGGAGACGTCCACGGGCTACCGCGATCTGCTGGTTGCGGTGGAGTTTGGCGTTATCGATTTGGAGGCCGGTCTGGCATTTGAGCCTGACCAGCCTGCTACCCGCGAATTTGCGGCCCACACGCTGAATTTCTGCCTGGGCTTCCAGTTGGACCAGGGAGCGGAATATACCTACGCCGAATCCGCCGAGGTCAGCTATCCGGATGACCTGCAGGTGGCCGTAAACCGCGGTTGGTTCGCCCTGCAGGACGGCAAGGTCCTGCCCCAGCAAACCGTGACCTCTACGGAGGCCGCCGCTATGCTTAAGGATGCCGCAGCAGTGATTGCCGGAGATAAGATCGATGTTAATCATGACAATTCCTTTACGTACGAAAGCGGCGTTGTGGAAATCCCTGAGTCCACGCCTGTGGAAATCAACGAGGACGGTACTATCACAGTTGTGAACCTTCCCGCTGCTGTGACGGTGGGAACAACATTTGTAATCTATCGGGACGGGTTCCCGAATGGCTATAAAGCGGTCAGTATCCGCCAAAACGGGCATACATCGGTGCTTACCGTGGAAAAGGTCGCACTTGACAGCATTTTGAGCAGTGCCGACGCAGAGGGCCGCGTGCGGAGCGACCTGGCGGATTTCGAGGCCGCATATGGCGTGGATATTGCTTATATCTTCTCGGATGGGTCGGAGACGACGGACCGCGCGCAGGCCGCCCGGGCAACGAAGTCCATCCAGGATATTGTTTTGAACAAAACCATCAGCGGCGTTACTGTATCGGTGACCCTTTCCAAGCTGTCCCTGGACTATGCGCTTTCCGGCGGGGCGGGGCGATCTGTATCTGCCCTGGCTATTCTCAACGGTGAGGCAGCAATTTCCAGCACCATTCCTTTCTCGGCCCCGGCCTCTATTGAGTTGGGATATATCCCCGTGGGCCTTCTGGGCAGTATTACCATTACGGCCGATATCGGTGTGGACGGAACCATCACCTTGAGCTATGGCTGCGACTTCAGCATGGGCGTTTCCTATTCCAGCGCAGGTGGCTTCCGGGCCATTGCGGATTTCAACAGAGAGAGTTTTTCCCTGGCTGCGAATTTCAATGTGCATGCGGGGCTAAAGGTTGCCGCCAATATTACCAACCTTGAGTTCATTTACGGCACCATTTACGCCAGGATCGGAGCTCAGTGCAATTACATGGTAGTTCCCCACAGCGAACCGGAATATCCGGACCTGTGTGTGGGGACAGACGCCTGGATGTATGCAAACGTTGGACTTAATGTGGGTGTTTCCTGCTGGAAAATCAAAGAGTCTTACAGCAAACAGATAGACATCTGGAGCCGGAGCAATAGTCCCATCCGCACTGTCTCCCACCTTGAGGACAATGTTTGGGTTCCCTCTTGCACCTGTGACACCACTGGTGTGTTTGGGCGCTATTTCACTCCCATCAACTCACGGTATTACAACGACGGCCGCCGCGATGTGGTGAATATGCCCACATATACATACACCGTCGATGGGAATGGAAACGCCACGATTACCGGCTACAGCGGCGGCGTGGCGGCGCTGTTCATCCCCGAAACCATTGACGGACACACCGTGACGGCAATTGGTAATAGAGCTTTCAAGGGCAACTTACGGCTGGCTGCAGTAACGATTCCGGACACGGTAACGGAGATTGGGCAGGATGCGTTCAGTGGCTGCACTGGATTGACGAGTATAAAGCTGCCGAAGAACTTGAAAACACTGGAGAGAGATGCGTTCAGGGGGTGCACCGGGCTGACATCGGTATTGATTCCCAAGACTGTGGAAAATACACACTCTTATTACGATGGGATTTATAGTCCATTCCGAGGATGCAATAACCTGTCGGAGGTTAAGTTTGAAGATGGAATGACGAGAATCCCTAACTCAATACTATGCTTTTGCGCAGCGAAGCTGAATATTGTCATTCCGGATAGTGTAACAGAGATCGGGGAGGCCGCGTTTTTGAACAGCGGCATAGTTGCAGTAACGATTCCGGACGCGGTAACAGAAATTGAAGAAGATGCATTCAGGGGCTGCACCGGATTGACGGATGTAGAGCTGCCGAAGAACTTGAAAACATTGGGGAAAGATGCGTTTAATGGCTGCACCGGGCTGACATCGGTATTGATTCCCAAGACTGTGGAAAATACACGCTCTTATTACGATGGGATTTATAGTCCATTCCGAGGATGCAATAACCTGCAGGAGGTTAAGTTTGAAGACGGAATGACGAGAATTCCTAACTCAATACTATGCTTTTGCGCAGCGAAGCTGAATATTGTCATTCCGGATAGTGTAACAGAGATCGGGGAGGCCGCGTTTTTGAACAGCGGCATAGTTGCAGTAACGATTCCGGACGCGGTAACAGAAATTGAAGAAGATGCATTCAGGGGCTGCACCGGATTGACGAGTATAAGGCTGCCGGAGTCTGTTGTAAACATAGGAACAAAGATATTTGCCAACTGCACCAGCCTTACGGATGTAACCCTGCCCAGCACTTGGGAATCAATTCCGGCCTCCACCTTTGCGGGCTGCACGGCACTGGAGAAGCTGGTGCTGCCGGAGTCTGTGAAGAACATCCGGGACAGTGCATTCAAAAACTGCACCGCGCTGAAGGAACTCGTGTGGAGCAAGGCGCCGGAGCTCATCGAGTCTAATGCGTTCTACAATTGCGACGCCATCACGGAAATGGACATCCCGGCCACGGTTACCTCTGTGGGTTATCAGGCGTTTTACGACTGCGATGGGCTGACAAAAATCACCATCCCCGACAGCGTGACGTCGCTGGGCGATTCCGTGTTCTATGACTGCGATGCTCTGACGGATGTGAAGCTGGGCGCCGGCATCACGACCATCCCCGCCTCCGCTTTCCGGCACTGCGACGCACTGGAGCAGCTGACGGTGCCCCGGCGCGTGACAGCCATCAAGGACAACGCCTTCAAGGATTCTGTCAAGTTCAGCTCCATTACCATCCCCCGCAGCGTCACCAGCATTTCCGCCAACGCTTTCAGCTACCTGGACAAGCTGACGATTTACGGCGTGGCCGGAACATATGCCGAGACCTTCGCCAAAACCAACAGCATCAAATTCGTGGACCGGCAGGTCTCTGCCACCTCTGCCAGCCTGGATCAGACGGCCCTGACCCTGAACAAGGGTGCCTCCGGCCAACTGATGCTGACGGTAACGCCGGAGGACTTCACCGACGAGGTGGTTTGGAAAAGCAGCGACACCGCTGTGGTGACGGTCAGCGATACCGGCCTGGTGAAAGCCGTGGGCGTGGGCACCGCCACCATCAAGGTCAGTGTGGGCAAGGCCAGCGCCAGCTGCAAGGTAACGGTGCTGCAGCCTGTGACCAGCATTTCCCTGAACCGGTCCTCGCTGACGATGGAGGCAACGGATACATTCCAGCTTCAGGCCAGCGTGTATCCCTCCAATGCCGCCGATCAACGGGTCCAGTGGACCAGCTCCGATCCCACCGTGGCGTCCGTGGATGAAAACGGTCTGGTGACGGCGCTGAAAAAAGGTACGTCTACCGTTACGGCCGCCGCACTGGACGGCAGCGGCGTGACGAGGACCTGCCAGGTTACCGTCAGCAACACCGCTTATATCTGCACCCAGCCGGAGCAGATGGAGAGTCCCCACGATTATCCGGACAGCTGCACGGATGTCTGGCTGTACACCAGCCCCGGGGCACAGAAGCTGTATGTGACCTTCGATGAGCGGACCCGCATGGAGGACGGCTTCGACTATTTGTACATTTATGATGGAAACGGGCAGCAGATCGGCAAATACACCGGCACAGAGCTGGCCGGAACCACCGTCACGGTCCCCGGTGATATGGTGAAGATTCAGATAAACAGCGACGGTTCCGGCAGCGAGTGGGGCTTCAAGGTTACGGGCATCCGGGCAGAGGCCTCCGCGGTAGTTGTGAACCCCATCGGTGGGGACAATGCGCCGGCGTGCCAGGTAGACGGGCAGACGCTGACGGTGACCTGCGACCGAGCCTGCGTGGCGGCGTATAAGGATGCGGATGGGAACTACGTCCGCCTGATCCCCACCGCCAACGCCAACGGCAGCTACAGCTATACCCTACCTGAGGGTGTGGCGGAGGTCACTGTGGCGGTGCGGGGCGACCTGGATGGGGACGGCAAGCTTACGGCCAAGGAGGCACGGCGGGTCATGACAGCCGTTACCCGCGCCGACAGTCTGGACGCTCTGCAAATGCTCTGCGCCGACCTCAACGGCGACGGGAAGATCAGTGCCATGGAAGCCCGGCAGGTCCTCTCTGCCGTCACCAATAGCGCCTCCGTGAAGTGGTGAGCATCTCCGCCGCACCGGAGAGAACCGTCTTGCCGATGCGGCGGAAAAAAATATAAGGAGGAAAGAAAATGAAACGATTGTTATCCTGGCTGCTGGCGGCACTGATGCTGCTGACCATGCTGCCCACCGCTGGCTGGGCGGACGACACTGCGTCCGGCACCTGCGGCGAAAATCTGACATGGACGCTGTCCAGCGACGGGGTCCTGACCATCTCCGGCACGGGGGATATGACGGACTACTATAGCTACTCGGAATTCGCACCCTGGCATGAATATGCCGATCGTATCCAGACGGTCATAATAGGCAATGGCGTGATTGGCATTGGGAGCTATGCTTTTTCCGATTGCAGTTCCCTGACCAGTGTGAGTATTCCGGACAGCGTGACCAGCATTGGGTACTATGCCTTTTACGGCTGCAGTTCCCTGACCAGTGTGACAATTCCGGACAGTGTGACCAGCATTGGGAGCGGTGCCTTCGAGAACTGCGGCTCTCTGACCAACGTAAATATTCCAAATGGCGTGACTTACATTGGGTACGGTACCTTTAGCGGCTGCAGTTCCTTGACCGGTGTGACAATCCCTAACAGCGTAACCGACATTGGGCAGCGGGTCTTTTACGGCTGTAGTTCCCTGACCAGTGTGACAATCCCGAGCGGTGTGACCAGCATTGAAAACTATACCTTTTGCGACTGCAGCGCCCTGACCAGTGTGAGCATTCCAGACAGTGTGACCAGCATTGGGTGGGGAGCCTTTTACGGTTGTAGTTCTTTGACCAGCGTGAGCATCCCAAATGGTGTGACCAGCATTGGTGGCGATGCCTTTAGCGGCTGCAGTTCCCTGACCAGTGTGAATATTCCGGACGGTGTGACCAGCATTGAGAGGGATACCTTTAGAGACTGCAGCTCTCTGACCAGTGTGAACATTCCAAACGGTGTGACTAGTATTGGGAACTGTGCCTTTGAGGGCTGCAGTTCTCTGGCCAGTGTGACAATCCCAAACAGTGTGACCAGTATCGGAGACTATGCCTTTAGAGGCTGCAGTTTTCTGACCAGTGTGAACATTCCAGAGGATGTGACTATAATCGGAGACTGTGCTTTTGCGAATTGCAAAGCTCTGACGAATATTGCTTGGCCGGGACAACTCACAGCAATTGGAGCAGGGGTCGTTGATGGATCGGCCTACTACAATAACGCTGATAACTGGGTGGAAAACATCCTGTATGCAGGGCCGTATCTAATCTCAGTGGCAGGCGAAGATTCTGCCGCAAGCTATACGGTCCGAGCTGGAACTCGCATAATGGCAAACGAAGCATTTTCTGGCTTAAAAACCATGACAGACATAACTCTGCCCCAGGGACTGGCTGCTATTCCAGCCGGAACATTTCAAGGCTGTACATCACTGGGAAAAATCAATATTCCGGACAGTGTAACGGATATAACATACCTATCCTTTGCTAATTGTACATCGCTGAAGGAAATCGAGTTGCCGGAAAGTATTACAGGAATCGGAGTCTGGGCTTTTTACAGCTGCGAATCCCTGGTTAATATAAGGATTCCGGACAGTGTGACTAGTATTGGGAGCGGTGCTTTTAGCGGCTGCAGCTCCCTGACCAGTGTGAACATTCCAGATGGTGTGGCCAGCATTGAGAGAGCCACCTTTAGAGGCTGCCACTCTCTGACCAGTGTGAACATTCCGGACGGTGTGACTAGTATTGGGGAGGACGCCTTTTATAATTGTACTGCCCTTGCAGATGTTGTATGGCCCGGGCAGATCACGAAGCTTGGAGCCGGAATCCTCGACGGAACCGCCTACTACAATAACGCCGATAACTGGGAGGGCAATATCCTGTACGTAGGGCCGTATCTAGTGGCGGTGGCAAACAAGGATTCTGCTACGAGCTATACCGTCCGGGACGAAACGCGTGTGATGATGGATAGTGCATTTGCGTCTTCGGGGGCTGTGACAAGTATATCCCTGCCGCAGAGTCTGATTGCCATTTCCAACGCTGCATTCAGCGGCTGCAAGTCGCTGAATGCAATCACAATTCCCGACAGTGTGACTAGTATTGGAGACCGTGCCTTTGGCTGGTGCAGCGCCCTGACCAGTGTGAACATTCCAAACGGTGTGACCAGCATTGAGTGGGGCACCTTTTATGGCTGCAGTTCGCTAAAAAGCGCGGACATCCCGGAAGGTGTAACCAGCATCTTAAACTACGCTTTTTACGATTGCAGTTCCCTGACCAGCGTGAATATTCCAGGCAGTGTGACTAGTATTGGAGACGGTGCCTTTTTCGGCTGCACCGGTCTCCAAGGTGTCTATTACCCCGGAACGGAGAGACGGTGGCAGAAAATGGAAATCGATGATAACAACGATCCTCTGCTGAATGCTACCATCCACTTCGGTGGGATAGACCCTGTAGTCGTGAATCCCATCGGCGGGGATAACGCGCCGGTGTGCCGGGTGGACGGGCAGACGCTGACGGTGACCTGTGACCGGGCCTGTGTGGCGGCGTATAAGGACGCAGATGGAAGCTATGTCCGTCTGACGCCTACCGCCAACGCCAACGGCAGCTACAGCTATACCCTGCCTGAGGGCGTGTCGGAGGTCACTGTGGCAGTGCGCGGCGACTTGGACGGGGACGGCAAGCTTACGGCCAAGGAGGCCCGGCGGGTCATGACAGCCGTTACCCGCGCCGGCAGCCTGGACGCTCTGCAAATGCTCTGCGCCGACCTCAACGGCGACGGAAGGATCAGCGCCATGGAAGCCCGACAGATCCTCTCTGCCGTCACCAACAGCGCCTCCGTGAAGTGGTGAGCGGCAGCTTCCACCCATGTAAAACTGTCCAATACACGCGGAAAGCGTGTTGGAAAATAACAGAAAGGAAGATCACAGCATGAAACACCTGAGCAAGCGATTGTTGGCATTGCTGCTGGTGGCACTGCTGAGCGTTTCGCTCTGCGTGCCGGCACTGGCCGCCAACGAAAGCAACAACCGAGGGGCCGTCTTCTCGGCTGAGTTGGACAAGCCGACTGTCTATGTGTCCGATCAGGAACAGACCGTCGTCGTCTCCATCAAGGTCAATCAGAAGATTACCCTGGACTCCTTTGAGGCCGACGTCGTCGAGGAAGGCGGCATCAAAGGAACCGCTGTCTCGTCGCAGGACCTGCCCGGTTTCCAGATCGGCAGCGGCAAGGTCGCGTGGATGTCCTTCACCCCGGACAACTACGAGACGGACCACATCTGCGACATCACCTTCACCATCCCGGCAAACACGCCTGCAGGAACGTATACGCTTGGCCTGAAGACCCTTCTGATCACAGCGGATATTTTCCAGGGCAGCGACGAGTACTGGGAGGATACGGCGGTAGCCACTGCCACGCTGACCATTACATGCCCCCACACCGCGAAAACGGAGCATCCGGCAGTTGCCGCTACCTGCACTGAGCCGGGCAGCGAGGTGTACTACACCTGCGATGCCTGCGGCCAGATGCTGGATAAGGATGGCAACGCCATTGATGCGATCCCCGTTGTCGATGCCCTGGGCCACGACAGCCGGCACCATGATCGCGTGGAGCCTACCCACGAGGAAAACGGCAACATCGAGTATTGGACCTGCGCCCGCTGCGGCAAGTTCTTCAGCGATCAGGCCTGCACCAAGGAGATCACAGAGGCGGACACCATTCTGCCCGCCCAGGGCCACAACTACAGCAAGAATTGGTCCAGTGACGCGGAAAATCATTGGCACGCCTGCGACTGCGGCAGCAAGACGGATGTGGCCGCTCATGACTTCCAGTGGGTAATCGACAGAGAGCCCACCGAGGAAAGCACCGGCATGAAGCATGAGGAGTGCACCGTCTGCCAGTATGCCAAGGAGGGCGTGGAGATTCCCAAGCTGGATCACACCCACAACATGATCCATCATGACGCTGTGCCCGCCACCTGCACGAACGATGGTACCGTAGAGTATTGGCACTGCACCAAGTGCGGCAAGGATTACAGCGATGCTGCCGGTGCACTGGAGCTGACGTCTCTGGTGGCTCCTGCTCTGGGCCACGATTGGGATCAGTGGATCGAGGACACGGCTGCCACCTGCACGGAAAAGGGCCTGAGACATCATACCTGCCTGCGCTGCCAGACCACGGAGGAGGAAGTCCTTGAGGCTCTGGGTCATGACATGACCCACCATGCCGCCAAGGCTGCCACCTGCGTTGCAGAGGGCAACATCGAATACTGGACCTGTGCTCGCTGCCAGAAGAGCTTCGTTGACGAGGCCGGTACCCGTGAGGTGCAGAATGTGACGCTGCCGGTGGACCCCGACAACCATGCTGGAAACACCGAAGTGCGGGGTCAGAAGGATGCCACCTGCACCGAGGACGGCTACAGCGGCGATACTTGGTGCCTGGGCTGCGATAAAAAGATCGCTGACGGTCAGGTTATCGAGGCCCTGGGCCACGACATGACCCACCATGCTGCCAAGGCTGCCACCTGCGTTGCAGAGGGCAACATCGAATACTGGACCTGTGCTCGCTGCCAGAAGAGCTTCGTTGACGAGGCCGGTACCCGTGAGGTGCAGAATGTGACGCTGCCGGTGGACCCCGACAACCATGCCGGAAACACCGAGGTGCGGGGTCAGAAGACTGCTACCTGCACCGAGGACGGCTACAGCGGCGATACCTGGTGCCTGGACTGCGGTAAAAAGATCGCTGACGGTCAGGTTATCAAGGCTCTGGGCCACGACATGACCCACCATGCCGCCAAGGCTGCCACCTGCACCGAAGATGGCAACACGGAATACTGGAGCTGTGCTCGCTGCCAGAAGAACTTCACTGATGAGGTCGGTGAAAAAGAGACTGCTGATGTGACGATCCCCGCCACCGGTCACCATTGGGATGAGGGGAAGATCACCAAGGAGGCCACTGCAGCAGAGACGGGCGAAAAAACCTTCACTTGCACCATCTGCGGTGTGACCCGCACAGAGACCATTCCCGCGACCGGCGAGCCCGATCAGCCCGCCAAGCCCGATCAACCCACGACTCCGAAAACCGGAGATGCCGGCGTAGTCCTCTATGCCGCCATGGCCGTCCTGGCAACGATGGGCGGGGCAGTGGTGCTGAACAAGAAAAAGCACACCGTATAACATAACGCAGTAAGGAAATCGTTGGGTTTCCAAGATAGCGGAAAAGGGAACACCCAGTGCAAAAGCCCTGATCTGGGTGTTCCCTTTCTGTATTTTCAGATTTCGGAGGAAATTATGCTGTTTCAGACATTGCTCGGCCCCCTTGCCCGCAAGCTCCTGCTGTATGGGGCGATCTGCCTGGTAAACGGTGTTCTGGGGTGGCTTATTCTGCATAGGCGGAAGGCCGCCGTGCCGGGCGATGCAAAATCGCTGGCATGGCTGGGATTCGTACTTCCCTTTGCCTCCGGCGGTTTTTATTCATTTGCCGCTGTTCCGGTAGGTATTTACCTGGTTTGGTACATCGCGTCTGCATTCAAAAGAAACGGTCAGCTCACGTTCCGCTGGAATTTATCAACTGTGGCGATTTTGCTGCTGCCGCTGGCCTATGCGTGCAGCGTGGCCTGGGCCGCAGACAAGGGAATGGCTCCGTTTGGCTTTGTACACACATTTCCGTTGCTTTTGTATGTATTGGCCCTGTTACAAGTTGCTCCGGGAGAACGCGATTCCGTTTACGCACTGCTTCCCTGGGGAGCGGGGGAAATGGTATTGCTGAGTTTTCTGATGGGAAAGATCCCCGGCCTGCAGGATATGGTTCTGGTGAATCAGCGTCTGGCCGGTTTTTTTGAATATCCGAATACCTTCGCGGTGTTTCTGATTGCCGCACTGGTGCTGGTCTTCACACAGCAGAATCGCTCCTGGTGCGAATACGCCCTCTGCGCGTTACTGATTTTCGGTGTATTGGAAAGCGGCAGCCGCGGGGCTATGCTGCTCCTGCTGGCAGTGCTGGCGGCAGTTGGCATAATGGGTCGCAGCGGGAAGTGTGCTCTTCTTTTATTCTGCTGCCTGGCGGCAGCCGCAGGGCTGTATGCCGTGCTGACATATTTCCTCAGTGGGGGTGAGCATTACGACCCGGCTGCGGCTGGTTCCAGTACCTTGCTGGGACGCATACTGTATGCAAAGGACCTGCTTCCTGTTATTTTGAAGCATCCCTTTGGCGTAGGCTATATGGGCTATTATGCCTTGCAGGGAAGCTTCCAGCACGGTGTTTACAGCGTGGCCTATGTGCACAATGAATTGTTGCAGCTGCTGATCGACGTGGGATGGCTCCCAGCTGGCCTTTGCGCTGCCGCGGGTATACACGGGATTTTCAGCCGATCGGCATCCATGCGCCAGCGTATGCTGTTGGTCGTGTTGCTGGGACATGCGCTGGTTGACTTTGACCTGCAATTTCTGGCGATTTGGCTTCTTCTGCTGCCTGCGCTGCAAATAGACGGTGGGAAGTGCTGCCGGCTTCGAAGAACGGGAGCCATGTCTGTCACACTTCTGGCCTACTGCTTTCTTGCTGTGAGCTTCTGGCTCAGCATAGGGGACCTCCTGTTTTTGACGGGCAACGCACAGGCCGCTTTACGGGTTACGCCGTTTTACACGCGGGCGCTGGAAAAACAGCTTACCACCCTGGATGACGCGGAGCAGCTGAACGCGGTGGCGGACCAGCTGCTGGCGTGCAGCCCATACTCAGCGCTGGGCCATGACGCCAAGGCCAACGCAGCGTATGCGTCGGGGAATATACGAGCCATGATGCAGGAGAAGGAGTCGGCCATTGCCTGCAGCCGTTATACGCTTGCCGAATACGGCGACTATTTTCAAAAGCTGTATACGGCCATGCTGTTTTATTGGCAGTCGGGAGATGACGCCAGCGCGCAGGTTTGCCGGGAAAAGCTGCTGGCTATACCGGATATGCTGGAGGAGGTGCGCCGCAGCACGGATCCGCTGGGCTGGAAAATCGCCAATCAACCGCAGCTGACCTTACCGGAGGAATACCTGGATATTCTGGAAAAGCTGAGGAGGGGTTAGAAATATAGAAACCTTGACGCGCGCATGCTGCTGTCCGGCGGCGTGTGCGGCAAGGCCTGAAAAAGTGGAATAGCCTTCTTTGGCTCCACTCAGACGCTGATCACTTGAGAAACATATATAATCTTGGAGGAACGCAAATGAAAAGACTTGTTAGTGCACTGCTGTGCCTATGCATACTGCTGACACTGCTGCCCGTGAGCGCAATGGCTGCGGAAAATGTCTCCAGTGGCAGCTGCGGCGACAATCTGACTTGGGAATTGGATGCGGAGGGTACACTGACGATTTCTGGGACGGGGGATATGTGGGATTACACCTGGCAAGAAAAAACACCATGGGCGTCAAGTTACTCGAGTATAAAAGAAGTAATTCTAAAAAATAGCGTGACCAGCATTGGGGAATATGCATTCTCTGGCTGCAGTAGCTTGACAAGCGTAACGATACCAAATAGCGTGACCAGCATTGGGGAATATGCATTCTCTGGCTGCAGTAGCTTGACAAGCGTAACGATACCAAAT